>Ga0073899_10000013_pt1 | contig 177120 bp, 162 predicted proteins | sample KloWWTmetaKNB5Ph_FD_88975 | JGI IMG/M metagenome (GOLD analysis project Ga0073899, IMG submission 88975) | Active sludge microbial communities from Klosterneuburg, Austria, studying microevolution and ecology of nitrifiers - Klosterneuburg... | ecosystem: Engineered > WWTP > Aerobic digester... | reverse complement strand
CGCTACCTGCAGGAAAAGCTCGGCGGCGAATACCAGATCAACGCCCACCTCGGCCTGCTGCTCGACGACATCATGACCGACAGCCGCTGGGACATGACCTACCTGGGGATGCAGATCATGGTCGAGGGCCTGGCGCTGGCTGCCTTCGGGTTTATGCATCAGCTGACCAACGAGCCGCTGCTGCAGAAGCTGCTGCGCTACGTGATGAGCGACGAGGCCCGCCACGTAGCCTTCGGTGTGCTCAGCTTGAAAGAGGTCTACGACGGGATGAGCGACGCGGAGATGAAGGACCGTCAAGAGTTCGCCTTCGAAGCCGCCGTACGGATGCGCGACCGGTTCATGCAACAAGAGGTGTGGCAGAAGATGGGCGTCAACACCCGCGACATCATCCCGCTGATCCTCGCCGACCCCACCCGTCAGGTGTTCCAGCAGATGCTGTTTTCGAAGATCGTCCCGAACTGCAAGAAGCTTGGCCTGCTCGACCGCAACGATGGCTGGTTGCGTCGTCGCTTCGAAGAGATGGGCGTCATCCAGTTCGAGGACTGGGAGAACACCGGCGACGAGTACCTGAAGTTCGACCTGAAGGCCCAACCGGCCTAGTCAACTTTTTCAGCGGGTGGCGTTGCGACACCGTCCACTACGCTCGACATCGATGCTGATCTCACACTCACCCTCTCGTCGGGCGTCCTGATGGCTCGATTCGGCCGGGTGCTCACGGCGATGATCACCCCCTTCGACGAATCAGGGGCGTTGGACCTGGACGAGGCGGCACGTCTCGCCCGCCATCTGCAACACGAGGGCAACGACGGCCTGGTCATCGCTGGCACCACCGGCGAAGCACCGGTTTTGACCGACCCCGAGCGACTGTCGCTGTTCGAAGCGGTGATCGGTGCGGTCACTATCCCGGTGATCGCTGGCAGCGGCACCAACGACACGGCCCATTCGGTGCACATGACCAAGCAGGCCGCCAAGCTTGGCGCCGCCGGGATTCTGGCGCTGTGCCCGTACTACAACCGTCCGTCGCAGGCCGGGATCGAGGCCCACCTGCGGGCGATGGCCGACGCCACCGACCTGCCGCAGATGATCTACGACATTCCGGTGCGCACCGGACGGAAGATCTCCACCGACGTGCTCCTGCGCCTGGCCAGAGAGGTGCCCAATGTCGTCGCCCTGAAAGACGCGGCCGGCAACCCTGCCGAAACGGCCAAGGTCGTGCGCGACGCGCCCGCTGATTTCGAGGTGTACAGCGGTGACGACGCGATGACCTTGCCGCTGATGGCGATCGGTGCGGTCGGCACCGTTGGCGTCGCAACGCATTGGACCTCGCCTGACCACCAGCAGATGTTCACTGCCTGGGCCAACGGCGATGTCAACGGGGCTCGGCAGATCAACGCGCGGATGCTGGAGAGCTTCTCGTTCGAGACCGGCGATGACGCTCCCAACCCGATTCCCACCAAGGCGCTGATGCGTCACCTCGGGTTCAAGGTCGGCCAGGCGCGTCTGCCGATGGGTCCGGCCCCGCAGTTCGTCTCCGAGCGCGTCCCGCAGGTCCTCGCCAACCTGCAGGCCGCCCGCGACGAGTTTGCGCAGCGCAGCTGATGGCCGACCCCGTACGTCTCGTCTTTCTCGGCGGCCTCGGCGAGATCGGCCGCAACTGCATGGCCATCGAAGTGGGGGCCGGCGACGCGGCACGAATCTTGATGATCGACTGCGGGTTGATGTTCCCCGACGCCGACATGCACGGCATCGATCTGGTCCTCCCCGACTTCACCTGGCTCACGGAGAACAGCGCGCGGATCGTCGGCGTGGTCGCCACCCACGGCCACGAGGATCACATCGGCGCACTCAGCTACCTGCTGCGCCGTCTTGACCTAACCACTGCCCTGCCGATCTACGGCTCGCCATTGACGCTCGGCCTGGCGCGCAACCGGATCGAAGAAGCCGGCCTGCTCGGGCGCACCGAGCTGATCCCGGTCACGGATGGCCAGCGGTTGATGATCGGTCCATTCGATGTCGAGTTCCTCCCGGTCACCCACTCGGTTCCGCATGCGCACGCGATCGCCCTGCACACCCCGCAGGGCGTGATCGTCCATACCGGGGACTTCAAACTGGATCTGACTCCCGTGGACGGGCGGCGCACCGACCTGTCGCGCATCGGGGCGTTGGCCGCGGGGCCGGGTATCCGGCTGCTGCTGGCTGACTCGACGAACGCCGAAGAACGCGGTCACGCGCCCAGCGAATCCAGCGTCGGGGCAGTGCTTCGCCAGCTGTTCTTCGAGCAACGCGGCCGTCGAATCATCACGGCCAGCTTCGCCAGCCACCTGCACCGCATCCAGCAGATCGCTGACGCGGCGATCGCCGAAGGTCGCGTCGTGGTCACCCTTGGTCTCAGCATCAAGAAGAACGTTCGTCTCGGTCGCGAGCTGGGCATCTTGCAGATCCCCGAATCGAAGATCGTCGACATCGACGACGCCAACGACCTTCGCCCGGAAGAGGTGTGCATCATCTCCACCGGCTCGCAGGGTGAACCGATGTCCGCGTTGGCACTGCTCGCTCGCGGCGAAAACCGGTGGGTCAAGATCGGCGATCAGGACACGGTGATCCTGTCGAGCCACGCGATCCCGGGCAACGAGGGCAACGTCAACCGGGTGATCGACGGGCTGCTGCGCGCCGGGGCCGAAGTGATCCATTCGGGCGTCGCCGACGTCCACGCCACTGGTCACGCCCAGGCCGACGAGTTGAAGACGTACCTGTCGATCGCCAAGCCGGACTGGTTTGTGCCGATCCACGGCGAATACCGCCACATGGTGGCCAATGCCCGGCTCGGCTACACGATGGGCATGCCGCGCGACCACGTGCTGGTCTGCGAGGACGGCGACGTGCTGGAGCTGAACGACGAGGGCATCGCGGCCGTCGCCCGAGTGCCCGCGGGCTACCTGTATGTCGACGGCATCGTTGGCGACGTGGGCCAAGGTGTGCTGCGCGACCGCCGGGCGCTGGCCGAAGAAGGCGTCGTCGTGGTTGTCGTCACGGTCGATGTCAGCACCGGCAAGGTGCTCACCGGACCGGAGATCATCACCCGCGGCTGGGTCTACGCCCCCGAAGCCGAAGATCTGCTGGACGAGGCCTGCGACCGAGTCGCCGATGCCGTCGAGTCCGCATTAGCGAACGGCGTGCGCGACATCGACGCCCTGGAAAAAGACGTCCGTCGCGCTGCTGGGAAGTTCGTCAACGAGCGCACCAAGCGCCGGCCGATGATCGTCCCCGTCGTGATGGAGGCCTGACCGGGGTGTACCGTGCGCTCGTCGCTGCGGCTGTTGTCTTGACGACCGTGGCTGGTTGCTCGGACGGCGCCAAGGACACCACACCCAGCTCGCTTTCGACCACCACGGTGCCCGCCGCGACCGACGCCGCGCTGCCGCGAGTCGATCTGATTCACCCGGCCGTGCGCGCTTTGGAGGGCCAACTGGGAGGCCCGCAGCGGTTCTTCGAGATCAACGCGACCACCAAGCTGGTCAACCTCTTTCTGTCCTTGAACAATGGGACCATGTCGCAGGCCTGGGTGTTCTTCGACGGCGAGCTCAGCTCGCAGGAAGCCAAACCGGCCTCGGGGCACACCTTCGCTTCGTCGGCGTTGACCTTCGATGGTGCCACGGTGTTGGATCGCGTCCGTGAGGAGCTGCCGACGACGAGGCTGCAGCTGTTCGAGATCCTCGGCGAGGCCAATGACGCCGTGCAGTTCACTATTGGGGCGACGTCGTCGGAGGGTGGCGGGTTGATCATCACGGTCAACGCCGACGGAAGGATCGCCACGGTGGCCGCAGCCTGAATGGCCGCCGACAGCCAAGTCCCATTGGTACCGTGAGGACTTATGGCTACCTGGGGACCGACCCGTCGACGCGCCAAAGGCGCCAGCGGATCGCGTTCAGGGTCTCGTTCCACGACGGCGAAATCGATCGCGAAGTCGAGTCCGCGAACGTCGACCACCGGACGCGGGGCCAGTGCCGACCGCACCGTGGCGATGGCCGAACCCGACGTGCCACGGTCGCGGCGCAGCCAAGCAAGCGACGACATCCGCGACGCGGTACAGGGGCGCGAGAACGAGTTCTGGGGCATCGGGCTGATCGCCGCGGGTGTCTTGATTGGCTTGGCGATCTACTTCAAGACCGCCGGACCGTTAGGCGAGGGAATCGATGCGCTCTTCGCCTGGATCGCCGGCATCGGTCGCTACTTGGTGCCGATCGCTTTGGTAGGGATCGGCGCGGCGCTGATCCACAAGGGTCGTTCCGAGCACCGTTTTCGCCTGGCGATCGGCATGGCGCTGGCCGCCTGGGCGATGCTCGGCCTGCTGCACGTGGCCCGCACCACCGGGGCGGATTTCGATAATCGCGAGGCCGGCGGATGGCTCGGTCTGGCCCTCGGCGGTCCGTTGCGTGGCTTGCTCAGTTCGGCGGGGGCGATCGTCGCCCTGCTGGCGATCATTCTGCTTGGGGCGATGCTGATCACCGGGATGTCCGTGCGTGCCCTGTTCGCCTCGATCAGCCGCGGTGTGACGGGGATGGCCCGGCCAATGGGCCGCAAGGCCCGCCAGGTGCTGGACGACATGTCGACGCTGAAGAGCGAACGCGTCGACGGCACGCAAACAGGGGAGCTGCCCGCACCGCGGATCTACGACGCTGCCGATGATTTCGATGATGTGCCGGCCAAGAAGCCACGTCGGGCGAAGACCTTGCCGGCGGCGGACGAGTTCGCCGGCGGGCCCGGCGAGCAGCAGGAGCTAGCCCTCGGGCCAGGCGCCAAGCGCGGCCAATGGACCTTGCCGCCGGCCAATCTGCTCAGCCGCTCGCCCGCTCAAACGATCAACAAGGCCGAGGTCGAAGCTCGCGGTCAGACGTTGATCGAATCGCTCAACTCGCACGGTGTCGAGACGTCGCTGATCGGTCAGACCGTTGGCCCGACGGTGACGCGCTACGAACTGGAACTCGGCTCCGGTGTGAAGGTCGCCCGAGTCACCAACCTGAACCGCGACATCGCCTACGCGATGGCCGCCACGGACGTGCGCATTCTCGCCCCGATTCCTGGTCGATCGGCGATCGGTGTCGAGGTGCCCAACCACACCCGTCAGCTGGTCGCCCTGGGGGACATCATGGGCTCGCAGGAGGCGAAGAACGCCGATCATCCCCTGGATGTGGCGATCGGCAAGGACATCGCCGGGCGGTCGGTGTTCCTGAACCTGGCGACTACCCCGCACCTGCTGATCGCCGGAACGACCGGCTCCGGCAAATCCAGCGGGATCAACTGCATCCTGACGTCGATGCTGATGCGCACGACGCCCGATCAGGTGCGCCTGATTCTGATCGACCCGAAGCAGGTCGAGATGGGCCAATACAACCGCCTGCCGCATCTGTTGACGGCCCCGGTGACCAACCCGAAGAAGGCGGCCAACGCGCTGAGCTGGGCGGTCAAGGAGATGGAGCGTCGCTACGACGTGCTGACCGAGGTCGGCTACCGCGACATCACCGGCTATAACGGGGCCTACGACCGTGGCGAATTGGAACAGACCGATCCGTTCGCCGCCCCGCCGCTGCCCGGCGACGACGCCAGCGATCCCATCGATCGTCAGTCGCCCGCCGAGCGATACCCGCGGCTTCCGTACATCGTCGTCGTCGTCGACGAATTGAACGACTTGATGATGGTCGCCGCCCGTGATGTGGAGGAAAGCATCACGCGCATCGCCCAGAAAGCCCGCGCCGTGGGCATCCACCTGATCGTCGCCACCCAGCGTCCGAGCGTGAACGTGATCACCGGAGTAATCAAGGCCAACGTCCCGGCACGAATGGCGTTCGCCGTGTCGTCGCTGACCGACAGTCGAGTGATCCTCGATCAGCCCGGCGCCGAGAAGCTGGTCGGCAAGGGCGACATGTTGTTGCTGCCGGGTACAACCAGCGTCTCGCAACGTATCCAAGGTTGCTTCGTTGCCGAGGAGGAGATCCGCAAGGTCGTCGCCCACTGGAAGCGCCAAGGACCCGAACCGCAATACATCAGCGGCGTCGAAGGCGACGAAGGCGGCGGTGGAGTGGGCGCGGCGATCACCGCCGGCAGCGGTGACGAGGACGAAGACGATATGTTGATGCGCCAGGCGATGGAACTGGTGGTGCGCAGTCAGCTGGGGTCGACGTCGATGTTGCAACGCAAGCTGAAGATCGGTTTCGCTCGCGCCGGCCGGGTGATGGACCTGCTGGAACAGCGCGGCGTGGTCGGCCCCAGCGAGGGCAGCAAGGCCCGCGCCGTGCTGATGACCGTCGAAGAGTTCGAACTCCTCCAAGAAGCCGAAGGCCGCTGAACGCTAGGTATCCGGCACCGCGCGTTCGCTCGGTAGCCTCGATCGTTGTGGGTCAGCGCTTCTATGTCGAGACACTGGGGTGTCCGAAGAACCAGGTCGACAGCGACAAGCTGATCGGCACGCTGCTGGCCGACGGGATGGAAGCCACCGACGACGCCTCGCTGGCCGATCTGGTGGTCGTCAACACGTGCGCGTTTATCGACGAAGCGCGCCGCGAGTCGATCGACACGATTCTGGCCCTCGATGGGCAGCGGCGCAGCGATGCCAAGCTGGTGGTCACCGGGTGCATGGCCGAGCGCTACGGCGACGAACTTGCCGAGGCCCTGCCCGAGGTCAACCAGGTCGCCGGATTCGGCGTCCCTGTGCAGCTGACGCTGAAGCCCGGCGGCAAGCAAACAACGGTCCCGCTGCTGGATCTGTTGAACTTGCCCCGACCGAAGTCGACCAGCCCATGGGCCTACGTGAAGATCGCCGAAGGCTGCGATCGCAGCTGCGGGTTCTGTGCGATCCCCAGCTTCCGTGGCCCACAACGAAGCCGCGACATCGCCGCGATCCTCGACGAGGTCGATCAGCTCGAAGCCCAAGAGATCGTGCTGGTCGCCCAGGACCTGGCCAGCTACGGCAAGGACCGCCCCGACGAGCTCGGCGCTGGTTCGATCGTCAGCCTGGTCAACGCGGTTGCCGCCAAGGTGCCGTGGACCCGCCTGCTGTACCTGTATCCCAGCGACCTGACCGACGAGCTGATCGACGCGGTGATCAACACCGGTGTGCCGTACTTCGATCTGTCGCTGCAGCACGTCAGCAAGCCACTCTTGCGGCGGATGCGGCGCTGGGGAGATGGCGATCGCTTCCTGAAGCGGATCGCCGACATCCGCCATCGCCAGCCCGACGCCGCGTTCCGCAGCAACTTCATTGTCGGCTATCCCGGCGAGACCGAGGCCGACCACGACCAATTGCTGCGCTTCGTCGAACAGGCCGAGCTGGACTGGTGCGGATTCTTCGCCTACTCGCCCGAGGACGGGACCTACGCCAAGGACCTCGATGGTCAGGTCGATCCGTCGTTGATGGCCCTGCGTTTGGCAGAGTTGCGCGAGATGCAAGACGAGATCACCGCCCGCCGTCGCGATGACCTGATCGACACGACGATCACCGTGCTGGTCGATGCTCCGGGCGCGGCCCGCAGCACTCGCGAGGCGCCCGAGATCGACGGCATCGTCGAAGTTCCCGATGACCTGGCCGTCGGCCAGTTCCACGACGTGCGGGTCATCTCGGCAATGGGCCCCGACCTGGTTGCGGAACGGCCCGGCTGATGCCCGTCGATCCGTCGGCAATCGCCACGTGGGCCAACCTGGTCACCGTGGCCCGGGTGATGTTGGCCCCTGTGGCGTTCTGGCTGATCCCCGACGGCCGATCTGGATCATGGATCGCCTTCGCCTTGTGGTTCGTGTTGTGTGTCACCGATGGAATCGACGGCTACCTGGCTCGCCGACACGGGACCACCACGCTGGGCGCGTTCTTGGACCCGCTGGCCGACAAGATCCTGGTCCTTGGGGCGATGTTCACCTTGGTCGAGCGCGACGTGTTCTGGTGGTTGCCGGTGGCGATCATCGCCGGCCGGGAACTGCTGATCAGCCTGTACCGCACGTTTATCGTTTCCAAAGGCGTCAGCATGCCGGCCAGCAAGACGGCGAAGTGGAAGACGTTCGCCCAACAGACTGCGGTTGGCTTCGCCCTGGCGCCATTGACCGCGCTGGACGCCAAGTGGCTGTGGAACGGGTTGTTGTGGATCTCGGTGGTGCTCAGCGTGGTCAGTGGGCTGCAGTACATGTGGCGTGCCCATCGTTCACACGGCCGAGCGGTCGTGGCCTGATGGCTGGCGTGTGATGCGCTGCGACATCGTCGCCGTCGGTACCGAGCTGCTGCTTGGTCAGATCGTCGACAGCAACAGCGCGTTCATCGGCGAACGATTGGCCGCCCACGGGATCGCCTCGCATCTCCACGTCCACGTCGGCGACCATCCGGGACGGATCGAATCCGTACTGCGCAGCGTCCTGGCCGACGCCGACGCGGTGATCGTCTGTGGGGGATTGGGCCCGACGCACGACGACGTCACCCGCGAATGCATCGCCGCGGTGATGGGCGTCGAGCTCGTCGACGACCCGGCCATCGCCGCGCACATCGCCGAGATGTTCGCCCGCCGCAATCGGCCGATGTCGGCCAACAACCTGCGTCAGGCGCAGGTGCCCGCTGGCGCAACAGCCATTCACAATCCACGTGGCACGGCTCCGGGACTGATCTGCCCGGTGGGTGACCGAGTGATCTACGCGGTGCCGGGCGTACCGTCGGAGATGCGGGCGATGATCGACGAATCGGTCCTGTCCGATCTGCGCAGCCGCTCGGGCGACACGTCGGCGATCGTCAGTCGGGTGCTGAAGACCTGGGGCGACAGCGAGAGCGGGTTGAACGAAAAGCTCGACGGGGTGATCGCCGAACTGGACACGGTGAGCAATCCGACGTTGGCCTTCTTGGCCAGCGGCTGGGACGGGTTGAAGATCCGCTTGACCGCCCGCGGCGACGACACCGCAGCGGCCAACGCGCTGCTCGACCACTGGGATGCCCGCGTCCGCCAGATCGTCGGCGACACCGTCTTCGCCGTCGACGATGCCTCGATGGAATCCGAAGTGCTCGACCTGCTCCGTCGACGTGGGCAGACGTTGGGTCTTGCCGAGTCGGTCACCGGCGGCCTGGTCTGCGGGCGACTGACGGCGATCCCGGGGGCCAGCGATGTGCTGCGCGGCGGAATCGTCAGCTACGCCAGCGAGGTCAAGTTCGATCTGCTCGGTGTCACACCCGGTGTGGTGGTCAGCGAGGTTGCCGCGCTGGAGATGGCCGAAGGAGCGCGGGGAACGCTGGGTGCCGACGTCGGCCTGGCGTTGACCGGCGTGGCCGGTCCGGATGAGCAGGACGGGATGCCCGTTGGCACGCTGTGTGTCGCCTGGAGCGACGGGGTCATCCGCGAGGCCACTACGCTGCGCCTACCCGGTCAGCGCCAACAGATGCGCGAGATGTCGGTGATCAGCGCGCTCGATTTCCTGCGCCGTAGATTGGGCTGATACGCCTCCGTAGCTCAACGGATAGAGCAGCGGGTTTCTACCCCGTAGGTTGGGAGTTCGAGTCTCTCCGGGGGCGCTAGTTGCGGGGCAGCGCCTGGCCGTCTGAAGGATTCAGGGGGTTCTCGGGCTACCCTTGAGTAGTCGTTTCTGACAGACGGAAGGGTGCACAACGCCAGTGAAGTTCAAGAAGGGTGACACGGTCATCTACCCCCAGCACGGAGCCTGCATCGTCCAGGGCACCAAGAAGATGGAGGCCTTCGGCAGCACGCAGGAATACCTGATCCTGAAGACCGTGATCAACGAGATGACCCTGTCGGTGCCCACGGCGATGGCATCCGAGGTCGGCGTGCGCCCGCCGGTCAACCCCGACGAGCTCGAAGACCTGGTGTCGGTGTTGTCCAAGCCCGACCCGCGGGTGCCCAGCAACTGGAGCCGGCGGTTCAAGAACCATCAGGAAAAGCTAAAGAGCGGCGACGTCTATCAGGTGGCCGAAGTCGTCCGCAACCTGGCGGCGCGCAACCGCGACGCATCGTTGTCGGCCGCCGAGCGGACGATGTACGAGCGGGCCCGAATCAACCTGATCAGCGAGATCGCCCCGGCGTTGAAGGTCAGTGCTGAAGAGGCCGAAAAGTACCTGGACGGGGCATTGGCCCGCGGCGTGCTGAAGGCGCCGAAGGAAACCAAGAAGGCGTCGTCCTGACCTCGCCAATCTTCGAACGCGCTGATCGTCTTATCGACGACATCGCCGCTGCCAACCCGTTCTACGCCACGTTCCTGGGCATCCCGGGTTCCGACCATCTGATGGCCGACTTTTCACCGGCCGGTCTGAACGCCGTCGCCGACTTGAACCGTCAGGCACTGGCTGATATCTCGGCGATGCAGCCGACCAACGCCGACGATCGGCTGGCCCGCGATTTCATCATCGAGCGGATCACTGCCGAACTGGCCGCGTTCGATGCCGGCGAATGGATGCGCGACCTGAGCGCGATCGGTGGCCCGAACACGCGGATCCGCGAGATCTTCGACCTCATGCCCCGCCAGGGCACCGAGGCATGGACGAACATCGCCTCGCGCTTGGAGGCTATCCCGGCGGCGCTGGACGGGTTCCGCCAAACGCTGCTCGCCGGGATCGAAGCCAACTGTGCATCCACTGTTCGCCAGGCCCATTCGGTGGCCGAACAGGCCGAGACGTGGGTGGCCAGCAGGTGGTTCGACACGCTGGCTGATGAAGCTGCCGTTGACGATGCGGGTACCGACGCTGCCCTTGTCCAGCGGCTGAGCGACGCGGCCGCGGTGGCCACCGACGCCTACGCCGCGCTGGCCACGTTCCTGCGCGACGACTACGCGCCGCGTGCCAACGTCGATGACTCATCGGGCGAGGAGCGCTATCGGCTGAACGTGCGACTGATGACCGGCGCCGACTTGGACCCGCAGGAAATGTACGAGTGGGGCTGGACGGAATACGCCTCACTGCGCGACCAGATCCTGGAGACCTGCGAGCAGATCTTGCCGGGTGGCAGTTTCGCCGAGGTGGTCGAGTTGTTGGAGACCGACCCGCAGCGTTTGCAGCCCAGCGTCAGCGCGTATCGCGATTGGCTACAGGGATTGACCGATGAAGCGCTGGCGCGCAGCGCCGAGTTCTTCGACATCCCCGAGGCGATGAATCGCTGCGACGTCATGATTCCGCCCGAGGGCTCGGCTGCAGCAGCGCACTACATGCCGCCTTCGGAAGACTTCAGCCGGGCGGGCAGCACGTGGTACCCAACGATGGGTCGCACGCAATTGCCAACGTGGTCCGACGTGTCGACCTGCTACCACGAATCGGTCCCCGGCCATCACCTGCAGTGCGCCTACGCGATGCTGCAGGGAGATCGCCTGTCGCGCTATCAGCGGATGGCGTTCATCACCGGTCACGGCGAGGGCTGGGCGTTGTACGCCGAGCGGTTGTGCGATGAGATGGGCTGGTTCTCCAATCCCGACTATCGCCTCGGCTTCCTGTGCGGCCAACAGCTGCGCGCCGTGCGTGTCGTGATCGATATCGGCATGCACCTGAAGCTGCGGATCCCCGACGATGCACGCACCAGCGACGGCGAACTGTTCCACCCCGGCGAGGTCTGGACGCCCGAGCTGGCGCTGGATTTCAGCAGCCGGGAAACAGGGAACACGCGCGAATACATGCGCAGCGAGATCGACCGCTACCTGAGCTGGCCGGCGCAGGCGATCACCTACAAGATCGGCGAACGCGAATGGCTGAAGGCGCGCAGCGCGGCCCAAGCGCGCTTGGGCGATCGTTTCGACCTGCGTGGCTTCCACACCTTTGCGTTGTCGTTGGGCGCCGTCGGCCTCGACCAGCTGCAGGCGGAACTGGCCAACTACCAACCGGCGTAGTCCTCAGCTGCGGTAGACATCGCGACGGTGGTCGACGCGCAACACTTCAATCGCGCCCGCATCGTCAGCAATCCGGTAGATCACCCGGTAGGTCCCTCGGCGGGCACTCCACAGTCCGGTCAGCTCCCGTCCCAACGGCTTACCGACCTGTCGGGGTGACTCCATTAAGGGTCCCGTGATGAAGTCGATGACTGCGACGGCCACCGCTTCCGGCAGGACCTCGCCGATCGATCGTGCCGCAGAGCGGGCGACGACGAGATCGAACGGCGGGGTCAACGCTGGCGGGGTCAACGCTGGCGGGGTCAACGCTGGCGGGGGCGCAGGGAGCGAACAGCGTCAATCCCTCGGACCACGTCGCCACCGGCTACCTCTACTTGTGCAGCGCGAATCGCCGCCGTCGCCTCGGGATCGCTGAGCACGTCGAGTGTCTCCTCCAAGCTTTCCAGGTCGGCGACGCTGATCAGGACCGCTGTCGGTCGACCGTTGCGGCTGACGACGATGCGATCGTGATGGCGCTCGACTCGATCGACGTATTCCGAGAAGCGGTCCCGTACCGTGCGCAGCGCTTCCGTCGTCATGGCCACAATTGTGCCACGCAGCGCCGTCCCAGTCAACGTGCAGAGCGGCTCTAGAGTGCGGCGATGGACGGGCGATCAGATCTCGAGTCACAGATTCGTGCCGGGCAGATCGACACGGTGCTGGTTGCGTTTCCCGACCTGAACGGTCGACTGGTCGGCAAGCGGATCACCGGTCGGTTCTTCCTCGACCACGTTGCCGATCACGGCACCGAGAACTGCGATTACCTGATCGCCTGCGACCTGGACGACAACCCATTGCCCGGGTACCGCTTCGCCAGCTACGACACCGGCTACGGCGACATGCACGCCCGCGTCGACTGGTCGGCGGTGATGCCGATGCCGTGGTTCGATCGCACCGCGCTGGCGATCTGCGACCTGTTCGATGCGGACGGCGCGCCGATCGAGGTCGCGCCGCGCACGATCCTGCGCCGCCAGGTCGAGGCCGCTGCCGAGATCGGGTTCGTGCCCAAGATGGGCAGCGAGTTCGAGTTCTACCTCTACGACCAAACCGCCGCCGACGCCCATGCCGGCGGGTACCGCGACCTGCGTCCGCACTCGCGCTGGATGGAGGATTACGACGTCCAGCAGACGAACAACGACGAATACGTGATCGGAGCGATTCGTCGGGCGCTGGAGGGTGCCGGGATCCCGGTCGAGTCATCGAAGGGCGAGGCCGGCATCGGCCAGCACGAGATCAACCTGCGCTACACCACCGCGGTGCAGATGGCCGACCAGAACACGGTGTACAAGCACGCCACCAAGGACCTGGCGTCGCGCTTCGGGCGCACCGCCAGCTTCATGGCCAAGCCGGGGATGGACATGACCGGCTCGTCGGGGCATATCCATTCCAGCCTGTGGCACGCCGCCGACGACACCGCCGTGTTCGACATCGCTGCGCTCGCCGCGGATCACGATGGCGACCAGACGTTCCGTTGGTTTCTCGGCGGGCAGATCGCTGCCGCACGCGACTTCAGCCTGCTGTGGGCACCGACGATCAACAGCTACAAGCGCTTTCAGCCGGGTTCGTGGGCGCCGACCGCGGTCTCGTGGGGGATCGACAACCGCACGCTTGGGCTGCGCATCGTTGGCCACGGAGCATCGAGTCGGATCGAGAACCGGATCCCCGGATCGGACATCAACAGCTACCTGGCCTTCGCTGGGACGATCGCCGCTGGCCTGCATGGGATCCGCAACCGGATCGACCCCGGTCCGGCATTCGAAGGCAACGGCTACGAGGCCACGGACGTCGCCCGGATCCCGTCGACCTTCGTCGAGGCGATCGAGCTGTGGGAGCGCAGCGAGATCGCCCGCGCCTGCTTCGGCGACGACGTTCATCATCATCTGCTGACCACCGCCCGCGCCGAATGGCGGGCCTTCAACGCCACCGTCACCGACTGGGAGTTCCACCGCTACTGGGAACGGATCTAGCGTTCGACGTCGGTGAAGGTCACGGTGACGGGGAGGTGGTCGCTGAGCTTCCACCACTCGGGTCCACCGGTGGGGGTGGATGACGCTGCGTCGGTGCAGCGGTCGGGGACCAGCACGTAGTCGATCCGCTGATACGGCTTGTTGGCCGGGTTGGTGTTTGCCCCGCCTGGGTCGCGCAGCCCGGTGGCGGTGAACAACTCGATCAGGTCGGGCTCGTCGCGGGCGTTCAGATCGCCGGCGACCACGACCGTGGCGCTCGGCTGTTCCCGATCGACGACAGCGAGCAGCCGTTGGGCCTGGGCGATGCGCTCCAGCGGGGTGGTCGTCGCCAGGTGGACGTTGTAGACCCGTAGCCGATGCTCGTCCACCGTCACCGTGGCCGCGACCAGGACGCGGTACAGGTACACGAACGACGGGACTCGACGGGTCAGCGTGCTGCGAATCCGCTCGTCGACAATGCCGCGCGACCACACCGCCAGGCCTTCGGTGCGCTTGCGCCAGAACGGGCCGTACGGCGAATGCTTGCGCCCCCAGTGGATGTCGCCGCCCAACTCCTTGACCAGCCGCCGAGCTTGATGCTCCATGATCTCCTGCAGGCAGACCACATCGGCCTGGGCGTCGCGGATCACGTCGGCGATCGCGCCGATGTCGGGATTCTTTGCGCCGCGGATGTTCCAGGTCATCACTCGCCAGGTCGTCACCCACCCAGTCTTGTCAGCTGAGCTACCGTGCCGGGCGATGTCTACGACCATCGGCGACCGACTGTTGGGCAAGGTGGCCCTGATCACCGGCGGAGCGGCCGGCCTTGGCCGGGTGTGCGCCGAACGCTTTGCCGCCGAAGGAGCGATGGTGGTGGTCGCCGACATCGGCGACGGTGACGACGTGGTCAGCGCGATCGATGGCGATGGGGGAGAAGCGGCGTTTGTGGCCTGCGATGTCACCGACTCCGACGCAGTCGCCGCCGCCGTGGAGTTTGCCGTCGAGACCTACGGGACGATCGACGTGCTGTGCAACTTCGCTGGGGTGATGCTGCCCGGCGACGACGATCCGGTCAGCACACCGATCGAGATCTATCGGCGGACGATGGACATCAACGTCCTTGGCACGTTGCTGTTTTGCCGGGCAACGATCCCGGTGATGCTGGACAACCCGACACCGTCGAGCATCGTCAATGTCGCCTCGTTCGTTGCGCACATGGGCGCGGCCACGCCGCAGATCGCCTACACCGCGTCGAAGGGTGCGGTGCTGGCGATGTCCAGAGAGATGGCCGTGATCTACGCCCGCCGAGGGATCCGCGTCAATGCGCTGTGTCCCGGCCCGGTGATGACACCGTTGCTCGCCGCGTTCTTGGACGACGACGCCAAGCGCACTCGTCGATTGGTCCATGTGCCGATGGGCCGCTTCGGCGAACCGTCGGAGATCGCCAACGGCGCACTGTTCTTGGCCAGCGACGAATCGAGTTGGATGACCGGCCAGTCGCTGATCATCGACGGCGGGATCACCGCCGCGTACACGACCCCGGAGGACGGCCGATGAATTGCATCCAAGCCGTCACGACAACAAAGGTGAACTGATGAGCACAGTTGCGTTTCTTGGATTGGGTGTGATGGGCGCGCCGATGGCCCGTCACTTGGCGGCCGCTGGCCATCAGGTCACGGTGTATAACCGGACCCCCGAAAAGGCGCTGGCCTGGGTGGCCCTGTACGGCAATCGCGCAGCACCCACGCCGCGGGAAGCGGCAGAGGGTGCCGAGTTTGTGCTGATGTGCGTGGGCAACGACAACGACGTGCGCGACGTGGTCTACGGGCCCGATGGTGCTCTGGCTGGGGTGGGTGCCGGTGCGGTGTTGGTCGACCACACCACGGCCTCGGCCGAGGTGGCCCGCGAGTTGGCCGAAGCGTGCGCCGAGTTCGGTGCCGGGTTTGTCGACGCTCCCGTGTCGGGTGGCCAAGCCGGTGCCGAGAACGGGCAGCTGACGACGATGTGTGGGTCCGACGACGACGGCTTCTTCGAACTCGCCCGCCCCGTGCTGGAGTGCTACTCGAAAGCCGTCAAGTTGATGGGCCCGGCGGGGTGCGGTCAGTTGACCAAGATGGTCAACCAGATCTGTATCGCCGGGGTCGTCCAGGGCTTGGCCGAAGGATTGAACTTCGCTGCCAAGGCCGGCTTGGACCCCAATGCCGTCGTTGAGGCGATCCGCTACGGCGCGGCGCAGAGCTGGCAGATGGAGAACCGCGGCTCGACGATGGCCGCCGGCCAGTTCGATTTCGGCTTCGCTGTGGAATGGATGCGCAAGGACTTGGCGATCGTGTTGAACGAGGCCAATCGCAACGGTGCGCGGCTGCCGATGACCGCGCTGATCGACCAGTTCTATGCGCAGGTGATCGCCCGCGGCGGTGCCCGCTGGGACACCAGCAGCCTGATTCAGTTGCTGGCCAACGACTGACCGACGCCGACCGGGCGGAACGACGGAGCGCAGCTCGCCGCGGAACCTACACTGGCGCGAAATGTCCCAGGTTTCGACAGCATCACCATCGGTAACTCGGTGGAGGATGCAGACGCAGTCCACTCCCGTGCTGCTGCGTGCCGCCACCGTGGCAACGGTGATTGTCGCCCTGCTGTTCGCCCTGTTGGCGTCGATGGGCGTGCAACGCCGTCAGCGCGGCCTGGACGATGCCGGCGACGCGGCACGGCGCTTGATCCAGGTGCAGGAGGTGCGTGTGGCAATCGTTGCCGCCGACTCGATCGCCAGCACCAACTATCTACGCGGCGGGCTGGAGCTGGCCAGTGCTCGCCAGGCTTTTGACGACAACATCCAGCGCGCCTCGGCGGGGCTGGCCAAGGCGGGCGAGGGGCTCGACGATGCCGCGGCAAGGCCCGTGGCCCAAGCCAACTCGGATCTCAGCGCATACACCGGTCTGATCGAGCAGGCGCGGGCAAACAACCGCCAGGGGTTTCCGGTTGGGGCGGCCTACCAGCGGCAGGCAAATGCGCTGCTGACCTCGTCCGCACTTCCCGCCCTCGATCAGGTTGAGGCCTCGCTGCGCGATCAGGTCAATCAGCGGATGGCCACCGCGGGACGCTCTGGTGTGTGGTTCTCGGTTGCCGCGCTGGTTCTGTTGGCCGTGCTGCTGGGTGGTCTGGCCTGGCACGCGCGGCGGTTTAAGCGGCTGCTCAACATCCCCTTGGCGGCGGCCACGGCGCTGGTGGCGGTGGTCGGGATCTATGGCCTCGTCGGCCAGGCGTCGTCGATTTCGAAGGCCAACGACGCCGTACGTGGCCCGCTGCAAGCCGCCGACCTGGCCGCGCAGACACGCGCCGCGCTGTTCGATGGGCGCTCACAGGAGGCCCTGACGCTGATCAACCGCGGCAACGGCGCCGCGTTTGAAGCCAACTGGCAACAGGCGATGGCCACCGCTGATCTGGCGGCCGACCAAGCTTGTCGTCGTTCGCCGCTGGGATGCGATCTGCAGGGCGCGCTCGATCCCTACCGATCCGCACACCAGGCGATGCGCACGCTGGATGACCAGGGTGATTGGGATACCGCCGTCGCCGCCGCCCTCGGCGCGACGAACGTCGACAGCACGAAGATCGACAGCACGGAGATCGTCGGCAGCTTCGACGCCGCTGACCAGCAGGCTCAGCGAGCAGTGGAGTCGAACGTCGAACGGGCAACGTCGGCGCTCAGCGATGCGGCCGCGCCGCTCGGCGCGCTGCGCTGGTTGACGCTGGTGGCCGGTCTGGCCGTGGCCGTCTTGGCAGTGATCGGGTTCGGCCAGCGATCGCGGGAGTATCGATGAACGCGCCACGTATCCACCGAATCGCGCTGACCATCGTGGCGCTGATGACGCTCGGGAGCTGTGCCACCGGGTCGTCGCTGAACCGTGCCGTGCGGGCCACCGTGGAATCGACGACCGCCCCGGTCACCGCTACGCCACCTGCCTGCACCGCCGACCAACGTGCCGAGGACCCGACGCGCAGTGTGGCGCCGCGCGGCGACCTGCCCACCGCGAACGCGATGCCCGCAGGTTCGACGATGGCGGCGATCCACGACCGCGGCCGGCTGGTGGTTGGCGTCAGCGGTGACACGTTGCTGTTCGGGGCGCGCAACCCGTTGAGCGGGGCGATCGAAGGCTTCGATATCGACATCCTCAAGGAGGTCGCCAAGGCGATCTTCGGGGCCGACGGCGACAACAAGATCGAGTACCGGGTGATCACCTACGCCCAACGTCTGCCAAAGCTGGAAACCCCCGTCGAGTCCGGCGGGGTGGACATCGTCGCCCACACGATGACGATCAACTGCAATCGTTGGCTGCGCATCGCCTTCTCCTCGAATTACTACGACGCCGGCCAGACGGTGCTGGTCCGTAAGGGAAGCGGGTATACCGGCGTCGAGGATCTGGTCGCCGCCAAGGCGCGGGTCTGCGCACCGAGTGGCAGCACCAACATCGACGAAATCCGCAAGCCGATCTACGACGGCATCGAGGTGGTCGAGGTGCCCGACGTGTCCGACTGCTTGGTGTCGATGCAGCAGGGCAAGGCGGACGCGATCACGGGCGACGACACCGTGCTGGCCGGCTTCGCCGCTCAGGATCCAACCACCGAGGTCGTGGCCCAGAAGGCATTCACCGCCGAGCCGTATGGGCTGGGCATCCCGCTGCAGCACACGGACATGGTCAGCTTCGTCAATGGGGTGCTTGAAAAGATCCGCGGCAATGGGCGGTGGAAGGAGATCTACCAACGCTGGCTGATCGACACCAACGCGCTGCCGCCGCCGATCCCCGATCCGCCGCAACCGGTCTACGGGCGCGACGGATGAGCGAGCGGGGCGATGTGCACGCCGACGGCTCGCTGGCGATGGCCCACTGGGACGACTGGCTGCTGACGATCACGGACCGGCTACTCAGCCTGGAGGAACGCGCCAAGACCTCGGGCACCGACACCGATCGAGCGGACGTCAACGCCGCCTTCGTCGCATTCAAGGCCATCGCTGAGCGGCTCCGGCAGCTCGGCGCAGCGCCTGTCGAACAGCGCGATGTGCTCGCTGCTGCGCCGATCATCGACGCGCTCGGCGGCGCTGTTGCCGACAATCTGAACGGTGCTTCTCGACTGCTCAGCGCGATCGTCGACGCCGTCGAGGCGCGCATCGGCAACGTTGAGCAGACCGTGCTTGCGGAAGCCGCCAACCAGGCGAAGATCGCGGCCGACCTGACCGTCTGCGAACGGCTGGCCAACCAGTTGGGTACCGAGGTCAACGTGGTCGCCGAGATCCGTCAAGCGATGGCCCGCGGCGAGGACCTGAATCGGCTGGCAAGCCGCGCCACGGAGTTGCGTCGGCGTTTGGAACACGGCGAGGCGGAGCGCACCCGGACGTTTGCGGCGTGGCCCGATGTGCCGGCGCGGATCGCCGAGCTGAACGAGCTGCGCGACCGGGCCAGCAACGCGGCAATCGAGTGTCAGAACAAGATCAAGGGTGCCCCAAACCTGGCGATCCCCGCGGTCGATGCGCTCGATCAGCCGCGGCCGATCGAGGTGCTACGGGCCATGCCATGGGCTGCCGCTCGAGCGCATATGCAGCCGCTGCTCGCGCAGATCGACCGCGTTCGCCGCGCCCTACTGGAGGCGACGGAACGGTTCGAGGCGCCGGTGCGCGAGCGCGGCGAGCTGCGCGGTCTGCTACAAGCGTTCGGTCGCAAAGCAGCAGCCACCGGAGGGGCCGAGGATCCACAGCTGGCCCCGTTGTATGCCGACGCCGAGCGGGCGCTGTGGACTGCGCCCTGCGATGTCGTTGCTGGGCGCGACGCCGTGCAGCGCTACATCGCCGCGGTGAACGGTCGGGCCGCCGGGTCGACGCACGTGACAGGAACGCAACGATGAAGTGCAGGCAACCAGGGTGTAGCGGAACGATCGCCGACGGCTATTGCGACGTCTGCGGGATGGCTCCCGCAGCGCTGCCGCCGCCGAAGTCGAGCATCCCTGACCCCGTGTCGATGTCGAGCCGCGGTGCGACCAGCGGGTTGGGCAGTGCTCCACTGGGCTCATCGCGCTCCACCGGGAGCCGTCCGACCCGTCGACTCGGCGGGGTCAAGACGCGCCTCGGTGCCGGGCTCACCTCGGTGCCACCGATCCCGGTCGCCGACCCGCGCCAATCGCTGATGGATCCGCCCGTGGTTGCCGAGAACAAGCGGTTCTGTGCGGTGTGCAACGCCGAGGTCGGCCGCGGCCGCAATGGCAGTCCGGGGCGCACCAAAGGGTTCTGCGCCAAGTGCCGAACGCCGTTCAACTTCGATCCCGTGCTGACGCCGGGGATGTTGCTCGGCGGTCAGTACGAAGTGGTCGGGGCCTTGGCTCATGGTGGCATGGGCTGGATCTATCTGGCCCGCGACCGCAACGTCAATGACCGCTGGGTGGTGCTGAAGGGCCTGCTGAATGCTGGCGATCCCGACGCGACCCGCGCCGCCATCGGTGAGAAGCAGTACCTGGCCGAGGTCGAGCATCCGCTGATCGTCGAGATCTACAACTTCGTCACCACCGCCGACGGTGCGTCGTACATCGTCATGGAATACGTCGGCGGGGTCTCGTTGAACCAGCTGCTGAAAGACCGGATGCGGGCCAACGGTGGACAGTTCTCGGGGATCCCCGTCGACCAGGCGATCGCCTACATCGTCGAGATCCTTCCCGCGTTCAGCTACCTGCACAGCCTCGGGCTGCTGTATTGCGACTTCAAGCCCGCCAACGTAATTCAGGTGGGCGACAGCATCAAGCTGATTGACCTCGGCGGCGTGCGGCGGATCGATGACGACGTTTCACCGATCTACGGCACCGTTGGTTTCCAAGCGCCGGAGGTAGCTGCCGATGGTCCGTCGGTGGCCAGCGACCTGTACACGGTGGCGCGTACCCTGGCGATGCTGATCTTCGAGTTCCGCGGCTATCAGGACGTGTATGTCGACTCGCTGCCCCCAGCCGACGATGTGCCGGTGCTGGCGCAGCACGACTCGTTGTATCGCTGGCTGATGAAGGGTACTGCGCCGCGCCCACAGGACCGTTTCCAGTCGGCCGAAGAAATGCGCGAACAGCTGCTGGGCGTATTGCGCGAGGTCATCGCCGTGACCGGCGCGACTGGGCGCGCCGTGTCCACCAGCGTCGCCTCGGCGGCGTTCTCCATTCCGGCGGCGGCCGCGGCTGAACTGACCTGGCGTGACCTTCCCGAGTTGCTGCCCGACCCCACCGACCCGTCGGCCGGCTTCTTGCAGTCGGTGACCGCCGTCGATCCCGCTGACCGGTTGCGCGCCTTGTCCAGCGCCCCGCAGCGCAGCATCGGCGTGCTGTTAGCGATCGCCGATGCAGCCCTGGAAAACGGCGACGCGGCGACGGCAACCGAGGCCGCCAATGAGGTGCTGAAGAACGATCCGTGGGAATGGCGGGGCGTGTGGATGCAGGGGCTGGTGGCGCTGGCGGCGAGGCAACCGGGGCCGGCGATCCAAGCGTTCAACGCCGTCTACGGGCAACTCCCCGGCGAGTTGGCCCCGAAGCTGGCCTTGGCGCTGGCCTGCGAGCTGGGTGGCGAGGCAGCGGTCGCCGAGCGGCTGTACTCGTTGTGCAGCACCGCCGACGCCAACTACGTCGCCCCGGCGCTGTTCGGCCTGGCCCGCTTGGCAGCCCGCCAAGGCAACCGCGATGGCGCCTTGGACGCGTTGCAGCGCATTCCGGTGACCAGCCGGGCATTCAACGATGCCCGCCGCCAGCGTGCCGAGATCCTGGTCGCCGCGCTCGATCCGCAACGCGCCCTCGAGGACTTGAGCCAAGCGGAAGCCGAGTTGGCCCAGGCCAACCTGGATCCGCGTCAACGCAACCGGATGCACATTCAGATCTTGGAATCCGCCCTCGCCCATCTGGACCAGCATGCTGGCGGCCGGTTCCAGGCGGTTCACCTGGGAGGCGTCGCGGTGACCGGTCCGTCGTTGCGTGCCGAGTTGGAAAAGTCCTATCGCCTGGCGGCGCGCTATGAAGACGATCGAGCGGAACGCATTCGGTTGATCGACAAGGCCAACGAGATCCGCCCGCGGACACTGGTATGACCGAACCTGCCGTGGTCGCTGATGCGTCACGTTGTGCATCCTGCGGCGAAGCGTTGATCCCCGGCGATCAGTTCTGCGAGGCCTGCGGGGCGATCACCTCCGACGGCGCCGCCGCCGGGATGCCGATGGAAGGCATCGCTCAGCAGGCGCCCACATCCGGAGCGGGCCGTCAGTTGCCGCCGAATGGCGGTGCGTCGGGAGGCGTGGGCGGGGTCTGCGCGTCGTGCGGTGCTGGCGTCGTCGACGGCTACTGCGTGTCGTGCGGCGTCAAGGCACGAACGGCGCGAGATCACTGGAGTGAGTTGCCGGCAGCCTGGCTCGGAGGTGTGTGCGACCGGGGCCTCGTCCACGCACGTAACGAGGATGCGATGGCCTTGGCTGCCACGGCTGATGAAACGTTGGGCGTGTTGGTCGTGTGCGATGGGGTGACCTCGGCCCCCGAGAGCGATCGGGCGTCGCTTGCCGCGGCACGGGCCGCGTGCCAGAGCTTGTTGAGCGCCGGGCTGACGGTCCCATCTGGGACGTCGGCGGCGGCGATCGCCGGCTGGGCTGCGGAACTGACCGCCGCCGCTGCCGCAGGCAACGCCGAAGCGGTTGGGGTCGCGCGTATCTTGGGCAACCCTCCCGAGCCGCCGTCGTGTACCTTCGTCGCTGCCGTGGTTGCTCGACCGGACGGTCAGCACGATGACCAGGCGCTGATCTCCGTTGGGTGGTGCGGTGACTCGCGCGCCTACTGGGTGCCCGACGACGGCGAACCGATCCAATTGGGCCGCGACCATTCACTGGGCACCGAGATGATCGACGCCGGTGTGGCGGTCGCCAAAGCCGAGGCGGATCCAACCAGTCACACGATCACCCGCTGGTTGGGCGCCGATTCTGTCAACGCCACCCCCGACCTTGTGTCGCTGCAGGTGGCAACGTCCGGGTGGCTTGCTGTGGTCAGCGACGGGATGTGGAACTACGCCTCGTCACCCGCCGAGTTCGCCGCCGTCGTCCGTGATTCGATCGCAGGCGACGATCCAGTGGCGATCGCCCAGGCGATGGTCGCCGTGGCCAATGGGCACGGCGGCCACGACAACATCACGGTTGCACTTGCCCGACTCGACTTTCCGACACCGACGAACTAGAGGGATGACATGGCGAACTTCAGCGCACAGGTCTTTCAGAACGAATACTTGGCCGAGGGTTCGACCGACGCCAACGCCGTCGTGTCGGTTACCTGTACCGACGCCGGAATGGCTGGCGCAGGCGCTACCGGCGAAGCCGCCGAGGTGATCATCGTCGATACCTCGGGGTCGATGGAAATGCCCGTCGCCAAGATCAATGCCGCCCGGCGGGCCGCCAAGGTGGCGATCTCCGAGATCGTCGACGGCACCTGGTTCGCGGTCGTCAGCGGCCACTCGGTGGCCCAGATGGTGTACCCAACCCAGCCGGGCTTGGCGCAGATGAACGACGAGCGTCGCGCCGCGGCCATCGAAGCCGTCGGCAGGCTGTCCAGTGGCGGGGCCACGGCGATCGGTGCATGGATCAACGCGGCGACGGAACTGTTCAGCTTTCGACCCCATGCCCAGGCCCACGCGATTCTGCTGACCGACGGCCGGATCGAGGGGGAGCCGGAAGGGACGCTGGAGGCCGCACTGCGTCGCGCCGAAGGGAAGTTTCAATGCGACTGCCGCGGTATCGGTGCCGACTGGGAGGTAGCCGAGCTGCGCGGTATCGCCGATGCGTTGCTTGGCTCGGTCGACATCGTCGCCGACCCCGACGACTTGGCCGATGACTTTGGCGAGATGATGCGTCGCTCGATGGGCCGTGGTGTCAGCGACGTTCGTCTCCGCGTTTGGGCGCCGCAGGGGAGCGAGGTGCTGTTTGTCCGCCAAGTGGCCCCGACGGTGGAGGATCTCAGCGCGAAGGCCCTGCAGGAAGGTCCGCTGATCCGCTCGTACCCCACAGGGGCGTGGGGCGATGAGAGCCGCGACTATCACATCTCGGTCCGCGTCCCGCCAGCACCCGTCGGTCAGGAACGGTTGGCAGCACGCGTCGAGCTGGTCGTCGACGGCAACGTGGTCGCCAAGGGATTGATCCGTGCCCTCTGGAGCACCGACGTGCAGAGGACCACGCGCATCGACCCGGCTGTGGCGCACTACACGGGTCAGACCGATCTGGCCGACAGGATTCAACGTGGCCTGGCGGCCAAGGCTGCAGGCGATACAGATGCGGCCACCGTGCTGCTCGGCGAGGCAGCCAAGCTGGCCCATCAGAGCGGCAACGAGAACACGACGCGGCTGCTCGCCAAGGTGGTCGATGTGGTCGATGCCGACGCTGGCACCGTGCGGCTGAAGAAGAACATCGACAAGGCGGACGAGATGGCCCTGGACACCAGATCGACCAAGACCACCCGGATTCGCAGGGAGCCGCAACCATGAGCAGCGTGACGTGTCCGCAGGGCCATCAGTCGAACGACCCGGAGTGGTGCGACGTGTGTGGCACCCGTCTGACCGCACCTGGGGCGCCATCAGCCACGGCCGAGCCGGCCTCGCTCGATCCGGTTGCGGCCGAGCCAGTCGCGGCCGAGCCAGCCGCCGATCTGTCACTGGCGCCGTGTCCGCACTGCGGCGTACCCAACCCGCCGGACAATCTGTTCTGCGAAGGCTGCGGCTATGACTTCACGACTGGTCAGACACCTCCCGACCCAGATGGCGGAACCGCCGCCGCGTTGTCCACCCCGCCGGGCGAGGCGGAAGACGGGCTGGCGTCAGCGTCGAGCGTGAATTGGGTGGTGATCGTCAGCGTCGCCCCGGAGTGGTACGCGATCAAGGGGGCCCTCGCCGAAGCACCGTGCCCACCGGTGACCACCTCGACGATCCCGATCGGGGGTCACGCGGCATTGATCGGGCGCACCAGCCAGTCCCGCGGGGTGCGACCCGAGATCGCACTCGACGCCGACACCGGCGTGTCGCGTCGTCACGCCCAGTTCGTACGCGACGGCGACAACGTGTCGATCGTCGACCTGTCGTCGACCAACGGAACCTACGTGGTCTACGACGGCGAGCAGCCCGACGACGATGCTCCGGCGATCCAACCCGGCGTTGCGGTGGCGATCGATGACGGCGACAGCGTGTACGTCGGGGCGTGGACCAAACTGACGATTCGCAAGGCGTAGCCCACTCGGTGATCGCCGCTGTCGCCAGCGGCGATACTTGATGCCATGAGACGCGAGTTGTACGACGACGACCATCTTGCATTCGCCGACAGCGTTCGGGCGTGGACGGCCAGGGAGCTCACACCGAACGTCGCCCAATGGGAAGCAGATGGCATCGTGCCGCGCCGGATCTTCGCCGACGCCGGGCAACTCGGGTTCACGGGCATGGCGGTTCCGGAACGCTTCGGCGGAGGAGGCAGCGACGATTTCCGTTTCAACGCGGTGATCAACGAGGAGTTCGCCGCCGCAGGCCTGGGTGGTGTCGGGCTCGGCATCACGCTGCATAACGACATCGTCACCCCGTACTTCGTCGAATACTGCAACGACGAGCAAGCGGCGCGCTGGCTGCCCGGTATCGCTTCCGGGGAATTGATCACCGCCCTGGCGATGACCGAGCCGGGGTCGGGCAGCGATGTCGCCGGGTTCGCCACCACGGCGATTCGCGACGGCGACACGTATGTGCTGAATGGATCGAAGACGTTCATCACCAATGGGATCAACGCTGACCTGGTGGTGGTGGCGGCGAAGACCGATCCCACGCAACGCCACTCTGGTTTGTCGCTGTTGGTGGTCGAGCGGGGCATGGCTGGGTTCGAACGCGGTCGCAATCTGGACAAGCTCGGCCTGCATAGCCAAGACACCGCCGAGCTGTTCTTCACCGACGTCGCGGTTCCGGCGGCGAACCTGCTGGGTGACGAAGGTCGTGGGTTCGACTATCTGACGGCCAACCTGGCCCAGGAACGTCTGTCGATCGCGATCGGTGCGGTGGGGGTGGCCCGGGCCGCGCTGGGTTGGACGCTGGACTACGTCGGCGAACGGAAGGCGTTCGGCAAACCGATCGGCAGTTTCCAAAACACCAAGTTCACCCTGGCCGAGGTCCACACCGAGGTGGAAGTCGCCCAGGCATATATCGATAACTGCGTACGCGCCCACACCGCGGCCGAGCTGACGGCGGCCGAAGCGGCCACCGCCAAGTGGTGGGCGACGGAGATGCAGAAGCGGGTCGTCGACCAATGCCTGCAACTATTCGGCGGCTATGGCTACATGCTCGAATACCCGATCGCCAGGGCCTATGCGGACGCGCGGGTGACGACGATCTACGGCGGCACAACCGAGATCATGAAGGGCATCGTCGCCAAATCGATCGGCTTGTAAGGCGCCGCTTGAGGAGTGCTCGCGGGGGTTTTGATAGGAGGTGCGGATCACTTCAGAGCGTCAGATCTTCTTAGAAGATTTGTTGGGAAGGGTTGCATTGTCGAACTGAAGTTCGGTAGTATGGGAGCATGCTTGGGGAAGCTGTCGCTCCGAATCCACGTGACGTGGTCGGATTGCTGGCCGGCATCGCTGACGCACTTGCTCAAGCCCAGGTCGATGACTTCTCTGCCGCCGAGCTTCACGAACTGGCCGTCGGGGTCACAGCTGGCATCGATCGGGTCCGCGCTGGACTGGCCGGGATCCTGCACTGGTGGGATGCCAGCGGGGCGTGGGCGTTGGACGGATCGAAGTCGTCGGCGGCGCGGCTCGGTCGCCAGACCGGGTCAGCCACACGAACCGCGGCCAGCCAGTTGTCGTTGGCCCGCGGCGTCGCCCGCTTGCCCGAGGTCGACAAGGCATGGCAGGCCGGGGAGCTGTCCGAGGATGTCGTCCGTGTGCTGGTCGCGGCTTCCGGCGGGAGTCGCCAGCCGCTGTTCATGCGCGATCAGCAGGTGCTGATCGAGGCGTGCATCGGTCGTCGCCACGCCGAGGCAGCGCGGATCGTGCGGTACTGGGAAGCCCGCGCCGATGCCGAAGTCAACCCCGACGGTGATCAGCCGGTCGATCGGTACGCGCGCATGGCGGAACCCCTGGATGGGGCGATGTCCTTGACCGCCCAACTCGACCCGGTCGGTGGGGCAGAGGTGCAAGAAGCGTTGCGCCGTATCGAACGCGATCTCTACCGCGACGATCAGCGCACCGGAAACAGCCGGACCAACGACGAGCGGATGGCCGACGCGGTGGTCGAAATGGCGCGCCGGGCGACGGCGATGCCAGCCGGGGCGCGGCGCCCGCAACCGTTGGTGATGATCGTCGCCGGCGAGGACTCGTTAGCGCACGTGTTGGAACTGTCCAACGGGCAGCTGGTCCGTGCTGCGGATCTGGTTCCCCACCTCGACGATGCGCTCGTCCAATCGTTCATCTACGACGGCGTCAAACCGTTGGCAGCGTCGTCGCAACGGACGTTCAGCGGCCGGCTGCGGCGGGCAATCCAGGCCCGCGATCGGCACTGCCAGCATCCCTCAGGGTGCGACGAGCCGATGATGCGCTGCGATGTCGACCACACCATCGCCCATACGAACGGCGGGCCGACCGATCCGATGAATGGCACGCTGCAGTGCGAGGTCCACAACCGCGACAGCGTCAAGCACAATCGTTCACCCGAACTTGGCGAGATCCGCAGTCACGCACCGCCAGGCCAAACCCATGGCGTTGCGATCGGCAACATCCGCTATATCCACTGCTACCACGTCCCGTTCGACGAGATCTTCCGCGGCAAGCGGGCTGGTTAGCGTGCTGCGGTGAAGTCGGCGATCAGCTGTGCCAGGGCCACGGGGTCGTCGCCTTGGATGCTGTGACCGGCTTCGGCGACGTGCTCGATCCGTGCTGTGGGGACGCGGCGACGGACCTCGGCTTCGTCGGCGTCGTTGACCACGCTGCCGGAGCGCATGCCGCGCACCAGCATCAGCGGCATCGACAACGAGTCGTACAGATCCCACAGCGATTCGAACTGCGGGTGTCCGAATTCGTCGGTCACGGTGTGGGCCACGTCGAATCGGCGGTAGCGCCACACCCAGCTGCCGTCGACTTGCTGCTCGGCGTTGTGCAGGATGCCGCGACGCAACGACGACTCGCTGCGCGTCGGATTGAACTCGATCGTGCGCGCCAGGATCTCGGCGAAGCTCGGGAAGCTGGTCGGGCCGTTGACGAAGGCGGTGATCGCCTGGGCCTTCTCGCCGTCAACGCCGGGGGTGACATCGACCATCGTCAGCGATCGAACCAGCACCGGGTGGTTGGCGGCGACAGCGAGCGCTGTGAGCCCGCCGAGCGACATGCCGACCAGGTCGACCGGCGCCGCGCATCGGGCGCGAATCACCGCGGCGACGTCATCGGCGTTGCCGATCGGGGAGAGCTGGCCACCAGCGACCGCAGGTGACGGCCCGTCGCTGTGCCCGTGGCCGGGAAGGTTGATCGCCAACAGCGGCCGGTCGATCGCCAACGCAACCGTGTCCCAGGTGTGCGCGTTCTGCGCGCCACCGTGCAGCAGCACCAGGCCAGGCCGCGCCGTTCCCCAGTGCAGCGCGCTGAGTTTGCGTGTCGCGTCGACGGCTGTCTCGATCCGGCGCACGTCCGGCTGCCCGTGGTACGGCAGCCCGAACTCCGCAGCGTTCTCGGCGAAGTAGGCAAACTCGTAGTACGGCACCCGTTCCATCACGCAAACGTACTCATCGAGCACGGGACGCCGCACAACCTGCATGGTGTCAGCAGAACAGGCTATGGCAGCCGTCGACGCCGGGGGCGGGTGGTTCGGCGGCGGCTTCCCAGGTGGCTAGGTCGACGGGACGCAGGCTGCGAACGATCGCTTCGGCCGTGGCGCGGTCGCCGAGGTAGCCGAACGTGGCCCTGATCCGTGGGGCGATCTCCCAATTGATCGCCACCCGTTGGCCATCGATGGCGACGATCGCGGTGGCGCCGGAGATGTCGATCGTGTCGATCGTCGACGACTCATACCAGCCGGTCGTCATCGCTTCCGGGTAGTCACTGTTGATGTCCAACTGGGCGATCACCGACCCATTGGCGTCGTTCCAATTCACGCCACGCCAACTGAGGTCGGCGTTGCCTCCTTCGGCGATGGGCTTCAGGCCGGGCGGCACGGTGGCGTCCCATCCTGGCTGGGGAAGCGGGCGGCGCTGCAGCGACTTGGCGATATCGATGGTCTCCTGCTCGCTCAAGCCGATCGAGTACAGCCTGACCGTGCCCTCTGGAGCAGTGAGCAGCAGCAGCGTCTGACCCGCCATTTTCGGCGTGGCGAGATAGGCCGTGGTCCACCTCGTTGGCCAGTCTGAGGCATCGAGGTCCTGACGATGGTTCGGATCAGCCGGGAACACCGGACCGAGCGTTGTCGTGATCTCCAGCCGGGCTGCGCGTTGGACGTCGTACCACGTTTGTCCGTAGCGGCGAATCGTGGTCGGTGCGTCGCCCCCAAAGATCTCCGTGCGGACCGCCTGAGCTGCTCCTGGGATCGCCAGATCAGGCAGCAGTGTTGGGACCTCGGCCAAGGGCAGCGCAGCGATGTTGACCGGCCAGTCTGCAAGTCGCTGCGGGAGATCCGCTGACGGTGCCGTCGGAGCTGAGGTCGTGGTCGACGCGGGTGCCGTTGGCACCTTCGGCGATCCAGAGAAGCGGACGACACTGCCCGTCCTTGCGGGACTTGACAGGTACAGCTCCGACTCGGTGACGTACGCGTCGACCGGCCCGTCGGTAGCGATCCTGGCGAGCGCCGCCCAAGCACCGGGGTCGCCCTGGCACGTTTTGGTGGCATTGGGCCAGTCGGAGATCTGCAGATCCGGGTTCATCACCCAGGTGAACGTGCAGGTACCGACCGTGCCTGTGCCGTCAACGTCGAACACGACCTGCGCGTCGCGGCGCGCTGACCATGAGCCGGGTAACGAGTCAGCTGTTGCCCTCTGCAGCGAGTCCAGCCGGCCGTAACCGAGATGAGACGACCCGTCGAGCGGGCTCAGGGTAAAGGCGAATCCGCTGGGCGATAACTGCAACGTTCCCAAGCTGCTGGGCATCACCGGCTCGACACCCGGCACACACGAACGTGCTGTGGTGACTGGATTGACGACGGCAAGACGCTGGCCATCGAAGCTGCCCTGCGCGGTGAACCAGTTGCAGCCGTCGTAGCCGGTGAGGAACCCATCGCCGGTGCCGGGGGTGACGAACTCGATGAACGGGAGGTCGGTATATGGGGGTGGGGTCGCGCCGTTCCAGTCGATCAACACCCAGCGATGGCCGCGCAGATCGTCGAGTGTCGGAGTCCGTGTGACCCCGCTTGTGACCGTCGAGCTGTCGACAGCTGAGTCGATCGTTGCCGGGGTGAGCCGCCGACCGGTGCTCCCGTTGGTGCTGGCGACCACGACCATGGCTACCAGCGCGGCGGCCGCCGCCCCAGCCATTACGGGAACGATCCACCGACGCCACGGACGCGCCGGGCCCGAAACGTTGGATCGCATTTGGTTGGTGAGGGTGTCGTGCATCCGTGCGCGAGTGGCCGCGGGAAGCGGCTCGCCTGCTTGCAAGACGGCGGTGGCGATGTCGCTATCCAGATCGTCGTTCATGATTCGCTCCCTTGCAGTTCGGCACGCAGCGCGGCGCGGGCCCGGGCGAGCAGTGAGTTGGTTGCGTGAGTACTTCTGCTGATCTCGGCGGCGATCTGGGCGACGCTCAATCCGTCGACGTAGCGCATCACCAGCACGGCGCGCTGATCGGTGGCAAGCCGTCCAAGCGCTGCGGTCGTCGAGCCATCGCTCGTGTCGTCGGCCGGATGAGCTGGCATCGCCGCCGGCGTTGCGTGTTGCTCGCGAGCGATTCGCCGACGATCACGCTTCAACCCGTCCAGAAAACGGTGCCGGCACGACACGATCAGCCAGCCGATATCGACCTCGCCAATCGACCCGTCGCGCTGACGGCGGATCAGTTGGAGGTACGTGTCTTGGACGAGCTCTTCGGCGGCGGCGTGATCGCCGCCCGTCAGCCGGGTGGCGTAGCGGTAGACCTCGTCGACCGTGCGTTCATACAGGCCGATCAACGACTCGCCGGTCATCGTCGATGCTGCCGTCTGTTTGCCCACACCGCATACGACGACGCCACGACGACATATTTGTCGCGTCGACCGCGCCACCGGGTGCAACGATGGCAGCCGTGACTGACCACTCGGCGATCCAACAGCGCACCGTGCGTGCCTTGATCGCCGGACAGATCGCCGGCAGCGCGGCGCTGGGCGCGTCGGTTACCGTCGGTGCATTCGTCGTCCAAGAACTGCTCAACCAGCAGACGCCGTGGGCGGGGATCTCGACGGCGACGGTCACCGTCGGCACCGCGGTGGCGTCGCGTCGGCTCTCGGCGTTGATGGTCCGTCGCGGCCGCCGGCCCGGGCTGACGCTTGGCTATCTGCTCGCTGTGGTGGGCGCGGCCGTGATCTGCGTCGGTATCGAGACGGAACAGCTGTGGTGCTTCCTGATCGGCCTGCTGCTGTTTGGTGCCGGTCAGGCGGGCAACCTGCTGGCCCGCTACGCAGCAACCGATCTTGCCCTGCCCGATCAACGCGGCCGGGCGATGAGCACCGTGGTCTTCGCCTCGACCTTTGGGGCGGTGTTTGGGCCCACCGTGGTTGGGCCAGCCGAGACCGCGGGGGAGCAATGGTTCGGGCTGCACCGCTACAGCGGACCGTTCATCCTTGGCGGGCTGCTGTTTTTGATCGCCGCAGCGAACGCCTTTCTCCGCCTGCGACCAGATCCGTTGCTGGTCGCTGGTCGCCTGGGCGGGGCCCGCGAGTCAACCCCATCGATCGCCAGCGCCGTGCGCAACGTGGTCGCCAGTGCCAATGGCCGCCTGGCGCTGACGGCGATGGTGGTCTCGCAAACCACGATGGTCGCCGTGATGGCGATGACCCCGGTGCATATGAAACTGCACGGCCACGAGGACATCAGCCAGTTCGTCGTGTCCCTGCACATCGCCGGGATGTACGCCTTCGCCCCGCTGATCGGGCGACTCGCCGATCAACGCGGTCGGCAGACGACGATCGAAATCGGAGCATGGATCCTGACCGCTTCGACCGTGATCGCCGCGGCATCTGGCGAGGCCTACATCGTGCTCTTTCCAGCGTTGTGGTTGCTCGGTCTGGGATGGAACTTCGGGCTGATCGGTGGCTCGGCACTGTTGTCCGAATCGGTCGCCCCCGAACATCGAGTGGCGGTGCAAGGCACCGCCGACTTGCTGATGAGCCTGTGCGGCGGGATCGCTGGCTTCTCGTCGGGGTTCATCCGCAAGGCCGTCGGCTATCACGCCCTGGCAGTGTCGGCCACGCTGGCGGCCGGCGTGTTGCTGGTGGTCAGCTCTCGATTTCGTCGATCGACGGAACCGTCATCCCCCAGCGAACCATCCCCTGCTCGATCCGGGTGATCAGCGTCTCCAACACGGCGATGCGCGCGTAACGCTTCTGTTCGCCGGGAATCACGTCCCACGGTGCCAGGGCATGGTCGGTGCGCTTGAACATCTCCTCGGCCGCCGCGTCGTACAGCCGATTCTTGTCCCGATTGCGCCAGTCCTCGGGGGTCAGCTTCCAGTGCTTCATTGGGTCGCTAGCCCGAGCCTGAAAGCGCTCGATCTGTTCATCGTCGCTGATATGGATCCAGAATTTGACCAGGATGGCACTCTCCGTAACCAGCGAGTTCTCGAATTCGACGATCTCCTTGTAGGCCCGCTTCCATTCGTCTTCGGTGGCGAAGCCTTCGACCCGCTCAACCAGAACCCGTCCGTACCAGCTGCGGTCGTAGACGGCCATGTGACGAAAGCCAGGGAGAACCTTCCAGAACCGCCACAGAAAGTGATGGTCCTTTTCTTCCTTCGTTGGAGCAGAGAAGTTGTACACCTGGTAGTGGCGCGGGTCGAGGTTGTCGACCACCACCTTGATCGCCCCGCCCTTGCCTGCCGCGTCGGGGCCCTCGAAGACGACCAGCAGGCCCGGGCCGCCTTGCGGATCGCCCATTTGTCCGCCCAGGTGGAGGCGCAACTGCGTCAGTCGGCGTTGGGCAGTGGCCAAACGCACGGCGTAATCCTCGCGCGACAGGCGTTTGGTCAGGTCGAGATGGGAGAGTCGAGGCATGAGGGGGTCTGCGAAATCGTTGGCGTGCCGACAGGTTGCCGACCGTCGCTGAGTGTTGCGTTACAAGCGTACGGCAAACCCTGCTGCTGTCGGAATCTGGCCGAGGATCACCTCTAGGCTCGGGGCGATCCATTGGAAAGGCTGTTGTATGAAGTTGTCACCCCGTCGTTCTGTCCTCGCTGCGCTCGTTACCGCAGCATTGACGATCGCGATGGTGGGGTGTTCGAAGGACTCCGGAAGCGCAACCGCGGACGGGTCGAGCGCTTCGAGCGCAAGCCAAGCGCCGACCGACAGCGCAACGCCGCCGAGTGCGTCCGACAGCTCGTCGAGTCCCTCAGCTGAGTCGACGACGTCGACCTCATCGACAACCTCCACCACGATGGCCCCGACCACCACAACGATTCCGCTGGTGATCGAAGGCGGCGTGCTGAAGGTGGCCAACGCATCGGGGATCGACGGTGCGGCCAAAAGGCTCACCGACGAGCTGGGTGGGTTGGGTTTCCACACCTCGGCGCCGACCAACGCCGCTGGCATCGAGGTTGACCTGGCAGCCAGCAAGATCTACGTCATGCCCGGCTCCGAGCCGGTGGCCTTCTCGATCTCGCAGGTGATGCAGAACCTCCCGGTCTTGTATATGCCGACGCCGGTGTCGATCAAGGGCGGCCCAGAAGCGTTGGGCGATGCGACGATCGTGATCATGTTGGGTGCCGACTGGGCCGGCAAGTCGCTGACCGGCTGACGCCCGGCGCGGCGCGGCTACGTGGCGCGTTCCTCGACGATTTGACGGAGCTGTACAAGCCGCGGTTCGTCGTCACCCAGGAATCGACGGATCCATGCCGCGGCCTCGCCAACATCGGCGGTACCGGCGTCGATCAACGACTCGATGTCGGCCCAATCCTTGCGGCGGTTGAACAGCATCTTGAAAACCATCAAGTCGGTTGCAGAGATGACCTTGATCGGCACATCGCCAAACAGGAACGGCTCAGCGCGGTCATTGACGAGCTGGTGAAACTCCGGGTGCTGGGGGAGGAACAGGTCGACCGGGGTGTCGATGCCGTCGTCATCTCGCCACCACAGGCGGGTCTGGCCCGACTGGCGCAGTTCGTCGGCTGCCTGGGTGTGGCGGATGATCGGGGCAGGAAGACAGTCCAGCAACGGCCTCGGTCGCTGCGGGTCGGCGATGACGTTCAGATCGATATCGACGGTGGCGCGCGATTCCAAGACATGCACGGCAAGCGCCAGCGCCCCGCCGACGGCATGCTCGAAGCCGGCCGCCTCGAGTGCCCGGTGAAGCTGCTGCAGCCGACGAAGCAGCAGGGGCAACGGCTCGGGGGTCATCGACGCGGTGTGCGCTGGTGGTCAGCCTGTCGCCAGATCGGTCCGAGATTGACCGGCGGTGACTGCCGGTGACGCCGGGGGAGATGCTCAGCCATCAGCAGCGTTTCGATCAACTGTTGCGGGATTCGTGTGATCGGCACGAGCTGCACCTGCTCCCCGCAGGCGTTGGCGATTCGGTTGAGCACCTCGGTGGTCGGTTGTTTCCGACCGCGTTCGTACATCGAGATTGCCGACTGGGCGAGTCCGGCGCGCATGGCCAACTGGGTCTGGGTGAGACCATGTCGTCGGCGCAATTGGCGAATCATTGCTGCGCTCACGCTGAGAGTATATCTAACTAGATATACTCGTGGTGGGCGGTTAGGCGCCGATATCGCGGGCCGCGGCGATCGACCGTTTGGCGGTTTCGAGCGTGCCGTGTTCGGCGACGAAGGCCGGGTTGAACATCTCCACGGCGATCACCGGCGTGGCCCCGGCCGCAGCGATCGCCGCGAACAGCTCGGCGTAGTCGACACTGCCGTCGCCGGGGAGCTGGCGAAATGCCATCGTCTCGGTCATCATGTCGTCCATCGGCTCGACCAGCGTGTCGCTGAGCTGGATGATGCCGATCCGGTGGCCGGGGATCGAGGCGAGCAAGGTCGGGTTCGGCCCGCCTGGCTGACGATTCCAGTGCCAGGCGTCGACCATCAGCGACGTGTTCTCGATCGGCTCGATCAGTTCCCATGCGGCGGCCAACGTGGGGATCGGTGACCACGGGAGGAACTCGACGCAGACCCCGACGTCGTGCGCCTTGGCGGTGGCCGCCAGCTTGGCCAACTCGTCGGCGGCGGTGTCGGGCATCGACTCGAACATCGACACGGCGATGATCAGTGGGGCTCCGGCGGCAACCGCCTGGGCACAGATCCGTTCTCCCTCGCCGGCGGTGTCGCCACCATCGGCCGCCCAGGCCAACGCGGCCTCGACGGCAATCGTGGTCAGGCCGCGATTTTCGACCTCAAGGCGTGGATCCAATCCGTCGCCTTGCAGTGCGCTGACGTGCCCGCTGCCGAGCAGCACCGATTGGTAGCCAGCCGCGGCGGCGGCATCCAAGCCGGCCAAGACCGGCGACGATGACGCCGGAAAAAACATGTCGTCGCCGATCAGGATCGGTGCCAAGTTGGTGCCCAGTGCTGCGCTCATGGTCTGCATCATTGCCGCTGTGGTGCGGCTGAGTGAACGCGTGACGGGAGACGCGCCCGTCCCCTGGCGTTACGCGTCGCGGTTGGCGGTGGCGAACGTCGGTCGGGTGCGTGACAGGAAGGCGCCGGCGTCGGCGAGGATGAACTGTCCGGTGATACAGCGGGCCAGATCGCTGGTCAGAAACACGGCCAGGCGGCCGAGCTCGTCGTGATCGACGGCGCGGCGCAGCGGCGTCGCCTCGGCGATCGCTTGCAGCCTGTCGTCACTGAAGACGGCGCGGACCTGTTCGGTGTCGGTCGTGCCAGGGGCGATCGCCAAAACGCGGATTCCTTCGTGGCCAACCTCGACAGCCAGCGAGGTGACCAGATGGTTCAGCGCCGCCTTGGCCGACGCGTAGATCGCGTTGTGCGGGCTGGGCCGGGTGGTCTCGCCGGAGGTGACAAACAAGATCGTGCCCTGCCAGTCGGCAGACCGTTGCTGGGCGAGCATTGCTTCGACCTCGGCGCCAGCGGATAGGCCGGCGAGTACCAGATTCTGGTCAACGATGTCGCGCCAGTCGTCGCCGCGGTACTCGCTGATCGCCTTCGTGGTTCGACCCGGGGGGATCATCCCGATGTTGTTGACGGCGATGTCCAAACCACCGAACGCGGCGACCACCTGCGCCACCGCAGCACGGATCTCGTCATCGTTGCGAAAGTTGGCGCCGATCGGGATCGCCGTCCCCCCGTCGGCGACGATCTCGGCGACGACCGCCTCGGCGTTGGTCCGGCGGATATCGACCACGCCCACGGCCGCACCCGCCCGGGCCAGCCAGCGGGCGATCTCGCGGCCGATTCCGGCGCCGGCGCCGGTGACGATTGCCGACTTCCCTGTGTGATCGATGGTGATCGCCATCAGTGCTCGCGCGGGTCGTCGATATGTACCGCGCTAATCGACGCGTCATGCTGCGTGAGGATCTTCAGCGACATGGCCTCCAGCGTGGCACGCGGCAGGACACACTCGGCACACGAAGCGTCGCGTAGCTCGAGGCGCAGCCGAACCACTCCATCGGTGATCGATTCCGTGACCACGTCGCCTCCATCGGCTTGCAGCAGGGCGCGAATCTGCTCGACGCCGGGATGGTCGCTCGTCGTCGGTGGCCGAGCCGTCGCCTGCCGCGCACTGGACGGGGAGGGTTCGCCGAACAGCACCTCGATCGCGTGATCCACGACTGCATCGGCAAAGCCACGCACGGTGGCCGCGTCGCTAGCACCCAATGGATGGCCGATGGTGATCATCCGCACGTCGGGCACGCCCAGGTGGGCCCCGACCTGCTTGGTCAGCGCGGCGAACGGCGCGGTGGCGATCACCGCCGCGGGCGTGCCGCGTTGTTCAAGTTGTACGGCGTCGTGGACACTCCACGACGTGCAGCTGCCTCAATCGGCAGAGCCGACCAGGACTAGATCGACCTCGTTGGCCAGACGATCGAGGATCTCGGTCTGACAGGCGGTGGCCGCATTGCGTCCTGGACCCTTCTCCGTGATCAGCGTCAGCTCACCGTCGAGGCGCTCGGCCAGGCGGGTCCCGAGATGTTCCATCACCAGCCGCGCGTTCGGCTTACCGTTGTCGAGCACGCCAATACGCACGCCATGCCGGGCCGCTGTCTGAGCGAGGCGCTGCTCGACGCGGGCGATGTGCCCACATGGTGTATAGACCTTCACGATGACCCCCTCTTGCCGTGCATCCGCCTGGCACCCTAATTGCCCCACTGATTAGGGGGAGATCGGGAGGGTGACGCTGCTGGTCATGCCCCAGCTGGGGATGACCGAGGAGTGCTTGCCGGCTCCGCCGACGACCATGACGCGGATGTTCTCGGCCGCGCCGGTCATCGGTGCCAGCGCGTCGTCGGGCAGGCCGTGCATCCATGACGACCAGGCGACGTTGTCGAAGTGCTCGCGCAGCAGCCTCATCGGCAGGCGAGCGCGGTCGAATAGGTAGCGCGAGACGTCGTCGCGCGACCATCCGGCGGCGCTGATCGTGGCCGCGTGTTCCGGGCAGAGCATCACGAAATATTCACCTTGGGCAATGCACGCGTTGTTCTGGCCAAGCGAGGTCATCGCCGAGGCGACCTTGTCCAAGATCCGCGCTGGGGTGGCGTTCTCCATGTCGTGCACGTTGTGCGGGGCCTCGCCGCAATGCACGGTGACCGCCGACGGAGCATCGACGCCACGGCTTGCGGCATAGCCACCCCACGGCGACTCGGCGATGTTCTCGGCGACGCAGTAGGTGTACTTCGCCGGTCCGCCCTGCGTGGACGCGTCGCCGGGCCCGGGTGTCGCCCCGGCGACGTGCATCAGCACCAGGCGGACCGCTCGTCCGGTAACGGCGTTGGCCCGATTGCCCGGCCCGAACGCGCCTACGCCGGCGTTGTATCCGCCGTCGAGCGCTGCTTGTCCATGAACCACCAACAGCGGGGCGACCGGGTGGGTGGTGGCGTTCACGCCGCGCAGGTTGAGGCTTGGATCGCCGAGGGCGCGCACCGCGCTGATCACCACCGGAAGATGGGGGGGCAGGCATCCGGCGAGGACGGCGTTGACGGCGATGATCCGCCGCGTCGCCGCGCCGTCGCGTGGCGCTAACACGGCAATCGTCTCGTCGGCGTCGACCTCGCCGAGCGTGTCGAGCATCGCCGCGACTCGCTCCACCGTCGGCGGGACGAGCGGTAACCCGTCGCCCCAGCCGCGCGTCGCGTAGGCATCGACGATTTCGTCGGGGTCGACCTCGATCAGATCGGGGATCGCCTCGGCAGCCATCGCCTCGCCAGCGCGCTCGCGGTCAGCTGCAGCTGACGCAGGTAGCTACGTCGGGGAGTGCTTCCAGGCGGGCTTCGGGAATCTTCTTGCCGCACTTGGTGCAGGTCCCGTATTGGCCATGGTCCAGCCGATCGACGGCCGACTGGGCGTGCTCGTGGATTGCCCGAGCGCCCTCCAACAACGTGCGGATCGAGTCGCGATCTTCTTGGAGCATGTCGTGATCGGCCAACGCCCCCTCGTATTCCGCCTCGAGGCGGACGAGGTTCTCTTCGGCGTGGCGCAGTTCTTCGTTCAATCGCTCGCGCAGCTTGGTGTTGTTCTCTGCGGACGAAGACGTGGCGTTCATCGGGGTTCTCTACTATCCCAGCGTGTGCTGTACCTAATACGGCGAGGCCGCTGCTACGGAAGAGCTCCGGAGCCGCGGCCTATCCGCCTTACTGACGGGACTTCAGCCTACCGCACAACCACCGCCAGCTAGGAGCGTTGATAGTTCGGTGCTTCCTTGGTGATCGTCACATCGTGCGGGTGGCTCTCCTCGCGGCCGGCGGCGGTGACCCGCATGAAGGTCGACTCGGTGCGCAGCTCATCCAGGTTGGCGGCCCCGGCGTACCCCATCCCGCTGCGCAGACCGCCAACCAGCTGGTGGACCACGTCCGCCAGCGTTCCGGCATAGGGAACACGCCCTTCGATTCCTTCCGGGACCAGCTTGCGCGTCCCCGTGCCCGGCGCCTGACCGGTGGCGTAGCGGTCGGCCCCCAGTCCCTGCATCGCCCCCAGTGACCCCATACCGCGGTAGTTCTTGTAGCGGCGACCCTCCATCAGCTCCATTTCGCCCGGCGCTTCATCGGTACCGGCGAGCAACGATCCGAGCATCACCGCCGTCGCTCCTGCGGCGATCGCTTTGACGACGTCGCCGCTGTAGGCAATTCCGCCGTCGGCGATGATCGGGACATCGCGCTTGCGGGCCGCACGGGACGCAAAGAACACCGCCGACAGCTGTGGCATCCCGGCCCCGCTGATCACCCGCGTCGTACAGATCGACCCCGCGCCGACGCCAACCTTGATCGCGTCGGCGCCCGCGATCGCCAGGGCATCGACCCCGTCAGCGGTGACGACATTGCCGGCCACCACCGGCACGTCCGGCCATGCCGACTTGAGCGCCCGGATCGTGTCGACCACCCCGGCCGAGTGGCCGTGAGCCGTGTCGATCGCCAATGCGTCGACGCCCATCGCGATCAGCGCGTCGGCCCGCTTTTCGGCGTCGGACCCAACGCCCACCGCGGCGGCAACCACCAGGCGGCCCTGGCTGTCCTGCGATGCGTCAGGGAACTTGAGACGCTTCTGAATGTCCTTCACGGTGATCAGACCGGCGAGCCGCCCATCGTCGTCGACCAGCGGCAGCTTCTCGATCCGATATTGCTGGAGCAATGCCTTGGCCTGATCCAACGATGTGCCGACCGGCGCGGTGATCAGCTGCTCGGCGGTCATCATCTCGGTGACCGGCCGGTCCATGTCGGCCGCCGAAGTGAAGCGCAGGTCGCGGTTGGTCACGATGCCCAGCAGGCGGTGATCGCTGTCGACGATCGGCACACCGCTGAAGCGAAACTTGGACATCAGCGCCTCGGCGTCGGCGACCACGGCCGTCGGCGGCAGGGTCACCGGATCGGTGATCATTCCGCTTTGGCTGCGCTTGACACGTTGCACTTCGGCCGCTTGGTCCTCGATCGTCAGGTTGCGGTGGATCACGCCGATCCCGCCCTGGCGGGCCATCGCGATCGCCATCCCGGCTTCGGTCACCTTGTCCATCGCCGCCGAGACCAGCGGGATCTTCAGCATGATGTCGCCGGCGAACCGGGCGCTGACGTCCACCGCGTCGGGCAACACCTGTGAATAGCCAGGGATGACAACGACGTCGTTGAAGGTCAACGCCTCGAAGTGGTCGAAGAACTCATCTCGATTGACGGGCATGGCGGTCTCCGTTCTGGATTGGATTGGGTGCAAGTTCGGCGATCAGTGATCGCAGGGTGTCGACCAGCAGACGGTGCTCGACGGCGTGGACACGCGCCGTCAACGATTCCAGGGTGTCGGTGGCCGCGATCGCCACGGTCGCGGTGGCCAGCACCGGGCCGTCGTCGACACCTTCGTCGGGCACCAGGTGGACCATCACGCCGGTGTGATCGCGCTGCCCGGCGCGGGAATCGACGAAGGCCCGCTCGATGGCGTGCGTTCCCGGGTACTCGCCGGGCAACGCCGGATGGAGGTTGACGACGCGTCCCGGGAAGCGGCCGAGGAAGTTCATCGTCAGAATTCGCATCCAACCAGCCAGAACGATCACGTCGGGTCGGCAGATCTCGACCAGGTCGGCCAGTGCCGCGTCGTAGGTGGCGCGGTTCTGGTCGGCGCACGCCAGCGTCGTTGCCTGAATTCCTGCGGCAGCGGCCCGGTCCAGCGCTCCAGCGTCGGGACGATTGACCACGACGTGAACAACGTGTGCCGCCAGCTGGCCGGTGGTGCAGGCATCGATGACCGCTTGCAGATTCGACCCACTACCGCTGGCCAGCACCACCAGCCGGGCAGGAGCAGTGGGGCTGCTCATCGCAGGGCAACGTCTCGGTTGCCGGCGCGCAGCGAGCCGATCACCCAGGTCGGCTCGGCGATCAGCGATTGCACGTAGTCGGGTTGATCGGTCACCAGGACCATACCGATGCCCATGTTCAGCGTTCGATACAGCTCGTCGATCGGCAGCGCCGTGGCCACCTGTGTGACCAGTTGGAAAAGCGGGGGCATCGGCCACGATCCGAGGTCGATGTCGGCACCGATCCCTTCGGGGAGCACCCGCGGCAGGTTCTCTGGCAGGCCGCCTCCGGTGATGTGGGCCATTGCTTTCAACGCTGGGTCGGTCAGCAACGGCGACAGCAGATTCAGATACGAACGATGCGGCTCGAGCAAGGCATCGATCAATGGACGATCGAGCGGTGCCGGCTGGGCATCGAGCGGCAGCCAATCAAACAAGCGGCGCAACAACGAATAGCCATTGGTATGCGGCCCGCTGCTGGCAATCCCGATCAAGGTGTCGCCAACAGCGACGGTGGGCCGCGGCAACAACTGGGCCCGATCGACCACCCCGACCAAGGTCCCAGCGATATCGAACGCGCCGTCGTGGTACACGCCGGGCATCTCGGCCGTTTCTCCACCGAGCAAGGCGCAACCGTTCGCCGCACAGGCCGCGGCCATCCCACCGACGATCTCGGCGACCATCTCCGCACGGATCTGCGACGACGCCACGTAATCCAGAAAGAACAGCGGGCGTGCTCCCTGAACCAACACGTCATCCACACAGTGGTTGACGATGTCCATCCCCACCCCGGCGTACCGTCCGGCGCGGGCGGCCAGCTCGACCTTCGTGCCAACCCCATCGGTGGAGCCGACGAGTACCGGATCGGTCAGGTTGGCGAATGCCGCGGCGCTGAACGCACCCCCGAAACTGCCCACACCGCGCAGCACCGCCGGTCCATGGGTGGCTTCGACCGCATCGCGCATCGACGACACGGCACGCGACCCCTCGTCGATATTGACACCGGTCGAGGCATAGCTGGTCACCGCCGCAGCGTGGGCCCGCCAACCGATGTCGCTACGCACCTGCATCCCGTCGAAGTGGATCTGTTCGACAACCGCATAGGCCTCGCTTCGGGCGGCAGCCAGATCGATGCCCAGCGCGGTCACCGACAGCACCCGTCCGCCGTTCACCGTGGCGGGTTGCCCGAGGGTCATACCTGCCGGATGGAGCGTGACGCCAGGCGTCCAGTCGACACTGCTGGCGATGTCCAACGGTTGCCCGCCGACGGTGATCGGCGCGCCGAATCTCGGTGCATCGGGATAGCCGGGCGCAGCAACAACCACGGTGCAGGCCACCCCGGCGCGGCTGCGTATCGCGACGGACGACTGGTCGCCGCGGACGCAGGCCAGGGCCAGCTCGGCCAGGTCCGTCTCCAACACGGCGAGCACCGCCTGGGCTTCGGGGTCACCGAACCGACAATTGAATTCGATCAGCTGCGGCCCGTCGTCGGTCAGCATCAATCCGGCGTAGATCACCCCGATGTACGGCGTTCCCGCGGCGGCGAAGTGGTCGACCACCGGCTGAACAAAGGTCTTGGTCAACGCCGCTGAATCCAGGTGACCACCGACCGGACAGATCGCACCCATCCCGCCCGTGTTCGGGCCTTGATCGCCATCCCCGATCCGCTTGTGGTCGGTGGACAGCGGCAACGCCCGAGCGGTGACCCCATCGCACACCGCGAGCAAGGTGATCTCCATCCCGCTGATCCGTTGCTCGACCACCATCGGGCCGTCGATCGTGGCGAACGCGGCGCGTGTCGAGTCGTGATCGGTGGGCACGATCACGCCCTTGCCTGCGGCCAGCCCGTCGGCTTTGACGACAACATCGGGACGTCCGGCGGCCTCCCATTCGGCAATGGCGATGTCCGCCGCGGCGTAGCGCCGATGGGTGGGCCCGGGAATGCCGAGCTGCTCGGCCAGATCGCGGGCGAAGCCTTTCGAGGACTCCAGCCGAGCCAGCGCGGCGGTCGGTCCGAAGCAGGCGATGCCAGCCGCGGTGAGCTGGTCGGCGGCACCGTCGGCGAGCAACGATTCCGGCCCAACGATCACCAGCTCGGGACGCTCGGCGATGGCCAGGTCCACCGATCCGACCAGCGTTGCGCTGTGGCCGTGGCTGCGACAGGCGTGGGCGATCGCCTGTTCACGCCCGCCCGTTCCCAGGACGATGACGCGCATCAGCGACGAGCTCCTTCGAAGGCCAGCTTGACCGGCGCCTCGTCGACCTCCAGCGGGTAGTCGCCGGTGAAACAGGCATCGCAGATCCGCGCCCGCTCAGGCTGGTCATCGGCGATCGCCGCGTGCATGCCCTCCAGGCTGAGGAATGCCAGCGAATCGCAACCGACGATCTCGGCCATCTCGGTAACGGAGGCACGCGCCGCCATCAGGTCGCCGTCGTGGCCCATGTCGACCCCGAAGTGGCAGGCGTGGGTGATCGGCGGGCAGGTGATCCGCAGATGCACCTCGGCCGCGCCGGCCTCGCGCACCAGGTTGACCAACGGTCCGGCGGTGGTCCCGCGCACCAGCGAGTCGTCGATCATCACCACCCGACGGCCTTCGAGGTTCTCCGCCAAGGCATTGAATTTCAGGGCAACGCCGCTATCGCGGAGTGCCTGGGCAGGTTCGATGAACGTCCGCCCGATGTAGCGGTTCTTAATCAGCCCGTCGTTGAACGGCACCCCGCTGACGCGTGCGTAGCCGATCGCTGCGGGGATCGATGAGTCCGGCACGGGGATCACGACGTCGGCGGGTACGGGCGCTTCCACCGCCAACCGTTCGCCCAGGCGTTGGCGAACGTGATGAACGTTGTGGCCGAGCCACGACGAATCGGGCCGACTGAAGTAGACGAACTCAAACGCACAGTGCGCGCTGCGGCCTGCTGGTGCCAGGACCTGGCGGCGGCGGATATCGGCGCCGTGGAGTGTGACGATCTCGCCCGGACGGACCTCGCTGATGTCCGCGCAGCCAAGCGTTAACAGTGCGCTGGTCTCGGACGCCACGGCCCAACCGCCCTCGGGCAGATGACCGACCGACAGCGGACGGAAGCCCCACGGATCGCGTGCTGCCAGCACCCGATCCTGGGCCAGCACGACCAAGCTGAACGCGCCCTTCCAGGCGGGCAGTGTGCGTTCCAGACGCTCCTCCCAGTCGCGCCCACCGCTGGCGCTGAGCATCAGTGTCATCACCTCGGTGTCGCTGGTGGCGGTCAACCCGAAGCCGCGGCCGAGCAGTTCGGCGCGCAGCGCCGCGGCGTTGACCAAGTTGCCGTTGTGAGCCACGGCCAGTGGGCCGTGCATCGTCTCGACCAGGAATGGTTGAGCGTTGTGTTGGCCACCGCCGCCCAGCGTGCTGTAGCGCGTGTGACCGATCGCGTGGTAGCCCGTCAGCGGAGCCAGCGTCGCCGGGGTGAAGACACGCGAGGCCAACCCAACGTCTTTGTGCAGTCGGGCCCGGTTGCCGTCGCTGACCGCGATCCCGGCCGCCTCCTGGCCGCGGTGCTGCAGCGCGTACAGGCCAAAAAAGGCCATGTTCGCCACACCGTCGCCGTGGGGTGTCGACAACCCCAGCACGCCACACACGTCAGTTGCCGTCCGATGTCGTGGTGTGGTCGGCATGGATCACCAGCGCGGCGCGCGCCACGCGGGTGGCGCGCACTCGAGTGGCGATGCTGGGATCGGCGACGCCCAGAATCTTGACCGCGGCCTGTGCCGCGTTGGCTGGATCGAGAACCACCATCGGCGACACATCGCCCGGCATCCGCAGACTGCTCCAGACGTCCTCGGGCATCGACAATGGCGGACAGGCAATGACTGGAGCGCTGACCGCGGCGTCGACGAAGGCCGACAGCGCATTCGATCGGCCGGCGATCGTCACCCACACCTTTGGGCGGGGATCGGCCTCGTACTGCTCAATGATCTGCAACACGTGTTGTGGGGTCTTGTGCGCGCTGCCGATGCGCTGTTCGACATCGACGCCGAAGGCGGTTGCCGTCTCGGCGATCTTGGCGGCATGGTCGCGATCTGCTGGCGAGCCCATCAGGATCACGATCACGGGCTGCTCCGCGGCGCGTTGATCGCTCATTGGGCCACCTCGACCGTCGGCAATGCGGCGTTCAGTCGCGGTTGGACGGGATACGCGCCGCGCTCGAAGCTCAGCCCGGTGAGGCGCTCGTAGGCATCGATGTAGCGCAGCGTGGTGCGCTCCCAGATCTGTGGGTCAAGGGTCGGTGGCGGGCCGTCGCCGCCATAGCCAGCGTCGGCCAATGCCCGGCGGATCACCTCTTTGTCCAGGCTCTCTGGTTCCTCGTCGGCTGCCAAGCGGGCGGCGTAGCTGTCGGCCACCCAGAAGCGTGACGAGTCAGGGGTGTGGATCTCGTCGATCAACAGCAGCCGTCCGTCGGGGCCGATCCCGAACTCGTACTTGGTGTCGGCCAGGATCAGCCCGGCCGCCGCGGCACGCTCTTGGCCGCGGCGGAAGACGTCGAGGGCGACGCGCTGCACTCGGTCCCACAGATCGGCGTTCACCAGGCCCAACTCGGTGACCTGGACGCAAGTCAACGCCTCGTCGTGGGCGCCGGCTTCGGCCTTGGTTGTCGGCGTGATGATCGGTTCCGGAAGGGCGGTGTTCTTGCGTAATCCGTCGGGAAAGTCGTAGCCGTAGATCGTCCGCGCCCCCTCGGCGTAGCGCCGCCACAACGACGTGGAGGTGACGCCGGTGATGTAGCCACGCACGATCACCTCCACCGGCAGTGGTGCAGCCGCCACGGCGACCAGCGCGTTTGGGTCGGGGAACGGGTCCACCCCGGCCGGCAGCGCGCTGATGTGGTTGTCGACGACATCAGCGGTCTGGGCGAACCACCACGCCGCCAACTGGTTCAGCACCTGGCCCTTCCACGGCACGCCGGCGATGATCTGGTCGAACGCCGAGAGCCGATCCGTCGTGATGAACAGGCGGCGGTCATTGCCGAGGTCGTAGGAGGTGCGTACCTTGCCGGCACGTCGGTCGGGCAGCGGCAGGTCGATGTCGACGAACGGTGCGGGTGTCTGGACGGTTGTCATCAGGTCTCCTTGGCGTGGGCGACGCCCTGCTGGAACAGCGCCAGGCCAAGGCCGCCGCGGCGGTCATGGCGAGGGAATTGGCTGGGCACGACATGGTTTTCGGGGTGTGGCATCAGTCCGAGGACGACGCCAGTGCTGTCGCAGATCCCGGCGATCGCGGCGCGTGATCCATTCGGGTTGTCGCCCCAGTAGGTCAACGCGATCTGGTCGTTGGCGACCAGATGATCGAACGTTGCGTCGTCGCACACCAGGCGACCTTCACCATGGGCGATTGGACAGTCGATCAACTCGGTCAGGCCGGCGGTCCATACGCATCGCGTTGAGGCGGGCTGCAGCTGAACCCAGCGGCACTGAAAGTGCCCCGATTCGTTATGTGCTAACGCCACCCGGTGGTCGTTGCCGGGCAGCAGGCCGGTGCGCACCAGGGCTTGGAACCCGTTACAGATCCCGATCACCGGTCGGCCACGCTCGATGAACGCGGCCAGACGGTCGCTCAGGGCGAGCTGCAGTTCCAAGGCGAACAGTCGGCCAGCGCCAAGCGCGTCGGCGTGGCTGAACCCCCCGGCGATCACCAGCAGCTGTGCGTCGTCGATCGGGTTCGGGTCGGTGGCCAGCTCGCCGGTGAGCACGACGCGGGGCGCTGCCCCGGCCAACTCCAAGGCGAAGGCCACATCGCCGTCGCGGTTGGTCCCCGGTGCTTTGATGATCAGCGCGCTGGGCAGGCTCATCGATCGCCGTTCCAAGCTTGGCGCGCCGTGGCCAGCGGAATCGCGGTGGTCGCGAATGTCAGCGTGGGATCGGCGACCACGACGCCGAGGTGGCGAGCGTCGTCGCCAAGCAGGGCGGTCACGGCGTCGACGTCGGTTGGGTCGACCTCGACGACGAAGCTCCCGGTGCGTTCGCCGAACAGTTGACGAACGTCGTCCTCCCCGATCGTCGCGCCGAGGCCGCCGCCGATCGCCATCTCCGCCACGGCGACGGCGATGCCACCTTCGCTGATGTCGTGGCAGGCATGGATCAAGCCGCTGGAGATCGCCTGGTGCAGTCTGCGGAAACGCGTAGGGGAGTCCGGGTCGGGAGGTGGAACGGGTTCGCCGCTGGCGCCGGCGATCAGGTCCACATGGCTGCCACCAAACACCGGCTCGGTTCGTCCGCCGACCAGCAACAGATCGTTGCCGGCGCGCTTCAAATCTGCGGTCACGGTGCGTCCAGGGACGTCACCCACGGCGGTGATCACCAACGTCGGCGGCACCGCATGACGCAGACCGTCGGCACCGAGGTATTCGTTGTTCAGGCTGTCCTTGCCACTGACGAACGGAGCGCCGTGGTCCAGCGCAGCGTCACAGCAGCCGCGCACTGCGGCGGCTAACGCGCCAAGCGTCTCGGCGCGGCGCGGATCGCCCCACGAGAAGTTGTCCAGGAGGGCGATCTTGTCTGGGTCGGCGCCGACCGCTACCGCGTTGCGAATCGCCTCGTCGACCACGGCGTGGGCCATGTGTTCCGGGTCGATCAGCCCGTACCACGGGTTGACGCCGATGCCGATCGCCAGCCCGCTGACGGCATGTGGATGACGCAGCACCGTTCCATCGCCGTGACCGTCCTTGCCGACCAGCGGACGAACGGCCGTGGCGCCACCGATCTCGTGGTCGTAACGGCGGATCACGCTTGCCTTGCTGGCGATGTTCGGATGGCCAAGCAGCGCCATCAACATCTCGCCAACAGCGAACGCTGGATGTCGGGTCATGAGCGTTCGCTGCGGGTTGGGCCAGGTGGCGTGCATCCTCCGTGACGGCCGCCCGTCGTGCAGGAAATGGACGTCCAGGTCGACCACCAGTTGATCGCCGTGACGAACGTTGACGCGGCCGGAGCGGTTGAAGGTGCCGATCACCGACAGCTCCACACCGTGGCGCTCACATAACGCCTGGAGTGCGTCGATCTGCCGATCGGCGACTGCCAGGACCATGCGCTCTTGGGCCTCGCTCAGCCAGATCTCCCAGGGGGCCAAGCCGGCGTACTTCAGCGGCACCAGCGCCAGGTCGACATCCACGCCGTGTCCCTCGGCCATTTCGCCGACGGCCGAGGACAGCCCGCCAGCGCCGCAGTCGGTGATCGCCGTGTACAACCCGCGAGCCTCGGCGAGCACATCGATCAGCAGCTTCTCGACAATCGGGTCACCGATCTGCACGCTTGCCCCGGCCACCTCGCCGGTGGCCGCGTCCATCGTCCGGCTGGAGAACGTCGCCCCGCGGATCCCGTCGCGCCCGGTTCGCCCGCCGATCACCACCACCAAATCGCCGTCGTGCGGCCCGCTCAGAACCGGGGCGTCGCTCGGGGCGACGCCGATGCAGCCGGCATAGACCAGCGGGTTGGCGACGTAGCCGGGGTCGTACAGCACGGCACCGGCCACGGTAGGTAACCCGATCTTGTTGCCGTAGTCGGCGACGCCGGCGATGACCCCGTCGCGGATCAGCGTTGGGTGCAGCACCCCGTCGGGAAGGGTGGCGACATCGGTGTCGGCTGGGCCGAAGCACAGAATGTCGGTGATCGCAATCGGATCGTGGGCCGCGCCGAGCACGTCGCGGATCACGCCGCCGACGCCGGTGTTTGCTCCACCGAACGGCTCCACCGCACTTGGGTGATTGTGCGTTTCGGCCTTCAAAGCGATCGTTCGATCACCGCTGAAGGCGACGATCCCGGCGTTGCCGACGAAGCAGCTGACGACCCACGGGGCGGCGATCTGCTCGGTGGTGTCGCGTAACTGGCGCAGCAGCGGGGTCAGCAGTCGGCCATCGACGTCGATGTCGGCGCGAAAGGTCGTGTGCGCGCAGTGCTCGCTCCACGTCTGGGCCAACGTTTCCAGCTCGGCGTCAGTCGCTGGGCGGTCGATCTGCGGATCGGTGAAGTGGGCGGCGATCGCCCGCATCTGTTCGGTATCCAGCGACAGACCGCGTTTGTTGCTCAGCCGGGTGAGCGCGGCGTCGTCCAAGCCACGTAGCTCGATGCGCTCGATCGTGGTCGATCCGCAGGAGTCGCCGCTGGTGGTGGTTGCTGGATCGCTGCCGCCAATCACGGCTCGTTCAATCACGGGGTTGGCTAACAGCCGGTCGACCAAGCGACGCAGCTCAGTGGCACCTCGATCGGGCTCGGGATGGAGACCGCGAATCGTGAAGCGCCGGCCGCTGCGCGCGGTGATCGCGCTGCCCAGCCGAGCGGCCGCGTGCTGCAGTTCGGCACCTGCGGCGTCGGTGACTCCGTCGCGCAGCAGCACGTCGACGGTGGCGACGTGCGGATCAGCGGGGACGTGTGCGTCGGTCAGGCGTTGCACCAGCGGATCGACCAGCAAGTTGATCAGCGTGGCGGGCAGGGGCCGGTCGGTCAGGTACAGGTCAGCGACCTCGATCGTCACCGCTGGGTAGCCAAGGGTGCGCGCGGCGCGGGTGAACTGCACCGATCGAGGGTCGGTCTGCGCCATGGCGACCACGGCGAGATGTCCAGAACCCATCCCCAGTCACCGTAACCAGACCCCTTGGCGAGGCCGAGAAGGTTGAGCGAAAAGTTCAATTCCGATTCGCCGACCGTTTGCTCGGACTGCCGGAACGCCATTTTCCTGATCTGCGAGTCGTGTTAACATAGGGCCAGCTTTGGACAAAGGGGACGTCATGGCAGATGGACTGGTCACTACGGCAATCTCCGACATCGGAATGATCTCGGCCGACTCGCACGTCAACGAGCCGCGAGACCTGTGGAGCAGCAACCTGCCAGCTTCGTTGCGATCCCAGGCGATGCGCGGCATCGAAGCCGGCGATGACGGGGGCTGGAACCTGGTGCTCGACGGCAAGCACATCTTCCAGAAGGACATGAACTCGGAAGAGGATCGGCTGAGCGTGCTCGACCCGGAGAAGCGCTTCGAGGTGATGCAGGTCGACGGAATCGTCGCCGAGTGCATCTTTCCCAGCATCGGTCTGTACGTCTGGATGTTGACCGATCCCGACGGTGGACGGGAGAGCTGCCGAATCTATAACGACTGGATCTATGACACCATCCAGCGCAAGTCGGCGCGCTTCGCCTGTGCCGGGCTGATCCCGTGCTGGAACCCAGCGGACGCCGTTGCCGAGGTGGAACACGTCGCCGCGCTGGGGCTGCGCGCCGTGATGTTGCCAGCGGTCGCCAACCCAATGTGGAACCACCGCGACTGGGAGCCGCTCTGGCAAGCGATCACGGCGACGGGTTTGCCGGTGGTCATGCATCAGGGGACGGGGCACAACATGGTGTGGTATCGGGGGCCCGGGGCAACGATCACCAACCTGATTGCCACCCAGTCGATGGCGCCGCGGGTGGCAACCATGCTGGCGACGTCCGGAGTGCTCGACCGCTACCCAGACATGCACGTCGTGTTCATCGAGTTCAACACGGGCTGGCTGGCGTGGACGATGGAGACGATGGACTACTACGACGTTGCCTTTCGTCGCTACGACACGTTCAAGTTGTCGCAGTCCGGCAAAGCGAGCATCTACCCCGACCTTCCCCACCCGCCCAGCTATTACGTCAAACGGCAGGTTCACTCCACCTTCCAGTTCGATGCGGTCGGCATCGACAACATTCATCGCTCCGGCGACAGCTGTTTGATGTGGGGCAGCGACTACCCGCACGAGGAAGGCACGTACCCCCACTCGCGCAAGCTGGTCGACGAGCTGGCCGCCACGATGGACGACGCGGTCGCCCGCCGCGTGTTCCGCGAAAACGCGCTGCGCGTGTTCAACTTTGACCCGGCGGTTATCGACGCGCCTTTCTGACCGGCGCGCTGGCGTTGGTCAGCAGCTCGCGCAGTTCGTGCTGGCGCAACTTGCCAGTCGGCGTCATCGGGATGTCGGCGACACTGTCGAGGATCAAGATCCGTCGCGGCAGCTTGTAGCCCGCGAGCACCTTGCCCAGCTCGGCCAACAGACCGGCTTCGGACAGCGTCGCGCCCAGCTTGGCGACGACGGCCGCCCCGGGTACCGCACCACGGTCTTGGTCCGGGATGCCGACCACGAACGCTTCGTCGACACCCTCGAGCCGGCGCAGCGCGGTTTCGACCTCGGCAGCGGCAACGTTCGCTCCCGCTGACTTGATCATGTCGCCCCGTCGGCCGCGGAAGCGCAGCGCGCCGCCATCGACGAGGACGTAGTCGCCGGTGCGATAGAAGCCATCGGCATCGAAGACCTCGTCCCGATCTCGCTTTTGCAGCCCGATGCACAGACTGGGGCCACGGACGAGGATCTCGCCCTCCTCGCCATGATGTGCTGGCCGTCCGTCGTCGGTGATCACCTTCACCGACCAACCGGCAGAGAGTCGGCGCATCGGCGGAGTGAACTGGCTGGGGTGTTCTGGTCTGCCCCACGCGTAGGCCGCGAATGTCTCCGACATCCCAAGACCCATGCCATCGCCAAAGGTGGTCAGCGAGATCCCGGGAAGGCCCGGCAAGCCGCGTTCGATCGAGGAGAGATCGACGCCCTGCCACGCTGGGTCATTGACGATGGAGGTCGCGGTGCGTTGAGGGTAGAGGAAGATTCTGGTCAAGCGTTCCGACTCGATCAGGGCGCGCACGGCGGCAGGATCGGGGCGCTCCAAGGTCGCCGTGCAGGCCCCGTTGGCTAGCAGCGGAAGCAGAATCTGACCGAGACCGCCGACCCAAAACAGCGGCATCGAGCTATACACGCGATCGTCGGGACGGATGGAGAACTCGTGGGCGAACTCGGTGGTGCGGGTCAGGATCCCGCGATGCGAATGGATGACCCCCTTCGGCGCGCTGGTCGAGCCAGAGGTGTAGATCATCGTCGCCGGGTCGGACGGGTGAACCGCCTGTTCGGCGGCCGTCAGGATCGAGTCGGGGACGCTGTTGCCGGCATCGATGATCTCGGCGAGCGGGCGCACGGGCAGGGCGGCGTTTGAGACGTCAGCACTGCTGGCGATCCATTGAAGGTGGGGCAGCTCGGTAATCAGCAGCCGCGTACCGCTGTCCGGCCGAGCACCATCCAAGGTGTCGAACATCGCCGTTAGTTGGGCGGTGGCTTTGGTTCCACCGGCGATGACGGCCACGCAGTCGGAATGGGCCAGCATGCTGCGCAGCTCCCATCCGCTGGCGAAGGTGCTGAGCGGTACGGCGACGGCTCCGACCCTGGCGATCGCCATCCACGACACGACCCACTCGGGGCTGTTCGGCATGACGAGTCCGACGCGCGCGTACTTTGGGACGCCAGCGGCGAGCAGACCTTTGGCAAGATCGTGGGAGCGTCGATCGAGTTCGCTGTAGGTGATCCGTTGCGCGGGAGAGATGACCGCGTCGCGTCCGCCGAACTGTTCGCTTCCAACGCGGACGAATGTTGCGATGGTGTCCCACCGCGGGACGGGAGGGTCTGTGCGGTCTACCGCCCAGAGGGGCTGGTCGTGATCGGCTGCGTGTTCGTCGGCTGGCATCGGACCCCCTTCACTCCCGAGATAGTAACGATCTAGGCAGACTTCTGAAAGTGACCATCGCATAACTTGCAAGCGTCATTCCCGCGCAAGTAGCCTTCGCCTTGTTTGGGGCCGAGTGCTGAGGGGGCAACGTCATGAGCACGCCGATCGATTACGACCCGTACTCGTACGAAATTGACGAGAATCCGCATCCCGTGTGGCAACGGATGCGCGATGAAGCCCCGCTCTATCGCAACGACCGGTTCGATTTCTGGGCGTTGAGCCGCTTCGAGGATGTGCACCAGGCGTCGGCTGACTGGCGAACCTTCAGCTCGTCGCGCGGCACGGTGCTGGAAGTGCTCGACGTCCCGCCCGAGCTCCTGCCGCAATTCATGATCTTCATGGACCCACCGCGCCATGACCGGCTTCGCAAGGTGGTCGGCCACGGCTTCTCGGCCCGCCGAATCCACGACCTCGAACCGCGTGTCCGTGAACTGGCAGCCAACTATCTGGATCGCTTCTCGCCCGGTGATCAGTTCGACTTCGTTCAGGATTTCGGCGCCAAGCTCCCGATGATGGTGATCGGCTCGCTGCTCGGCATCCCAGAGGAAGACCAAGATCAGGTCCGGATCTGGAGCGACCACGGCCTGCACGTTGAAGAAGGCGAAACGGTTGCGTCGAACTTCAAAGACCTCAACGACGGCCGGCCGCGCGGTGGTGGGCTTCCCGAATACCTGGTGAGCTTCCTCGAGTGGAAGCGCAAGAACCCTGGCGACGATCTCGTCGACACGATCCTCGGATCGGAGATCGAAGACGATGACGGCTCGCTGCGCCCGCTCAACGACCGCGAGATTCTGGACTTCATCGGTCTGCTCGCCGGGGCCGGCAACGAGACCGTTGCCCGACTGTTGAGCTGGGCCGCGGTGTTGCTCCCCCAATACCCGGACCAGCTCGCCGACCTGGCCGCTCAGCCCGAACTGATACCGGCCGCGATCGAGGAGCTGCTGCGCTTCGAGGCGCCCTCGCCGGTCCAAGCGCGTGTGCTGCTGGCGCCCACCGAGCTGCACGGCGTCGAGCTCGCTGCCGGGTCGAAGATCTTGCTGCTCACGGGGTCGGCCGGCCGCGACGAACGCGAATATCCCGACGAACCGAACCGCCTGAACATCCACCGCAATGCGCTGCGCCATCTTTCGTTTGGCTACGGGGTGCACTTCTGTCTCGGTGCGTTCCTGGCGCGGACCGAAGCTCGGGTGGCGATGGAGGAGTTCCTCAAAAGATTCCCCACGTGGACCGTCGACGAGTCCAGAGCGGAACGGGTCCACACGTCAACGGTGCGTGGCTATCTCCGCGTCCCGATCACTGTCTGACCGCAACACGGACACAACCGAAAGGACTCCTTCATGGATCTCAACGACATGGTGCTGTTCAGCGTCGATGACCACGTCATCGAACCATCGACGGTGTTCGAGGGACGTACACCAGCCAAGTTTGCTGGCCGCTTTCCTGAACTGAAGGTCAACGATCAGGGCATCGCCCAATGGTTGTGGGAGGGCGCGACCGGGGGGAATGCCAGCCTCAACGCGGTGGTGACGTGGCCGAAGCGCCAATGGAATCTGGACCCAGCGACGCACGCCGAGATGCGTCCGGGCTGCTACGACCTGGATCGGCGCGTCGACGATATGAACGTCAACGGCGTCGCCGTGTCGATGTGCTTCCCAACGTTCCCACGCTTCGGCGGTGGATTCTTCTCGACCTGCGACGACAAGGAACTGGCCCTCGCCGCTGTTCAGGCATACAACGACTGGCACATCGAAGACTGGTGCGGTCCCTATCCAGGACGGTTCATGCCGTTGGCAATCCCTGCTGCCTGGGACCCCGAACTCTCTGCGGCCGAAGTCCGCCGTGTCGCCCAGAAGGGCTGCCACGCCGTCTGCTTTACCGAGAATCCAGCCGCCTTCTACAAGCTGCCCAGTCTGCACACCGGGTACTGGGATCCGTTCTTCGAAGCCTGCGCGGATGTCGGCACGGTCATTTCAATCCACGTCGGCTCCAGCGGCATCCTGCCGACGACGTCACCGGATGCGCCGATTGACATTCCCGTCACGCTGGCCACGATGCGCACGATGGAACCGATGATGGACTTCATCTTCTCGGATGTCTTCGTCAAGTTCCCGACGTTGCGCGTCGCCCTGTCCGAGGGTGGCGCCGGATGGTTGCCCTACGTCTTGGACCGCTTGGATCGGCACGTTCAGAACCAGCTGTGGACCGGTCATCGATTCAGCAAGGACCTGCTGCCGAGCGACGTGTTCCGGAAGCACTTCTTGGCATGCATCGTCAGTGACCCGGCCGGACTGATCCTGCGTGATCGGATCGGGGTCAACAACATCGCCATCGAAACCGACTATCCGCATTCAGATTCGCAGTGGCCGTTCGCCCCAGAGGTGTTCCACAAGGACTTCACCGAAGCGCGCATGTCCGATGAAGAAATCGAACGGGTCTCGTGGAAGAACGCCGCCGAGTTCTTCAACTGGGATCCGTTCCAGGATCAGCCGCGAGAGCAGCTCACCGTGGGCGCGTTGCGCGCTCAGGCGGCGCACATCGACACCAGCGAAACGACCAAGGAAGAGTACCGCGCTCGCTACCTCGCCGCCGCCGGCAACTAGCCGCGCGCTGCAGACCCGGAGAATCCACCCATGTCCGAATACGAGTTCATCACCTACGAGACCGTCGACGACGGCACGATCGCCCGGATCATGCTCAACCGACCGCAGGCGCGCAACGCCCAGAACCGGGGGATGCTGGTCGAGCTGAACGAAGCCTTCCTACGTGCCGAGGCGGACGACCAGGTGCGCGTCGTGATCCTGCGCGCCGCCGGCGAGATCTTCTCGTCCGGCCACGACATGGGCAGCAAGCAGTATCTGGCCGAGTGGCGGCCGGGCCCTGAGCAACACGCCAGCCGAAAGGTCAACGGTGGAACCCGATACGCATCCGAATCGCTGATGCTTCAGGAATGGCACTACTTCTTTCAAAACACGCTGCGCTGGCGCAATCTGCGCAAGATCACCATCGCCGAGGTGCAGGGCTCGGTGTTCGCCGCGGGGTTGATGCTGATGTGGTCGTGCGATCTGATCGTCGGTGCCGAGAACGCGGTGTTCGCCGATGTCGTCGGAACTCGGCTGGGCATGATGGGCGTCGAGTATTTCGCCCACCCGTGGGAGTTCGGCCCCCGCAAAACCAAAGAGCTGCTGCTGACCGGCGACTCGATCGATGTCCACGAGGCCTATGCGCTCGGCATGGTTTCCAAGGTGTTCCCCGTCGACCAGCTCGAAGCACAAACGCTGGAGTTTGCCCGGCGAATCGCCAGCGTGCCAACCGCTGCCGCCCTGATGATCAAAGAAGCGGTCAATCAGACCACGGACACCATGGGATTCACTAACGCCTTGAACTCGTGCTTCACCCTGCACCAACTGAACCACAGCCACTGGGCATGGAAGTCGAAGGGTGAGCGCGCCGTCGCCCTCCCCGAAGATGGCGTCGTCGACTGGCGCCAAGCACCGCCCATCGTCCCCGCGCAGAAGTCGACCGTGCGCGCTGAATCCGACTGAGGAGCCGTCATGGATCCCGCCGCTCTCCCAAAGATCTCTGCAGACAGCCACGTCGCCGAACCGCGCTTCTTGTGGTACGACAACTTGCCCGCAGGAATGAAAGAACGCGGGCCAAAGGGCATCCGTCCCACGGAGGAAGGCGCGTGGGAGATGGTCGATCATCGGGAAAAGTCACCCGGCGGAGAGCGCGCCGGAGAACGCAATCGTCTGGCGGCGCTGGAACCCAAGGCGCGGATCGAGGTGATGATGTCCGACGGGATCTCCGGCGAGTGCATCTTCCCGACGATCGGCCTGTATGTCTGGGAGGTTTCCGACGCGGCAATCCAGGACGCCTGTTGTCAGATCTACAACGACTGGATCTACGACCAACTTGAATCGAAGTCTCCTCGCTTTCGTTGCGCCGGACTGATTCCAACGTCGACACCCGAGATGGCGGTCCGCGAGATTGAACGGATCGGGCGGATGGGCCTCGCCGCGGCGATGATGCCGTTGGTCGGGACGCCGGAGTACAACGATCCGTCGTGGGAGCCGGTGTGGGACGCCCTTGAGACGAATCGTCTCCCGGTCGTCATGCACCAAGGAACCGGTCACAGCATGCTGTGGTATCGCGGCCCGGGCGCGGCGGTGGCCAATCTGTTGGCGACACAATCCATGGCACCGCGCGCCGTTGGCTTGCTGTCTACCTCGGGTGTGCTCGAGCGTCACCCCGGCCTGCATTTCGTGTTTGTCGAAGTCAACGCCAGCTGGCTGGCGTGGACAATGGACACGCTGGACAACTATTACCGCGACTTCCAGAACTACGGCTGGGTTCGCCCGATCTTGAACGACCCACCCAGCGTGTCGATCGCTCGACAGGTGCACGCCACCTTCCAGGACGACCCGTCGGCGCTGTTTGGCATCGAACGCACCGGGATTCGACCACTGCTGTGGGGTTCGGATTACCCGCACGAAGAAAGCACCTACCCGAACTCTCGCGAGGCCGTTCGCCGGCAGTTCTCGAACCTGTCCGAAGCGGACGCCCGTGCCATCCTCGGCGGCACGGCCGCCGAGCTGTTCCGGTTCGATCCGGTGCTGTTGACGGAATCACTGGTATGAGCGACGTCGATCGCCAGTCGGCGATCCCACAGCTCGCCGGCAAGCGCGTCTTGGTCGTCGGCGCATCCGTGTCGATCGGCGAGACCGTGGCACGGACGGCGTTGGAACGCGGCGCTCACGTCGCGGTGGCGGCGCGCCGCAAGGACAAACTGGACGCGATCGTCGCCCAGGCGCCCGACCGCTGCTGGGCAATCCAGGCCGACTGCTCGCTGCAGGCGGATTGCACGCGGCTGGTGGCCGATGCGGCCGCGGCGATGGGCGGAATCGACTGGTTGGTGTACACGCCTGCGCTGTTTCTTTTGCGCGAGCTGAACGAGATCAGCGCTGACGAATGGCATTCGATTTTTGGGTTGAACGTGATCGGTGCCGCGTCGGTCACCAGCGCAGCGATGGACCACCTCGTCGAGTCGCGCGGCAGGGCGTTGTACTTCACGTCCGATTCCACCGATGCCAATCCCCACTGGCCCGGATTGGCGTCCTACGCGGTGTCCAAGGTTGCCTTAGACAAGCTGGTGACGTGCTGGCGAACAGAGCAGCCGGAGGTCGGCTTTTCTGTGCTCGAGGTGGGCGGCACCCAGGACAGCGACGGTCCCGTCGCCGGCGGATGGACCCCCGAACAGACTGGCAAGTTCGTGTCGCAGTGGACGGCACTGCGCCCGACCCTTCAGTCGCGCGCTGTCGTCGCCGACGCCGTGCTCTACGCGCTGTCGTCGCCGAGTTATCTCGAGCATCTCACCGTCGGACCACCGCGCCAGTGAGCCGCACGGTCAACGCGGACCAAGAGCTGTTCGTCGACGTCACCCGTCGCTTTATCGCCGAGCATTGTCCAACGTCCACCGTGCGTACCTGGTCGGCAGAGCCGCTCGGGTACGACGATCAGTGGTGGAGCCGCGGCGCCGACCTCGGCTGGACATCGGCGTTGGTCCCTGAAGCGCTGGGTGGAGGATCGGTCAGCGACAGCGGGCTGATCGACTTGACCCTGATCGCTGACGCATTTGGTGACGCTGCCGCGCCGGGACCACTGACGTCGGTCAACGTGGTGATCGATGCACTGGCACGCGACGGTGGCGCTGATCATCTCCGGCGATGGATCGGCTCGCTGCTCGATGGATCGGTGACTGCCGCGTGGTGCGCCCCTGAGCTGGCAGCCGATGGCCGCGGCTTCGACCTTTCGGTTCGGGCGACGGCCGACGGGCAGGACCTGCTGCTCAACGGCGTTGCCCGCCAGGTCCTCGGCGGCGACGGCGCATCGCTGTTGTTGGTCCCAACGCGGGTCGACGACGCAGACGCGCATGTGCTCCTCGATGCAACAGCAACCGGTTTGACGATCGAGCCGTTGCAGACGCTCGATCTGGTCCAGCGCGTGGCGCGCCTCGAATTCGCCGATGTCCGAGTCGACCGAGCGGCGGCGATCGGCACGGCGAATTCAGTCGAACGGGCCTTCCAGGTGGGTCTGGCGATCCAGCTGGCCGAGACCGTCGGGGCGATGGGCAAGCTGTTCGAAATTACCCACGAATGGCTGCTCGACCGCTACTCGTTTGGGCGTCCGCTTGGCTCGTACCAGGCGATCAAGCATCGCTTCGCCGATGCGCGGATGTGGCTTGAAGCCTGTCGGGCAGCAGCAGCTGCTGCGGCGCACGCAGTGCAGGAGGAAGCCCCGATAGCGGCGGAATTGGTCAGTGTCGCCAAGGCCTTTACCGCCCACCGAGGCCCTGAGCTGGCCCATGAATGCATTCAATTTCACGGCGGGATCGGCGTGACATCCGAACATGATCTGCACCTCTACGCCCGGCGGGTGATCCAGAACTCGGCGCTCCTTGGTGGGATGGGTGAGCACCGCCAACGCGTTGCCGCAATCTTGTGTGGGCGGATGCAATGAGCAACGTCGCCGCCCAGGAATCCCTGGACGACTTCCGGCTGCGTGCTCGCGCCTGGCTCGCCGAGAACTTGCCCCGCCGAAGCCAATCGGGCTTGGCGCGCACCGCCCGGTTTCTCGACGAAGAATCCCGCCTGGCCCGCCATCGGGTCCTGCAACGCACGCTCTTCGATGCCGGGTTTGCCGGCTTGTGTTTTCCGATCGAATACGGCGGCCAAGGGCTGAGCGTCGAGTACCAAAGGGTGTTCACCGAAGAGTCGCTGCCGTATGAGATGCCGTCGGCGTTCAACGTCCCGACCTTGGGGATTCTGGCCGCCACGTTGTTGGACTTCGGCAGCGAAGCGCAGAAGCTGCGTCACCTCCCAGCGATCCTGCGCGGCGACGAATACTGGATTCAATTCCTCTCCGAACCCAGCGGTGGGTCGGACCTTGCCGGCGCGCTGACCACGGCGGTGCTCGATGGCGACGAGTGGGTCGTCAACGGATCAAAGGTGTGGAGTACTCGCGCCCACCTGTGCGACTACGCGCTGTGCCTCGTGCGCACCAACTGGGACGTTCCCAAGCACCGCGGTCTCAGCGTGTTGATCATGAAGATCCATCAGCCTGGGATCGAGATCCATCAGACCGAGATGCTCAACGGATCGCGCGAGTTCTGCCAGGAGTACTTCACTGATGTGCGCATCCCCTACGAAAACCTCGTCGGCGAAGTGGACGAGGGGTGGACGGTAGCGACGCGCTGGATGTACCACGAGCGCAGTGCGGTCGGTGGTGCATCGCCGTACGTCAGCGGGGTCGGTGGCGATGGTGCGCATGGGCCAAACGCGGCGATGCTCGAGCTGGCAGCGCACCTCGACCAACTCGATGATCCACGGGTCCGCGACCGAATTGCCCAGGGCTATCTCGAAGGGGTCATTCACGATCAACTGATCGATCGCGTCAACGCGGCGATGCGCGACGGGAAGCTGCCCGACTCGGCAGCGACGATGTTGCGCCTCTACAAGGGGCTGATCGCCGCCGACTACGCGTCCAGCGCCTTCCAGGTCGCCGGGCCCGGTGCTGTGGCGTGGCGCAGCGGCGAAGACGCGGTCGGCGACTTTGGGGTCGGATTCTTGATGCGTCAGGTCAGCCAGATTGGTGGCGGCACGGTTGAAATGGCCCGCAACGTCATCGCCGAGCGGCTACTCGGGCTGCCGCGTGAGCTGTCAACGGACCGCGACCGACCGTTCCGCGAAGTGAGAACCAACCGGTGAGCTCGTGCCGGTGGGGTCACCAATGACAAGAGGAGAGGTCCGATGACGGCCACGATGGAGGGGATTCGAGTCCTCGAAGTAGCAGAGCACACGTTCGTTCCCGCGGCCTCGGCAGTGCTGGCCGACTGGGGTGCGGATGTGATCAAGGTCGAACACGTTGTCCGCGGCGACGCGATGCGCGGCTTGGCCAGCACGGGGGTGGTGAATCTCGGCACCAGCAAGGTGCATGCCCTATGGGAGCACTCGAATCGTGGCAAACGAAGTATCGCCCTCGACCTGGCGTCGCCCGAGGGAATCGCCATCCTGTACCAATTGGCGGCGCGCAGCGACGTGTTCTTGACCAACAAGCTGCCCTCGGTGCGACAGCGTCTTGCCCTGGACGTCGAGGACATCCGTGCGCATAATCCGCGGATCATCTACGTGCGGGGATCGGGTTTCGGGCCACGTGGCCCGGAGGCCGATTCCGGTGGATACGACATGCTCGGGTTTTGGGCGCGTTCCGGGGCGGCGATCGGCGCCAAGCCTCACGAGGTCGACCACATTCCGATGATGCCCGGACCCGGATTCGGTGATTCGCTTGGGGCGATGACGATCGCCGGCGGGATCGCCGCTGCGTTGTTCCACCGGGCCACCACCGGTGAGGCCCCGCTGGTGGACGTGTCGCTGCTGGGTGTTGGCCTGTGGGCGATGGGTGCGGCAATCGCCTTGTCAGGTCAGACCGGCAAGCCGTGGGAGCAGCCCCCCGCATCCGCCAAGAAGTTCACGCGCAATGCCTTGGCCGGGGTCTACGCCACCAGCGATCGGAAATGGATCGCGCTGACGTGCCTGCAAGGTTTTCACTACTGGCCATCGGCCCGCCAGGCGCTGAGCCTCGAGCACCTGGCTGATGATGAGCGTTTCGCCAGCGCCGCGGCGTTCGCCGAACACTCGCCAGACTTGTCGGCGATCATCGCCGACGTCATCGCATCCGCTCCGCAGGATGAGTGGTGCCAACGGCTGCGGGCGTTCCGCGGCCAATGGACGCCGGTGCGTGACAGCCTGGAGGTCATCGACGATCCCCAAGTCGTCGCCAACGAGTACGTGCTCGACGCGTTCACCGCCGAAAACGAACCGTTCCCACTCGTGACGTCGCCGGTGCAATTCGACGGGGCGGCACCCCAACCACGTCGCGGGCCAGATTTCAATCAGCACGGCGATCAGATCCTGGGGGAGGATCTGGGACTCGACTGGGATGCGATCGTCGACTTGAAGGTGCGCGGCGTCGTTGGCTGAGGGCCGGCCGGCCGCCGCCGTTATGCTGGCTTCGCTTGCTGCGTGACCCACCAGGCGGCAATCGGACCAGCGAGAAGGGAGAAGGCGATTTCCGCTTCGAAAGCCAAGTCTGAGTCGACGCGTCCGTCGAAGGCCAAGGAGACCGCAGAATCCTCCCCGCAGCCGTCGACGCTGACCGGCTGGCAGGGGCGGGTCGTCGACCGTTCCTTGGAACGCGCCACGCGGCGTTCGCTGGATCGGGCGAAGGCACTGATCGACGCTGCCATGGAATTGCTGCGCGAAGGCGAGCACGAAGGGTTCACGGTCCAAGAGGTTGCGGACCGTGCCGGCCAGTCGTTGCGCACCTTCTACCAACACTTCGGAAGCAAGAACGAGTTGCTGTTGGCGGTGTTCGAGGAGGAGCTGCGTCGGCATGCGCGCACGCTGGAGAATGCCGTCGATCGCTACACCGATCCGATCGAACGGCTCGCTGCCTTCCTGGTGGCCGGTGCAACGGGGCGGGCAAATCCGCATGAGGAAATCGCCCTCGCCCAGTACCGCATCGATCTGGCCGTGCACCGTCCCGAAGACTTGGCCACAGTTCAAACGCCGGTGATCCGGTTGGTCAAGCAACTGGTCCAGGACGCGATGGATGCAGGTGCCTTGGTGCCTGGCGATGCGGACCCGGCCGTGTTCCTGCTGTTGACCTTGAAGTCGGCGCGTCTGCACGCGGACATCCTTGGCAATGAACTCGGCGTCCGACTTCCCGACGCAATGGCGTTGGCGCGCTTCTGCATCGAGGGCCTCGGCGGAAAGTTTCCTGTCGGATTTCCTAAAGCCTGATTCTCATCGAGCGCCAGCGCCGCTCTTTCGTGCCCGGCCAACTGGGATAGTCTTTAGCGATGGTCACGTCCGACTTCGAGAGTCGTGGGTTGCTGGTCGAGCAGGCAGGCGCGGTGCGGCGCATCACCCTGAATCGGCCGCACAAGCTCAACGCGATGGATTCGGCGATGCAGGCGGCGCTGTTTGCCGCGGTCGACGAAGCGATGGTCGACGACTCGGTCAACGTTGTCGTCATCGGCGGGGCTGGTCGAGCGTTCTGCGCCGGAGCAGACTTGAAGCCAACGTCCTCGCCGGCTGACGAGCGGGGCGACACCACCGCCCGCCGACCGGCTGGCGACCTGGGCAACGCCCCGGCCGACATGGTGGTCAACCGTCGGCGGGTCGATGATTGGTTGCGACTGTGGTCGGCGCCGAAGCCGATCATCGCCCAGGTCCACGGCTATTGCATTGGCATCGGTAATGAACTGGCTGGGGCCTGCGATCTGATCGTCTGCGGAGACAGCGCCAAGTTCGGGATGCCCGAGGTGCGCGACATCGCCCTGCCGCCCACCCTTGGCTTCTGGCCCGAACGGATCGGACTGGCGCTCACCAAGGAACTGCTCTTCACCGGGCGCTGGTTGTCGGCAGACGACGCCATGGCGTGCGGGTTGGCAAACCGAGTGGTGGCCGATGACAACCTGGCCGAGACCGTCGATCAATTGGCGGCGCAGATCGCCGAAGTCCCGGCGGCGCGACTGAGCGTGGTGAAGCAGGCGGTCAACTCGTGGGCCGAAGCCTCGGGGCTGCGCGCTTCTGCACTGCGCGGCGCCGAATACCACGCGATCTACCACCAGGCCAGTGAGTGGGCGCAACGTACGGCAGGTGCGACGTGACGACGTCACCCACCGAGACAAGCCGGATTGGAATCTTCGTCCCCACCGGAGGTGCCGGGGCGTTCAACGAAACGGTCGAGCTGATTGCTGGATACGAGGCTGACGGCTTCGGCTCGGTCTGGTTCCCGCAAAGTACCGGACCGGATCCGCTGGTGATCGCCGCCGCAGCGGGTCAACACACTCGCGCGATCACCTTTGGGACGGGGGTGATCCCGGTCTATCCCCGCCATCCGGCAGCCCTCGCCGCATCGGCCAGATCGGCGTTCGACGCGCTCGGCGGCCGTTTGAAACTGGGTATCGGACTCTCCCATAAGGTGGCGATGGAAGGCCGCTACCGCCTCGACTATCAGCGGCCGGCGCACTACATGGACGAGTACGTTCGGATCTTGTCGCCACTGCTGCGTGGCGAGCGAGCTGACGTGGACGGCGAGCTCCTCGGCGCACACATCAAGATCACCGACCGTGCCGCGTCCGGATGCTCGCTGCATCTTGCCGCCTTGCAGCCGCGGATGCTGCACATCGCCGGGACCCGGGCGGACGGCACGATCACTTGGTGCTGTGGAATCGTCACGGTGCGCGACCACATCGTTCCCACGATTCGGCAGGCCGCCGCCGGTGCCGATCGCCTGCTCCCCGAGGTCACGGTGATCCTGCCGGTCTGCGTGACCGGCGACGTGGCCGACGGACGAGCGATGGCCAATGCCGCGCTGCCCGGATACGAACAGCTTCCGGTCTATCGAGCCGTGCTGGATCGCGAGGGTGCCGAGATGCCAGGAGACGTGTCGGTGGTTGGCGATGAGGTCGCCGTCGAACGGCAGATCAACGCCTTCTTCGAGGCGGGCGCGACGCGCTTTGTTGCCTTGTTCTGCGGTGACGACACCGACCGCCGACGCAGTCGTGAGTTGTTGGCCGACCTCGCCCGTCGATACTGACGCCGCCCGACTTAGCTGAAGGAGTCGTCAGCTGAAGGAGTCGTCGGTGAGCATGCTGTGCAGCAATTCCACGGCTCCGGGTGTCGCCACCGGGCGCAACGTTCGCCGGGCGCATCGCCAGACGCCGTCGACTTTGACCACGTCCCAACGGTTGATCGCCGTGCGATCGAGGCTCGGTGCACCGTGGCCTGCGGAGATGACCATCGAGTAGCCGGCGACGGTTGCCCGGCTCAGGAATGGGTCGAGTGCAATGAGCAGGGGTCCAACCAGATGGGCCGTGCGTCCGAATCGTTCGCGGCGGGCCTCGCTGTCGATGAACGTGGCGATCTGCTCTTGGCCGGAGATCAGCCCGAAGTCCGATTCATACACGCCGTCATTGGTGAACGTGGCGGCCGCCAAGTCGCCGCGACAGGCGTCGACGGCGCATCCATAGCGTTTGATGAGGTCGCGAATTTGGCGCTCAGCTTCGAGCGCTCCGAGGCGTTGCTCCAACCGCTCAAGGCGCTCGGTGACGGCGTCCATCACGCCCCACCGGCGAGGCGGGCGCGCAACTCGGATTTGGCGATCTTGCCCGATTCGGTGCGCGGCAGCTGCGCCAGAACGATGACTCGCTCGGGTGTCTTGCGGCGGTCGGCGCCAAGGGCGCGGAAGTGTTCGTCGAGGTCGGCAACCGACAGGGTCGCGTCGGCTCGCACGGTGACATAGACGCAGACGCGTTCTCCGTACTTCTCGTCGGGATACCCGACCGCTGCTGACTCGATGACTGCCGGATGGGCGCAGACCAGCGCCTCTACCTCGCCCGCCGAGATGTTCTCCCCGCCGCGGATGATGATGTCCTTGACTCGTCCGGTCACGGTCAAGAATCCAGAGGAATCGACAACGCCGAGGTCGCCGGTGCGGAACCAGCCGTCGTCGGTGAACGCCCCTGCTGTGTCGTTGGGGTTGAGGTATCCGGCACACAGTCCTGGCCCACGTAAGTAGATCTCGCCAGGTGTTCCCGCGGGCGGGGTATTGCCGTCCGGAGTCACCAGCCGCACCTGTGCGCCGGCGTCGGCCCGTCCGTCGGAGTTGGCGCGGGTCTCGACCGGGTCGCTCGTTCGGCCGACGAACGACATCGGGTACTCGGTGGATCCATAGCTGCGCACCACCGGCCACCCGAGTTCGTTGGCGGCCAGGACGTCGGCGGGCGGAACGTTGGCGCCGCCGACGAGGATGTGCCGCAGCGACGAGCTGTCGACCGGATTGGCGCGTTGCTGATCCATCAGTTGGGTGAGGAAGAACGGTGTCAGCCCCATGGATGTGACGCGGTCCGACTCGATCAGATCAAGGGCACGCCGTGCGTCCCAGGTGTTCAGGAAGATCGTTGGGATCCCGCGGCAGATCATCCGTACCGCGCGGACGGCGCCGCCGATGTGGCCCGACGGGAGCACGGCCATCTCGATGTGCTCGCCCTCGTCGGCACCAGGGATGGTGGTCAGCGATCGAGCCAGGAGACTTCGATGAGTGTGGACCACCGCTTTCGGCCGGCCGGTCGTGCCCGAAGTAAACAGAATCACCGCCGCGGCCTGTGCATCCGGCACTGGCGCGGCGGGTCCTTGGGTCTGCGCAAGCTGCTCCCAGGGCACGGCCCCGTCCCCGGCACCATGGACACCGACCAACGTCGAGAGCGTGCCGACATCGCCAAATCGAGTCACCGAATCTCGCCACGCGGCGGGCTCCTGAAGGTCGATCCCGACGAAACAACGGGCCCCGGTGGTGGCGATGATCTGCTGGATGTCCCGGGGTCCGCGGGTCGGTACGACCGGGGCGATCACCATGCCAGCGAGCAGTGCGGCGTGGAATAGAACCACGTTTTCAACCATGTTCGGTAACTGGCAGACGATGATGCTCCCCGCCGGAAGTCCAAGCTGACGAAGACCGTTCGACACCGAATCCACCGCCGCGCCGAGCTCAGCAATGCTGCGATCGATCCGCCCAACGCCATCGACCCAAGACATCGTCACGTCTGGAAACTCGGCAACGGCCCGCTTGGCGTACTGCGGGATGCTGAGGTTCATACCGCTGAGATTCTCATACTGAGAGCGCCCGGTCTCGCCGAATCCATATGGAATGAGATTACCGCTTTCCGGTAGGGGTGCTCGCGCTCTTTGGGTAGCAGGATCTTGCTCAGCGTCGGTGATGTTGCTAATGTCCGCCCAACGACACTGCAGGATGAGAGGTCAGGGGCCGCAACATTCAGTTGCTGGTGAGCTCGAATCAGCGGCCGCGTCGGACGACAACCGAATCGAGGGGAGATCAGGTGATGACAGGATCATTCAGGCGCATCGTCGGCGCGTCATGCGCCCTGCTGCTGATAGCGGCGTGCGGGTCGAGCGATGACAGCAAGGACGCGTCGCCGTCAACGACGTCGCCCAGCGCAACCTCACCTGCAAGTTCGACAAGCGCCCCGGCAAGCTCAAGCCCCGACTCGTCAGCGGCCACCGCGTCGAGTGCGGCGGCCTCCTCGACGACTGCGGCGCCGACGACGGCCGCCCCGAAGAAGGCAACTGGCGAGCCAATCACCGTTGGTTTCCAGTGGTCGCAGTCCGGGGGAGCAGCACTGCCGGACGTCAAGAGCGGTGCCGACGCCGCCCTGGAATACCTGAACAACACGCTCGGCGGAATCAACGGTCGCCCGCTCAAGCTGGAGGCCTGCGGCACCGACGGAACGCCGGAGTCGAGCACGATCTGCGCCAACAACTTCAAAGATGCCAAGGTGCCGACGGTGATCGTCTCGGCCGATCCGAACGAGGCGGTGTACCCGGCGATCCTCACCCAGAACGGCATTCCCGTTTTGGCGAACTCCTCGACCAGCGTGCTGTTGGTGACCAAGGGCGCGCACATGATGGGCAGCGGGGCGTTGGGAACCATCCTCGATTACGCCAAGTACGGTCAGCAGAAGGGCTACAAGAAGCTGCTCCTGATCCACATCGACAACGCCGGAGCCGCAGGTGTGATCGGGCTCACCAAGGGCGCCTTTGCCAAGGCCGGTGTGGAAGTGCAGACGCTGCCGATCGCCAGCGGCACGGCCGACGCAACCCCTGCCTTGCAAGCGGCGGTGGTCAACCCGCCGGACTACATCGGGGTGTTCTCTGACGCGACGGTCTGTATTGCGGCCTTGAAGGGCATTGAAGTGTTGGGACTCAAGCAAGATCGGGTCGTCACACCGACGTGTACCACGCCCGCCGTCGTCGAGGCGACCGGCAAGGCTGCAGTCGGGGCGATCTCGTTTGGCAACCGCGTTCCAGGCAGTGCGACCGATCCGCAAGCGATCGCCTATCGGGCGGCACTGGAGAAGACGGCTGGCAAGGATGTCGGCCCGCTCGGTGTCGCGGCCATTGGCTTTACGGCGGTGATGGACATCGCTGGCGTACTTTCCACCGTGCCCGCCGGCACCGACTACACCGCCGAATCGGTGAGCGCGGCGTTTGACGGGTTGAAGGACATGCCCCTGTTCATGTCCGGTGGCGGCACGGCGACGTGCGATGGCAAGCGCCTACCGGCGCCGTTCGTGGCGGTCTGCTCCACGTTCGCCAACGCGTTCCGCTTCGATGGCACCGGCCAAGAGTTACTCGGCCCGCTCGACCCGAGCGATCTGCTGGGTGGCTGAACGGACTGGTGTTGGGTACCGGGCGGACGCGCCCGGTACCCAACACGGCGGAATCCGCGTGAACTGACGTGAGCTACCTGGTCTTTGGGTTGCTGGGGCTGGGCGACGCCGCGGTGTACACCGCCCTGGCGTTGTCGTTGATCGTCGTCTATCGCAGCTCCGGAGTGATCAACTTCGCTGCTGGGGCGATGGCGATGTACTCGGCGTACACCTTCGCCGTGCTGCGCAACAGCAATGCGATCCTCAACCCGTTCGGCGGCAGTCTGACGTTCGGGCTGGTCATGTCTGGGGTGTTCCTGGCATCCGGCGTCGTCATTCCGCTGCTCGTCGGACGCAAGCAGCTTGCTGAGGTCTGGCGTTTCCTACTCGGCATCGGAGCCTTCTTCGTGCTCACGCAATTGCCCGTCAAGATCAAGCTCGGCTTCGAGGTTCCGTTTCTGCTCAGCCTGGTGATCGCTCTGGCACTCTCGGTGCTCCTCGGCGCGGCGCTGTACGTGCTCGTCTTCCGGCAGATGCGCAACTCGCTACCGCTGGCCAAGGCAGTGGCATCGCTGGGCGTGATGGGCCTCCTCCAGGGACTGATCGCTCTCCGGCTCGGTTCCGAGCCGCCGGTGATCCGGCCGCTGTTTCCCGCCAAAGGCATCAAGTTCGGCACGGGCATCGTCCGTCAGGACGTGCTGATGTTCTACGCCACGGTCGTGTTGCTGGTAATCGCTGCCTGGCTGATCTTTCGCTATACGCGCTTTGGCCGATCGACCACCGCAGCCGCTGAATCCGAGCGTGGAGCGATCGCCATCGGCATCTCCACCGACCGCTTGGCGCTGGCCAACTGGGCGCTCGCTGGGCTGGTCACCGGGATCAGTGGGATTCTGATCGCGCCGATTGCTCAAGTGACGCCGACGAACTTCACGCTGTTCGTGGTCCCCGCCTTGGCGGCGGCGTTGGTCGGCCGCCTGTCGTCGGTCTGGCCAGCGGTGATCGTCGCCACGCTGCTCGGCATGTTCCAATCCGAGATCGTGCTGCTGCGCACCAAGGACTGGTGGCCCGACATTCCCGGCGTTGCGCACACCTTGCCGCTGCTCATCGTCATTGGGGTGATGGTCTTCAACGGCAGGCCGCTCCCTGAACGAGGCGCAATCACGCTGCAGACCCTGCCGCTGGCGCGTCCCCCTCGCTTCGTCGGTCGAAACCTGCTGGTGTGGACGGCGATCGGAGCGGTGCTCCTCGCCGTGCTGCAGGGCGGCTACCTCGCCGGGCTGACCGCATCGCTGGTGTTCATTCCGTTCGCCCTGTCGTTGGTGGTCGTCACTGGCTTCGTCGGTCAGATCAGCTTGGCCCAGTTCGCCTTCGCTGGCTTCGCCGCCTTTGCCCTCTCGAAGTTGTCGGTGACCTACGGCGTTCCGTTCCCGATCGCGCCCCTGGCAGCAGCGGTATTGGCTGGCCTGCTCGGCGTGATCGTCGGCCTGCCGGCGCTCCGTGTGCGCGGCATCAACCTGGCGGTGCTGACGCTGACGGCGGCGGTCGCCATCGAACAGGTGGTGTTCCGCAACCCCGATCTGAACGGCGGGCCGACGGGCGCAAAGATCGAGAAGTTCTCGATCTTTGGGGTCCAGATCACCTACCCCGGTCGTTCGTATGGCGTGTTCGCGTTCGTCGTCGCCACGCTGACGGCGCTCGGCGTCATCGGCCTCCGGCGGAGTCGCCTCGGGTACCAGATGCTTGCCGTTCGAGCCAATGAACGCGCCGCGGCATCGGCCGGGATCAACGTGAAGGTGATCAAGCTGGTCGCCTTCGGGATTGCCGCGTTCATCGCCGGAATCGCCGGGGTGGTCTACGCCTATCAGTTCCCGGCGATCTCACCCGACAACTTCAGCGCCCTCGCTGGCGTCAGCCTGTTCGCTCTGGTCTACCTCGCCGGCGTGGCGACAGTGTCCGGCGGCGTGGTCGCCGGCGCGATCGCTGGTGCGGGATTGGTCACCGTGTTCTTCAACCGCAATTTGCATCTTGGCAAGTACCACGCCACGTTGGTCGCACTTGGCTTGATTGTCGCCGCGACGCGCCATCCTGAAGGCATCTCTGGTGCGGTGCATAGTTCGCTCGAGCGACGCCGTGCGGCTCGCGGCACGCCTTCAGTCCAGGCCGAACGCCGATGAGCACGCCGCGTTTTGCGCTGCGCGAGATCAGTGTCCGCTATGGCGGGGTCGTCGCCGTCGACCGGGTCTCGTTCGACATCGCTGCAGGGTCGATCGTCGGTCTGATCGGACCCAATGGCGCTGGGAAGACCAGCCTGCTCGATGCGATCACGGGCTACACGCGTTGCACCGGACAGGTCGAGTTGGACGGCCACCGAATCGGTGATCTGAGCGCCCACCAGCGGGCTCGACTGGGTGTCGGGCGGACCTTCCAATCCGGTGAGTTGTTCGAAGATCTGACGGTCGCCGAGAACGTCCTGGTCGGCAGCTATCGCGGTTCGCTACGCGGCTTCCTCGGCGAAATTTTCCGCCTTCGTCAGCGAACCCCGCCCCCGGTCGTACGCACGGTCCTCGACCAACTGGGGATCGCCGAGATCGCCGATCAGCTTGTCGAGAGTCTGTCGACCGGACACCGCCAATTGGTCGCTGTGGCGCGTGCCTTGGTGAGCGAACCGAGGATCCTGATGCTCGACGAGCCAGCGGCAGGGTTGGACTCTGCCGAAAGCGCGGCATTCGGCAGCGTGTTGCGTGGCCTTGCAGCCGGCGGGCACACCGTTTTGCTCGTCGACCACGACATGGACCTGGTGCTCGGCGTTTCGGACCATATCGAGGTCATCGACTTTGGCGTGACGATCGCCTCGGGACACCCGAGCCAGGTCCGCGCCGACCGGCGGGTAATCGAGGCCTATTTGGCCAGCGACGAGGCGGTCGACGACGTGCTCGACGACCACCACATGGCCGACGACGTAGCTGACGACGTAGAGGGTCATGACCGTGGCTGAAGATCTGGTCTTGGACGTCCGCGGACTGATGGCCGGACATGGCCGCACCCAGGTGGTCCACGGCATCGATCTGCGGGTTCAGGCAGGTGAGGTGGTCGCCCTGCTTGGACCGAACGGTGCCGGCAAGACCACCACGCTGTTGACGCTCGCCGGCTATCTCCCCAAAATCGCCGGCGAGGGCACGATTCTCGGGAACCCGCTTGGGGAGTGTCCCGCCCATCTGCTGGTTCGCCGCGGTCTCGGTATGGTGCACGACGATCGGGCGTTGTTCGGCTCGTTGTCCGTGCGCGAAAACCTCGAACTCGCTCGGCGGTCGGGCGATCAGCCGGTGGACGAGATCTTTGCGCTCTTCCCGGCGTTGGCCAAGCGATCGCGCCAGCGCGCCCAATCACTGTCCGGTGGCGAACAGCAGATGTTGGCGATCGGCCGAGCGCTCGTCCAGGCGCCGCGGCTGCTGATGGTCGACGAGATGAGCATGGGCTTGGCGCCGATCATCGTCGAGTCGCTCCTGCAGCACGTGTGCGAGTACGCGCGCAGTACAGGGGCCGGAGTACTGCTGGTCGAACAGCACGTTCGATTGGCATTGCGTTCAGCCGACCGCGCTGTGGTACTGGTGCACGGCGAGATCGTCCTTGACGGGTCAGCGCGGGAGCTGCGCGCCGACCCGCAGCGCCTTCACGACGCGTATCTCTCCGGCCAGCCTGTCGATGAGCCAGAAAACGGTTCCTAGGCCGTGCGGCTACGGCTGCTCGGGGTAGAGATGGCAGGCGACGGTGACGCCGAGGTGGTTCCGGCGGCTGGGGACGACCGTCGAGCAAATCTCCATCGCCTCGGCGCAGCGCGGATGGAACGGGCAGCCTGTAGGGAGCCCGTCGATGGAGGGGATCTCTCCAGTGATCTGTACTCGTCGGCGGCCTTGTTGAACGACGGGGTTGGCCACTGGGACGGCGTCGAGGAGCGCCCTGGTGTACGGGTGGGCGGGCGCGCTGTAGATCGCTTCCGCCGGTCCTTGTTCGACAATCTCGCCGAGGTACATGACAGCGAGGCGGTCGGCGACCACACGTAACGTGCTCAGGTCGTGGGAGATGACGAGCAACGACAGGCCTAGGCGTTGGCGCAGGTCGGTGAGCAGGTTAATGATCTCTGCCTTGGTGGAGACATCGAGCGCACTGACGGGCTCGTCGAGGACCAGCAGGGCGGGCTCGATTGTCAAGGCACGGGCGATGCTTGCTCGTTGGAGTTGGCCACCGGAGAGCTGCGATGGGCGACGCTCAGCGAACTCGGCGGGCAGGCCGACCAGCCCGAGGACTTCTTCGATACGTTGGCGCTGACTTCGGCGGTTGCCGATGCGGTGGGCGACCATCGGCTCGGCGAGGCTCGCCCCGAGCAACGTGGTCGGCTCGAACGAACCGTACGGATCTTGGAAGACCACCTGAACGTTGCGACGATGGCGACGAAGGGCGCGGCCACGCAGCGTTGCGAGGTCGACCTGGCCGAAGTACACCGATCCGGATGTTGGCCGCAGGAGCCCGGTGATCATGTTTGCCACGGTCGACTTCCCCGACCCGGACTCACCGACGACGCCCAACGTCTCGCCGTGGCCAACCACGAACGACACCCCTCGAACTGCCGGAATCGACACCCTGCGCGCCATACGGCCCCGTGCCTCGAACGACTTGTGCAGTTCTGTAGCGACCACGACGGGAGGGGCGTTCATCCGGCGGTTCCTTTCGCAGCGCGGAGGTCGTCGAGGTGTTCGGCGCGCACGCAGCGCACCGTCGTCCACTCATCGAAGGCGCGTAACGCTTGTGGCTCGGTGCATTCCTCCGCAGCAAATTCGCAGCGTTGACGGAAACGGCAGCCGCCGTCGCGTTCCCAGGGCGACAGCACGGTTCCAGGAATCGTGGCGAGCCGTGTCTGCTTCACCGAAGCGTCGGGCACCGCGCCCAGCAGCGCCGTCGTGTAGGGATGGCGCGGGTGAGCAAACAGCCGCTCGACTGACGCCGACTCGACCGCCTCGCCGGCGTACATCACCGTGACCGTGTCGGCGATGTCGGCCACCACACCCAAGTCATGGGTGACGAAAATGATCGACATTTCGTGAGAATCCCGCAGTGAACGCAGCAGGTCGAGGATCTGTGCCTGCGTGGTGACATCGAGCGCGGTTGTCGGTTCGTCGGCAATCAAGACCTGTGGCGTGGCCGCCAACGCCATCGCAATCATCACCCGTTGGCGCATGCCGCCGGACAGTTGGTGCGGATACTGGCGCATTCGCCGCTCTGGGGACGAGATGCCAACTTGTTGGAGTAACTCCACCCCGATCCGATTTGCCTGCGCCCTGGTGACGTCGCTGTGGTTACGAATCGCCTCGTCCATCGAGTTACCGATGGTGAACGACGGATCGAGCGACGTCATTGGGTTTTGGAACACCATCGCGATTCCCGCGCCGCGCACTTCGCGGATCTGATCGAGCGTCATCGACATCGTGTCGTTGCCATCGAATATGACGCTGCCCGAGGTGATGTCCGCAGGCGGAGACGGAAGGACACGAACGAGGGCCAGCGACATCGCCGATTTGCCCGCGCCAGATTCGCCGACGATGGCGTGGATCTGACGGCGCCGGATCGTCAGGTCGACGTTGGTCACCGCATCGACAGCGCCGCGGTCGGTGCGAAACGACAACGACAAGTGTCGAACCTGCAGTGCGGCGTCTGCATCCATCGACGGGTGCTCGACCGCCTGCTCAGCCAATCCCGACCTGACGTCGGTGATTCCCAGCCGGGTCCGACGCTGGCGTTTGGCCGTCAGTTCGAGCGCGTCCCTCAGCGCGTCGCCAATCAGATTGAAGGACAGGACCGTGAGCCCGATGAAGACGATCGGAATGGTGATACCGCCCGGATCGCGGAGGATGTTGGAATACGCCCGCTTCAGAACCGATCCCCAGCTTGCGTTGGGCGGAACGACCCCGAGTCCAAGGAAGCTGAGCGCCGCCTCGGCAGTCAGCACTGTGCCAAGGGACATCGACACCTGCACGCTGAGCGCGGGCACCACCCCAGGCAGGACGCGCTGGAAAAGGATCCGCCACAATGGGCTCCCGGCGGCGCGCGAGGCGTCGATGAACGGCTCTGCGGAAACCGCCAGGGCTTGGGCCCGAATGATCCGGACGAATGACGGCACCACGACAATGATCAGCGCGTAGACCAGATTGACCATCCCTGGCCCTAAGACACCGATAATCGCCAACGCCGCCACGAGCCCGGGGATGCTGGTCGCCGCGTCCAAGATCCGCATGGTGACGGTGTCCACCCATTTGCCGAGGTAGCCGGACAACAATCCGATCGGTAAGGCGATGATCAATGACGCGATCACCACGCTGAGCGACACCCGCAATGACACGGATGCGCCTTCCATCAACCTGCTCAGGATGTCTCGACCGACGTCGTCCGTGCCCAGCCAGTTGTTGCCGTTCGGGCCCTTCAGCGGCTTCCCGGTGAACTGTTTGTTCGGTGGAAATGGCGTCCACCAGATGCTGGTCACTGCCAGGACACCCATCAGGGCGATCCAGACGAACGAAGCGACCGCAATCGGATCGCGGAGCATCCTGGACAACACGGATCGTCGGGCCCGAGCGGCCATCACCCCACCTCGATGCGCGGATTGAGCAACACCAGGGCGATATCCGTCAGCAAGTACGCCGCCAGTTGGACAAGGGCGAACCAGATCATCAAGCCGCGCAACAATGGCAAATCAGCGGTGGTCGCCGCGGAAAACATCAGACTTCCAACGCCGTTGATGGCAAAGATCTGTTCGATGATCACGGTGCCGCCGATCAGGAACGCCAGCGAGGCACCCAAGGTGGCAACGGCAGGCCCCGCAGCGTTGCGCAGTGCGTGTTTGCCAACTGCCTGCCAGCGGCTCCCGCCCAACGTCCATGTTGTTCTGACGAAGTCCGAACGCAAGGTTCCGACGAGGCTCGAGCGCAGTTGACGGCTGAGTCCTCCGACGCCGAGCGCCGACAGGGCGATCGAGGGCAGGATGATCGACTTCAACCATCCGACCGCTGACTCCGACAACGGCACGTAGCTCACCGCGGGCAGCCATTCCAGCTCGATGGCAAAGACGCGCACCAGCAGGATCGCCAAGACGAAGGATGGAATGGCGATCGCCCCGACGGAGATCGCCGAGATCAGCCGGTCCACAACGGTTCCCGCACGCGTGCCCGAGATGATGCCGAGCAGCAAGCCGACGACCGTCGCGATGAGGATTGCGCCGGTGGCGATACTGAGCGTTTCGGGAATCCGCTGCAGAATCTGGGTTCTTACGGGCAGATTGTTCTGCAGCGAGCGGCCGAAGTCGAAGTGGATCGCGTTCCAGAGCCAACGCCCGAATTGCTGAAAGAACGGGTCATCGAGGTTGAACTCTTTACGGACCGCGGCGATGGACTCGGGTGTCGAGTTCTCGCCGCCAGCGAGCGTGTACGCGGGGTCGCCGGGGATGAGATACAGCAAGCCAAACGCTCCCAGCGACACCAGGAGCAACACCGGAATCGCGTGGAGAACTCGCCGGACCAAGATCCGAAGAAGACGCATCGGTGGATGACTACCGAGCGATCATCGACACGCCATCGAGTTGCATCGACGGCACCGTTGCTCCTGTCAACCCGATGGTTCCGCTGCGCAGCCCCTGAACTCGGGACTTGTTGTAGACGTAGATCGACGGCTGGGTGACCAACGGGACGGCCAGGGTGTTGTCGATCAGGTACTGCTCGGCGGTGTGCCAGGCCGATGCCTGTTCAGCGTCGGTCAGGTTTCCAGCACGAAGCGGAGCCATCAACTTGCCGAGTTCGGGATCCTCGCCATCGCAGGCGTTGAAGGGTGACTTGGGCGAGAGGATCGGCACGAGAACCTTTTCCAATCCGTTGTTGATGTTGGCAATGATCAGCCCACCCCCCGTCGCCGGAGTAATCGTTTCCTTGATCGGCGAGGTGACCGGAATGATCTTGATCTCCAAGCCGATCTCCTCGAGTTGGGCTTGCACGACCTCGAGCAGGCGTTCCTGGTTCTGCACCCCGCTGTACACGGCGAACGGGATTTCTTTGTCGAAGCCACCGGCCTCCTGGAGCAGCTTCCGGGCAGCCTCCTTGTCGCCGCGCGGGTTGATCCCGACGTCGGTGTAGTTCGGCGACGACGGCGGCCATTGCTGAGTCATGACTTCCGATTTGCCGCCCATCACGAATTCGTTGAGCTGCTCACGGTCGATTGCCAGGTTCAGCGCTCGGCGGATCTTCGGGTTGTCGAACGGAGGCGTCGCCCGGCACAGCGAGAGGTAGTAGTGGCCCTGGTTGTTCGTCAGGACGCTGCCGAAGTCGCCGCTGGCCACCAGCGCGTCGAGGTCGGCGGGCGAGGTAGAAATCAGGTCCACTTGCCCGGCGCGCAGGGCGTTCTGCGCCGCTTCACCAGCGGCTACATGTACCCACTTGATCCCGGCCAGCTGGTACTTGTCGGCGTCGACGAACTGATCCCATTTTGCAACTTCGAGATGGTTGGCTTTGTCGAAGCTGACCACTTTGTAGGGCCCAGTTCCGACGGAGCCATCCGATCCGGGGGAGGCGACCATCGAACCGGCTCCGGCCAGGGCCGTCGGTATCCGCCCGGCATCGGCGCCAACCGTGGTGATCTTCAGCTCGGTTGGGCTGAGCACCTCGATACGGTCAATCAGCTTCAGAATGCCCTGATCAGTGATCGGCTTCGTCGCGTCTCGGTGGGCAAGCAGACCGTCGGCCAAGTTCTGAGCCTCGTACGGCTTGCCGTCGTGGAAATGGAGGTTGGCTCGCAACGTGACCGTCACGGTTCGATCGTCAACGACCTTGACGCTCTCGGCCAGGTAGGGCTCGAGGCCGTTTTGGACGGCCATCAGCGGGGTTCCGTGGACCATGCTGAGCATCCCCAAGTACGCCGGATTCGGCGCGTCTTCAGGCGAGATGACGACGCCAGCTCCGACGTTCAGGTTGGCGCCGACGCGCAGGACACCCTTCGGGTCGGACGGCTTCGTCGCCGGTGGAGCGGCATCGGAGGCCGGCGTCGTTTGATCGCTGGCGGTCGTGGGAGCGCTGCTCGCTGGATTGTTGCTGGGTGAGCCGTTCGTGGCAGCGGCGTTGGAAGCGCCGCTTTGTTCTCCGCTGCCGCCGCAGGCAGCCAGCGTCGCCGCTGCGAGTAGACCGACGACGAGCCGTGACCTCATCCGCGCTTTCCCCATGAAAATCCCCCTAGATCCGAGCGAGAATGGCACTATACAATAGAGTTCAACCGCTGTCGAGAAGATCGCGGTTCTCAGTGTTCCTAGTTCAACATAATCTAGTCAATTATGTGTCAACTACGTTTTCGCAAGGCTAAAACGACACCGAACCAGAGGAGGAATTTGATGGTGTTCCATGGCTGAGCCACTGTTCGACAACACCGTCCCGGTGGGCGAGGCGCTTGTGGCGGCGATGGCGGACGCCGGGATTGATGCGGTGGTTGGGATCCCCGGCGGCCTGACCGGGCCGATCTGGAAGGCGCTCCACAACCATCCGACCATCCGCGCCCTGTTGGTGCGCGAGGAATCCCTGGGGTCGTATCTTGCCGAGGCCTACGGTCGCCTCACCGGCCGACCGATCGTTGTGATGGGCCAGGGCGAGTGGATCATCGGGAATGCCGCGGCCGGGTACATGGAAGCGCTGATGGGTTCGTCGCCGATGGTCATTGTCACGGAGATGTCGGACGGCGGGGCGTTGGCTCATCACGGTCCGTACCAAGGCGGCACGGGCGACTACGGGAACTGGGACGCGCGCAAGGCGCTCGAGGGCTTCACCAAGCGTGTCATCGTTGCCCATCACCCCGCCCAAGCCGTCCAGCAGCTGCAGTTGGCAATCAAGCACGCGACCACGGGTGATCCTGGTCCCGTTGGATTGATCCTCTCTAGTGCGGCGCTCAAGGGAACGGTCGGTCCAGAGGTCAGACCGCGTGTGTACAGCTCGCGCGGGTATCTGTCGGTTCAGCCGCCAGCGCTTGATGGCGCGGATATCGAAGCGACGCTGGAGGCACTCGCCCAGGCAGCGCATCCCGTCCTGCTCGCCGGCAACGGCGTGCGCGTTGCTGGGGCCTGCCCAGCGCTGGCCGCCGCCGCCAACAGGCTGGGGATTCCGGTGGTTACCACCGCGCAGGGCAAGGGGGTATTCGACGAAACGCACCATCTCGCCCGCGGCGTAATCGGTGCGTTCGGGTGGCCGGAGGCCAACGACACGATTGCTCAGGCCGATGTGATCATTGCGATCGGAACCAAGCTCGGCACCATCGACACGATCGACGAGAACGACGCGCTGATCGACCCACGTCGGCAGCGGATCTTTCAGGTCGATGTGGAGCCGCTGAACGTCGGCTGGACGACACCCGTCGAGCGGGCGATTCTGGCCGACGCCGGTGCCTTTCTGCGTGCTCTGGCAGATGCGCCATCCCGCAGTGTTCGAGCGGACGTTGTCGGTCCAGCGTCGCCACTGGAAACCGACGATCCGATATCGCCTTCTGTGGTGCCGCCATTCCCGCCGCAGACCACGATCGGCCTCCTGAATCGGCTGCTCCCGGCGAACAGCATCGTCACCTGCGACGCAGGGGAGAACCGGCTGTTCATGATGCGCTGGTTCCGCAACCGCCGACCCGGAGGCTATTTGCAGCCGGCATCCGGCGGAGGCATGGGCCATGCGGTTCCCGCTGCGCTGGGGGCGAAACTCGTCTACCCGGGCGAGCCAGTGATCGCCGTCTGCGGCGACGGCGGATTCTCGATGGCACTCCATGGACTGATGTCAGCCCGCGAGCTGGATCTGCCGATCGGTGTCGTGGTGCTGAACAATCAGGCACTCGGGTGGGTGCTGCATGGGATGGGGTCAAAGGCGGTCGCTGCCGAGTTCGCCGACTTCGATTACGCGTCGATCGCCCGCGCAATGGGCTGCGACGGGGTCCGGCCACAGTCGTTCGCTGCGTTGGAGGAGGCGATCGCGTCGCTCGCTGACTTGCGTCGACCGCTGGTCATCGATGCGCCGACCGGGATGGCGACAACGTTCCGAGACATTCTCGACCCGATCGACCAGCGCCGCTCGAATTCTGGCTACGTCGAGTGACCAGGCTTCAACGCCCGTGATGTGGTCCACCTGGATTACGGTGAGTAGCCAATGTCTGTACGAGCTACTCCGCGGCGCTGGCTGATAGCGGTGGTGGCGTCGGCGCTGGTCGCCGGCGGTGCAGGGTGCAACGATTCGGCACCGAAACGGCAGACACCGAACGCAGCAGTGGCGTACTCGGCAATCGTCACCTGGTTCGCCAACCGGTTGACCTCCGACCCCGAGCCGCTGAAGGTGTACGTCGAGCCGATGCCCGATGGTTCCACCGTCAGCTTGGAAGTCCAGGCGAAGGTGATCGACAAGGTCCAAAAGGTTGCTGACGTGCACTTCGTCGACGAGCGCGACGAGGCAATCACCGCGGTCGCCGGCGATGACGACAGCGTGGTGGTCAAGAACAGCGGCGTCCTCATCAGCTTGGGGCCGTCGCTGCGGGTGAAAGACCTGACCCAGGTCGAAAGCTTCGAGATCGATCCAAACGACGATTCGGTGATCTCGCGCACGTTCAGCGTGACCGACGACGGTCAGGTCACCGTCGGGGATGTCATCGACATCGACCCGCCGGACACCGTGGCGACGAAGGATTGACGGACGCTGGCGGTCGTCTCGCTAGGGCAACGACAGCGGCTCCTCGTCGAGGTCGTCGTCACTCTCGGCAATTGGGTGTTCGGTCACCGAATGATTGACCACATCGCGCGCCGCTGATTGCACCGCTAACACGGTGGACGAACCCGGCGGCGTGTCGTTGTGGACAACCTGTTCGACCATCGGACGCAACCGCTCCCACGCTGCCCATGCCGCGTCGCCGCTGTCCAGCATGTCGCGCTTGCGGATGACGCGCACCGCGCTGTCGGCCACAACGACCGCCATCCGGTAGGCGCCCAACCCAGCCAGGCGCTCGCTTTCCTTCAGCAAGGCCAGCGGTAACACGCTGCCGGTGGCGGGCGCCTGATCGCCCAAAACGGCGCGGGCAAACTCGCTGCGGATCGACATTCGCAGCCGTGATGCATACATCGCCGTCGCGATCAGCAACACGGCAGCGACCACCAAGAAGCCGTGGGTCGGTGTCGGGGTCAGCCACACGGCCATGACCGCGCCGAGCACGTTGGCCAACTGGAACTGCAACTCGGATCGGGCCACCACTCGGCCGCGGGCCAGCGCAGGTGTGCGCGAACGGAGCAGGTCGACGGTGCGCGTCGCCACGCTGTTCGACAATCCGATCGAGAAGGCGATGGCGATCAGCCCGGTCTTGTTCGCCGCGCCGAAGTTGATCAACGTGACCACGCCGGGGAACAACAGGAGCAAGGCGATGATCCGGTTGGCGTCGAACATCCGCAGCAATCGAGGGGCGATGAACGTGGCGATGAACCCGCCAGCACCGGCGGCGAACAACGCGGCGACGAACACCCAGCGATCGTTGCCGCCACGTTTGATGGCGAATGCAAGCAAGTAGGTGAGCGCACCTGCCGAGGCGCGCAGCACGGAGACGGCGATCGTCGCCACCCACAGGTCGGCGGGGATGTCGCCCAGCTGACCGCGGATGCGCGACGTGACCGCCGACTTGATCTTCGCCGGATTGGGCAGGCTGAGGGAGATCAGGAACGACACGGCGTAGACGCAAGCCGCCGTCACCAACAACGGGCTCGGCCCGAACATCAGGTAGATGCCCCCACCGACGGCGTTGCCGACAGCACCGAGCATCACCCCTGATCGACCGATACAACCGCTGGCGCGCACCAGTTCCTGCGGGTCGTTACTCAGCCGGGTCAGCAGCGCGGTCTTGGTCAGCGCATACGCCTTGCGGCACAACAACACACCGAACGTCAACGGATAGAGCGCCATCGTTTTCAACGACACGGCCATGCCCAAGGCGAGGAAGATGCGGAACAGCTGTGTGCCGGCGATACCGACCCGGTAGCCGTAGCGAGTCCGGTCGAGGATGCGGGAGATCAGCGGAGCAATCAACGCCAACGGAATCGCGGTCAGGACCAGATACATCAGGATTCGACTCTTCGACGCGCTGAACGAGACGTTGATGAACAGCGAACCGACCAACGAGATGTTGACCATCGAGTCGGCGATGTCGTCGATGCCGTGGGTGATCACCAAGCGGCGGGCAAACGGTGGACCCAACAGGGTGTCGGCCACCGTGCTGCGCAGGCGGTTGATGCGCCTCGCTTTCCCCGCCGATGCCTGCTGCACCCGACCAGTATTGCCTGCCGTGGCCGGACGGACAGCCGTCCCCTACGATGACGTCGTGAACATCGACCAGCTGGTTCAGCGGTTGAGCGGGTTCGCCCTTTTCGCCCAAGCCAACCAGGTCGAACTCGTCGAGTTCGCCCGGCGCTTGACCACCCGCCGCGTCGGGCCCGGCGAGGTGTTGATGCGCCAGGGCGAGGTCGATCCGTGGTTCTTGGTCGTTATCGAAGGCAGCGTGTCGATCACCCGTCAGGGCAAGACCCGCCAGCACGATCTGGGGCGTTGCGTGCCCGGTTCGGTGCTCGGCGAGTTGTCGATGCTCACCGGCAACGCCCACGCGGCCACGGTGACAACCGTCGAGGAGGTCGTGGTGGCCGTCGGCGATGGCGAGGCCTTCGACACGATGTTGCATGTCACCGGAGTCGAGGACGGGCTCAGCGCAGTGACGTCGAAACGGCTCGCCGAAAGTGCTGCACCGGTGGCGGTGACGACCCGGCACGGGCTGGAGCTGCTCTTTCGCCCATTGCTGCGCTCCGACCGCGATCAGTACTTGGCCGAACTGGACGCCTTGGCACCCGAGTCGCGGCGGATGCGGTTCTTCTCCGCCGGTCGACCGAGCCAGCGAACGATCGACTACCTGATCAACATCAACTACCTCGATCACTTCGCCTGGGGAGTGACACTGGCCGATAGCGGGCGTGGCGTGGCCACGGCGCGCTACGTGCGCCTGGCCGATCGCAGCACCGCCGAGGTGGCCTTTTTGGTAATCGACGAATACCAGGGTCAGGGGATCGGCACGCTGCTGCTCGGCGCATTGGCGGCCGCCGCAGGGAACGCTGGGATCGAAACGTTCACCGCCGAAGTGCTCAGCGAGAATCGCGGGATGCGCACCGTGTTCGATCGCGCCGGGGCGGTGTGGTCACGCGCCGGCAGCGGAATCGTCGCCGCCTCGTTTCCGGTGTCCAGAGCTGCTCAACTGCTCCCCGAAACGCTGCGCACCGAGCTGCGCCGCTCGTCGCGCGGCATCGTCACCGGTGCCGGCATCGCCAAACATGCCCATCACTAACCCCCGGGCGGGCGTGCACCGCCCGTTACCCAGCGAATCGCCCGATGGCGTTCATTGCGGCACCCCGGGCCCCGGCCATGTCCAGATCCGGCACCAGCGCGAAGGCGGGCATTTGCTCGGCGCGCAGGGTCGTGTGATGACGGATCCGATCGACGAACCAGTCGCGGAAATGCGGATCTGCTTCAACCGCGCCGCCGCCGATGAAGAACGCGTCGGGGTCGACGAAGTGGGCAGCGATGGTGAACAGCCGGCCCAGCGCGATGGCCTGCTGCTCGAAGATTGCCAGGGCCATCTCGTCGCCGCGCTCGCCAAAGGAGCGAACCTGCATCGCCGCCTGCTTGACGGGGAGTCCCTGTAGCGGGTGGTCTGGATAGCGGGTCAACCAATAGGGGAGCAGGTTGTTGGTAATCCCGGTCAGCGAGGCGATCGACTCGACGTCGCCGTGGAACCCGCAGTTGCAGCGCGGCAGCGGCTGGCCGTCAGCCAGCAAGCCATCCATCGGGACGTGAACGTGACCGAGCTCGCCAGCGGTGCCTGTCGAGCCGGTGATGATCGAGCCGCCCTCGATCACGCCCCCTCCGCAACCCGTGCCGATGATCGCCGAGATCGACGACGCCGCGTTGGCGATCGAACGAAAATGAACATGGTGCGCGTACAGCGCCGCAGCATTGCCATCGTTGCTGTACACGACCCGTATTCCGATCGCGTCCTCGAGCGCGCTGCGGATGTCGAAACCATGCCACTCGACGCCGCTGAAATTGGTGGCACCACGCGACGACAGCACGCCGCTGGCGCTGGCTGGGCCGGGCGTATCGAGCCCGATGGCGATGACATCGCCGATCGAATGCCCGGTTCGATGCAGGCCGGCGTGAAAGGCGTCCACCAAGGCAGGAATCGCCACCGCCGGTCCCTCGGTAACCCGGCTGGGGAACTCGATCATCTCGTCGATCAGAAACTCGCCGCCACGCGTCAGCACCGTGACGGCGTTCTTCGTTCCCCCGTTGTCGATGCCGACGATGACCTGATCCTGGTTCACGACGCCTGACGCTACAATCGTCAAGTGCATGACTCATCGATCTGTGGCTGACGAAGGGGGCGAGGCCCCGTGCATGCTGCCGCTGTTCGACGAGCCCACGGACCTTCAGACGCGGGCCGATCTGGAAGCGCTGGTTCGTGACTTCTATCGGCAGGCAGCGATGGACGACGTGCTCGGTCCGATCTTTGAAGCGACGATCACCGACTGGAACCATCACATCGCCAAGCTCACTGACTTCTGGGCGTGGCAGCTGTTCGGTGTGCGTGGCTACGAGGGCAACCCGTTGATCGCCCATCGTCCGGTGCACGAACAGATGCCGTTCCGTGCCGAGCACTACCAGCGCTGGCTGGAGCTGTTCACCGAAACCGTCGATCTGGACTATGTCGGACCGGTGGCCGAGGCCGCCAAGCAACGCGCCACCAAGATGGCCAACGCGATGCAGCGACTGCTCGATGGCGTCAGCGATCGCGGCGACGCCCCGGTTCAGCCCATCCTGACCACTCGCCCCACGTAACACCTGGGGACGCGCCTCACCTTCTACGTACAGATGTTCGGTCCAAGTGGTACGATCGGCCTGTGTACTTCCAAGGGAGTCTGTTAAGCGGGGCGGGCGACACGGTGACGCGCACCTCGCTTGACCACGGTGCCTGGGTTGACGTCTGTCACGGCTGGCAGGCCGGTGCGGACGGCCTGCTCGGTCGGCTCATCGACGGTGTCGCTTGGCGCGCCGAACGGCGCACGATGTACGACCGAGTGCTCGACGTGCCGCGGCTGATGGCCTTCTATGGTGCCAACGATGCGTGGCCGGACGCCACGCTGGGCGACGCCTGCCGACGACTGAACGATCTTTACGCGCCCGCGCTGGGCGAGCCGCTGGTCACCGCCGGGCTGTGCTACTACCGCGACGGGAACGACAGCGTTGCCTGGCACGGCGACACGATCGGGCGGGCCAAGCACGAAGACACCGTGGTGGCGATCATCTCGCTCGGTGCCCGCCGCAGCCTGGCGTTGCGTCCAGCCGGGGGCGGCCGGGCAATTCGTTTCGACGTCGGCAACGGCGACCTCTTGGTGATGGGTGGGTCGTGCCAACGCACCTGGGAACACGCCGTGCCCAAATCCCGTCACGCCGGGCCGCGGGTCAGTATCCAGTTCCGCGTCGCTGGCGTCCGCTAATCACAGCTCGAGCCAGCGCGTCCCGCTCGGCAGCGGTCAGGTGGAACGCGGCGACCTCGGCGAGGAGTCGGTGAACAGCAACGACACGTAAGCCGTCGATGATGACCGTGTCACCAACGTGCAGTGGTCGGCTCGGCGTGGCGATGATCGCGCCGGGGACGATGGATTGGTGACGGGCGAGAATTTCGATGTCGTCGTGATCGAACCCGTCGATGCCATGGAGCCTGGCCGCAGCGCGTCCGGCGACCACGCCGAAGGTCTCGAACGCTGCCGCGGCCAGGCGCTGTCGCCAGCCGGCGGGGGAGGACGGCAAGGCGAAACTGCGAACACCCATCGGAATCAACTGGCCGTCGGCGATCCACCGGCGCAACGTGACGCCATCGACAGCCGCGGCGCGCAGGTGGCCGACCGACACCACGCCATGGCGTCCAGCGATCAACTGCACGAACCGGTAGCGAGCACGGTCCCAATCGCCGTCGTCCCGCTGTTGGTGGCCGTGGGTAACGAGAAGGGCCTGCGCTGCGCTCACACCGCAACTGATCGTCACCGGCGCGTCCAAAGCGGCAACGAAAACTACGTCGCCTCACCCGTGGTTGTGCTGGTCGTCGTGTGCGGCGAGCGGTAGATCTGTCGAGCGGCAAGCGCACTGCGCAACTGGGTCGTGCCGTCGTCGCGCAGGCCGTCGCGAAGCGACGGGTCGGACACGGAGTACACGGCGAAATAGAACGCCGAAAACGTCGCCAGGAACACAGCGACACGCACGTGCTCCTCGGACAACACCAGCCGACGACCCTGGTAGTCGAGCACAAAGATCGCTCGCGCCTCGGTGCCCAGCCAATTCTTGACCAGTGCGGCATCGATGGTGAGAAAGCCGATCAGCAGAAAGAACAGTCCCATCACGACCGCCACAGTCAGCGCCATGATCAGCTGGTTGGCAAAGACCACCAGCTTCACGTTGCGCTTCTCGCGCTTCGACAGCGGGATCTCCACGACCTCGCTGTTGCGATCGACCAGCAGTCGCGCCGCCGGTGTGTCGGCGGCGTGCGCGTAGACGTCATCCCACGTCGTGAAGCGCTCGACGGACTCGGTGTCCGGACGGAGCCGGGCCATGACGAACATCGCGCCCAGGGCAGCAAAGATCAGCTGGGTGGTGACGAATGGCCAGCCGCGCATCCGTCCGAAGGTCTGCCAGATCTCGGTCGTGTAGAGCAGGAACCCGATGAACAGAATCATCATCGGCAGGGCGCGCACCGCAGCGTTGCGCAGATCTGGAAGCGCCGATGTGGTGCGCCGAATCACCCAGACCAACAGCGGGATGACACCGTAGGCGACCACCAGGTAGGTGACCGCTAACAGGATCAAGCTGGTCGCCACGTTCGCCGCCACCAGATCCCACGCCCGATCGACCAGCAGCGGGATCGTCGGTCCGATGACGAACGCGGCGAGGTGCAGGGCGCCGACACGTCTCGGCCGGGCCCACAGCGGGCGGCCGGCAATGAGATTGCCAATCCCGATCGCCACCGGGAGGATCGCCAGTTGGACGATCGTTTCGATCACTCGCCGGGCGTCGGGCCGAACGGCAATACCGAGGCAGCTCAGCAAGTAGACGAAGGCCAGGAACGGAAATGCCCTGGTCCACACGCGAGTGCGGGCGTCATAGTCGGCGATGAAGAGAGGGATACCGCGATGGAGGAAGAACCGTTCGACCTCGCCGTCCACGCCGGGGGCTCTCGACGTGCCAAGTCGCTTCATGGCCGCCAGTTTGCAGGATCAGTGAGCGATCTGGCGGCACCGCTCCGCCAGTGCTTTGCCATAGCGCCGCTGGAGCGCGGCCGGAAGCCGTTCGGCCGGGGCAGAGATCGCCAGCGAACCGAGCACGCTGCCAGTGGCATCGACGACTGCCGCGCCGACGCTGCTCGATCCGGACCAGCGAACGTTGACGGTGTACCCAACGCGGTTCGCCTGGTTCAGCTCGTCGGTCAGCCGATCGTCGAGCGGCCCGCCGAGCAGGGCGCGACGCTCCGTGTCTGGCAACGCGGCGAGGATCGCCTGGCCGCCCGCCGTGGTGTCGGCCGGGATGATCATCCCGACGTGCGGTGCGGTGCGCACCAACTGGGTGCTTTCGACGACATCGATGATCGCGATCCGCTTGCCATCGCGCACCGCCAGGACGATGGTCTCGCCGGTCTCATCGCGAAGGGACTCCATCGTTGGGCGGACCGAGCGCACCAGCGTGTGGCGTCCCCGAGTCTGCTCGGCCAGGACCAGCACGTGGGTCGACAGCTCCCACTTCGTCGGCGTGCCCGTTGGTTGGATCCATCCGCAGTCGGCCAGTGTCATCAGCACCCGCTGGACGGCGCTCTTGTCGTCGTCCAACAGCAGGGCTAGCGCGCCGACACCGATCGGCTGATGGGCGGCGAGGGCATCGATCACTGCCAGCGTCCGTTCGGCGCTGCGGACGCGTTTGACGCTCATCGGATGTTCCGCTGTTGATCGGGGGATCGAGGATCACTAGGGTATGTGTCACGTGTTGACATTCCGTATCGCACAGTAACACGCTTGCCCGCGAATCCTGGAGAGACAGATTATGAAAGCCGAAGACCTCATCCTGATCAGCGTCGACGACCACATCGCTGAGCCGGCGACGATGTTCGATGCCCATGTTCCGGCCAAGTACAAGGACCAGGCACCGCGCGTCGTCACCGACGACAACGGCATCGAGCAGTGGTGGTACGGCAACCTCAAGGGCCGCAACCTCGGCCTGAACGCGGTCGCCGGCAAGCCCGCGGAGATGTACAACATCGACGCCAGTCGCTACGACCAGATGCGTCCTGGGTGCTACGACGTCCACGAACGAGTCCGCGACATGAACGCTGGCGGCCAGCTGGCCGGGCTGAACTTCCCGAACTGGACGGGATTCAGCGGCCAGGTCCTGAACCAGGGCCCCGACCGCGATCTGAACCTGATCATGATTCAGGCGTACAACGATTGGCACGTCGACGAGTGGTCCGGGTCGTACCCCGACCGGTTCATCCCCTGCGGGATTCTGCCGCTGTTCGACGTCGAACTGGCGGCGAAGGAGATCCACCGCTTGGCGGCCAAGGGCGTCCACGCGGTGACGTATTCGGAGAACCCCGAAGCGCTGCAGATGCCGTCGATCCATTCCGGGTACTGGGATCCGCTGTTCGCGGCCTGCGTCGAGACCGAGACCGTGTTGTGCTGCCACCTCGGCAGTTCGTCGCGTTCGGCGATGAGCTCCACCGACGCGCCGCCAGGAACGGCCATGTCGGTGTCGTCGGCGGCGTCGATCTACACCTTGGTCGAGCTGATCTGGGCCGAGTTCTGGACCAAATTCCCGACACTGAAATTCTCGATCACCGAGGGCGACATCGGCTGGATTCCGTACTTCCTGTGGCGCAGCGAGCACGTCCGCGACCGCCACAACGGCTGGATGATGCACGACTTCAGCCAAACCGGTAGCCCAACCGAGATCTTCAAGAAGCATCTCCTGGTGTGCTTCATCAAGGAGACCGTCGGGCCCGAGCTGATCGGCCACTTCAACATCGACAATGTCTGCTGGGAGTCCGATTACCCGCACTCGGATGGCACCTGGCCCTATGCGCCGGAAGAACTGATCAAGACACTGGCTGGCTTGAGCGACGAGCAGATCAACAAGATCAGCCATCAGAACGCGATGGCCCACTACCACTTCGATCCATTCAAGTACCGCACGCCCGAACAGTGCACCGCCGGCGCGCTGCGCGCCGAGTCACCCGACGTCGAACTGGTCACCACGGTTGGTCGCCTTGCCGACGCGACCGACCGCGAGAAGTGGCAGGTCCTGGCCAGCGCTCGACGCTAATCGTGGCCCAAAAAACCGGCCCGTTCGCGGGCGTGCGCGTCGTCGATCTGTCGACCGGCATCTCTGGCGCGTACTGCACCAAGTTGTTGGCCGACGCGGGCTGCGACGTCATCAAGGTAGAGCCCGCGGCTGGCGATTCGCTGCGGCGTTGGTCGGCCAGTGGATCGGTTGGCACCGATGGCGATCCGGACGGTGCGCTGTTCCGTTTCCTGAACACGTCAAAGCGTTCGGTGGTGGCTGACGCATCGACGACGGATGGTCGCCAACGGATCCTGGACCTGGTTCGCGGTTCCGCCGTGGTCGTCGAGAATTGGAAGCCTGGCGTCGCCGAATCGCTCGGTCTGGGGATCGATCAGCTGCGCGCCGTCGAGCCGCGGGTTGGCCTGGTGTCGATGTCGGCCTTTGGTCGCCGTGGGCCGATGTCGACCGCCGCGGCGAGCGAGTTCACGATCCAGGCGTGGTCAGGGTCCGTGGCCAACCGCGGCACGCTCGATCGTCCGCCGCTGCAGGCCGGCGGCTCGATCGGCGACTACACCAACGGCACGTTTGGGGCGCTCGCCGCCTTGACGTTCCTGCACCAGTGGATCGTCAGTGGGCGCGGCGACCACCTGGACGCATCGATGCTCGAAGCAGCGATGTTGACCCACACGACGTACTCCACGGTGTTCGCCAGCTACGCCGGCACCCTGGGTGTCAGCACGCCGCGCACGATCGAGCTGCCCTCGATCGAACCGGCATCGGACGGGTGGGTTGGGTTCTGCACGGTCAGCGGGCAGCAGTTTGTCGACTTCTCGATCATGGTCGGCCATCCCGAATGGAACGACGATCCAGAATGGTCAAGCCAAGCTGGACGGCAGCGCAACGCCAGCGAGTTTCGGCGCTTGGTGGCCGAGTGGACCTCGGTGCGCACCGTCGCCGAGATCATCGAGGAAGCGACGATGTGGCGCATCCCGGTGGCGCCCATCGGCACCGGCCAGACGATCCCGACCCTCGACCATTTCGTCGAGCGCGGCACGTTCGTAGCCAACCCGCGCGGCGGGTTCGCCCAGCCCCGTCCGCCGTACATCCTGCACGGCGCCGCGCAACCCGCACTGACCGCTGCGCCAACACTCGGCCAGCACAACGACACGATCGAGCCGGCGGCCGCCCCGGTTCGGCCCGGTCACGCGGCGTGGTCGAGCGCCACGGCGGATGCCGACAAGCCGTTGCGCGGCCTGCGCGTCGCCGATTTCACCGCCTGGTGGGCGGGCCCGTTCGCTGGGCACTGGTGTGCCCTGATGGGTGCCGACGTCATCCACGTCGAATCGCCAACCCGTCCCGACGGGATGCGCACCGCGGTGCCGGTGCCGGTGTCTACCCCGCAATGGTGGGAATGGGGCCCGGTGTTCGGCGCGGCCAACTCGAACAAACGCGGCGTGGCCATCGACCTGACGCGTCCCGAAGGACGCGACGCGGCATTGCGTCTCGTCGCACAGTGCGACGTGGTGATCGAGAACTACAGCCCACGGGTGATGGATCAATTTGGGCTGACCTACGACGATCTGCGCGCCGTGCGACCCGACATCATCATGATCCGCATGCCGGCTTTTGGGCTCGATGGACCGTGGCGCGATCGCACCGGCTTCGCCCAGACGATGGAGCAGATTTCGGGCATGGCCTGGCGCACCGGGTTTGGCGATGGTCAGCCGCTGATCCCACGTGGGCCGTGCGACCCGATTGCGGGAGCGCATGCCGACATTGCCTTGATGGTTGCCTTGGAGCATCGTCGGCGCACCGGCGAGGGCCAGCTGGTCGAGGTGACGATGGTCGAGGCGGCGTTGAACGTGGCGGCCGAGGTGGTCGTCGAGCAATCGGCGTACGGGGCGTCGATCGAACGGATGGGCAACGGCCGACCAGGCGTCGTGCTGCAGGACGTCTTCCGTTGCGCCGACGTGCCCAACGTGGCCTGGCCGGCGTCCGAGGCGTGGCTGGCGGTGACGATCCTCGATCAGACCCAGCTGGCTGCGCTAGGCGAGGCGTTGGGACTCGATCTTGCCGGAATCGGCCTCGCCGACGCCGAGGCGATCGGTCGTTCGATCGCAGCAGCGGTTGCCGACCGGCAGGTTGACGATGTCGTCGCTCAGTTGCTCGCCGTCGATGTGCCCGCCGCGCCGGTGTGGCCGACGCGGCTGACCTATCAACTCACCCAGCCCCGCGAGCGCGGCTTCTTCCAGTCGATCGATCGCCCGATCGTCGGCACGCACGAGCTGTGGGGGATGCCTGTTGCACCGTTGACCCGCCCCGAATGGGTCTGGCAAGAGCGCCCCGCGCCAACGCTGGGGCAACACAACGACGAGGTACTCGGCGGCATCGCCGGGCTCAGTGCTGCCGAACTGGACACGCTGCGCGACGCGAAAGTGATCGGCACCACCTGGGTGACCCGCTAACCGCCACACCACAATGGCCCGGTGAACGACAAGATCAGAATCGGCATCGTCGGATTTGGCAACCTTGGCAAAGGTGCCGAAGCGGCCGTCGCCGGGCAACCCGATATGGACGTGGTGGCGATCGTCTCGCGACGTCCGGCATCGGTCCGCCCGGCGGACTCGGCGACCGCGGTGGTCGCCCTCGACGACGTGGCCACGTTGGCCGGTGCTGTCGATGTGATGATCTGCTGCGGCGGATCGAAGGACGATCTGCCCGAACAGGTCCCGATGCTCGCCGCGCAGTTCAATGTGGTCGACAGCTTCGACACCCACGCCAAGATCCCCGCATATTTCGAATCGGTCGATCGCCCGGCCGCTGCCAATCAGAAGACGGCGATCATCGCCACGGGATGGGACCCAGGGTTGTTCTCCCTGAGCCGTCTGCTGGGCGAGGCGATCCTGCCTGCTGGCGATACGTACACGTTCTGGGGTCGCGGTCTGAGCCAAGGACATTCCGATGCGGTCCGCCGCGTTTCGGGTGTCGCCGGCGCGGTGCAGTACACGATCCCATCAGCGCAGGCAGTCGAGCGTGCGCTCAGCGGGGAGCGTCCGCAGTTGACGACTCGTGAGCGTCACACTCGTCAGTGCTACGTGGTGTTGGCCGATGGGGCCGATCCGGACACCGTGCGCCAGGCGATCATCACGATGCCCGACTACTTCGCCGATTACGACACCACGGTCACGTTCATCGATGCGCAGACGCTGGCCGCAGAGCACGCGGCGATGCCGCACGGTGGCGTGGTGATTCGCAGCGCCACCACGGCCGATGGGCACAACCATTCGATGCAGTTCAACCTTGCCCTTGACCACAATCCATCGTTCACCGCCAGCGTGCTGGTGGCCTACGGGCGCGCCGCCCAACGGATGAATCGGGCGGGCCAGTACGGCGCCAAGACGTTGTTCGATGTGGCGCCCGGGCTGCTGTCGCCGCGGACGGCCGCCGAGCTGCGCGCCGACTTGCTGTGATCAGCCCGCCGGGCTGACCAGGTTGTCGGGCACGTCGGCAAACAACCGGGCGACGCGCGGCAGCAGTGTGCGCGCCGCCGACGTCGGACGCCAGACCATCGCGATTCGTCGCGACGGTGCGGGATCGATGAAGGGCAGCAGGCGGATGCCCTGGACGTCGGCCACCGGTGGCTCGACCGCAAGACGGGGGAGGAGTGTGGCGCCGACCCCGGCGGCGACCATCTGACGCAGGGTCTCCAGGCTCGTGGCCCGAAACCCGAGGCGCTCGCCGGCACCGGACAGGTGGCAGACGCTCAGCGCTTGGTCGCGCAGGCAGTGGCCGTCTTCCAACAGCAGCATCGCTTCGCCGCTCATCACCGATTGCGGCACCGGAGGGTGATGGCTGGCCAACGGATGATCGGCAGGCACGGCGAGAATGAAGTCCTCGGTGAACAGTTCGTCGACGACCAGCTTGGAATCGTCGATCGGCAGGGCGACCAGCGCTGCGTCGAGTTCGCCGTTGGCCACCTGGGCCAGGATGCGTTCGGTCTTGTCCTCGACGAGCAGTAGTTCCAGTTTGGGGAACTGGGCCCGGATCGTCGGGATTACGTGGGGCAGCAGGTACGGGCCCAACGTAGGAAACAGGCCGATGCGCAACGTTCCCGATTCCGGGTCGGCGGCCTGACGGGCGATCTCGCTGATCGTCGTTGCCTCGCTGAGGATGATGCGCGCTCGCTCGACGACGCGCTCTCCGGTCTCGGTCAGCATGACCTGGCGCGGCGAGCGCTCGATCAACTCGACACCCAGCTCCTTTTCCATCTTGCGGATCTGGGTCGACAGCGTTGGCTGGGAAACGAAGCAGGACTCGGCTGCCCGGCCGAAGTGGCGGTGGTCCGCCACTGCGACCAGGTAGCGCAAGTCCTGCAGGTTCATGCCGAGACCAGGGCTGGTGCCGGGTTGCGGATCAGATAGTCGAAGGCGCTCAGCGCGGCGGTCGAGCCGGCGCCCATGGCGATCACGATCTGCTTATACGGCACCGTCGTGCAATCCCCGGCGGCGAACACGCCGGGCACGTTGGTCTGGCCGCGGTCGTCGATGATGATCTCGCCGCGCGGGGACCGGTCGATCGTGCCGTCGAGCCATTCGGTGTTAGGCAGCAGACCGATCTGGACGAAGATCCCGTCGACGGCCAGCTGCTGTTCGCTGTCGTCGCCGCGGTCGCGGTAGGTCAGGCCGGTCAACTGCTGGCCGTCGCCGTAGGCCTCGGTGGTCAGCGCGTGGGTGATCACGTCGACGTTCGGCAGGGCGTGCAGGGCACGCTGCAGCACTTCATCGGCGCGCAGTTGCGGATCGAACTCGATCAACGTCACGTGAGCGACCACGCCAGCCAGATCGATGGCGGCTTCGACGCCGCTGTTGCCGCCGCCGATCACGGCAACGCGCTTGCCCTTGAACAGAGGGCCGTCGCAGTGGGGGCAGTAGGTCACGCCCTTGTTACGGTACTCGGCCTCGCCGGGGACGTTCATCGAACGCCAGCGGGCACCTGTGCTGAGCACCACGCTGCGCGAACGCACGGTTGCGCCGCTGGCCAGTTGCACCTCGATCAGCCCGCCCGGCTCGGCGGCGGGGGTGAGGTGGGTGGCTTGCTGGAGATTGATCACGTCGACGTCGTATTCGTGAACGTGTTGTTCCAGGGCGGCGGCCAACTTGGGGCCATCGGTGTGCGGCACCGAGATCAGGTTCTCGATGCTCATCGTGTCGAGGACCTGACCGCCGAAACGTTCGGCGACCACGCCGGTGCGGATACCCTTACGTGCTGCGTACACCGCTGCGGCCGCGCCGGCTGGTCCGCCACCGACGACAAGAACGTCGAACGGGTCCTTGGCGTCGATCGTTTCCACGGCACGGGCCGCGGCGTTGGTGTCCAGCTTGGCGATGATCTGTTCGACCGTCATCCGACCGGACTCCCAGAAGTCGCCGTTGGCGAACACGCTGGGCACCGACATCACCTTGCGGGCCTCGACTTCGTCGGGGAACGAGGCACCGTCGATCGAGGTGTGGCGAATGCGCGGGTTGATCACGCTGATCGTGTTCAGCGCCTGGACCACGTCGGGGCAGTTCTGGCAGCTCTGCGAGAAGAACGTCTCGAAACGAACATCGCCGGGCAGGTTGCGGATCTGCTCGACCACGTCGTCGGACAGCCGAGGCGGGTGCCCACCGACCTGCAGGAGGGCGAGGACCAGCGACGTGAATTCGTGGCCGAGTGGCAGCCCAGCGAAGCTCACCGACACGTGTCGGTCGTTGACGCGGACGATGTCGAACGATGGGCGGCGCTCGGCGTCGCCGTCCTGACGTACCGTGATCCGGTCCGTCAGGGCGGCGATCTGGTCGAGCAGGCCCATCATCCGCGCCGACGTGGGGGAGTCGTCGGTGCTGGCCACCAGTTCGATCGGGGTGACCAACTTGGTCAGGTAGCCGTTCAGCTGGCTGACCAGTTCAGGGGACAGGATGGGGGTGCTCATGGGGGCTCCTTTAGAGCTTGCCGACGAGGTCTAGCGACGGCGCCAGGGTGTCTTCGCCTGCCTCCCACTTCGCCGGGCAGACCTCGCCGGGGTGGGCGGCGACGTACTGAGCAGCGCGGATCTTGCGCAACAGCTCGGTGGCATTGCGGCCGACACCCTCGCTGCTGATCTCGATGATCTGGATCACGCCGTCTGGGTCGATCACGAACGTGCCGCGGTCCGCCAGGCCGACGCCTTCACGCATCACGCCGAAGTTGTTAGTGATCTTGCCGGAGGGGTCACCGATCATCGGGTACTTGATCTTGCCAATCGTCTCCGAGGTGTCGTGCCACGCCTTATGGGTGAAGTGGGTGTCGGTCGAGACGCTGTAGATCTCGACGCCCATCGCCTTGAACTCGGCGTAGTGGTCAGCCAGGTCGCCCAGCTCGGTGGGGCAGACGAAGGTGAAGTCGGCCGGGTAGAAGAACATCACCGACCAGTGGCCGAGCAGGTTGTGCTCGCTCAGCTCGACGAACTTTCCGTCGTGGTAGGCGGTGGCCTGAAACGGCTCGATGGTGGTGTTGATCAGTGAACGATTGGACATCAGGGGCTCCTTTGCGGTCGATTGATAATGACTACAGGCTAGTCGATATCAATAGGTAAAGCCAATCAATTGATCCAATCAAACCGATAGTCCATGCCTATCACCCCAGTCAGCTTGGGCGCGATGAATGTGCTCGGTGCGTCTTGAGCGCGCCCAACGCAGGCGAGTAGCCCTGCTTGGGCGCGGCGAGTGTGCTCGGTGCGTCTTGAGCGCGCCCAAGCGGTGGTGGACGGCTTGGCGAATTACTTGCCGGTGGGGAAGATCACCTTGCCGTCGGCGTCGTACAGCTTCTTGGCGATCGACTCGTCGTAGAACTTGCCGTTCTTCGGCGGGTCCTTCGGCCACACGCCAGCGTCCAGGTAGGTCTGGTATTCCTTGTCGAGCTGGTCGCCGTGGATGATGCCGACCGGCTCGCCAGCGGGAGTCGATGCGGTGATCATCGCCGATTCATTGGTCCAGCGATAGGTCTCGCCCTGCAACGTCAGAAACATCTCGTTGCCGGCCGCGTCGATGTTGTCGACGGCGATCTTGATCGCTTCGGTCGGATTGGCCAGGGCATCCTCCATGCCGCGCAGCGAAGCGCGCACGAAGTCCTCGGTAGCCGTCGGATGCTTGGTGGCGAACTCCTTGGAGGTGTAGATGATGCCGAACGACCCGGGAATGTCGTTACTCGCCGGATCGAACATCGTGTACTTCACGCCGGCGGCATCGAGCTGCCCCGGCTCGTTGGTCTTATAGACGGGCAGAGCGTCGATCGGCATGCCCAGTTGAACCACCGGGTCGTAGCCTTCGAGCAGCAGCTCCTCGTAGTCGGTGCCGCGCGTGAGCCCGGCCTTCTTGAGCATCGCCACCAGCGACGGGGGGAGGTCGCCCTTGATCCCGATCGTCTTGCCCTTCAGCTGCGCCAGCTCGGTGATGCCGCCCTGCTTGGCGACCAGGGCCTCCACGGGGACCTTGCCATAGTCGACGAGGGCAACGAATTCGGCGCCGTCGCGGGCGTAGTTGAGCATCTCGGTGTAATTGCCCGCACTGGAGAACTGCGCTTTGCCGGCGGCGATCAACGGATAGTTCGTTGTCGAAAAGCCCGGGCGAAGCTCGACATCCAAACACAACTTCTCGAAGTAGCCCTTCTTCTTGGCCACTTGGACATCGAGAATTGCGGCCGAGGCGGAGAAGTCGAAGCTCGAGAAGTAGGTGATCTTGCCCGCCTTCTGGTTCTGCGCGCAGCGTTCTGCGGAGATGCCAGCGCTGGTTACTCCATCGCTTGCGCCGCCATCGGTGGAAGCAGGCGTTGCCGACGCTGGCGTGCTGGAGGAACCCGAGGATGATGGCTTGTCGTCGGAGCAGGCGACTGAGGCCAGGGCGACGGCAAGTACCAATACCCCCGTGCGAATGGCAGATCGATCCAACGTGGTCCTCCCAGCTGATTGCTGTGATTACTCTAGGTCGCGCTGGCTGGAGTGCCAGTGCAGAACGAGCCGTTCGACGACGCCGATCAGGATGATCGCGATTCCGCCGATCAAGGCGAGGACGAAGATCGAGCTCCATAACTGCAGCGTTAAGCCTTGGCCCTGGGCGGTCTTGACCGCATTGCCGAGGCCAACCTTCGAGCCGCCGAACCATTCGCCCAGCACCGCGCCGATCAGCGCCAGGCCAACGGCGATGCGCGCCGCGGAGAACACCGAGGGAAGTGCCGAGGGCAGTCGCAGGCGGCGGAAGACTTCGATCTTGCTGGCATCGACCGAGCGGGCCAGCTCGATCAACGTCGGGTCCACCGAGCGGAATCCGATCGTGGCGTTGATCACGAACGGGACGTAGCAAGCGATCGCCGTGATCACCACGATCGGCTTGAACCCGAAGCCGACCCACAGCACGATCGCCGGGGCATAGGCGATAATCGGTGTGACCTGGAGGATGATTAACAGGGGCGAGACGGCTCGTTCGACGAATCGGACATGGGCCAGCACTGCGGCGGTGGCCAGGCCGACGACGAAGGCGATGAGGAAGCCGACGGCGGCCTCCCAGATCGTTGCCCGCGCATGACGCCAGTAGAACGAGGGATCGTCGCCGATCGAGGCGACGATCTTGGTCGGCCGAGGGATGATGAACGGCCGGACATCGAAAACCACCACCAGCACTTCCCACAGGGTGAGGAAGCCGACCACTCCAAAGATCGGCGCCAGCCACCACAGGATTCGTCGGCTCATCGTGGCTCGATCGGCGGTGCGTGAAACTCGCGAAGATCGGCGCGCAGCTGGCGAACGACTTCAAAGAAGCGCGGGTCGTCTTCCAGTTCAACCGTGCGTGGGCGGGGAAGTTCGACGGTCCGCGCCGCAGCGATCCGCCCCGGACGTGGCGCCATGACCATTACCCGGTCGCTCAAGATCGCCGCTTCGGTGACCGAATGGGTCACGAACAACACGGTGGCCTTGGTGCGGTTCCACAGCTGTAATAACAGGTAACGCATGTCGGAGCGGGTGATCTCGTCGAGTGCGGCGAACGGTTCGTCCATCAGCAGGATCGGCGCGCCCAAGGCAAAGCCGCGTACCAGCGAAACGCGCTGCTGCATACCCCCGGAGAGTTCGTGAGGGTAGGCGTTGACAAATGCACTGAGACCAACGGCGTCGAGCAACTCGTCGACCTCGGTGGAACTGAGCGGCGGGTACTGACTGCGACCGCGGTGGAGCGCCGAGAGGAATCGAACATTGTCGGTGACCGTCTTCCACGGCATTAGCGCTGGCGATTGCGGAACCAGCCCGAACATCTTCGCGGCGCGTGCCGTGGCCGGCGACGTGCCGTGGACCAGGACACGACCGCTGTCATAGGGGACCAATCCACCGATGATTCGCAGCAGTGTGCTCTTCCCGCATCCGCTGGGCCCAAGCAGGCTGACGAACTCGCCGCGACCGACGCGTAGATCGACATCGCGCAACGCTTCGATGTCGCGGCGTCGACCGTGGAAGACGCGCCCGACGCCTTCGGCGACGACCAACGAGTCGTCGTCGACGAAGGTGCCCTCGATCTTCATAGCTGCCCATCCTGGCAGCGATACCGGTGGCTCAGGAAGCTGGTAGATCCAGACCGAAGAGCTTGATTGCGTTGTCGCGCGCCAGCTTGTTGATGATCGGCTGCTCGAGGTGACCGAACTGTGCAGCGGCGGCCTGGCGGGAATAAGGCCAGGTGCCGTCCTGATGCGGGTAGTCGGTCTCGAACATCACGTTGTCGACACCGACCTGATCGAGCAGCTTGACGCCGACCGGATCCTTGAAGAAGCAGGCGTACATCTGCCGGTAGTAGTAGGTGGACGGCAGTTCCTTGCAGAACTGCTGGCTGTGGCTCCAGCCGCGGTGGGTGTTCCACACGTCGTCAATTCGCTCGATCAGGAACGGCACCCAACCGATCTGGCTCTCGGCGTACATCAACTTCAGACCGGGACGGCGTTCGAGCACGCCGCTGAACAACCAATCGGCCATGCTGGCGATGCTGTTGCCGATGATGATCGTGCCGGCGACGGCCTCGGGAGCGTCAGCCGAGGTTTGCGGCGTCTTCGTCCCCGAACCGATGTGCATGCAGATCACGGTGCCGGTTTCCTCGCAGGCCTCGAAGAACGGCTCCCAGTAGCCGCTGTACAGGCTGGGCAATCCCAGGTAGGCGGGGATCTCGCTGAAGGCGACGGCGCGCACACCGCGGGCCGCATTGCGGCGGACCTCGGCGGCGGCCAGGTTGGCGTCCCACAGCGGGATCAGACACAGCGGGATCAGCCGTCCGCCCGTGCCGGCGCACCATTCCTCGACCATCCAGTCGTTGTATGCCTTGACGCACAGCAGGGCCAGTTCCTTGTCCTTGCCGCGCATGAACAGCTGCCCACAGAACCGCGGATAGTTCGGATAACACATCTGGGCCTGGACACCGTTGATGTCCATGTCCGCCAGGCGGGCCGACTGCTGCCAGCATCCCGGGCGCATGTCGTCGAAGGTGATCCCGGTCATCGTGATTTCGTCGGCCGGATAGCCCGCCGCGGCGATCATCCGCTTCACCGAGTACTGGTGATCCTCGTACATCCACCACGCCACGTCGGGGCCTTCGGTCCCCGGGGACTCGATGTAGTCCGCCCCGTCCAGCTTGGGCGTGCCGGCCGGGTGCATCTCGATGTGCGGGCCGATATTGCGGTACTTCGCTGGCAGGCGCGAGGTCCACACATCCGGCGGCTCGACGACGTGGGCGTCGACGTCGACGATCGGTGGGATCTTGTCGACCAGCGCCTGGTCGACATTTGCATACGTCGTATCGGTGAGGATCGTGTCCGTCATGATGGCAGTTTATACATTATACGATCTGCTGTCGACGGCGCCGACGGGCCTTCGCTCAGGGAAGCTGGCGGTCGATCGGTGTCACCCGTGGCGGACGTCGGCGCGGGTCCGTCAGCTGGGATGTGAGGGCGACTACCGTCGTCCCTGGGCGCAGCGCGGTCTTGGTGTCGGCAGTGAGCAGTTCGATCCGCCGCTTGGCGTCGACGGTGAACATCAGCACGGCCTTCGGGTGCTCGGCGCGGTAGTCGTCGAAGCCGAACTGCTCGGTCAGCGGTGTCGAGCGGATCTGCCAGCCGTCGGCGAAGCGTTGGCGCAGAACCGTGGCGGTGACCCCTGTGGCGAACAACGGTCGGGCGAAGGTGCCGATCGGCAACGACCACCACCGTTCGTGCTCCTTGCGCGCCGGGGCGACCTGAAACACGTGACGTCGTCCGAGCACTGCGGCGGCCTCGCGCGCCGCCAGCGTGTTCAGTTCGTCATTGCCGGTCAGGGCCAGAAAGCACGCCGCGTCGTGGACCCCGACGCTGTCCCAGGTGCTGGCGTCGAGGATCGAACCGTGTTGAATCGGCAGACCGGTCATCCGCGCCAAGCGCAATGCGTCGCGGTCCAGATCCATCACCCGCACCGGCGCGCCGTGCTGCTGCAGGCTGTCGGCGAAGGCGACCACGAACGGACTGGCGCCGAGTAGGACCATCGTCTTGCGCTCGCCTCCGAGGATGCCCAACTTCTTGGCCAGCGGCCGTCCACCAAACCCCGACAACACCACCGTGCCCGCGATCACGGTGAAGACCGCCGAGACCAACAGCTGCGAGTTTTGATGACCGTTGTCGGCCAGCTTGAGGGCGAACACCGAGGCAATCGCTGCGGCGACGATGCCGCGCGGAGCGGTCGCCGCTAAGAACAGGCGGTCGCGTTTTCCGAGTCCGCTGCGAACCGTCGACAGTGCGACGGCGAGCGGCCTGATCACCACAACCATCGCCGCGAGGAAGACGACGTTGCGCCACTCCAGGCTGCGCAATGTCTGTGGTTCGATACGTGCCCCGAGCAGGATGAACAGTCCACTGATCAGCAGGATGCGCAGGGCGTGGTTGAACTCGAGGATCCGCTGCACGGGTGCCATCTGCTGACGGGCCATGATCACGCCCATCACGGTCACGCTGATCAGACCGGCCTCGTCGGCGAAGTGGTTGGCAGCGGCGAAGGCGGTGACCACCATCGCCAACGTGGCCACCGTGTGGAGTTCGTCAGGCAGGATGTAGCGCCCGAGGATCACCGTCAGGATGATCGCCGCGGCGATACCGATCGCCATCCCGACGACGATCGTCGAACCGAGGATACGAAACAGTTCAGCGCTGGTCTGCGCCTCGAACAGAGCACGAAAGGCCAACACGGTCAGGATCGCCCCGATCGGGTCGATCAATGTGCCTTCGGCGATCAAGATCGATCCCAGCCGGCCGCGCAGTCCGAGCGAGGCAACCAACGGACCGACCACCGTTGGGCCGGTGACCACCAGCACGCAGGAAATCAGAATCGCAAGGTCCCAGTTGGTCTTGAGGACGTATCGTGCCGCGACCGCTGTGCCGACCAGGGTCACCGCCGCGCCGACGGTCAGCAGCATCCATACGGTGCGCCCGGCCTCCTGGACCCCCTTCCAGCCGAGGCCGAGAGCTCCTTCGAACAACACGATCGCTACGGCGATCGACACAAGCGGGAACAGACTGGTCCCGAACGTGCCGTCCGGATCGAGCGTTCCGGTGATCGGTCCGGCGACCAGCCCTCCGGCGAGCAGAAAGACGATCACGGGGATCCGCAATCGCCACGCTGTCCAATGTGCGAAGACGCCGCCGACCAGGATGCCGACGATGACCCAGGTCATCGTGTTGTGTCCTTCATCGGTGCTCGGGTACGCCCGAAGTGACGCTGCCTAGTCGCCAATCAACGAGTTCAACCGTTCGGTGGCGTCGATCCAGCCCTCGACCATCTCGCGCACCACGTCCTTGGCCGGGCGGACGGCGCTGATGCTGCCGACGATCTGGCCGACCGGGCTGCCGCCGAAGTCCTTGCTGTGGACGCGGGTAAAGCGGGCCGCGGCCTCGCCGTACAGCAACCCTTGGAGCGGCATCGGCAGCGGGTCGGGGGCGTCGGCGCGTTCCCAGGCTTCCGTCCACTTGGTGCGCAGCTGTCGAGCCGGCTTGCCGGTCATCACCCGGGCGCGGATCGCATCGTTCGACCGGGCCGCCAGCAGGTTCTCGACCACTTCGGGGGCCAGATCGGCTTCGGTGGTCAGTAGCCACTGGGTTCCGGTCCACACGCCATCCGCCCCAAGGGCCATTGCCGCAGCCATCTGCCGGCCGTCGTTGATGCCGCCAGCGGCCAACACCGCCGCTCGACCGGCTGCCGCATCGACGATCTGCGGGACGAGGACCATCGTCGAGATCTCGCCACAATGCCCACCCGCCTCGGTGCCCTGGGCAACCAGGACGTCGACGCCGAGCGCCAATTGCCGTTCGGCATGCTGCACCGCGCCGACCAAACCGCCGACCAGAATGCCGCGTTCGCGACACATCTCGATGATGTATTTCGGAGGCGGCCCAAGAGCGTTGACGACCAGCTTGACGTTCGGATGGCTGATCGTCACCTCCATCTGTCCGGGTCCCTCGGCGTCGACGTTGAGGCCGGCCGCTTTGATTCGACGATCGCCTTCCAGTTCTTCGGGGAGCCGTGGAATACCCGCCTCGTCGAGAACCCGATGGACGAAATCGCGGTGGCCTTGTGGAACCATCGCCTGCAGGTTGGCGACGCTGGCTTCCTCGCCGCCGCCCTTGCCGACGTACTTGGCCGGCATCGCGAAGTCAACGCCGTAGGGCTTGCCGTTGACGTGCTCGTCGATCCAGCTCAGCTCGATCTCTAGCCGGTCTGGCTCATAGGCGAGCGCGCCGAGGACACCGAACCCTCCGGCGTTGGTGACCGCGGCGACCACATCGCGGCAATGGCTGAAGGCAAAGATTGGAAACTCGATCCCTAACCGGTCACAGATCTCGGTACGCATCCAGCCACCGTACCGAATCGTGGTCGTGTCGATCGCCCCCGGCGTGCTGGGCTGGCTACTGTCGGTTGATGGCCCCCGCTGCAGATCGACGCACGCGGGTTGTGCTGTTCGGTGCCTCGGGGACACTGGGATTTGCTGCCTTCGGCGAGTTGTGGCGACGCCGGGAACAGCTTGATCTGGTGGTGCTGTTGCGCCGACCGAACGCCAAGCGGTTCGCCCGCTACGTGGCACAGGGGTTGAACGTCGAGTGGGGCGACGCCACGTCGATCGAGGACGTCCGCCGTGCCGTGCGCGGTGCCGACGTCGTCCTGAACGCGATGGCGGTGATCTCGCCGGCCGCCGATTATCACCCCGATCAGGCTCGTGCCGTGAACGTTGACGCGGTGTCCAACATCGTCACGGCGATCAGCGAGGAACAGGACGGTCTGGCCCGGATCCGCCTGGTGCACACCTCGACCGTAGGCCTGACCGGTGATCGGCTGCCACCGCTGCATTGGGGTCGTGTTGGGGATCCGCTGAACCCGTCGATCCTCGACACGTACGCGCTTGGCAAGATGGCCGGCGAGCGGTTAGTGCTGGAATCAGGCATTCGCCATCTGGCGGTGTTGCGGATGACATTCATCATGCCGACGAACTTCGCCGCCCTGCTGACGTTGCGCGATCCGATCATGTTCCACATGCCACTGGAAACGCGAATGGAGATGATCTCGTCCGACGATGCTGGTCTGGCCCTGGCCAATGCCGCCACCATCGACTCGGATTCGGCCTTTTGGGGCCGGGTTTACAACGTCGGCGGTGGTCCCGGAATGCGCACGATGGCGCAGCGCTATCAGGACGTCGCCCTGCAACTCGTTGGCTTGCGCGGCATCCGCCACGTTGCCGAACGCAACTGGTTTGCGACGCGCAACTTTCACCTGCAGTACTTCGCCGACAGCGCAGTCGCCGACCAGTATTTGCAGTTCCAGCGCGACGACATCGCCAGCTACTTGGACAAGCTGCGCGCCAGCACTCCGCGGTGGGTCACCGCCCTGCGTGCCACGATGCGCTTCGCCCCGCTGCGCTGGATCAGCGAACAGGCAACACGGGCGACGCTGCGGCGGATGGCGACCAAGCACCGCAATGGTCCGGTGTATTGGGTGGACCACGGCGTCACGGCGCGACTCGATGCGTTCTTCGGTGGCCTTGCGGAATACCGCCAGATCCCCGACTGGGACGACCAACCCGCCGACGATGCGGATCCGCCGCATGTGCAGGTCGTCCATGGCTATGACGACACCAAAGCGGTGTGGACGATCGACGACCTGCGCGCCGCAGCCGAGTTTCGAGGTGGACGTTGCGCGGCTGCGCATTGGGATGGCCAGCGGATCACGCCGGTCGACTGGGAGTGCGCCCGCGGCCATCGGTTCCACGCCACCCCGAACACCGTCCTGCATGCTGGCCACTGGTGTGTCGACTGTGCCCCGGCGCCGTGGCGGCCAGCGGAAGAGGCGCGGATCAACCCGTACTTTGCCCAGGTGTGGCCCTACGGTGCACAGGTCGGCGTGCGCCAGGAGTACAACGAATCGGATGCTGAAGACATCGTCGACGCCGATCGCTAGACGGAACCGGACAGAGAGGAACAGCCATGTGTAGCCGCGGTGAGATCGAGAATCTGCTGTACGAGTACCAGGAACGAATTGACGATGGCGACCTCCATGGCGTCGCCGCGATGTTCGCCCATGCGGTGATCCGTGCCGAAGGGATGGACGTCGCCTGGGTCGGCGAAGACCAGATCTACGCGATGTACGCCGGGTTCGTGCGGATGTACCACGGGTCGCCGCGGACCACCCACACCAACCCGAACGCGATCATCCATATCGACGAGGACGCCGGCACGGCAACGTGCCGTTCGAAATACGTCGTCTTTCAAGAGACCCCCGACCTGCCATTGCAGCCGATCATTACCGGCGGCTATCACGACACGTTCGAGCGCGTCGATGGCGCGTGGCGATTCACCGAACGGGTGATGATCACCCGTTCGCTTGGCAACATGATCCATCATCAGATCGGGCTCGGCTGACGACGTTGGCGACCGCCGACACCCTCCTGAGCAATCGAGATCACGAACGCTTCACCCGCCAAGGGTGGGTTCTGTTCGTCATCATGGGCGTCGTCTGGGGCGTGCCATATTTGCTGATCAAGGTCGCCGTCGAGCACCTCTCCCCGGCCCTGATCGTCTTCGGTCGCACGATCATCGCGGCCGTCCCGCTCCTGGCGATCGCCGTCTGGCGCGGCGAGCTGCGCGGCGCGCTCGCCAAATGGCCGATGGTGTTGGCCTTCGCCGTCCTCGAGATGGCGATCCCGTGGGTGCTGTTGACCCACGCCGAAGTACACCTGCCATCGGGCTTGACCGGGATGTTGCTGGCGGTCGTTCCCTTGATCGGCGCGTTGGTGGCCTACCTGCTCGGTGACCGATACGCCCTGCGCCCGTTGCGCGTTGCCGGTCTGGTCATCGGGCTGATCGGCGTGGGCTTGCTGGTCGCCACCGACCTGCGCGGCGAGGCGCCGGTGCTGGCGATCGTCGAGATCGTCATCGTCTGCATCGGCTACGCGGTGGCACCGTTCGTCGCCAGCCGGCAGCTCAGCGATGTCGGCGATATCGGCGTGGTTGCCCTGTCGTTATCGATGGTCGCCGTTGCCTACGCACCAGCGGCTTGGATCACCCGGCCAACCGCGCGGGTTCCGGGTCGGGCGTGGCTGGCCGTGGTCGGCTTGGGGGTGGTGTGCACGCTGATCGCCTTCGTCTTCTTCTTCCGGCTGATCGCCGCGGTCGGTCCGGCGCGGGCCACGTGGATCACGTTTATCAATCCGGCGGTCGCCGTGGCGGTCGGCGCCGTTTTGCTTGACGAACGGATCACCGTGTTCACGGTGCTGGCCTTCGTGGTGATCAGCGTCGGCCTCTTTCTGGGTACCCGCGGCCAGGGCGATCGAGTCGGCCGGTCGGTGCAGGTGGCCGGGTCAGTCGAGCGATGACCAGAACTCGGTGAGCGCCCGCGCACCGGCCACGGGGTTGGTCAGCATCCACCAGTGACCCTCGCCTTCGAGACGAGAGGTTGGCGCGCCAACCCGGCCGGCCATCTCGGTGGTCGACGTTGGGGAGCCGAACGGGTCCTCGGTGGCGTGGATCGCTAGCCCCGGCCGCTGGCGGATCGCGTCCAGCGACCGTCCGACTTCGGCCATCACCGGTTGGGCCGCCGATCGATACAGCGCCAACACGCAGCGGGCAAAGGTGTCGTCGAACACGGCGAGGACCTCGTCAGCCTGTGGGCTGGGCATCCCCATCGCGTTCATCCCGGCAACGCGCTGCGCCATCGGCGTGTCCGACATCGCCTTGATCGCCTCCTCGCCGACGCCTGGTGTTTGCCACGCCTGGGCAAAGTCGTGCCATACGTAGTCGGGGTGGAACAACCCGAGCACGTCGGTGACCCAACTGCGCAGCAGATCGGGCCGGCGATTGGCCAGCGGAACGACCAGCCCGCCACCCCAGTCATGGCCGACCAGATCCACGGGCCCGTGCTCGGCGGCGATCTCGGCAACCGTCTGTTCCAACCAGTCCGTGTAGGCATCCATCGTCGCCGGAAAGTCGTCGGCGACGGAGGTTCCAAAACCGGGCAGCTGTGGGGTGAAGGTCGCCGGATGATCGCCGAGTTGGGCGATCAGCGGCCCCCAGATCACCGGAGTCTCGGGATTGCCATGGACAAAGACGCGAGCGGTCATCGCCCGTTCCTAGCAGGTGCGCATCGCCTACGGTGCACAACGTGGACGCGTCACCGTTGGCGGTTGGGGGCATCTCGCTGCGGCTCTATCCCCATGACGAGTTGGGAGCGGTCGAGCAGATCGCCGAACTACGCGGCCAGGCGGCGCTGGCCGCCGACGCTGGCTATGACGGGGTGATGGTCAGTGAACACCATGGTGGCTATCCCGGCTACCTGCCGAACCCGATCCAGATCGCCACGATGCTGCTTCCGGCGATGACCCGTGGCTGGGTTGCGCCGTGCCCGCTGTTATTGCCGATGCAGCCTCACGCGCTGATTGCCGAGCAACTCGCCTGGCTCGCTGCCTGTTACCCGGGTCGGGTCGGTGCTGGGTTCGCCGCCGGTGCGGTGCCGGTTGATTTCCAACTGGCCGAGGTGCCCTTCGACGAGATCACCTCGCGCTTCAAAAGGGCGTTGCCGTTGGTGGTCAGCGCCCTGCGCGGCAACGCCGAAGGACCGCTGGCAGATGACGCGGCGATCCGCCGATGTAAGAACGACCCGTTGCCGATGGTGGTCGCCGCCCAGAGCCACGCCGCAGTACGGCGCGCCGCGCGGCTCGGCCTGGGCGTGCTGTACGACTCGCTGCAAACGCCGGAGGCGACGGCAGCGATGAGCGCCGACTATCGCGCTGCGGGCGGCACCGGGCCGTGCATCCTGATCCGCCGGGTCTGGATTGGCGATCCTCCGCAAGCCGCGGTCGACGCCCAGATGGTCCGCTACCGCGCCCACGCTCTCGACCGGGTGGTCAAGAACTGGGGAACCGGCAGCGGTGTCGTCGTCGGCGCGTCTGGCGCCGAGGCGGCCGCATCATTGGTGGCCGCAGCGCGCCAGGCTGGCTGCGACACGATCAATGTGCGCATCTATCTGGCCGGGTTGACACCGGCCGAGGTCCGCCAGCAACTGGCGCTTCACGCCGCCGACTTCCTGCCCGCTCTGCGACGGATCTGGCCGCGGCACAGCGACGGCTAGTGGACGACCTCGCCAGCGTTGACCAGCAAGGTCTGGCCGGTCATCCCTGACGAGCGCGGCGAGGCGAAGAACACCAGGACCTCGGCGACTTCGCCGTCGGTGGCCATCCGCCGCAGCGGCATGTGCCCGGTCATCTCGCCCATCATCGCCTCGTAGCTGATCCCCCGCTCGTTGGCCAGGTGCTGGACGTAGCCCTCGACCGGAGGGCCGAGCATCCACCCGGGAGCGACCTCGTTGATCCGCACACCGAGCGGGCCGATCTCGTGGGCCACGTGGCGCAGCGCCCCAGTCATCGCCCCCTTGGTGGCCGCGTAGGCAGCCTGCAGGGCGAGCGGAGGCGGATGGTGTTGGGTCTGTGACGAGACGAAGACGATCGAGCCACCAGATTCCTGCAGCGCCGGTAACGCACACTTGACCAGATCGAGCGACGAGTACAGGTTGACTTCCATCGCCTGGCGCCAGTCGTCGAAGTTTTCGGTGGCCGCGATGCCGCCGAAGATCGCGTCGTAGGCGGCCACCAGGATCAGTGCATCGACCCGGCCGAACTGTTCGACGGCCAGATCGACCAAGGCCTTGCGGTCGGCAGCGTTGGTGATGTCGGTGCGTCGGTACACCGCCTTGCCCCCGGCGGCGCCGATTTCGGCGGCGACCGCAGCCAGGTTCGATTCGGTGCGCGCCGCAAGCACCACCTTGCCGCCTTCGCGGGCGGCGACCAGGGCCGTCTCTCGGCCCAGACCTGGACCGACACCGGAGACGATGACAACTCTGTCTGCAAGATCTGCCATGTCTGAACAGTAGTCAGCAGGCGGTTCAGAGGCCTGGTCGTGAAGGTTGGAAGACACGTAGCGCGTTGCGTTGCACCGTGAACCGGAGGTGGCGTTCGTGCTCGTCAACCTCGCCATCGCGCGACAGCATCGTGTCCTCGTCGAGCACCTCGACGTCAAGACTGGGGACGGTCATCCGCCGATAGATCGAGCTCGTGGCCAGACGCCCGGTCAGTGTGTCGACGATGACTCGAGTTCTGGACAAGCGTCTGCCGGAAAGGATCATCCGTACGTCGAGATTGCCGTCGTCCAAGCGCGGCCGCATCGCTGGGGCGAAATCAAGCGGTCGGTACTGGCCGTTACCGACGAAGAACATCATCACCGAGAGCTGCTGGCCGTCGATCCGTAGCCGAGTGGCTGGTGAGCGACGGATCAGCTGCCAGGTCGCGGCAAATGCACCGACTCGTTTGCCGAAGCGCGGTTCGAACTTCTCCCGTTCGGTGACGAACTCGGGGTACGAACCGAGGCTCGCCGTGTTCAGGAACAGGCGGCCATTGATCACGCCGACATCGACGGTCGTGACGACACCTTCGGTCAGCGCAGCGATCGTGTCATCGATGCTCAGGACACGCACATCCTTGGAGAAGTGGTTGAACGTTCCGGCCGGGAACACTGCCAGCGGCAGGTCGCGTTCGATGGCCACGGCGGCGACGGCGACGATGGTGCCATCGCCACCGGCGACGCCCAGCGCCTTGGCTCCGTCGGCGGCATGGCGTGCCAGGTCGATGAGATCATCGTCAGCACTCAATTCGATGACCACTGCCTTCGGCAGCTTGGTGGCAATCGCCTCGAGCACGGACGACGAATCGTCGGGGCCGGATCGATCGTTGACCACCACATGCAGACCCTGCCCATCGGTCATCGGATCGATGCGCTGCTGCTCCGGCTGGTACTCGTCGGGAACCACGGCAGCGACCGGCGGGATGATCTTGGCGCCCAGCGCGGCGACCCCAGCGCCAACACCCCAGCCGACGAGCACGTCGGACGGGTAATGGGCGCCGGTCGCGACGCGCGATACACCGACCCCAGCGGCGAGCGATCCGAGCGCCGCCCCGAGCGGCGCGTGTTCGGTGGCCACCGCGGTGGCAAAGGCTGCCGCACTGGCCGAATGACCAGACGGAAACGATGACGACACTGGCATCCGTCGAGCGAGCCGCCGGGCGCTGACCAGCTTGCTATCCGGACGCGGCCGGAAGTGCAGTCGCTTGAGCGTCTGATTGGTAATCAGACTGGTGACGGCGACCGAGACCAACCCGCGCGCCGCAGCACGCCGTGCTCGACGCCGTCCGCTGGTATGCATCGTCGCTGCCGACAACATCCACAGCAGCGAATAGTCGGCGGCGCGTGAGAGTGCCGGCATCACGACGTCGAGGACACGACTGTCGGTGCGCGCCAGACGTCCATAGATCGCTTCGTCGGCGCGGGCGACGCGCCCGAGCACCGATCTCTGGCGGCGACGCAGGCGTGGCGCAGAAGGCGCGGATCGTGTTCTCACGCACTGGGGTTACCCGGTTTTCGTCGGACACATACCCGATTGGGCAACTCGCCCGGAAGCCGCGTCGGTGTTAACCGCCGTAGTTCATGCCGGTGGAGCGCAGCAGCAACGGGGTGGCGTCGGCGGAGGACTCCGTGGTTCCGGCGTTGACAACCTCGGCGACGAACACGGTGTGGTCGCCGCGCTCGACGGTGTCGGTGACACGAGCTTCGAACCACCACGGGCAGGCGGAGATGATCGGCGCGCCCGTCGCTTCGCCCGGGGTGAACGGCTGGCCGTTGAGCTTGCCGTCCTCCATCGTCGTCGAGCGAAAGAACGCCTTGCCGATGTCCAACTGGTCATCGGCCAACACGCTGACGGCGAACGCGCCCGTCTTGGCGATGATCGCCGCGCTTCCGCTATCGGCCTTCACCGCGGCCATGATCAGCGGCGGGTCGAACGAGGCCTGCGACAGCCAATTGACGCCGCCTGCGCCATAGTCGTCACCATCATTGGCGCACAACACGTACAGGCCATAGTTGATCGCCCGCAGGGCGAGTTTCTTCTGTGCTGGATCCATCTGTCCGTCTCCGTTCTAGATGTGGGGGAGGACCTTGTCGGCATAGATCTGCAGGAACTCCCAGCCGCGATCGATCGGCATCCCACCGCACAACGGATGGAAACCGAACGAGAACATCTCGCCGCCGGCCTTGGCCATGGCGATCGCTTCGTCGGGGGTGATGATCCGGTAGATCCCCTCGGCGCGCAGCTCTTCGGGCGTGGATGCGTGCGAGTGCACGGCCGAGGAGATGTCGGGCGTCTGCCATGACGAGTAAAGCGCGGCCTCGTGTAGCAGGTGATGGCCGACCTCGGCCCACGCCTTGTCGGGGTCGTCGGCGATCCAGTGATGGGCGAAGTCGCTGGACGGGGCCATGGCGAAGCCTTGCTTGCCTTCCTTGGCGCACAGTTCGTAGTAGTAGGCCTCGACCTCGGGGACGGCGCCGGCGAAGAAGATCGGCAGGCTGAAGCGCACCGCACGGCGCGCCGCGGCTTTGCTGCTGCCGCCGATGACAAACGGCGGCGGCGAGCTGACCGGTTTGGGGGTGACCTGCACGGTGGTGCCGCGGTATTCGAACGGCTCGCCGGTCCAGGCCTTCAGCATTGCGTCGACACACTCGTCCATCAACTTGCCGCGATTGGCCCAATCCTTGCCATGAGCGGCATACTCCGACGGGCGGTAACCGATCCCACCGATCACCGAGAAACGCCCGGGGAACATCAGGTCGATCACGGCGATGTCCTCGGCAATCCGCAACGGATCGTGCAACGGCACCAACAACGCCGACAACGAAACCATCACGTTCTTGGTGCGACTGAGGATCGCCGCCGAGGTGACCAGCGGCGATGGGCTCCAACCGTTGGGTACGCCGTGATGTTCCTCCTGCGAGATCGCCATGAAGCCGTGCTGATCGGCGAACACGGCCATCTCCAGGCCGGCTTGGTATCGGGCGGACATCTCCTTCGGCTCGATGCCCGGCTGGATGTAGTTGAGGCGCATGATCGCGATGGCCATGAAGGTGCTCCCTTGTCGCTGTTGGACAGAACGTAGTCAGTTCCAGCGGCCAGCGTCGGGGCCAGCGTCGCTCGAACGATGTCGTTCGGATCTGACGCTCGCGATCAGCTCTGTCAAGATGGGGCCGTGGGGGACAATGACGGTGTACACGCACATCCCGATGCCAAGATCCGCTCGGTTGGTGTCGAGCGCTACTTCGGCCAGGGCGGTGATCGAGTGCACGCCCTCGGCCCGCTCGACTTGGAGATCGGCGACGGTGAGTTCGTCTGCATCGTCGGCCCCTCGGGTTGTGGCAAGTCGACGTTCCTGCGGATGGTCGGCGGGCTGATCAACCCCAGCGCCGGAGAGCTGTTGATCAATGCGCGCACCGATCATCCGACCTCGACCGTGTTCCAGGACTATTCGATCTATCCGTGGAAACGGGTCATCGATAACGTCCGCTTTGGCCTCGACCTCTCGGGGGTCAAGCGCAGCGAAAGCACGGCGCGGGCCCGCAGCTACCTGGCCAAGCTGGGGCTCGGCGACCGTGAGCGATCGTTTCCAGACACGCTGTCCGGAGGGATAAAGCAGCGCGTTGCCATCGCCCGGGCGCTGGCCGTTGAACCCGAGATCCTGCTGATGGACGAACCGTTCGCCGCCCTCGATGCGCAGATGCGTCAGGTGCTGCAAGACGAATTGTTGGCCCTGTGGCAAGCCGATCAACGCACGGTGTTGTTCATCACCCACAGCCTGGAGGAAGCGATTTTGTTGGGCGACCGAGTGTTGGTGATGTCGGCTCGGCCAGGCCGGATCGTCGCCTCGAAAGAAGTGCCCTTCCCTCGGCCGCGCACCGCAGCGATCCGCTCCACGGCAGAATTCGCTGCCTTGCAGGGTGAGCTGTGGGACCTGCTGCGCGCCGAGGTCGATGCCCATTTGGCCGAGAGCGCCGCGGACTGAGGATCGAGGACCGATGACTGAGCCAAACTCGCCACGCCCCGATACCACTGTGCTGCGCGATTTCGCCGTTGCCCGGAACACGGTGACCGGATCCTCGGTGCGGATGATTTCCCGCCAGCCGACCGCCGCCGACCGTAACCCCGGACGTCACACGCGCAAGCGCAAGATCATCGAGCGCACGTTGGGGATCGCCTTCCCCGTGGTGCTGATCACGCTGTGGCAGATCGCTTCGGTGCGCGGCTGGATCGACCGGCGGTTCTACCCGGCACCCTCGGACATCGTCGCCGAGATGCGCGCTACGTTCCGCAACAACCCGAAGAAGAACTGGTGGATCGACATCGGCGTCAGCGTGCGGCGGATGTTGTGGGGCTACTTCTGGGGCGTGTTGCTCGGTCTGCTGTTCGGCTTCCTGTTGGGCATGTCGCGGCTGTTGCGGGCGACGATCGGGCCGACGCTGAACGCCTTGTACACCGTGCCCAAGCTGGCGTTGATCGGGATCTTCTTGATCATCTTGGGGTTCGACGAAAAGCCGATCATCGCCGTCGTCGCCGTCACCGTGTTCTTCTTCGTCTGGATCCAAACCGAATCGGCGGTGGTGTACGTACCAGAAGGGTTTCGCGAAGCGGCACGCTCGTTCAATGCCAACCGCTGGCAGATGTTCCGCCACGTGATCCTGCCGTCGGCGCTGCCGTCGATCTTCGTTGGCTTGCGCGTCGCCGCGGGTGTCGCCGTGCTGACCTTGATCGGCTCGGAATTCGTCTTTGCACCGGGTAACCAGGGGATCGGCTACCGGATCAATAATGCCCGGCAGATCCTTGATCCGAAGCAGGCCTACGTCGGCCTCGTGGTGGCCGCCCTGCTGGGCGTACTGTTCATTGCGATTATCCGCATGCTTGGTCGGCTGCTCACCCCGTGGGCGCCGAAGGACAGCGTTGGCTGATCGATCTCGAAGACAACCAAGGGGGAGATGTTGAGAACACGAAAGCGCCTAGCAACCACGGTGTCAGTTTTGGCTGCGGCCTCGCTGCTGATCACCGCATGTGGCGATGACAAGAAGGACGCCACGCCGACCACGACGGCCGCGGCGCCCAGCAGCACCGCTGCCAGCACCGACTCGACCACCGCCGGTTCGGGTTCGACGGCGGAGAGCACCGCCGGTTCGACGGTCGATTCCGCCGCCAGCGCAGGCCCGAAGGCCACCGCCAAGGGTTGTGAGGGCACGGGTGCCACCGACCCGAACGACACCAGCGTCGGACGCAAGCCAGCACGCTGCGAAAAGGGTTTTCCCGCGCCGCAGCCGCTCAAGGAGATGACGACGATCAACGTCAGCTCGGCGTTCAAGCTCGAGTTCAACTCGCCGCTGTTGCTGGCCGACTCGATGGGCGAACTGGCCAAAGAAAACCTGAAGATGAACTTCATCAACTTGAAGTTCGCCGATGCGGTTCCGCAGATGGCCGCCGGCCAGATTGACGTTGCCGTCGGTGGTTTGGAAGTGGCGTTGCTCGCCGCCGGCAACCAGGGCTTGCCGGTCAAGGCCACGTTGGCCAACTACTTCCCGCCGCACGCTGGTGATTACACCGTGCCGCAGACCGGCTTGTGGTGCCGCCGCGATGCGTTTACCACTCCGGACAAGCCCAATCTCAAGGAAATCGAGAAGATGAAGCTGGCCTCCTCGGTTGGCCGTGGGACGGTGTCGTGGTACTACACGGTGGAGGAAATTCGTCGTCAAGGCGTGGCTGACTTCAACATGGTCAACGCCACGATCGAAGCGATTCCGTCGGCCGACATCCCGGCTGCGTTGCAGAACAACGCGATCAACTGCGGCATCATCTTGGACCCGATGTGGCTGCAGTTCGTCGACAAGCCGGAATACTTCCTGGCTGCCAGCCAGACCCCGGGTGAGCCGTTGGGCATCTACGCCTTCGGCAAGCGCTTGCTGGTCGATAACCCAGAGATCGGCGACGCCTTCGCTCGCGCCTTCCTGCGCACGGTCAACACGTACTTCAACGGTGACTACCACAAGGATCCGGCTGTGATGGCCAAGATCGCCGAGGCCACCGGTCAGAACCCCGAGCAGTTGAGCAGGGTCGACTCGCTGGTCATGGACTGGGAGTTCCGGGCCAAGACCACCACCGAGGTCCAGAAGTTGTTCATCGAGTTGGGCGTGATCACCGACTGGAAGACGCCGGTGCCCGAAGACAAGATCATCGATCGAAGCTTCGCATTGCGCGCCGTCGGCGCTGGCTGACCAGCTTCCTTGACGGATCGAACGAACCCGGTACCGGCACGCTCGGTACCGGGTTCGTCCGCATCGCTGGTGACCTTCGGCCACGGAACGTTGGATCGCGATTCGTTGGCCGAGTTGATCACCGCTGCGCAGATTCAGCGGGTGGTCGATGTCCGTCGCTTTCCAGGAAGTCGGGCAAACGAGGCGGCCGCCCGTGAAGCGATCCCCGCGCTGCTGGCCGAGATCGGTGTCGACTATCGCTGGGACGAACGGCTCGGCGGCCGCCGTCACCTGAACGCCGAAGCGCTGCGCGAGTCGCCGGATTCGTGGTGGCAGGTCGACGCGTTTCGCGCCTACGCGGCGTGGACGCGCACCGACGAATTCCGCGCTGGACTGGCCGAGCTGATCGCCGACGTTGACCGTCGGAGCACTGCGGTGATGTGTTCAGAATCCGTCTGGTGGCGCTGTCATCGCCGCTTGATCAGCGACGTGATGGTCATCGAGCAGGGCATCGACGTTCGCCACCTGATGCACGATGGCCGCCTGGTCGAACATCGTCCCAGCGACGGTGCTCAGCAGATCCCTGGTGACGGTCGGCTGGTCTGGGACGCAAATTTGCCGACCTAAATTCGCGCTCGGTCTTCCCCTCGGGATCCGTTCGGTGTACGTTCGCACGGGGTGCCGTCGATCGGGGGATCTATGAACTGGGCAACGACTCCGCGCGGAGTTCTACTGGTTGGCTTGCTGGTGTTCGCCGGCCTCGACAGCAGCCCAGCGCGGGCGCAGTCCCCGTTGCGCGCTGCTCGACAGTTCACGGTCGAGCCAGCGCCCGCGGTGGTGTCGACGGCCAGCCGGGCAGTCAAGGATGCATCGTCGTTGCTTGCTGTCGAGGCCGTCGGCCCGTTTGGGCAGTCGTGCGAGCCCGTGCAGATTGCGGTGGGTGAATCAACCGTGTGCACGGTGACCGTAACCAACGAGTCCGTGCTTCCGGCCAATGTCAACGTGAAATCGAAGGTCTCGTCCAACCTGACACTGCTCTCCGCCTCCGGGGCCGTTCTGCAAAACAAGAACTCGGTGATGACGACTGGTTCGGTTCCGCTGGCGGCGCGTGTCGATCTGATCCCAACGATCACGGCGGTTGACCCGGCGTCCACGCCAAGCACCGGCTTCTTCCCGCTGGAGGACGTCGGCTACGCGGCGATGCCGATACGCGACGAGCAGGCGCTGAACTTCAGCGTGCCGGCCTTCAGCTTCGGCGGACAGACCTTCGATGCGATCGGGGTTGTCTCCAATGGCTACATCGTGCTCGGCGGGACGCAGGGGAACAAACAGATCCAGGCGACGCCGCAGAGCCTTCCCAACGTGGCCGCACCGAACGGCGTGTTGGCCCCGTATTGGACAGATCTCGACGGCAGCGGATCACCCGGCATCCGCCTTGGCAAGCTGTCCGACGGTGCCGAGAGTTGGTTGATCGTGCAGTGGGACGTGCACCTCGCCGGGGACAATTCGCCAGCGGGTCAGCGCTCGATGCAGGTCTGGATCGGGCTGAACGGCACGACCGACGTCGTCTACCACTACCGCACTCCTGGCCAGCTGGCCGCACCTGGTGCTGGGCTGACGATCGGTGCGGAGAACCCGACCGGGACCGCAGGCGACCAGGCCTCGGGCACTCCGGCCAGCGCGTACCGGGTGACGGCGACGCCAGCCGTTCCCGGCGGTTCGCTGACGTACACGGTGACGATCGCCGGCAAATCTGCGGGGACCGGTTCGTTCGACACCACGGCCTCGTCAAACCAGGTTTCCGGTGTCACCCGGATGACGACCGCGGTCGCCGTCGTCTAGAACTCAACGGATGGATACGCCTGAGCTGCACAGCGACCTAGCGCGAGCGCGTCTGGGTGACTGGTTAACCGAGCGCACGCACAGCCACGTTCCGCTCACCGTCGGCGGTGTCACCAAACCGAAGTCTGGGTTCTCGGCGGAGACGGCGATCATCGAGGTCGTCGGTGGTCAGGTTCCGACCAAGATGGTGGTTCGCCGCGAGGTGCCTGACCCCGCCGTGTACCCCCAGCAAGTTCCGGGGATGACGATCGAAATCGATATTCAGTACCGGGCGATGAGCGAACTCACGACCCGCGGCACGGTCCCCCTGGCTCCGCTGATCGGTTACGAGGCCGACGCCGATCTGCTCGGAGCACCATTCTTCGTGATGGGATTCGTCGACGGCGACGTCCCTACGGAGAGCCCGCCGTACACCGAGAGTGGATTCTTTGTCGAAGCGCAGCCGGCCCAGCGTCGACAATTGATCGATGCTGGGTTGGCTCAAGTGGCGGCGATCCACGCGCTCGCGCCCGGGTCCACCTTTGACTGGCTTCGACCCGTCGACCAACCAGCGGGGACCGATCAGCAGCTGGCGCTGTGGCGACGGTTTACGGAAGCCGAGCTGCGCGGTCGCGACTTCCCGCTGCTGAGCGAGACGTTTGACTGGCTGCACGACAACCTGCCAACCGAGGAACGTGTCGGGCTGTGTTGGGGCGACGCTCGCCCGGGCAACATCATTTGGCGTGAGTTCGCACCGGCCTGCCTGACCGATTTCGAGGCGGTCTCGTTCGGCTCGCCGATGCAGGATCTGGGCTGGTGGTTGATGTTCGACCGGACGATGCATCCCGACGGCTCCCGCCTACCCGGCGACCCCACCGTGGACGAGCAGGTGGCGATGTATGAAGCCCACGCTGGCCGCGCCGCGACCGATATCGGCTTCCACACGGTGTTCGCCGCCGCGCGGTACTCGACGATCGTTATCCGGGTGATGAACCGTTTGGTCGACCGCGGCGACCTGCCCGCCGATCAGACGATCTGGTTGAACAATCCGGCTGCCACCGCTTTGGCGGAGTTACGAGCTGAGCTGACATGAGTCATCCTGACGACGAATTCCATCCGCCGGCGTCGGATGATCCGTACTGGACCGAGACGTGTTGGTTTACGTTCACCGTTCCCGAACGACGAATGTCTGGCCAGCTGTACCCGTTCTTCCGGGCCAACCAGAACGTGCTGGCCGGCGGGGCGTACTTCTGGGACGACCGTGGCGATCAGCCGTGGAATTGCCTGTACGCCAAGAACTTCTGGCACCTGCCGTTGCCCGATCAGCCATTGTCGGACATCGCCTTGCCAAACGGGATTCGCTACCGGGTGATCGAGCCGTTGCGGCGGTACGCGATCGGCTATGACGACCCCGATGGTGGCGACGAAATCCATGTCGACCTGACCTTCGAGGCGGTGACCGAGCCGCACTACCTGGGCCATTCGCATCTCGACCAACCTGGGCGATACACGGGCACGATCGTGTTGCGCGGCGAGCAGATCGATGTCGATTCGTACGGGTTCCGCGATCGCTCGTGGGGTGTGCGTAGCCAGTTCGGTCAAGGGCTGACCAGTTCACCGGCTGCACACGGCGGCTACAGCTATGCCACCGCTTCAGCGCACGACGCGTTTCACACGATCACGATGGATTTCGGCAACGGGATGAACTCGATCCACGGGTACCTGCTGCGCGATGGAGTGTGGTCCAAGCTGGCCTCGGCCACCCGTCAGGTTGTCGATCGATCGCCGCGCACCGGTTACCAGACCCGGGTGCAGATCGACGGCATCGACGAACTCGGCCGGGAGCTGCATGCCGAGGGTCGCTGTCTGAACCAGCTTGGCTTTTACATCAACCCGAACATGTACACGATCAACTGTCTCACCGAGTGGACCTTCGACGGGGTCACCGCGTTTGGCGAGGACCACGACAATTGGAGCGCGGCATCGATCCGCCAGTTCTCCCGGCAATGGCTGTTCGGTTGATGCTGCGCTCGCCGGGCCGGCATTCAAGCCAGTAGCCAGGTGCCGGTGGCCGAGGCCACGAGACGTGTCCCATGTTGTTGCGTGGCAACCACGTGGACGCGTGCCAGACGGCGGCCGATGTGCAGCGGACGGACGCTGATCGTGGTGTCGCTGAAGTGTCCGGCGCGAACGAGATCGACCGTGAGTTCGACGGTACGCACCATGGTGGACCGGGTGGCCCGCAGGTGAAGCAGCGCAGCAGCCTCAACAGCAGCGGCAAGTATCCCGCCGTGGAGGCGTGATTCGTCGGCGCCGTGGTGGGCGTCGCCGGGCAGCACGAGATCACCGCCGTCGTTGACTCGCAGGCCGAGGTAGCGGCAGTAGGGGGTGTCGGCAATCAACGCCTCGAGCTGGTCCATCAGCGGGCCACGGCAAAGGAACTGATCGCGGTGGCAATCGGCTGGATCGCGTCCAGTGGGTCGTACGCCTGGGCGCGCAGCACGACGACGTCGTCGCCGACCGCGATCGGTTCGGCCGCGACATTGACGCTGCTGCCAGTCGTCAGTTCGTCGAGCTGATCGACGCGCAGGGAAATCGTTCCCCCCACTCGAGTCGGATCGCCCAGGGCAACCAGAGCGGCCAACGCGCAGGCGTGATCCAACAGTGCAGTGACGACTCCGCTGGCCACCGCGCCAGCAGAATCGGCCAGCTCGGCGCGCCACTGGAGCCCGATCGTGACCCGCGGCCCGTCGACGCCCAGCAGTCGCGTGCCCATCCGCTGATGGGCACGGTTGAGCTGCTCGGCGGCGAAGCGCAGCTGTTCGATCGGCACACTGTTGGGCAGGGTGGTTCGATCGATCACCAAACTATGGTGGCACCGATGACCCTGACCAGCGAAGACACAGTGGCGACAACGTCGGCCTTGGGCGTCTCGGCCGGGGCGAGCGGGCTGAGCGTTCAGGGGATTGTCGGAGCCCCGTTTGGCCTCGAAGTCCGTGGCCTGACGTGGGACAACGTCAACGCTGATGTTGTCCGTGTGGTGCGCACGGCTGTCATCGCCCACTCGTTGGTGGTCTTCCGTGGCCAGTCCAGCCCCACCGACGAGCAGCTCGACGGCTTCCTGCGGACGTTGGGGCGCCTGGTGCTGGACACCGAAGATGGCGCAGTGCACTACAGCGGGCATCGCAATCTGGGAACGGGCCCGACCAGCGCGTTAGCCAAGGAAATGGTCGCCTACCAGCATCGCGCCGTCGACAACAGCGGGTCGACGTATTACGACCCGCAGGCCACCGGGGCCAGCGAGCTGGTGTGGCATAACGACCAAAGCCACCGGCCGATGCTGAAGGTGCTCAGCGTGCTGGAAGCGCTGGACTTCGACGACGACGCAGTACCTACCCAGTTCCGCAACACCTACGTCTCCGCCGAGATGCTGTCGTCCGCGCAGCGCGCCGAACTGGGTCATCGTCAGGCCATCTACTTCGATCCGCGGCTGCCGTCTCCGGCGGAGATGCCACGCGCCTCCGATGCAATGCATCCGCTGCTCCTCGCTCACCCGCACACCGGCCGCATCGCGCTGTACGTCAACGAGTTCGCCGATCGCATCGCCGGCGTCGACCGTCAGCCCAGCGACGCCCTGCTGGCTGAGCTGCGCACACACATCGCCAACACCGCGCCCGAGTACGTCCATCGCTGGCAAACCGGAGACCTGGTGATCTGGGACAACATCGGCTTGCAGCACCGTCGCGACCCGATCCCGGCCGGGCAGCGCCGTCATCTGCGCCAGCACGGCGGGCTCGCCGAATAGGCAGTCGATGACCGTGCGCTTCGACGACCAGGTCGTGGTGATCACCGGCGCTGGCCGCGGCATCGGCCGCAGCCATGCGCTGGGCTTTGCTCACCGCGGAGCGCGGGTCGTGGTTGCCGACGCGGGGACCGAACTGTTCGGTGTCGGACACGATGAGCAGTTGGCCACCGCAGTGGTCGACGAGATTCACGCTGCCGGGGGAGAGGCGATTGCCTACTCGGCCGACTTGGCCACCGAGGATGGCGCCCGCGGCGCGATCCGAGTCGCTGTCGACACGTGGGGGCGAATCGACGTGGTGGTGCACAACGCCGGATTCACTTCGGGTGGGCGGGCGTTCGAGACCGAATCGCTCGATCGCTTGGATGCCCAGTTGGCGATCAACAGCCGTGCCGCCTTCGCCCTGGCGCAGCAGGCCTGGTCAATCATGCAAGCGCAGGGTTACGGACGGATCGTGTTCACCTCGTCCAGCGCCCTGCACGGGCTAGCGCGTTCCATCCCGTACTCCACGGCCAAGGCCTCGCTCGTCGGATTGACCCGCGGGCTCGCCGCCGAGGGCGCTGGTCACGGGATCATCGTGAATGCGGTCGAGCCGGTGGGGGCGACGCGGATGGCCCAGAATCTGGCCGCATCGGAGTTTCGCGATTGGTTCCTGGCGACGATGGACCCGGCGCTGGTCACCCCGGTTGTGCTGGCCTTGGCTCACGCCGACTGCGCGGTGACCGGCGAGATCCTCGTCGCCGGCGGTGGCCGTGTCGGGCGGACGATCTTTGCCGAAACTGACGGCTGGATCGATCGCCGGTTGACCGCCGAATCGGTGCTGTCGCATCTGGACGAGGTGATCGCCGATCAACGCATCCACATCCTCGCCGACGGCGTCCACGCATCGGCTCATCACGCCGCGCTGCTCGGCTTTCAACCGACCGAACCGATCACGATCGCTGCTGGTTCCAGTGGCGACAAGGAGAACAGATGACCACCGCAACCGCTTCCATCCCGTCGATCCTTGCACCCTTCGCTGGGCAGATCATGGACGCCGATAGCCACGAATACACCCCGGTGAACATGTGGGAGGAGCAGTTCGGGTCGGTGGTCCGGCGCTTCGCCGATGCGTTCGAGGGCTCGAAGATGCCGATCCGTGAATTCGTCGCCGCCGACGACACCGAGATCAACGCCGACACGGTGTGGCATACCAAGTTCGCCAAAGCCCCCGGAGCGTTCGATCTGCAGCGTCGCCTTGAGGTGATGGATTTCACCGGGGTCCGCACGCAGATGATGTTTCCCGGCAGCATCGGCCTGTACGCGGTGAGCTTCTACTTCCGCTGCGACCAGTTCCCGGACATGCTCTCGGCGATCACCGGCGACCGCAAGGCCTACGCTCGCGAGCTGATCCGGGCCTATAACGAGTGGTGTGTGCGCACCGCCCGGCAGACCGATCGAATCCGCGCCGTCGGTGTGGCGCTGGCCGACAGTGTCGACGAGTTATACGCCGACTGCAGACACCTGATCGACAACGGCGTGCGGGCGATCTGGATGCCCAGCGCGGCGATGCCCGGCGGTGTCTCCCCGGCGCACCCCGACCTGGACCCGGTGTGGGATCTACTGGCCGCCGCCGACGTGCCGGTGATGGCTCACCTGGGTGCCGACGCTGACTTCATGATGACGACGAAGTGGCGTGATGCGCCGGCGTTCGTCGGCTGGAAGGCCGGCGAAGAGTTCCAGATGGACCCATGGACGCTGTCAACTCTGCATCTGCCCGTGCAGAACTTCTTGACCACGATGGTGCTCGGCGGGGTGTTCGAGCGTCACGAACGGCTGCGCTTCGGGGCCTGCGAAGTGCTCGGGCAGTGGGTCGGCCCCACGGCGCAGCTGCTTGATTTCTGGCACGCCCACTCGCGCAAATTTTCGTTGGGCAATATGGAAGGTGCCTTGCCCATCCGTCTGCAGCCGTCGGAGTACATCCGCCGCAACGTGCGCGTCTCGCTGTTCGACATCGAGCCGGTCGATGTCTACATCGAGCAGTTCGGTCTGCCCGAGGTGTATTGCTATTCCAGCGACTACCCGCATCCCGAAGGTGGCAAGGACCCAATGGGCGACATCAGCGGCAAGCTGGCTCGCCTAGGGGACGACGTGCTGCGCCAGGTGTTCGTCGACAACGCCAGGTGGATCCTTCCCGACTGATCGCCGTGTGCCTATCGGTCGTCGGTACCGGTCTCGCCGTCTAGGCAACGACGGACGAATGACAGAAAGTCAGCCCGCTGGGCTACGACCAATGCGCCCGCCGAATTACGGCCGACATCGAGTCCGGGGCAAAACATCGAGCCGCCGTCTGGGGTGAAGAAGTGTGGTGAGCCGATGACACCTCGGCGTACTCCTTCGGCGTGGTCCGCGCGGACCGCGTCCGCGTTGGCATCGGTCAGCGTGAGACCGTGCTGCTTGGCAATCTCGGCGAGAACCCGTCGGTCGGCAACGTCGACGCCATCTTCGAACAGCAGACGGCGTAGCTGCAGGCTGACTGCCTCGCCGGTTCGAAGGTCGCGTTGGTACGCGGCGTCGACCAGTGCGAGCGCCGGCAGCGTCGATGTCGGAAAGGCTGACTCATCGAACCCGGCGAAGGGTGGCTCATCGAGTTGGGTACGGATATCGGCTACCTCCTCTGCGATGAAGTGGGCATCGAGCGGCTCGTTGTTGACGATCTCTAAGGGCCAAGCGCGAATGCGCAGGACAACGTTGCCCGCACCAGCGGCAGCGCGCTGTTCAACGAAGCGGTGCAGCCCAATGTGTGTGAACGGACAAACGATGTCGGCGAACACTTCGACGACGCGAACGTTCTCGCTGCTGCTGGTCATTTTTCGAGTCCCTTCGTGACATTTCGCTGTACCCCGAAGCGTAGTTGGTTGATACCCTATGGGGTATGTGCAGGAAAGTGACGTGTCGTCAATGTGGAAAGCCAACCTGGGCAGGATGCGGCGCCCACGTTGAACAAGTGCTGGGAGATATCCCCAAGGCGCAGCGTTGTCAGGGCCACGAACGCCCGCGTGGCGGCGCCCTGACACGGCTCTTCGGGCGCTGACGACGCGCTACAGAAGGTCTTCGGTGCTGCCCGGCTTGGAACTCAGATCCTTCACACCCGCCTTCGGCTCCTTGCTCGCCGCCAGGGCGCGGATCGCGGCGCGCACCCCTTTGCCATAGGCCGGATCGGCCGCTGTGCAATTGGCGATGTGCCGGTCGATCGTCGCCGCGGACGCACCGCTGATCGCCCGTGCCGTGTTCTCGAACAGACGCTGCTTCTGGGCGGTGCTGAACGACTGGAACAACATCCGCGGCTGGGTGAAGTAGTCATCGTCGTCTTCGCGGAAGTTGAACCGATCGGCCGACATGTCGATACGCAGCGGTGGCTCGCGGAATTGCGGCTGCTCCGGCCAACGCCCATAGCTGTTCGGTTCGATACTCGGTGTCGAGTCGGATTGCAGACGCATCGCCCCGTCGCGATGCGAGGGATTGGCGAATGGGCAGCCCTTCGGTGAGTTGACCGGAACCTGATGGTGGTTGACGCCCAGCCGGTAGCGCTGGGCATCGCCGTACGAAAACAGACGACCTTGCAGCATCTTGTCCGGCGAGACGCCGATACCGGGAACGACGTTGGCTGGACTGAACGCCGACTGTTCGACCTCGGCGTGGTAGTTGTCCGGGTTGCGATTCAGTTCCCACTCGCCGACCTCGATCAGCGGGTAGTCCGCGACCGGCCACACCTTGGTCAGATCGAATGGGTGGAAGCGGTAGTTCTCGGCGTCGGCTTCGGGCATCACCTGGACGAAGAACGTCCACTTCGGAAAGTCGCCACGCTCGATCGCCTCGAACAGATCGCGCTGGCTTGACTCGCGGTCTGCGGCGATGATCTCGCCAGCCTGTGCATCCGTCAGGTTCTTCAATCCCTGCTGGCTGCGGTGGTGGAATTTGACCCAGTACCGCTCGCCCGCGTTGTTATAGAAGCTGTAGGTGTGACTGCCGAAGCCGTTCATGTGCCGGTAGCCATCGGGCAGGCCACGGTCGGACATGACGATCGTGACCTGATGGAGTGCCTCGGGGAGGTGCGTCCAGAAGTCCCAGTTGTTCTCGGCGTTGCGCAGGTTGCTGCGCGGGTCGCGCTTGACCGCGTGGTTCAGGTCGGGGAACTTCAATGGGTCGCGGAAAAAGAACACCGGAGTGTTGTTGCCGACGATGTCCCAGTTGCCCTGATCGGTATAGAACTTGACGGCGAAGCCGCGGATGTCACGCTCGGCATCGGCTGCGCCACGCTCGCCGGCCACGGTGCTGAACCGAGCGAACAGTTCGGTCTGCTTGCCCACCTCGGCGAAGACGGATGCCGAGGTGTACTTGGTGATGTCGTGGGTGACGGTGAACGTGCCGTAGGCACCGGAACCCTTGGCATGCATCCGTCGTTCGGGGATCACCTCGCGATCGAAGTGGGCGAGCTTCTCCAGGAACCACAAGTCCTGCAACAGCATCGGCCCGCGTGCTCCGGCCGTGATCACGTTCTGGTTGTCCCACACCGGCGCTCCGGCCACGGTGGTCAACGGCTGGGTATTACCGGGCTGCTGGCGGGGTCCTTCGACAGACATCTGTTGGGCTCCTTGTGGTGAACGGCTTGTCCTCCACCGTAGCCATTGATCGGTCGGAGCAGAGACCGCGCTCAGTCGCCCATCGTGAAACCGCAGTGTTGTTCCGTATAGGCGTTCAGCGTGGCGGACGCCTTCACCGCTTCCGGTGTGCCCAGTTCGTCGAAGTTCTGAAAGAGGTCTTCGGCGTTGCTCGCCGCCTCGATCTTGACGATCACTTTGTCGATCATGCCGCGCATCAGGGCGAGTTCGTCTTGGATTTCCGTCGGCGCAACCTCGATCACGTCGTCGTACAGCGGGGTGCCCTTGTGCATCGTTTCGACCATCACCTTCTTCACCTCGTCGAATGGAGCGGACAGGTCGAGCCCCGCCTCTCCGGCGTCGAACGAGGCCAATGCCTCGACCCGGCGACAGAACTCGGCGTCGTCGGCGCTCACCGATACCGGAACGCTGATGATCGTCTCGGTGCTGTTCTCGGTGTCCGTCGACTCGGTGGCGCCCGTCGACTCGGTAACGCCCGTCGACTCAGTGACCGCAGTCGACTCGGTGACGGACGCCGACGTGGTGCTCGTTGCGGCGGCCTTGGAACCCGTCGACGATGTCGATTCGCTGCTGCACGAAACGCCAGCGACAGAGACGGAAAGGAGGAGGATCGAGGTTGCCAGTCGATGCATAAGAATCGACCCTAACGAGACGAGGTCCGATTTGTCTGGCAGCTCGACCGGTGTCACAGCGGCGTCGGCGGGTCGATCCCCGCTACGATCTGGTGCGCACATCGCGGGTGAAGTGTTGTGGTGGCACCTCTGCCTTCCAAGCAGATAGGGCGAGTTCGATTCTCGTCACCCGCTCGAATCAGTGGTCACCGGGCGTACGTAGGTGCCCTGAGCCACAGCCACTGGCTTGGCTTGATCGGTGGTCCAGATCACCACCGAGCCGATCACGCTGCGCCGTCCGGCGTGATGGATGTCGGCACGAGCCCACAGCTCGGTGCCGATCGCTGGGCGCATGTAGCGGATCGACAGCTCGCTGGTCATCGCCATCGGCTCGACGCCGATCTTGGTGTACACGGCGAACGCCAGACACATATCAGCGATCGAAAACACCGTGGGACCATTGATGATCCCACCCGGTCGAAGGGCGACTCGGTCGCCGTCCATCCTGGCGATCGCCCATCCATCGCCCACCGAATCACACCAGTTCGGATCCGCATCGAAGTACTCGCGGTGGAAGTTCTGAATGTCCTCAACCGTGATCAAGCTCATAGCCCAGAATCTGCCACAACCGGCGCTCCAACGCGCCTGTCGGTGGGTCCGGCCCGACAGTCGGGCCCCAACCCACCAACGGGCGGTGGAGCGGGAGGCGCGCTGAGCAGGGGCTCAGCCCGTGGTGGTCGGCGACGAGTCGGCGGTGCCGGAGTCCGTCGTCGCCGTGTCGGTCGTCGAGTCGGTCGTCGTGTCGTGGCAGTCCTTCGGGCCGTGGCCTCGGCCCCGCCCGTGACCACCGCCAGGCCCGCCGGGTCCGCCGGTTTCGGTTCCGGTGACCGTGTAGTTGGCGTCCAATTTGACGGTGGCGTGGCTGCCGTCGGCGAGGGTGATGTGTGCTTCGAAGGCGGCGCCGTCGGCGTCGGTCTCCATCCGCTCGATGGTCGCGTCCGGCTGGGCAGCCTTGACGGCGGCTTCCACCTTTGTTGCATCGTCGCCGGTCAACGGGGTCTCCTCGGCGCGGGCCGGCTTGTCGCTGGATGCGTCGGTGCCCGAGTCGGTCGATGGCGGGGTCGTGGCGTCTGTCTGCGCTTCAACCGCGGCGACAACCTTGGCTGGCGATGCCGCACTGGCATCGAGCGAGGCGATGCTGATCCCGGCGGCCGCCACGGTTCCGAGAAGGAAGGCGCTGAGACCGAGTTTGCGTGATGGTTTCATGGGGGGCTCTTTCTGTTCAGCGGCTCGGGGGTCGAACCGACGATGATCAGAATGAGGCCTGCGGTTTAGAGATGTACGTGATCACGTTCGTGGAACGGTGAGTTCCCGCAGAGCGGATCAGCCGAAGTCGCGCACGCCTTCGATGTCGTAGATCTTGACGTTGAAGCCCTTCGGAGCCGGGCCAACATACTTTGGCCCCGACGACAGCGCCGCCATATGTGCATTGAACGCGTCCTGGTCTTCCCAGCGCTCGTACAACATCACCCGCGTCTCGTCGATCGGGTCGGCGCTCATCACGTACTCCAAGCAGCCGGGCTCGGCACGGGTAGCGATCATCCCCGGGCTGCGGCCTGTCAAGAAGGCGTCGCGATCCGCGGGGTCGAGTTCGAAATGGCCAGCAACGATCAACATGGTTCACGTTCTAGCCGTTCGTTGCGGCCAGCTCGGACTCGGGCTGCCCTGTCCATCTCGCTGGGGTTGGGGTGCGAGCGCGAACATGCGGGATGGACGAATTCGCAGGCAAGGTTGCTGTCGTTACCGGCGCAGGTCAGGGCATCGGCAGGGCGCTGGTGCAGCGTTTCGGGGCGGAAGGGATGAAGGTTGTCGTCGCCGACATCGTCCCGGCATTGATCGACGAGACGGTCGACTTACTGCGCGCCGACGGGATCGAGGCGTTGGGCGTGGTGACCGACGTGACCTCACTGGAATCGGTCGAAGCACTGCGCGACGCAACGCTGGACGTCTTCGGCGGTGTCCACGTGCTGTGTAACAACGCCGGGATCGGCGTTGGGCCCGACGGGCAGATTTGGGATCACCACGTCAACGACTGGCGTTGGGCGTTCGACGTCAACGTCTTCGGCGTGGTCAATGGGATTCACGCGTTCGTGCCGTCGATGCTGGCGTCGGGCGAAGCGGGCCACGTGGTCAACACCACGTCGGGCAACGGTGGGTTCACCCCGATCGCTTCCAGCGCGATCTATGCGGCGACGAAGTCGACGATCGCCACGATCACCGAATGTCTGTGGGCCCAGTTGCGCAGCGCCAACGCCAAGGTCAGCGCGTCGTTGCTGTTCCCGTCGACACGGACCCCCGGGATGTTGAACACCGGCATCTGGCGGCCGGGAGCCAACCGCCCGGACCGTTTCGAACGGCCAGGGGCAGCACCAAAGGAAGGTCGAGACGCGTTGACCCCGCTGCAGCAGCGCTTCGCCGAGGCCGGGATCCCGCTGATCTTCGCCCCGTTGGAGGAGGTCGCCGACCTGTGCTTTGAAGGGATCCGCAACGACACGTTCTGGATCTCGGCGACCAACGATGCTCAGTCCGACAAGATCCGCGCTCGCGCTCAGTCGCAGGTGGAGCAGACCCCACCGGACTATCTGTTCGAAATCAGCCCGATCGCGCCGAAGCTGGAGGACCTGGACGACGACGGGGCGGCATCGTGAGCGAACGCTACATCGTCATTTCAGCTGACGGTCATGCTGGCGCCGACCTGCGTGACTACCGCCCATACGTCGAGACCGCGTTGCTCGACCAGTTCGATCGCTGGGCCGATGCCTACGTCAACCCGTTCGGCGACTTGGAGCGCGACGACGCCAATCGCAACTGGGACAGCGATGTGCGCAGCGCGGATCTGGAAGCCGACGGGGTCGTCGCTGAGGTGATCTACCCGAACACGGTGCCGCCGTTCTTTCCACGTGGCGGACTGGTCGCCCAGATCCCCAATGCAGCCGACTACCCGTTGCGCCTCGCTGGGTTGCGTGCCCACAACCGTTGGTTGGCCGACTGGTGCGCGCTGCTTCCCGGTCGCCGCGCCGGTGTCGCCCAGTTGATGCTGAACAACCTGGATGACGCCGTCGCCGACGTCCATTGGATTGCCGACAACGGCCTGTTCGGTGGGGTGCTGATTCCCGCCGTCCCTCCGGGTAGCCCGATCGAGCCGCTGCATTCGCCGATCTACGACCCGGTCTGGCGAGCGTGCGAGGAACGTGGCGTGGTGCTGAATATTCACGGAGGAAGCGGCTCGCCCGATCAAGGGATGTATCCGTCGTCGCTGGCGATGTTCGTCCTAGAAGCCAGCTACTACGCGCACCGTCCGCTGTGGTCGCTGATCCTGTCGGGCGTGTTCGATCGCTTCCCCGCGCTTCGTCTTGCCTTCGCCGAATCCGGCTCGGCGTGGGTCCCGCAGACGCTGTTGGCGATGGACACGATCCAGGCCAAACAGGAAACGGGAAACATCGGCGTGATGACGATCCCCAACCCGTTTCGGTTGGCGCGCAAACCCAGCGAATATTGGCACACCAACTGTTGGCTGGGTGCCAGCTTCATGACCCGGGGTGATGCCGAGGACCGCGCTCGGATCGGTGTCGACCGAATCATGTTTGGCAGTGATTTTCCGCACGACGAAGGCACCTTCCCGTATACACGCGAAGCGCTGGCCCACACGTTCCATGGCATCGACCCGGTCGAGGTGGCGGCGATGGTCGGCGGCAATGCGGCCAACTTGTACGGCTTCGATCTGGATGCGCTGCGACCGGTGGCCGATCGGATCGGTCCGGCGGTGGCCGACGTCTTCGCCGGGATCGACGAGATCCCCGCCGATACCACCAGCTTCGCCTTCGGGCCTCGTACGATCAGCGTCAGTTAGCCGCCAACGGAACGAGTGCACGTGACCCCGATCGAGACCGTCGAGCAGTTGAGCGCACAGTGGCTGACCGCCGCGCTGCGCAGCGCCGGCCACGATTGCCAGGTCGATCACGTGCGGGCGACGCGGGTCGGCACCGGACAGATGGGCACGTCTTATCGGCTCGACATTCACGACCGCTCGGGGTCGGGGGCGGTCCCCGCGACCCTGATCGCCAAGATGGGTGCCACCGAGCCCGAGGCTCGGCAACGTGTCGCCGATGGATACAAGAAGGAGCATCTGTTCTACACGCAGCTCGTCGACACGGTTGATGTCAACGTGCCGCGCTGCTGGTTCGCCACGATCAGTGATGACGGCACCAACTTCGTGCTACTCCTCGACGATCTCAATCCGGCCGTTCCCGGTGTGCAAGCCAACGGTTGCACGGCTGAGCAGGCTGCCCCGTGCGTGGCCAACCTGGCGGCACTCCACGCGCCGCGGTGGAACGATCCAACGCTGCGCGAGCACCCTTCGATGGGTGCTGCGGACCCCGCCACCGGGGAGTTTCTGCAGGCGATTCTGATCGATGCCGTCCCGCCATTCGTCGATCGCCATCGCGACTACCTCGTCGACGAGGACAGCGACACATTGAACGCCGCAGCGCGCTCGATCGCCGCGTGGTATGTGGCGCGGACGACACCGTTCTCGTTGACCCACGGCGACTACCGCTTGGACAATTTGATGTTTGCCCCCGACGGAACGGTGACCGCCCTGGATTGGCAGACGGCCTCGGTCGGGCCTCCGCTGCGCGACGTCGCCTACTTCATCAGCACGTCACTGGAAGCTGTCGATCGCCGTCAGGCGGAAGAGGATCTGCTCGCTGGATACCTGGCCGGATTGGCCAGCCGTGGGGTCACCGACTATCCAGCCGACCAGTGCTGGACCGATTACCGGCTCGGCCACCTGCAAGCAACGCTGATCACCGTGCTCGGCGAGACCTACGCCACCGGTGTGCGCACCGAGCAGTCGACGGCGATGTTCGCGGCGATGGCGCGACGTTCGTCGGCGGCGATCCGCGACCTGGGCACGCTCGATCTGCTCTAACTGATCTACGTTCGCAGCATGACGACGACCGCACACTTGCCGGCCGAGCTGTTCCTCCCTGAACCGCAGCCGGCCGACGTTCGTTACACGCTGATCTCCGTCGACGATCATCTGGTCGAGCCCCCGGACATGTTCCACGGACGTCTCCCCGCGGCCCTGGCCGATCGCGCCCCGAAGGTGATCGAGGACGACCGCGGCAAGGAGCTGTGGGAGTTCGAAGGCCAACGGTTCACCCAGGTTGGGATGAATGCGATGGCTGGCCGCCGTCCGGAGACGATGAAGTTGGAACCGAGCCGCTTCGATGAAATGCGCCCCGGTTGCTGGGATATCGATGCGCGCATCGCCGATATGGATCTGGGTGGGATCTGGGCATCGCTGAACTTCCCATCGATGATCACCGGGTTCTGTGGGCGGGTCTATTCGCAGGCCAAGAATCAGGAATTGGGACTGGCGGTGACCCGCGCCTGGAACGACTGGATGTTTGAGGACTGGTACTCCGCGTACCCCGAACGGATCATCCCCCTGGGCATCACCTGGCTGGCCGACCCGCTGATCGGCGCCCAGGAAATCCGCCGCAACGCGGCCCGCGGCGTGCGCTCGGTGACCCTGCCGGAACGTCCCCAGCGGATCGGCTTTCCGTCGCTCTTCTCCGGCTATTGGGATCCGATCATCGAGGCCTGCGCCGAAACCGACACCGTGATCAGCCTGCATGTCGGTTCGTCGGGTGGCTACGAGATCCCGCCCGATGCGCCATCGCTGCAACTGGGCGCGACGATGTTCGGGCAACTCAGCCTGGCAGCGTGCTCCGAATGGCTGTGGTCCGGCTATGCGGTCAAACATCCGAATCTGAAGATCGCGATGAGCGAGGGCGGCATCGGTTGGGTGGCGATGCTGCTCGACCGGTTGGACAACATCGTCGACCGCAGCGGCTACGCGCTGGAGGGGTTCGGCGGGATGCGACCGGCGGACGTGCTGCAGCGCAACTTCTGGTTCTGCACCTTGGACGACCCGTCGACGATCGATACCCGCCACCGGATCGGGATCGACAACATCATGGTCGAGACGGATTACCCGCACGGCGACGGCACCTGGCCGACGACCCAGGACCTGATCGCTGACGTGTGGGGCCATCTGCCGGACGACGAACTGCGCAAGATCTGCTGCGAAAACGCGGCCTCGCTATATCGCCATCCATTACCTGAGAACGTCAAGCCCTAGCCTGGGCGCCCATGTCGGAGGTCTGGGAAGGTCACAGAGCGAATGCGGCTGACGCGATGGTCAGCTCGGCGATCCGCGAGCTGCTAAAGGTCACTGAGCAGGAGGGGATGATTTCCTTCGCCGGCGGTCTGCCGTCGCCGGACTGTTTCCCCGCCGGCGCGATTGCCGAGGCCACCGAGAAGGTGCTGGCCACCTCGGCAGGCAAGGCGCTGCAATACGGGCCGACGCCCGGACTGATGCCGCTGCGCGAGCTGTGCGCCGAACTGCTGATCGGGCGAGGGGTCCGCGTCGGTGGCGACCAGGTGTTGATCACCAGCGGGTCGCAGCAAGCACTGGATGTGATCGGCAAGCTGATGATCGATCCAGGCGACACCGTGCTGGTCGAAGAGCCCACATACCTCGGCGCATTGCAAGCCTGGCGACCGTACCGACCGAACTGCGTCACCTTGCCGATGGACGATGACGGCTTGGTGGTCGAGGCATTGGCCGAACGGTTGGCCAACGGCTTACACGCCAAGTTCCTGTACGTCGTGCCCAACTTTCAGAACCCCACCGGCGTGTCGATGTCGGCGGCGCGGCGCGAGGCCTTGTTAGATGTCGCTGCGCAGTACGGTTTGCCGATTCTGGAGGACGATCCGTACGGCGAATTGCGCTACACCGGGTCGACGATCCCGCCGCTCGCCGCGCTGGACATCGCCCGCCATAGCCAGCTTCGCCACGTGGTGTATCTGTCCACATTCTCCAAGTTGCTTGCCCCCGGGTTGCGCGTTGGCTGGGTCACCGGCCCGGCGTGGATGCTGAAGCGCATCGAACAAGTCAAAGAGGGTCTCGATCTGCACACCGGCACGCTGTCGCAGGCGATCGCTTACGAAGCCTGCCGCGACGGTCTGCTCGATCGGCACATCCCGGTCATTCGAGCGGTATACGGCGAACGTCGCCAGGTGATGTTGGACGCCCTGGCGGCTTCGATGCCGACCGGGGTGCGCTGGACGCAACCCGAAGGCGGGATGTTCCTGTGGTGCACGCTGCCCGACGACGTCAGCAGTGCCGAGGTCTTCGACCGGGCAATCGCCCAGCACGTTGCCTTCGTGCCCGGGACGCCCTTCTATGCCAACGGCGGTGGGGATAACACGATGCGCCTGAACTTCTCGCACTCCACCCCCGACCAACTGCGCACCGGCGTCGCCCGCCTAGCCGCCGCCATCGCGTAACACCCGGGGACGCGCGTCTCCCGTTACGACTTCTTCTGGCGCGGTTCGGGGATCACGGTGACAGCGCACTTGGCGTGTTCGATCACGTGACGGCTGGTCGTGCCGAGGAATCGTTCGAGGATGTTGTGGCCGCGCCGACCGATGACGATCAGCGCCGCCTTTTCCGACAGTTCCTCGAGCACCAAATCGGGTGCGCCCACGGTGCTGTAGGCCTCGACGACACAGCCCGCCGTGCGCGCCTCGGCGATCTCCCGCTGGCACGACTCCATGGTTTCCGATAGCCACGTCGCCGCGGCCGTGGACAGGTCGTCGTCGGCGGGATAGGCCACGCCCAGCCCGCCGGCGTCGAACAGAAGTGGCCGCTGCCAACAGGCCACGAGATGAATCGGCGCGCCCGCCGCGGTGGCGATCCGCAACGCCCACTTCAAGGCGCGACGGGCCGACTCGGAACCGTCGACTCCGACGACAACCGCGTCGGTTGGGTCGGGGCGGCGCTGCTGGCTGGCTTGCGGTTCGGGCTGCTCATCCATGGTGGTCCCTCCTGGCTCCATTGTCCTACACCCACGTCAACCTCGCCAACCGATCGAGGTCACGCGCCGTCGCCCGGACACCTCGGTCACGCGGACGCAGATCACCGCACCTAGGTTGACGACGATGAGGCCGAGGCGGTGACCAGCGAACGCCGCATCCTGGCGTTGGTCTCGACCGCATCCGCGGTCAGCGCGCTCGACTTGTCGCTGATGTTCGTGGCCTACCCAAGCATCCGCGCCGACTTCGCCGATGTCCCGTTATCGCTCGTTTCGTGGGTCTTGACCACCTACACGATCGTCGCCGCCGCACTGCTCATCCCCGCTGGGCGCTTGGCTGACCGAGTTGGACGGAAGCGGGTGTTTCTGGCCAGCTTGGTGTTCTTCACCGTTGGCAGCTTGAGCTGTGCGTTGGCGCCGAATGTGCCGTTGCTGATCACGGCTCGCTTTGTGCAGGCGATCGGTGGGGCAATGCTGACGCCATCGGCACTGGCGCTGATCATGAGCGCGATCTCCATCGAGCGTCGGGCATGGGCGATCGGGGTGTGGTCGACGGTGACCGGAGCGATCTCCACGGCGGCCCCAACGATCGGCGCGCTGCTCGTTCAGCAGGCCAGTTGGCGGTGGGCATTTCTGCTGAACGTGCCGATCGGGATCGGCTGCTTCATCGTTGGGCGGCGGGTGTTGGACGAGTCCACGGACCCGGATGCTGGCCCGCTGCCCGATCCGCTCGGCGTGCTGTTGGTGATGGGCGGGATCGCTGCCCTGGCCTACGGCGTGGTGCAATCCAGCGCATGGGGATGGGCCGATCGGGGCACGCTGACCTGCCTGGGTCTCGCTGTCGTCGCCCTGATCTGGCTCGTTCAGCGCTGCGCCACGCACCCCTCGCCAGTGATCGATCTGCGAGTCTTTCGGCCGTGGCTGTTTCGTGTCAACGCCATCGCCGCGGTGGCGGTCGGCGTACTGTTCTGGGGGATCTTCTACGTCTTCGTTCAGTTCTTGACCGTCGGCTGGGGGTATTCGATCGCCGGCGCTGGACTGCTGTTGATTCCGATGACCATCGTTGCCAGCTTGATCGGCGTTCCCGCCGGCGGGTGGATGGATCGCTACGGACACCGTGTCGTGATGGTTCCTGCGTCGCTGTGCTTCGTCGCGGCGATGGGCTGGCTGCTGGCCTGGGCCACGGATCGACCGCAGATCCTGTTCGTCTGGCTGCCCGCGGCCGTGCTCGCTGGGGTGACCAACGCGGTCTGCTTCAGCGGGGTCAACAGTGCGGGGGCGAAGACCGCTCCACCCGAGGCGTTGGGCGTGACGGCCGGGATCATCCAGACGGTCATCCGCATCGGCGGCACGGTTGGTGCGGCGTTGGGTATCGCCCTGGTTGGCGATGCGGCGCGGACCACACGCGGCGTGGCGGCGTTCCGGAGCTCGTTCATCGTCTTCGGCGTTGCCGGGGTGGTGATGGCCTTGTGTTCAATTCCGCTGGTCACCGCCGGTCGTCGGACCCAACGCGGGTACCGAATTCCCCGATAATCGTGTAATCCGGTACCCGCGTCCACTGTCACACTGGGTGGCGTGATCCTTCCGATTCGAACGCCGCGGTTGACGGTGCGGATGATGCGCAGCACCGATGCCCCGGCGCTGGTTTGCTACCGCAACGATCCGCAGGTCGCCAAACACCAGCTGTGGTCGCTGCCGTTCACGATCGACCAGGCGCGCCAGATGCTGGCCAACCAGGACGACCCGGCCGCGGACCTCTCGGTCGGCGGCGCCTACCAGTTAGCGATCGAGCGCGATGGCACGGTGATCGGCGACGTTTTTACCAGCATCGACGCCACCGGCGGGGTTGCCGAGATCGGGTTCACGTTGCTGGCTGACGAACAGGGCAACGGTTACGCCACCGAAGCAGCCGCGGCGGTCGTCGAGGCGATGTTCGAAAAGATTGGCGTCGGGCGCGTCTACGGCGAACTCGATCCGGCGAACGTCGCCTCGCAGCGCACCCTGGAACGCTTGGGGCTGGTCTTCGAAGCGCACACCAAGGCGTCGTTCTTGTGGCGCGGCGAGTGGACCGACAACCTGTCATACGCGGCCACCGGCGACGACTACACCCGGTGGCGGGACCGGCCGCGCCATCGGCCAACAGCGATCCGCCTGATCGAACTGGACCATGCCAACCATCGCCGATACGCAGCGCTGCGCACGCACTACTCGCAGCGCGGTTTCGTTGCCTCGGTCGAACAATCCTTTGGCGATGCGCTGTATCCGCCTCCGGGCAATGACGGTGCGCCGTTTCGTCCCTGGCTGCGCGGCATCGAAGCCGATGGTGAACCGGTCGGATTCGTGATGACCACCGAACCAACGGCCAGCGACCCCGAGCCATATCTCTGGCGACTGTTGATCGATCGTCTGCACCAGCGTCGCGGGATCGGCTCGGCTGTGGTCGACCAACTGTGCAGCGACTGGGCCACAGCAGGGGTCGACTCGGCAATCGTGACGTGGATCGAAGGTCCGGGCAGCCCGGCGCCGATGTACACCGCGCTCGGTTTCGTCCCCACCGGCGAGCTCGATGGAGAGGAGATCGTCGCCCGCCGCGTTCTCCGTCGGGTGCCTGCTGAGTAGGGTCAGGTCATGATCATCGCCCTGGGTGTCGTTGCCGCCATCATCGTCCTGGTTGGCTTGACCGGTCTACGCCAAGTTGCTCAAGGCACCGTTGCGGTCACCACGGTGTTCGGCAAATACAAGCGAACCTTGCGCCCCGGGCTGAACCTAGTGACGCCGCTGATCGAGAAGATCTACCGGCGGATCACCGTGCAAAACAAGGCGATCGAATTGCAGTTCCAAGCGATCACCCAAGACCAGGCGAACGTGTACTTCACTGCGATGATGGTCTACGGGGCGATCAGCGAGAGCGAAGAGACAGTGAAGAACATCGCCTTCAAGTTCGTCAGCGAGAAGGACTTCCTGACGGCACTGATTCGCAGCGTCGAAGGAACCACCCGTGGGTTTGTGGCGACGAAGCGTCAGGCGGAGATTCTGGGATTGCGCGGCGAGATCGTGTCCGAGGTGAAAGACACCCTCGACCACGTCATCGAGACGTGGGGCTATCACTTGATCGATCTGCAGCTCAACGACATGACGTTCGATCAGGCGATCACCACCTCGATGGCTCAGGTGGTGGCGTCGAACAACCTGAAGGCGGCGGCCACCAACGAAGGCGACGCGTTGCTGATCCGCCGGACCAAGGAAGCCGAAGCATCGGGGACGGCCGTGCGCATCGAAGCAGAAGCCGAGCGGACCGCTGCCCAGCTGCGCGGCCAAGGCATCGCCCTGTTCCGCGAAGAGGTTTCGCGTGGTCTGGCGCAGGCAGCCAAAGATCTGGAGGCCGATTCCGTCGACTCCTCGTTGATCCTGTTTTCGATGTGGACCGAAGTGATTCGCGAGGTCGCCGAGCGCGGCAAGGGGAATGTCATCTTCCTCGACGGCTCACCCCAGGGGATGCAGGACCAGATGCGCCAACTGATCGCCATGGACCAGCTGGAGATCGTCCGCAACTTCCCGCCGCCCACCGGCCCCAACAAGCAGTAGGGGGCTAGCCTGCGGGCTATGTCACTGACCGAAACCCTGCCAGCTCGCTGGTATAGCGACCCAGGGGTCTTCGATCGTGAACGTTGGCCGATCTTCGGCTCCAGCTGGATTCATGTTGCTTATGACTTCCAGCTGCGCAACAACGGTGACTACGTCACCGAGAACCTGGCCGGCTGGCCGATCTTCATCCGCCGTGGTGACGATGGTCAGCTGCGTGGGTTCTACAACCTGTGCCCTCATCGCGCAGGTCCAATCGTGTGGGACGGCGCTGGTTGCCGTCCGAACATGGTGTGCCGGTACCACGGCTGGGCCTTCAACACCGATGGCACCTTGCGCAACGCTCGCGACTTCGGATGCCCTGCTCCCGACAACATGGATCTCACCCCGATCCAGGTTGGTTCGTTCCGGGGCATGGTGTTCGTTTGCCTCAATCCTGATGTCGCCCCGCTGCACGAATGGCTCGGCGACTTCCCCAAGGAGGTCGAGCAGTACCCGCTCGAGTCCTACACGTTTCACAGCCGCTCGTCGCGCCTGCTGGATTGCAACTGGAAGACCTACGGCGACAACTTCGTCGAGGGCTATCACTTGCCCACCGTGCACCCGGCGATGAGCCGGGATGCCGATGCGATGCATTACGAGATCATCTTCAAGGGTGACGATCGGTGGAACATCCACGTGATGCCGCCGCGCGACGAAAGCACCTTCGGCGTGTTCGGCTACTTCTGGCCGACCTTCGCCTTCGACGTCTTCCCCGGCGGTTTCGCCGTCGAGCGTTGGCTGCCGCGCGGCCACGACAAGACCGAGCTGATCTTCGAATATTTCTTCGACGACGATGCCAAGGACGTCGAAGAGATCGTCAAGTTCAGCGAGGAGGTCGCCGACGAAGACGGCCGCGTCGTCGAACACGTCCAGCGCAACCTGAACGCCGGGATGTACAACACCGGCTTCTTGAGCCCGAAGTGGGAGCACGCCCTTGGCGTGTTCCACAAGCTGGTGCGCACCGCCGTCGGCGAACTCGACAACGCGTAACCGCAGACGCGCGTCTGCTGTTACGCGGCGCGCACGACCAGCTGGAGGGCGCGGCCTTGCAGCGTGGCGACGCGGGTCAGTTGTCCGGTGGTCGGGTTCCAGGCCACCAGGCACGGCCAGTCCTGCGCGCGGTCCAAGACCGGGTCCCATGATCCTCCGGCGTAGATCAGCAGCTGACCGTCGGCGGTAAAGCCCAGCGGTGTGATCCCGCCCTTCGAGCGGTTGTCGTTGGCTGGATTCGCCGTTGGGCGGCCGTCGTCGCCGAGCAGTCGGTAGGTGCCGTCGGCGCGCACCAGCAGGATCGCCTGGTACGCGCCTGCGGCTCGTTCCATCTGCTCCGGCGCCGCCACCAAGACGGCGACCGACGATCGGTCTGCAGCGGTGGCCGCCACGCCGAACAACGACCGCACGGGCAGTTCGGGTTGCGACGGCGGATCGTAGGAGCCGCTCGTCGGGTTCCAGCGCTGGATCGTCAGCGGGCGTTGTGGGTCGCCGCTGTCGCGAACCAACACCGGGCCGGGATCCCAGACCGGCTCGAATGACGTGATCCGGTCGGTGTCGCCTGGAGCATCGGCGAGCTCGATGCGGTAGGTGGCCGTATCCGACCCGGCAAGGATCGTTGTCGGGCCGACGAATGCCGCGGCCTCGATGTGCGGGTCGTCGATCACGATCATCCGCCACGGGCGGGTCACACCGGACTGCGTTGCATCGACGAGGAGCACGCCACCCGGTTGATCGATCGCCAGCATCGTGCCGTCCGCGCTGATGCTGGCGATTGATAACGAGAACGCCCGATTGCCGTTCGAGTCGCTGGTCTCCTGTGCGTTGAGCGTGTCCAGCCACATCGTCCGCCGGTGCGATGTGACGACGCCGATCTCGTTGCCAGTCGCGTCGACGAAGGCGGCCTCGATCAACTCGCCGGGCTGAAACCCGCCAACCTGTTCGAACGAGATCGCCGAAGCGGCCAGGTTGACCGTCCCGCTGAACGTCGACCGCAGCCCGTAGGGGGCCAGCGTGTCCATCGCCGACGGACGGGGGAGCATGTCGTAGTCGGTGCCGGAGGCTGGCGTTGGCGTCGTCGGTGTGCCGGACGAGTTGGAGCTGACGGACACAACAGGCGATGCCTGCAGGTCGTCGGCCCGCCGGACGACGCCAAACCACACTGCCGTCGCACCCAGACCGACGATCGATGCTGCCGCAGCGCCGCCGATCAGCCGACGCAGACGAGTGCTGTCGGCGTAGGCGCGAGCCCAGGCATGGGCAGCAACGTCACGGTCGGGGAGCGTGCTGCTGGCGTGATCGAGCAGGGCACGGATGTCGACGTCAGGCGTCTCGAGGTCGTTGGTGTCGCTCTTCATCGGGGCTCCGAGCTGATCGTGGGGGAGGGTGGGTTGTCGTGAGCGGTGGCCACGATCGAGGCGCGCAGCTTGGATAAGGCCCGCGCTGCTTGCGTCTTGACGGTGCCGACGCTGACGCCCAATATGGACGCGGTGTCTGCCTCGGTGCGATCCTCGAAATAGCGCAACACGATGACGGCGCGCTGTTGAGGGCTCAACCTGCCCAGCGCGGACTGCATGTCGATTTCGCCGGCGATTCGCGACTGAGCGGCAGACGTGGAGACGTCAGGCACCTGGCCGATCATGGTGAGCTGCTCGCGACGGTTTCGTCGCCAGGATGAAACCGCTTCGTGATACAGAATTCTCCGCACGTAGGCATCAGGGTTTTGGCTGCGCACACGCGGCCAGTGGCGAGCCAGCTTGATCAGCGCCTGCTGGACCAGATCGTCGGCCAGGTTGGCGTCGCCACAGACCAGGAACGCGGCGCGGCGCAGGCGGTGCTGATGGAGCCGGGCGTATTCGCCGAAATCCTGATCCATCGCTGGCTGCACCGCCACCCCCTTCGAGAACGTACTGCCAGTTGAACGCTGGAGCGCGTCGGAACGGTTGACACCCGTTCGTGGGTTTCGGTGTTGACAGGTCATCCCGAAACCCACGAATGGCTGGGTAGGGGTCGGTTGGCTGGGACGGATAGGGAACTTCGGCACTACTGCGTTGATACCGCTGGGGGTATCATGGTCGACAGAAGTGAGGAGACCATGAGCACTCGGATTGTGATCCTTGGAGCCGGTACCGGAGGCACGTTGACGGCCAACCGGCTTCGCCGCCACTACCCGCGGTCGGCTGTTCAGATCACGGTGGTCGATCAGGATGACCAGCACGTGTACCAGCCGGGTTTGTTGTTCGTCCCGTTCGGGATGAGCGACGCGGCCGACATTGTCAAGCCGCGACATCGCCAACTGCGTGCGGGAATCGAGTTCATCGAGCAGACCATCGAGCGTGTCGTTCTGGACACCGACACGGTCGTGCTTGGCGACGGCACCGAATTGCCCTACGACGTGCTGGTCATCGCTACGGGAGCGGTGCTGTCGCCGGAGGAAACCGAGGGGCTGGCCGGGCCGGGCTGGATGTCGAAGGTGTTCACCTTCTACGACCTCGACGGGGCGGTCGCCTTGGCGGATGCGCTCGATCGTTTCGAAGGCGGACGACTGGTCGTCAACGTCGTCGACATGCCGATCAAGTGCCCGGTCGCTCCGCTGGAATTCTGCTTCCTCGCCGACGCCTACTTCACCGAGCGCGGCATCCGCGACAAGGTTGAGCTGACCTACGCGACCCCGTTGGACGGGGCGTTCACCAAGCCGGTAGCGAGCCGCGAGTTGACATCGCTGCTGGGCGACAAGCACATCAACTTGGTCACCGAGTTCAACACTGGCGAGGTCGACGGCGAGGCTGGCATCTTGACCGGCTACGACGGTCGGCAGGTTCCCTTCGATCTGGGCGTCGTTATCCCGATGCACAGCGGTGCTGACTTTGTTGGACGCAGCGAGGGCCTGGGCGACGAGCTGAACTTTGTCGCCACCAACCCGCACACGCTGCAATCGACGGTCAAGGCCAACGTCTTCGCGATCGGCGATGCCACCAACGTGCCCGCCTCGAAGGCTGGCTCGGTGACTCACTTCGAGGGTGAGGTGTTGGTCGACAACATCGTCCGCTTCATCGATGGTGCTCCGCTGGACGCCAGCTACGACGGGCACGCCAACTGCTTCATCGAGACCGGCTTCGACAAAGCGTTGATGATCGACTTCAACTACGACACCGAGCCGCTCCCCGGCCACTTTCCGGGCCCGATCGGTGCGCCATTGCTGAAGGAGAGCCGGCTCAACCACCTGGGCAAGCTGATGTTCCAATGGGTCTACTGGCATGGGCTGCTGCCCGGTCGGAACATTCCGGGGATCGGGCCGGCGATGCCCGCACGCGGCAAGCAGCACCCAGAACCCACGGGTGACGACTACTTGAACGAGGAGGTTCACGTATGAGCACGGCTACCTACGCCGGGCAGCAGGTCGAGGTCAACGACGAAGGATTCTTCGTTGACCCCGCCCAATGGAATCGGCAGATGGCCATCGAGATGGCCACCGCTGACGGCATCGAATTGGGAGACCGCCACTGGCAGGTCATCGAGTTCATGCGCAAGGAATACTTCGAGAAGGGGACCGGTCCGACCGTGCGCGTCCTGGGCAAGAGCTCGGGAGTCGCCGTCAAGGAGTTGTACGAACTGTTCCCCAAGGGCCCGGCGAAGATGGCCGCACGGATCGCCGGGATCCCCAAGCCGAAAGGATGTATCTGAGATGAACACACCCACCCGCGCCCCGATTGAAAAGGTCTCGATCATCATCTCGAAGGGCTCGCTCGACGGGATCTACCCAGGCCTGATCATGGCCAACGGGGCCCGCGCCGAAGGCATCGAGGCCAACCTGTTCTTCACCTTCTTCGGACTCGACGCGGTGCACAAGAAGCGCATCGATCACATCAAGGTGGCCACCGTCGGCAACCCGGGGATGCACATCCCGACGTTGCTGGGCGGCCTGCCGGGGATGTCGGCGTTGGCAACGCACATGATGAACCGGCAGATGGAAAAGCTGGACATCCCACCCATCGGTGAGTTCATCGAGATGATCGGCGACACGGGTGCCGGGATGTACGCCTGCAAGGCGTCGGTCGACATGTTCAAACTGAGCGAGGACGACTTCGTCCCGCAGATCCAAGAGATCATCACGGTCGGCGAGTTTTACGACCGTGCCGCGGGCGGTCAGATCATCTTCACGTAGCTCCCGTGGCTAGCGTTCGGCCATGAGTTCACTTGGCACGGTGTTGGTTCACGGCGGATTTCATGGGGCGTGGTGCTGGGAGCTGGTCCAGCCATTGTTGGACCAGCCGTCGATCGCGATCGATCTACCCGGCCGCGGCCCGCGCCCATTCGCTGGTCGGCAGGTGACCTTTGCCGACTGCGTGGACGCGGTGCGCGAGGAAGCTGACGCCGCCGGGTTCGATCGGTTCGTGATCGTCGGCCACTCGATGGGCGGGTTGACAGTGTCCACGGTGGCCCTGGCGATGCCAGAACGCGTCGCCCATGGCGTCTATTTGGCTGCGCTGGCTCCGCCGCCCGGGGTGACCCTGCACCAGCTGTTCCAGATCCCCGACGACGTCAACAACGACCCACTGGGCACCACCCCGGTGCCCGACGCGGCCACCTCGCGGGCGATGTTCTCTGCCGACCTCAGCGACGAGGTGTGGGATCGCTATCACGCGATGTGCGTACCAGAAGCGAACGGACTGTTTCTGGACACGATTCCCGGCTACGACCACGGCGTGCCGATGACCTACGTGCGCTGCAACCGAGATGCGGTGGTCCCGCAGGCGTTGGTCGACCTGTGCGTGGCCAACATCAACCCGGTCGAGGTGATCGACCTGGAGAGCGACCACGACGCGATGCTCAGCCATCCGGCCGAGACCGCGGCCGTGATCAACCGGATCGTCGCCGCCGCGAGCTAACTGGTCGGGGAGAGGAGACTCGAACTCCCGGCCTCCTGCTCCCAAAGCAGGTGCGCTACCAACTGCGCTACTCCCCGGCGACTGACGAGCCTACCGACCGCCGCGAACGATCAGCCGGTGGCGAAAAATCAAGCGACGTGGTCACGTTCCATCCGACCTGTGCGGATGAAACGTGACCACGTCGCCGTGATCGATGTTTAGCGCTCGACGATTAGCGCCGTGACCATGCCAAACATGCCCTGCGGGCCTTCAGCGTGGTTGAGGATGTGACAGTGCCAGGCCCACACGCCCTGGTCGACCGCCTTGTAGAGCACCGTGTAACGCTCGCCGGGGCTGACCCAGATCGTGTCGCCCGGGGTCGGCACGTCCAGCGGCTTGCCGTCCTTAGCGATGATCCAGCCGACCGGCTGGTGGAGGTGCATCGGGTGACCCATCAGACCTTCGTTCTGGTAGGTCACCTCCATCACTTGGCCGACACGCAGGGTGTACGCCTCGGTGGCCGGGAAGCTCTTGCCGTTCAAGCTCAAGCCGATCACGCCGGCGTCGTTGAGCACCATCGTGACCTTTTTGTCGATCTTGGTGTAGCCCATCTCGGCCAGCTTCGGCGGGATCGGCATCTGGCCGATGGCGATCGCCCCGAACATCCCGTTGGGGATCTGCTCCTGGGCGTTGTGGTGCGAGTGATAGATGCCGTTGCCCTCTTCGAGGACATCGAACTCGTAGACAAACGTCTCGCCCGGCTTGGTGGCCTGCTGGGTGTACGGATCGACACCGTCCATCAGGTTCGGGACGCGGATCCCGTGCCAGTGGATGGTGGTCGACTGGGGCAGGCTGTTCTTGAAGTTGATGACGACGTGGTCACCCTTTTCCCAGTTGAACTCGGGCCCGGGGACGACGCCGTTGTAGGTCCAGGCCTTGACGACCTTGCCGGGGGCGACTTCCCAATCGACGATCTTGGCTTCCAGGTCGTAGGTCTTGACGTTGCCCTTGACCGAGGTCGGCTCGAGGATCTTGCCGCCGATTCCTTCCGTCTTGGCTGGGAACTTCTGGGCCACCTCGACCATGACCTTGTCCATCTGCTCGTTATTCATCAGGATCTGGTTCGGGTCGCCGTGGGCGGCATCCTGGGCAGCCGCGTTCGTCGCCGCGGCGGTTCCCCCGACGGCCAACGTGCCGGTCATCCCGCTATCCGCGTGACCGGGGACTTTGCAAATCAGGTCGTACACGCCGGACGCGGTCTTACCGATCTTCATCTCCTTGGTCGCCCCGGCGGCGACATCGCCACTGGACAGACCCAATTGGGGGACGTCGAAGGTGTGCGCCGCGCTGCAGTTGTTGACCAGCTTGAGGACCGCGCCCTCGTTCGGGATCGAGATGTTGTTCGGGGTGAACTTGAACTCGGTGAGCACGACCTCGATCGTTGGCACGCCGCCGGACGCGGATCCGCCACCTCCGGAGGCGCTTCCGCTGTCGTCGTTGCGCAGGCTGAAGAGCCCCACAAACAAAGCGCCTACGGCGACGATGAGCGCCAACCATCCAAGTATCGACCGGTCCTGTCGTTGCATGGCGACAAGCATGCCGGGCGGAAGGGAAACTCACAAAGTGGAAGAGTGCCCCGCTGCCTAGGGTCAAAAGTCCCTAGGCGGTCACGCCGGAACGGGAACCGACCACAGCAATTCGGTGCCGCCTCCCGTTCCCGGCCCAACCAGGCAGTTGCCGCCCAGCATCTGCGCCCGGCGGCGAAGGTTGCGCAATCCGTTGCCCATATTGGCGCGGTGCTGGTCGCCCGGCCCGCAGCCGTTGTCCGTCACCCGTGCCGTGATCCGCCCGTCGGCCGCCTCCAACTCTACATGGGCAACCGTCGCCTGGGCGTGGCGGGCCACGTTGGTCAGCGCCTCGCGCAAGCTGGCGACGACCTCGGTGCGGATCTCGTCGGTGATCACCGCTTCGACGGGCCCGTTGATCCGCAAGTGCGGTGTGAAACCCAACACTCGTGAGGCCTGGGCGATGATCGTGCCGAGTTCCTGGCCGAACGAGCCGTCGCGATGGGCTGAGCCCAACGTGAACACCGCGGTGCGGACCTCGCCGATGACTAAGTCGATCTCGTCGACCGCCGAGCCGATACGCGCCGCGGTCGCCGGATCGGAGCGCATCTCCAGCGCTTGCAGTTCAAGGCCCAGCCCGAACAGCCGCTGCAACACGGTGTCGTGCAGATCGCGGGCGATTCGCTCGCGCTCCTGGGCCAGCAGCAGGATCGATTCGGACAGGTCGAGGCGGTGTTCCATGGACAGCCGAGCCGAGGCATCGCGGATGATCGCTGTATACCGACCGTCGCCTACGGCAGCGAGGGCGATCTCGACCGGGATCAGCTCTCCGTCGGCGCGCGCCAGGTGCAATGTGTTGGAGGCCGACATCGGCCAAACCACGTGGGCATTGACCGCGTCTTGGCGAAGACCGACGTGGCGGATTCGCGCCTCCATCGGCACCAGATCCTCGACACTTCCGCCGACCAACTCTGATTCGGCGTAGCCGGTCAGGGACACCGCCGCCGGGTTGGCCAACAGCACCGTGCCATCGTCGGCAACCACCAAGATGGCGTCAGGAGCGTTGGTGATGATCGCCTCGGCGGTTCCGGCGGTGGTCATTGCAGCAGCGTAGGACCTCGATCGACGAAGGGACGAAGGTCCCTATCGTGGAGCCGTTTGACAGGCCACACTATGACGATGATTACGGTGTTTCTCGTCGACGACCACGAGGTCGTGCGTCAGGGCGTTCGCGCATTGCTGGAAGCATCGGGCGAGATGGAGGTAGTCGGCGAGGCCTCCAACGTCGAGTCAGCGCTGCAACGAATCCCCGCCGTGAACCCGAACGTCGCGGTGCTCGACGTCCGCTTGCCTGACGGGACCGGTGTCGAACTGTGCCGTGATATCCGCAGCAGCTATCCCGAGATCGCCTGTCTGATGCTGACGTCGTACAGCGACGACGACGCCCTGTTCGAAGCGATCCTCGCCGGGGCCTCCGGCTACGTGTTGAAGCAGATCCGTGGGGCCGAGCTGGTTGACGCGATCCGCCGGGTCGCCGCCGGCGACCAGTTGCTCGATCCAACGGTGACCGCCAAGGTGCTCGATCGGCTGCGCAAGCCACCGGTGCGTGACGAGCGGATCGAGCGGCTCAGCGAGCAGGAGCGCCGCGTGCTGATGTTGATCGCCGACGGGATGACCAACCGGCAAATCGGCGAGGAGATGCATCTCGCCGAAAAGACGGTGAAGAACTATGTCAGCCACCTGCTGGCCAAGCTGGGTATGGATCGGCGAACCGAGGCCGCGGTGTTTGCGACGCGCATAGGGTTTGGCGGCCAGCCGGCGCAACGCAACGTCGGCGGCTGACGACCAGCTTGCCGGGCGGCGTTACGCCTTGGCTTTGTCGAGGCGCTTCGCTGTGCGCCCAATCGGTTCGATCTGGCGACCGTCGAGGAAACCGATCTCGGCGCCGGTGCGGAACAGCACTCGGTAGCGCAACCAGTTGAAACCGTTGGACACGATCACTTTGCCTTCGGTGCCGATCGGCGCGCCCGGCAGGTCGACGGTTGCCCTGACCCGGTCGCCATTGCGCAGGCTGAGTTGATCCTTGTGTGGCCTGGCCAATGCACTCGGCTTCCAAACAGTCATGCCCACAGTCTGCCTGATCGGCACCCCTGTCGTCATACCAGCCGAGGGTCGACCCTTTGTCGGTAGCATCGTCGATCTGTGAAGAGCACGATTTCCCCTGTCGAGGCCACCGAAGAGAACGCCAACAAGCGGCTGGTCAAATTGTCCGTCAGCGTCGGCGAGGACGAGTTCGAACGCGATATTGATGCCGCGTTCCGCAAGATCGCGCGGGAGGTCAAGCTCCCCGGATTCCGCAACGGCAAGGCACCGCGCAAGGTGTTGGAGGCGCGCATCGGCCTGGCTGCGGCACGCGACCAGGCCCTGCAGGACGCGATCCCCGTGTACCTGGCCGCAGCGATCCGCGAAAACTCGGTCGATCTGATCGCCACCCCCGAGGTCGAAGTCACCAGCGGCGAGCAGTCCGGCGAGGTCGTCTTCGATGCAACCTGCGAGATTCGGCCCGAGATCACGGTGCCCGGCTACGGCGGGTTGCGCGTCGAGTTGCCCTCGCCGGTGGCCACCGACGACGACGTTCAGCAGGCCGTCGACGCCGAGTTGCGCCGGCAAGGCTCGCTGGAGTCCGTCGATCGCCCCGCCAAGATCGGCGATCACGTCACCTTGTCGCTGAACGCCACCCGCGACGGCGAGCCCGTGCCCGGGCTGACCGACATCGACGACTGGGGCTACGAACTGGGCAAGGGGTGGGTCGCTCAGGGCTTCGACGATCAGATCGTCGGCGCGTCCGCCGGGGACGAGCTGAACTTTTCGGCGGTCCTCACCGGGATGGACGAATCGGCCGACTTCACCGTCACCGTCGACGCCGTCCAAGAGCTGATCGTGCCAGGCCTCACCGACGAATGGGTCAGCGATCACCTCGGCGAGTTCGACACCATCGATGCCTGGCGCGATTCGCTGCGCCAGCGGATCGGTGAAGGCAAGCTCGGCCAGACCCGCAATCAGTTTGTCGACACGCTGATGGCATCCCTCGCTGGGTTGGTCGAAGAAGAGGCTCCAGCATCGATGATCGAAGGCGATCTGCAGGGCCGCGTCCAGAACGTGGTTCAGCGCTTCCAGCAGCAAGGTGTCGACCTGCAGCAGTGGTTGCAGGCCACCGGGCAGAGTCCACAGGCATTCATCGAGCAGATGCGCGAGCAGTCCGAGCGCGCCGCCAAGGTCGATCTGGCGTTGCGTGCCGTGGCCAAGGCGGAAGCCCTCGAGGCCACCGACGACGACGTCGAGACCGAGTATTCGCGTATCGCCGTGCAGGTTCGGCAGAAGCCGGCTGAGGTGCGCAAGGCCTACGAGCGCAACGACGCGGTCGACGAGCTGCGTGCCCAGATTGCCAAGAACAAGGCCCTCGATTGGTTGATGCACCGCGCCGAGTTGGTCGACGAGACCGGCGCGCCGATCGACCGCGAGCTGGTGCTCGACCACGACCACGACCATGACCATGACCACGACCACGACCACGACCACGCTGGCCACGATCACGGCTGAGAGGACTCACATCATGCAGCGCACCCCGATCGTCCCGCAGGCCAATTACCTGGTCCCCAACGTCATCGAACAGACCAGCCGTGGCGAGCGCGGCATGGACCTGTATTCACGTCTGCTGAAGGACAACATCATCTGGCTCGATACGCCGATCGATGATGGCTCGGCCAGCCTGATCTGCGCCAAGTTGGTGTTTCTCGAGAGCGAGAACCCCGACAAGGACATCAACATCTACATCAACTCACCGGGCGGCGACATCCACTCGTTGTTCGCCATCTACGACACGATGCAGTTCATCAAGAACGACATCGCCACGATCTGCCTCGGCCAGGCTGCCTCGGCCGCTGCCGTGCTGCTGGCCGCGGGCACCAAGGGCAAGCGCCTGGCCCTGCCGCACAGTCGGATCCTGCTTCACCAGCCCTATGGGCAGGTCGGCTACGGGCAGGTCACCGATCTGGAGCTGGCCGCCAAGGAGATCCTCCGTGCTCGGGATCTGCTCGAGGAGGTTCTGGCTCGTCACACCGGGCAGCCGATCGAGCGGATTCACGCCGACACGGACCGCGATTTCGTAATGGAGGCTCCCGAGGCACTCGCGTATGGCATCATCGACGATGTGATCTCATCCCGCGACGCCGTCGACCGCACCGGTCCGATTCGCTGACCGGCACTCGACCCCAGGAGACTTGACCACGTGGCGAAGTTTGGCGACTCCGGAGAACTGCTCAAGTGCTCGTTTTGCGGAAAGTCGCAGAAGCAGGTCAAGAAGCTGATCGCCGGGCCTGGCGTCTATATCTGCGACGAGTGCATCGACCTGTGCAACGAGATCATCGAGGAAGAACTGGTCGAGGGCAGCGAGGTTCGCTTCGACGAATTGCCCACGCCGCGCGAGATCCGCACCTTCCTTGATGATTACGTCGTCGGTCAGGACGACGCAAAGAAGATCCTGTCGGTCGCGGTGTACAACCACTACCGGCGGATTCAGTACGGACAGAACGCCGGCGTCGGTCGGCGCGACGAGGTCGAGTTGACCAAATCGAACATCTTGCTGCTCGGGCCTACGGGATGCGGCAAGACCCACCTCGCCCAGACCTTGGCGCGGCTGCTCAATGTGCCGTTTGCTGTCGCTGACGCCACCGCGTTGACCGAGGCCGGCTACGTCGGCGAAGACGTCGAAAACATTCTGCTCAAGCTGATTCAGGCCGCCGACTTCGACGTCAAGAAGGCCGAGACGGGGATCATCTACATCGACGAGATCGACAAGGTGGCGCGCAAGTCGGAGAACCCGTCGATCACCCGCGATGTCAGCGGCGAAGGCGTCCAGCAGGCGCTGCTGAAGATCCTGGAGGGCACCGTTGCCTCGGTGCCGCCGCAGGGCGGACGCAAGCATCCGCATCAGGAATTCATCCAGATCGACACGACCAACGTGTTGTTCATCTGCGGTGGCGCGTTCGCCGGGTTGGATTCGATCATCGAAAACCGAGTCGGCAACCGCGGCGTCGGATTCCACGGCACGGTGCGCAGCAAGGCCGAAAAGGACGCCGGCACGTTGTTCGCCCAGGTGTTGCCCGAAGACCTGTTGAAGTTCGGGCTGATCCCCGAATTTGTCGGTCGTCTGCCGATGGTCGGCGCCGTGCGCAGCCTGGACCGCGACGCGCTGATCAAAATTCTGGTCGAGCCGAAGAACTCGCTGGTCAAGCAGTACCGCAAGGTGTTCGAGTTCGAAGACGTCGAGTTGGAGTTCACTCAGGCGGCGCTCGAAGCGATCGCCGACCAAGCGCTGCTGCGCGCCACGGGCGCTCGCGGTTTGCGGGCGATCCTCGAAGAAGTCTTGCTGAACACGATGTACGACCTGCCTGGCCGAGCCGACGTCGGCCGGGTGGTCATCGACCGCGAGGTCGTGCTGGAGAAGGCACAGCCGGCGATGGTGCCGCGCGAGCCGAGCACCAAACGGCCGCGCCGCCAGGCAAGCTGAACGAACCGAATCGAGCCGCGTGAACTACGCACAGGCACTGGCGTACCTGAACGACCACGCCAGCTACGAAACCTCCGGTCGCATCGAGTCGCCGACGTTGGCGCGAATGCAGTCGCTGATGGATGCCGCCGGCCAGCCGCAGCTGAGCTACCCGGTGATCCACATCACGGGTACCAATGGCAAGGGCTCGACCAGCGAGATGATCACCCAGCTGCTGATGTCCTACGGGCTGGTGGTTGGTACCTATCGCAGCCCGCACCTGGAACGAGTCAACGAGCGGGTCACGCGCAACGACGAACCAATCAGCGACGAGGAGTTCGCTGAACAGATCGCTGCCGTCGCCGATCTGGAAGCGCTGAGCGGGACCCGTCCGACGTATTTCGAGGCGATGACGACGGCCGCGTATCGCTGGTTCGCCGACGTCGCGGTTGATGTCGCGGTGATCGAGGTCGGTTTGCTGGGGCGTTGGGACGCCACCAACGTCGCCGACGCGCAGGTGGCCGTGGTCACCAACATCGGCCTCGACCACATGGAGTTTGCCGGCCCGTCGAAGGCCGACATCGCCCGCGAGAAGGCCGGGATCGTCAAGCCGAACAGCGCGGTGGTGATCGGTGAGGCCGACCCCGACCTGGCGCAGATCTTCTTGGATGCTGGGGGAGCGACCGCGTTTGTGCGCGGCGAGGATTTCGACGTCCTCGACAACCTGTTGGCGCTCGGCGGGCGAATGGTCGATCTGCGCACGCCGACGACGATCTATCCCGAGGTCTACATCCCGCTGCACGGCAGCCACCAGGGTGACAACGCGGCGGTCGCGCTGATGGCCGTCGAAGCCTTCTTTGCTTCGCCACCTCCTGGTGAGTTGGTTACCGAGGCGTTTGCCAGCGTCGAGATGCCCGGCCGCTTCGAAATCCTTGGCCGCCAACCGCTGGTGATCGTCGATGGTGCACATAACCCGGCCGGTGCCGATGTGTGCTCGTCGGTGTTCTTCGACGACTTCAACCCCGAGGGTCGACGTCTGTTGGTCGTTGGTTGCCTGCGCGGCCGCGACCCCGCCGAGATGCTCGCCGCGTTGCGCGCCGACGAGTTCGACACCGTGTTCGTCGCCACCGCCCCGTCGCCTCGCGGGCTTCCCGCCGATGTGCTGGCCAAGGCCGCCCGCCAGGTCGGCTGTGACCATGTCGTCAGCTGCACCACGGTTGAGCAGGCCTGCGACCGTGCCCTGCATGGCGCCGACGGCGACGACGCGATTCTGATCGCTGGCTCGTTGTACGTGGTGGGCGCGGCGCGTCCCTACGTCCAACGCCACGGCACCGGTTGACCGCGATTAGGCGCGCAGGTGACGGCGCATCAGCGCGGAGGCGATCGACAGCAGGGCGATGCCGACACTGATCAGGACCACCAGCGACAGCCAGATGTCGGCGAGTCCGCCGCCGTCGACCAGAATCTTCCACAGCGCATCGTTCATCCACGCGTGGGGGGTCACGGCCAAGGCCACGGTGCGCAATCCGGCGGGAAAGAAATGCAGCGGACGCATCGACCCGCCCAGCGCGGCCATCACCAGTGAGCCGAAGATCGCCATCGCCCCGACCTGGTGAGCCGAACGGGACACCGTTCCCAGAATCATCGCCACGCCCGCACCAACCAGCGCCATCGCCAGGCACAACAGTCCGACGGCCACCGGTGCGCTCCAGTCGATCCCAAACAGCACCAGGCTGCCGATCAGCACGACGAGCGCTTGGAAGATGGCGATGATGATTCTGCTCATTGCTTCGCCGGCGATCAGCGCCGAGGCGGTGACCGGGGCCGCCATCGTCCGCCGAGTCACACCGATCTGGCGACTGGTCAACAGGTACGAGGCACCCGCCACCGTCGACAGGAAGATGAACAGGGTCAACTCGCCGCCGGCGAGGACGGCGCGTACCGCCGACTGGTCGATGTCGTTTTCACCCTTGATCGGGGTTGTCGTCACAGCGGTCGCCGGCATCGCTGTGACCGCGTCGTCGATGGCGCGCTTGGCCTGGCCCGGGTCCACGCCAGCGTCGGCGGCGACCACCTGGATCGCGCCGGCGTGCAAACCCAACAGGCTGGCCTGCGCTTCGACCACGCCGCGCAGTTGGTAATCGTTGCCGGTCAAGGAGCTATACCAGGTCAGCGTGGTGGTTTCGGCACCGGTGTCAGCGACCCAGCCGACATCGATCGCTCGCCGTGCCAGATCGTCGCGCATCGCCTGCACGTCGTCGTAGCGGCGGACGTCGATGTCGGCCAACCCGTCGATTCGCTGCAGTATCGCCGTGCTCGCCGCGCTGGGGTGCTGGTCGATCACGCCCAGTTTGGTAGTCGGCGCGTCGCTGCCGATCGTCAGCGCCAGCGCGACCACCAACAGCAGGGGCAGGGCGACGACGAAAAACAGACTGGATCGCTGGTTGACGAACCGGCGGATGTTGGCCCGCACGATCGCCGCAACCGCATCGGTAAAAGTGGTGGTCGAGCTCACGGCCGAACCGTCCGTCGGGCCAGCAGCAGCCCGGGCACGCCGACGATCGTGGCGAAGATCAGCATCATCCCCGCCGGGAACAGCGCTCCGGTCCACGAGCGCCCGCCGCGTTCGCCAGCGTCTGGCGAAGACCGTGTCGGAGCTGCTGGTCATCTACCGCCAGCGCGAACGCCGCCTCACCGGATCCTCACCCCGCCTATCCGCCTGATCGTGGGTTCCGCTGCGGAGGGGTCACGCTGAACCCACGAACGAGGTGGGGAGGGAGCGCGAGGCGGGGGGATGGGTCGGTAGCCTGCGCGGCATGTCTGATCGCACACTCGTCCTGTTGAAGCCCGACACCGTGGAGCGCGGCTTGATCGGCGCCGTCGTTTCCCGTTTCGAGGCCAAGAATCTGAAGATCGTGGCGATGGATCTTCGTCAGCTGGATACCGACACGCTGGCCCGCCACTACGAGGAGCACGTCGGCAAGGGCTTCTACGCCGATCTGGTAGAATTCATGTCGCGTGGCCCGGTCGTGGCGATGGCCATCGAGGGTCCGGAGAACACGTGGGAAGTCGTTCGCAACCTGATGGGGGCGACCAATCCGGCGAAGGCCGCACCGGGCACGATCCGCGGTGATCTGGGCATTCTGTTCACCGAAAACCTGGTCCACGGCAGCGACTCGCTGGCCTCCGCCGAGCGCGAACTGAACATCTTCTTCCCGAATCTGTAACAATCCGGCGCACCGATAACATGTCGTGATGGCCAGAAGCAACCCGCTCGCCCTCGGTCGCGACCTGGCCATCGACCTGGGCACGGCCAACACCCTGATCTACGCCAGGGGCCAGGGCGTGGTGCTCAACGAGCCATCCGTGGTGGCGATCGATATCACCGACGGGCGGCCGGTGGCCGTTGGCCTGGAAGCCAAGCGGATGATGGGCCGCACGCCGGGGCGAATCAAGACGATTCGACCGTTGAAGGACGGTGTCATCGCCGACTTCGAAGTCTGCGAAAAGATGCTTCGCTTCTTCATCCAGAAGGTGCACGCCAGCCGCTGGAGCAAGCCGCGGATGGTGATCTGCGTTCCGTCGGGCATCACCGGTGTCGAACAACGCGCCGTCAAAGATGCCGCGGAGTACGCCGGGGCGCGCAAACCGGTCCACATCATCGAAGAGCCGATGGCCGCAGCGATCGGCAGCGATATGCCGGTGCACGAGCCCAGCGGAAACATGATCGTCGACATCGGCGGGGGCACCACCGAGGTGGCCGTGATCTCGCTCGGTGGGATCGTCACCGCCCAGTCTGTGCGTGTCGCGGGCGACGAGTTGGACGACGCCGTGATGCAGTATGTGAAGAAGGAGTTCTCGCTGGCGATCGGCGATCGCACCGCCGAAGAAATCAAGATTCATATGGGCTCGGCCTGGCCGCTCGACGAGGAACTGACCGCCGATATCCGTGGCCGCGACCTGATCAGCGGGCTGCCGCGAACGATTCCGTTGACCACCGAGCAGGTCCGCGAGGCGCTCGAGGAACCCGTCTCGGCGATCGTCGACTCGGTAAAGACCACGTTGGACAAGACGCCGCCCGAACTTGCCGCGGACATCATGGAACAGGGCATCATGATCACCGGCGGCGGCGCGTTGCTGGCTGGGCTCGATCGTCGGCTTGAACACGAGACCGGAATGCCGATCAACATCGCCCACGACCCACTGCTCAGCGTGGTGATCGGGTCGGGCCGGGCGCTGGAAAATATCGACGCGATGCGGGGGCTGATGTCGCTCGGTAGCGACGACTAACGACGGGTCTTCATGTTTTCGTCTCTCAGCCGGCGCCGGGTGGTGGCTCTCCTCGTGCTCACCTGCTTGCTGTTGATCACGCTCGACCGCAACGACAACCCCGTGATCTCGCGAGTTCGGCGGGTCTTCGCCGTGGCGATGGAACCGTTCGAGACGGCGGCCCGGGTGGTGTCAGCCCCGATCTTTCGGGCCTGGAACTCGTTCGCCCGTTACGACGACCTTGCCCGCGAAAACGAGCGGCTGCGCGACCAGCTGGAGCATCAGCGCGGCGCCGAGGCCTCGGCGATCGCCAATCAGCTGGCGTTGGACAACCTGCTGGCGTTGAACCGACTCGCAGCAGCGGGCAACTATCCGACGCTGCTGTCGAAAGTGGTCGGCGACGCCCCCGGCAACTTCCAGAACACGGTGGAGATCAGCCTGGGATCGGCCGACGGGGTTGCGGTAGGGATGCCCGTCACCGACGGTGCAGGCTTGGTGGGGCGGATCACCAAGGTCAAGCCGTCGTCCAGCGTCGTGCTGCTGATCACCGATCCGGGCTACAGCGTCAGCGCGGAAGTCCTGATGGCCAGTACCGGCGATCAGCCAACCCTTCCCCTCGTGCCGCCGATTTCCGCCGACCCGGCGCTGCCGGCCGACCCGGCGCTGCCGGCCGATCCGGCCGCACCGCCCGACCCCGCGGCACCCGTTGACCCAGCGGCAGCCTCGGACCCGCCGACGACCAACGACACCTCCGCGGCGACGGTGCAGGCCGACGGACCGTTGTGTCCGGGCGTGCCGACATCGACATCGACGTCGTCGACCACCACGACCTCGTCGGTCCCGGCCATCGACCCAGCCGCGCCGCCGGATTCGGCAACAACGACCAGCACGACGACCACGGCGGCGACAACGACCACGACGGTGGCCTCGGTCATCCGCGAGACGGGCACGCTCAGCGGTCAGACCGGCGACAAGCCGCTGTTGCTGCGCTTCGTGAAAGACACGTCCGGATTGATGTCGCTGTGCGTTGGGGCCACCGTGGCCACCGCTGGGGGCTCCAGCAGCCTCGCCCCACAGGGCATCCCAATCGGCAGGATCACGCGCATCCAGACGATGAACGAAAGCGGGAGCAGCGCCCCGCTGGTGGAGGTCACCCCGAATGCCAAGCTCAGCCAGCTGAACTTCGTGGCCGTGATTCTGTTCCTGCCCAATCAGCCAGCACCAAACCAGGGCGTCAGCGGCTGATGCGCAACCTGCTGCTTGGCCCGATCCTGCGACTGATCCCCGTCGGCCTCGTCCTGTTGGGTATCCAGAACCAGGTGATGGCCAACCATCCGGTGTTCGACGTCCGCCTGCAACTGTTGCTGTCGATGGCGGCAGCCACCGGCGCCGTGTCCTCGGCCGAGCATGGCGCTGTGTGCGGGTTCATCTTGGGGATGATGTTCGATTTGAGCAGTGGGCAGCCGTTGGGGCAGAGCGCGCTGGCCTACGGCGTGGCCGGCCTTGCCGGTGGGTATCTGCACGGGCTCTCGGCGGTTCCACGGTGGTGGATGATCGGCATTTTTACCGGCCTCGCGGCAGCAGCGGGCGAAGCCGCAACCCCGGTGATCATGTTGTTGACCGGTCGCGACGGATGGCTCAATGGCGGTTTGGTGCGCATCGTGCCGATCGTCGCCCTGGGCGCGGTGGCGCTCAGCCCGCTGCTGTGCCCGTTGGGTCGCTGGTCGATGCGCGTCCGCAAGCCGCAATGGAAGGTGATCCCCGGTGACCAGGCCGCGTGACACCACCTCCGGGTACGGAGCAGACTGACCCGATGGCTATCGATCGCCGTTCGGCGCGCCTCGGCGTGTTGGCGACCATGTCGCTGGTGCTGATGTCGGCACTTGGCGTCCGGCTGTGGTTTCTGCAGGGGATTCAGAGCAGCACGTACGAGCGGGCGCTGAACACGGCCAAGCTGCGCACGGTGTATGTGCCGCCCGAACGCGGTCGGATCTTCGATGCCACGGGCAGGGTGATGGCCGACAACCGCGAGATCCTGACGGTCACGGTGGACTGGGCGTACGTGCGCAGGACGGCGAACCGCGACGAGCTGTTCCGCCGGCTGGCGGGCATTCTGCAGGTCTCCGAGGTCGACCTTCAGCGCCGCTATAACCCGTGTTATCAGGCGCCCACCGTGCCGAAGTGTACGAAGGGCAACGTGTACAGCACGCTGTTGCCGTTGCCGCTGAAGGAGGATGTCAGCGAGGACCAGATCAATCAGATCCTGGAGCGATCCGAGGATTATCCCGGCGTTGGCGTGACGACCGAATGGCGTCGGGTCTACCCGTACGCACCGTTGGCCAGTCACATCGTTGGCTACATGGGTTCGATCACCAGCGCAACCAAGGATCGCTACGCGGCGGCTGGCTACAACATGAACGAACGCGTTGGCCAGTTCGGGGTCGAGTCGTCGATGGAGCAGCGGCTGCACGGCAAGTGGGGCAAGATCGTCTACGAGATCGACGCCGCGGGCACGATCGTGCGCGAGGTCTCACGGGAGAACCCGGTGGCAGGCGAGGACATCCAGCTAACGATCGATCTGCAGCTGCAGCAGTACGCCGAGCAGGCGCTGGAGACCCAGTTGAAGATGCAGCGCAACGTCTTGGTGCCAAACAACCTCGACATGACGACGCTTGGCAGAACACGTCTGTATCAGTACAAGGCACCCGATGGGACGATGGTCGACTTTCCAGCGGTGATGCCCCGGCCCGCCCCGGCCGGCGCGGTGGTGGTCGAGGACTGGACCAACGGGCACATCCTGGCGATGGCCACCTACCCCACCTTCGACAACCGCTGGATGGAAGCCGGGATCACCAGCGCCAAGTTCGCCGAACTGTTCCCGATGAAGAACCCTGACGGCACCGATATCGACCCGGACAAGGCGATCCTGGTCAATCGGGCGATCCAGGGCAACTACAACATGGGTTCGTCGATCAAGCCGTTTATCGCCTGGGCGGCGATGCACAGCGGGCTGATCAACGCCAACACGTCCTACAACGACCAGGGCACCTACACGTTGCGCAGCATCGACCTGAGCAACTGTCAGCACAAGGGCGGTACGGCGCGATGCATCTTCAAGAACGCGATCAGCTCGGGAACGAACAAGCCGGCGGTCTATGGGCCGGTCAACGTCGAGCAAGCCCTGGCCGTGTCCAGCGACGCGTTCTTCTACAACCTCGGCGAGGAGTTCTGGCGGGTCGACAAGAACCTGCTCAAGGCCGACCTGATGCGCTTCGGTTTTGGGATGAAGTCGGGTATCCAGCTGCCCTACGAATGGGCCGGTCGGATCCCTGACGACGCGGTGAAGAAGCAGCTGATCGACACCGGCAAGTTCGGGAAGAACGAGGTGCCTCGACTGGTGGTCGGCGACAACGTCCAGGTGGCGATCGGCCAAGGGCTGATGGCCGCCACCCCGATTCAGGCGGCCAACGCGTACGCCACGCTGGCCAACGGCGGCGTGATGTTGCAGCCAACGATCGTCAAGAACATCTTCGCCCCGCTGACGCCCAACAAGTCACCGGCGGTCGCCGATTTGGAGCGCGCCACCGTCGTTGAATCGTTCGATGTGCCCAAGGCACGCGACGAGCTGGAGATGCCCGGCGAGGTCCGCGACCCGATCGTGCGCGGCTTGCGCCGAGTGATCCGCGGGCCCGGTGTGGATTATCAGGGCTACCACTCGACCACCGGACAAAAGATCTTTGCCACGCTGCCGAAGGTGATCGACGCCTACGGCAAGACCGGCACCGCGCAGGGATTCATGAGCCGACCGTGGCTCGACTCGTCGGCGTTTGGCTCGTTCGTCATCAGCCAGGAACACCCGATCGCCACGTTCGCCTACCTGGAAAAGGCCGGCTACGGCTCCCAGGCCGCGGCCCCCGTCACCAAGTGCCTGTACTTGGCCAGCTTCGGGCTGGTCGAGATGGACCCCGTCGTGATCAGCAACCAGTTGGACATCAACTCCACCGAGGTCGCCCCGGCCAAGCGGTTGGCCAACAACAGTTGCCTGGCACCGCCCGGCGGTTTCGCGGTTCGCGACTGATGCCGCTCAGCCTGCTCAACCGCCGCCCGGATTCCGGGCTCGGGAATATCCGCTCCAGCCCATCGGCCCCAGGCCGCAACATCGACTGGCTGTTGATGGTCGTCCACAACCTGTTGGCGGTGATCGGCCTGTTCGTTGTCTATTCGGCATCGTGGTCGAAGTCGGCTAGCCCGTTTCAATTCGTCACCCGTCAAGAGATCTTTCTGATCGCCGCCGTGCTGACGATGGTGGTGGTGATGGCGGTCGACTACGAGACATGGAAGGAACGCGCCGGCTTCTTCTACGGCGTCACTGTGATCATGCTGGTGCTGGTGATCGCCATGGGCGCGTTGCGCGGCGGAGCGAGGCTGAGTTTCGACATCGGGCCGATCCTGGTCCAGCCTGCCGAGTTCGCCAAGATCACCGTGCTGCTGGCCCTCGCTGCGTATGTCAGCGCCGAACAGTCGGATCGGATTTCCTACGCACGGTTCTCCGGCGGGCTGATGTTGATCGGCGTGCCCACCGCGCTGATCATCATCCAACCCGATCTCGGGTCAGCGTCGGTGATCGTGGCCATGGCGATGGGTTTGCTGTTGATCGCCGGGGCGCGGGCCAAGCACATCTTCTTGATCACCGCGTTGGCGGCGATGACCGTGGGTGCCGCGGTGCTGACGCGGATCGTCAGCCCATATCAGCTCGAGCGAATCACGGTGTTCGTCAACAGCGACAAATGTCGCGATCCAAAGATCGCCGACCTGTGCTTTCAGGTGAACAACGCCACCAAGGCAATCGCCACCGGGGGACTCACCGGGAAGGGTTGGCTGAACGGCCCGATCACGCTGTCCAAGGACATCCCCGTGCAATGGGCCGACTTCCCGTTTTCCGCAGTTGGCGAGCAGTTCGGGCTGGTTGGTTGCGGGATCATTTTGGCTCTCTACGGGGTGATGCTGTTTCGTATTTGGCGCATCGCCCAGCTGTCTCGCGACCAATTGGGGACCCTGCTCTGTGCCGGGGTGTTCACGATGATCCTGTGGCAGGTGTTCCAGAACGTGGGCATGACCATCGGGCTGATGCCGGTGACCGGCCTGCCGTTGCCGTTTATTTCGTATGGCGGGTCGGGGTTGGTGGCCTTCTACGCGATGCTCGGTTTGGTGCAGAGCGTGCACATGCGCCGCTACCGCTAGCTGGATAGACTGCCCGGAACGGAGGTTGCGTCAGCTGTTCGCCACGACGCTGTCGACCTTCCCGTGATTTCAAACAGCGCGACGCGCTGGCCCTACCGGCCATCCGCCTGGCGCGCTCATTAGACAAAGGACGCATATGGCTACCTCCGACGACGGTGGGACCCGCGACGCCGGCACCGCCGACGACGCCACTTCCCACCTGGACGCGGCTCGCAACGACATCAGCGAACTCAGCGGCGCTGCCGATGCTGTCGGCGCTGGTTCGCCGGGCGACCAGGCGGACGGCGACGCAGCCCCGACGGGTGGTCCGGCGCGACGCCGGCGACGTGGTTCGCGCGGTGGGCGAAATCGCAAACGACCCGCTGCGGATGGCAGCGCCGGCGACGAGCTCGGCGACGATCACGATGACGATGACGATCGGCCGAACGACCACGGCGACGAGCCGGCGTTCGACGTTCCGGCGGCAGCAGTCAACGAGGTTGAACTCCCCGATCCGCCGCGTCAGCCGCGGTTCAGCCCACAGGCGGCCGAGCAGGCCTTGGTCCGTCGCCCGCAGATCGGCGATACCCGCCCGGCGCCGGCGATCCCTCCGCCTGGTCCAGCGGTGGTCCCCGGTGCTACCGGCGCTGCGCCAAAGAGCAGGTCGTCGGCCAAGGGTGGCGCCGCCAGGGCTGCTGCCAGCAAGTCGTCAAAGCCGGCCGCGGCAAAGGCAGTCGAAACCAGCGCATCGGCCGACAGCGGCGACGCCGGGCCGAAGAAGAAGCGTCGGCGCACCAAGGGCGCGGCGACCGCTGAGCCGTTCGAGCTCGATGCCGAAACCGCCGAACGACGTCGCGGCAAGGAGCGCAATGGGCGTCCGCTCGGTCGGTATCTGATGTGCGTGCAAGTGCGCTCGGGACTGACCCAGGTGGCCGTGCTCGAGGGTCGCAACCTGATCGAGCATTACGTCAGCCGCCCGGCGGACGATGTCTCCCAGATTCACGGCAACATCTACCTGGGCAAGGTGCAGAACGTGCTGCCGGGGATGGAGGCTGCATTCGTCGACATCGGCACACCGAAGAACGCGGTGCTGTACCGCGGCGACGTGCAGTACGACCCAGAAGACATCGAAGCCAGCGACGGCCCGCTGCGCATCGAGCAAATGATTCGCGCCCGGCAGATGATTGTTTGCCAGGTCACCAAAAATCCGATCGGGGCGAAGGGCGCTCGCCTGACTCAGGAAGTCTCGCTGCCCGGCCGTTTTGTGGTGCTGATTCCCAACTCGAAGACCTATGGCATCTCCAAGCGGCTTCCCGACGATGTCCGTAAGCGGTTGCGCGGCATCCTCGACCGTGTTCGCCCCGCCGAGCACGGGCTGATCGTGCGCACGGCGGCCGAACACGCCAGCGAACACGAACTGCTTGCTGATGTGACCCGCCTGGTCGAGGAATGGAAGCGGGTCGAGGCCAAAGCGGCCAAGGCCAACACGCCGACGCTGCTCTACCGCGAGCCAGAGCTGGCCGTTCGGGTCATCCGCGAGGAATTCAACGCCGACTATCGCGGGGTAATCATCGACGATGCCGCGCTGCATCGCGAAGTCCACAGCTACGTGAACGACTTCAACCCGGAGCTCGCCGACCGGATCGAGTTCGACGACCCAGCGCAATCCGGGCTGCCGCTGTTCGAACGCCATCACGTCCACGAGCAGCTGCACAAGGCACTCGATCGCAAGGTGTGGTTGCCCAGCGGCGGTTCGTTGATTATCGAGCACACCGAAGCGCTCACCGTGATCGACGTCAACACCGGCAAGAACGTCGGCAAGACCAACCTCGAAGAAACGGTGTTCCAAAACAACCTGGAAGCCGCCGAGGAGGTCGCCAAGCAGCTGCGTTTGCGTGACATCGGCGGGATCGTGGTCATCGACTTCATCGACATGGAGATCCGCGACAACCGCAAGAAGGTACTGGACGCCTTCCGTGCCGCGCTGGCCCGCGACAAGACGCGTACTCAGGTGTTCGACATCTCTGAACTGGGTTTGGTGGAGATGACCCGCAAGCGAATCGGCGAAGGATTGCTGGTCAACTTCGCCGATCAGTGCCCCAACTGCCAGGGTCGCGGTGTGATCGTCGATCACTCGCTGCTCGATTAACCACCCGATTCAGCCGACCGCCACGTTGGGCTCGGCCCCCGCCGCGATAGGATAGCTAACCGCTATGTACGCATTTATCTCCACCGGTGGTCGCCAGGCCCGTGTCGCTGAAGGCGATCAGGTTCACGTCGATCTCCTCGAAGCCGAGCAGGGCAGCGAAATCACGCTGAAGCCCGTGCTTCTCGTCGACGGCGAGACCGTGTTGGCGACGCCCGACCAGCTGTCCGCAGCCAGTGTCACTGGCAAGGTCGTCGGCTGGGCCAATGGCCCGAAGATCAACGGGTTCACCTACAAGAGGCGGACCAACCAGCGGCGCCGCTACGGTCACCGTCAGCGCTACCAGGTGCTGGAAATCACCTCGATCAAGAAGGGCTGATTCGCGATGTCGAAGACAAAGGGCGGCGGGTCAACCCGCAACGGTCGTGACTCCAACGCACAGCGTTTGGGCGTCAAGGTGTTCGGCGGCTCGGCGGTCAACGCCGGCACGATCATCGTTCGTCAGCGCGGTACCAAGTTCCACCCCGGCCGCAACGTTGGCATCGGTGGCGACGACACGCTGTTCGCCCTGGTGAACGGCAAGGTCGCCTTCGGCGAGCGCAAGGGCCGTCGCGTCGTCGACGTCGAGCCCTCCGTCGACGCCTGAGCCGGCTGACCGTTAGTTGATTCCTTGGGGCAGCCGATCGGCTGTCCATCCCAGCTGCGCCATCGCCTGACGGCAGGCGAAGCGATCGGTCATCCCACCCACGTAGTTCACTGCGGCGCGCAGCGCCTGCGCTGACCCGGCATCGACGCTGCCGCTGGGGCCGATATCGGGCAGCAAGTGCGGCCGGTCGGCGTAGTGCTCGACCAGGGCGCGCAACATGGCGACCACGGCCGCCGCCTGCTGTTGCGACGCTGGGCGGAGGTAGACGTGGTCGTAGTTGAACCGCCGGAATGTTGCCAGTGCCTCGGCTGCCTCGGACAGCATCCCAATCTGCCCGGTCACGGCCGCCCCTTCGACCATCGCGTTGATGAACGCGTGAAGTTGACGGCTGCGCCGAGTGCCGCAGCGTTCAGCGACCTGGGCTGGCAGCATCGTCGCCGAGACGACCCCGGCAGCCACGGCATCTTCAAAATCGTGGCACACGTAGGCGATCCGGTCGGCCCAGCTGACGACCTCGCCCTCGGGGGTTGACGGTGCGGGGCGACTCCACGAATGGTTGCGAATCCCGTCGAGCGTCTCCCGACATAGGTTCAGCGGCGCCAGCGTGACATCGGCCCCCCACGTGGCGTGGTCATAGCCACCGTCGACGTAGGGCCCAAGGGCGTCTTCGCTGGCGTGACCGCCGGGACCGTGCCCACAGTCGTGACCGAGCGCGATCGCCTCGGTGAGGGCCACGTTCAACCCCAAGGCGCGAGCGATCGCCGTGGCCACCTGGGCGACCTCCAGCGCATGGGTCAGGCGGGTGCGCTGGTGGTCGTCGGGGAAGACGAAGACCTGCGTCTTGCCAGCCAGGCGGCGAAACGCACTGCTGTGCAGGATCCGGTCGCGGTCGCGCTCGAAGCAGGTGCGCCACGGATCGGGTTCCTCGGCGCGGGCACGGTTGCCCGCGCCGACGGCTGGCGTGGCGGTGTCGGCGGCGTGTTCGGCGAAATGATCCTCGCGCTCGGTGCGGCCCACCACGGTGCCGGAGGTGATCGATGCCGAGGAGTCGGCGTGAGCCAGGCGGACGCCGTCGATCGGAGCGTGCGACCCCTCCATCGTCGAAGCCCACTGCTGGGCACGCTCGCTGATTCCTGCCATAGAAGCAGGGTAGCGAAGGGGTGTGACGGTGCCGCCTGATGTCCGAGCGCTATCGGCGGCGCTTGAGCAGTACGAATGCCGCCACGGCGGCCGCCGCGCCGCTGAGGAACGAGGTGAGCTGGAATCCGGACTTGGTCGCTGCGGTCGGCGTTTCGCGGGACGCAGGAGCGACGTTGTCGGCCCTGGGTTCGTGGCCGGCCCCCGGAGCCCCGCCCACGGTGTCGGCGGCAAAGGCGCCTCGCTGGCCGATCGGTCGGGGAGCGCCGGTGGTGCTGTCGAGCAACGTCTGGCGCTCCAACTCGCAGTTCAGTTCGGCGCCGATTAGCACCGCCGCGGCGGTGATCATCAGCCACAGCATGATCACGACGGCCGCGCCAAGCGTCCCGTACGTTTCGTTGTACTTCCCGAAGTTGGCCGTGTAGATCGAAAACGCCACGGAGCTCAGCAACCACAGGCCGGTAGCCACGACTGCGCCAACCGATACCCAGCGCCACTTCGGATCTTGACGGTCGGGGGCGACACGGTAGAGCACGCTGAGCCCGACCGACATCGAGACGCCGAGCAGCACCCAGCGGGCTGCTTCCACGCCGATCCGTCCGGCGATGCCGAGGTTCCAGCGAGTGAAGACTGCAGGCAGCACGGCGATCACGGCGACGGCAAAGACCACAAAGAGCAGCGCCCCGATCGTCAACGCCAAGCTGGTCAGGCGCAGCTTGACGAAGCCGCGGGACTCCTCTTCGTCGTAAGCGGTATTGAGGGCCTCGATCAGGTGACTCATTCCGCTCGACGCCGACCACAGGGCGACGAGGACACCGACGACCAGCGCCGCCCAGGCCCCTCCAGAGGGCCCAGAAGCGATCGACGTGAGCTGTTCGCGGATCATCTCACGAACTTCCTTCGGTGCAGCCCCGAGCGCGCTGGAGACCTGTCGGTCGATCGATGCCGGGTTGGCGACGAGCCCGTAGACGGAGACGACCGCCACCATCGCCGGCACGAGGGCGAGCAGACCGAAGAAGGCCGCTCCCGCTGCGAGCAGCGAGAGGTGGTCGTCTTTGGCCTCGGCTTTCACCCGCTGAAGTACGTCTTTCCAGCCTCGTCTGGGGATCTCGGTCGGAGAATCGGCCAGGCGTCCATGAGGGTCGGGTCCGGTGTCGACAGCCATCGCCGTTTGGTACCCAACCCCTCGGCAATCGAACCAGCAGCCCAGCGCCGTTAGCCTGGGCGGGCACCATGTCCGGATTCGTCGATGAAGCCCAACTGAACGTTCGCGGTGGCGACGGTGGAGCGGGCTGTGTGTCGTTCCGCCGCGAGGGCCCGGTGGCCTTCGGCGGGCCGAATGGTGGCGACGGTGGCAAGGGCGGCGACGTGTGGCTGGTGGCCGACCGCAACGTTGCGTCGCTGCTGGCCTTTCGCGATCACCCACACCGGCGAGCGTCCGACGGTGTGCACGGAAAGGGCAAGGACCAACACGGTAAGCGCGGCGAGTCGATCGAGGTCAAGGTGCCCGAGGGAACCGTGGTCAGCGACATGTACACCGGCGAATTGCTCGCCGACCTGGCCAACCACGGAGACCGTTGGATGGCCGCATCCGGAGGGCGCGGTGGGCGAGGCAACGCCAAGTTCTTGTCAAACAAGCGTCGCGCCCCATCGTTTGCCGAGCAGGGTGAGCATGGAGAGGATCGCTGGCTGAAGCTCGATCTGAAGCTGATGGCCGACGTCGCGCTGGTCGGCTACCCGAACGTTGGCAAGAGCACGCTGATTTCGGTGATCAGCGCGGCCAAGCCGAAGATCGCCGACTATCCGTTCACGACCCTCGAGCCCAACCTTGGCGTCGTCCATCTCGATAACGACACCGAGTTTGTTGTGGCAGATATTCCCGGATTGATCGAAGGTGCCAGCGACGGGCGTGGGCTGGGTCATCAGTTTCTGCGGCACATCGAGCGCGCACGCGTTCTGTGCCTGATGCTCGATCTGGCCAATGTCGAAGGCGTCAGCCCGTCGGAGCAGGAACGCGTCTTGCTGAACGAGTTGGAGCAATACGAACCCTCGCTGCTCGATCGGCCGCGCCTCGTGGTCGGCACCAAGTCCGATAGTGGCACCGCCGAAGCGATGGCCGACTGGGACGGCGAGTTGCTGTCCGCGGTTACCGGGCAAGGTGTGCGCGAACTGGTCGGGCGGATGGCCTCGCTGGTTCACGAAGCCCGCCAAGATCAGCCCGAACACGAAGGTGTGGTCATCATCCGCCCGCAGGCCGACGGGGTCAAGGTCGAACGGATCGCCGAGAACGAGTTTCGCCTGCTCGGGCGCGCCGCCGAGCGAATCGTTGCGTTGAACGACGTCACCACCCCCGAAGCGCTGTCGTACATTGACTTCCAGCTGAAGCGCCTTGGCGTGCCAAAACTGCTGGCGCGAGCCGGCGCCGACGACGGCGACGTGATCTGGATCGCTGGCTTCAGCTTCGAATATCACCCGGAGATCTAGTGCGTATCGTCGTCAAGGTCGGCACCTCGTCGCTCACCGACGAGATCGGCGCGATCAACACCGGATTCGTTGGGCGGCTCAGCGAGCAGATCGCCATGCTCAACCAGCAGGACCACCAGATCGTGGTGGTGTCCAGCGGGGCGATCTCGGCCGGTGTCGCCGCCCTTGGGCTGAGCGCGCGGCCCACCGACGTCACAACCCTGCAAGCCATCGCGGCGGCGGGCCAGAGCCGGCTGATGGATGTGTGGTCGCGGGCACTTGGCGAACACGACCTGGTCGTCGCCCAGGTGCTGCTGGTGCCCCACGACTTCGTCAACCGCCGCCAGTATCTCCATACACGCAAGACGTTGACCAAGCTGCAAGAACTCGGCTGCATCCCGATCATCAACGAAAACGACGCCATCGCCAGCGACGAGATCCGCTTCGGCGACAACGACCGCATCGCCGCCCTGGTCTCGCACAACGTTGGCGCCGACGTGCTGGTGCTGCTCACCGACACCGAGGGGCTGTACACCAGCGATCCGCGGCGGGATGCATCGGCCACGTTGATCCGCGAAGTAGGTGCCAACGATCCGTTGCTCGACGTGCGCGCCACACAGCGCGGTACGGTGCGCGGCAGCGGGGGGATGGCATCGAAGCTGGCTGCGGCACGCATCGCCTCGTCGTCCGGCGTGGTGACCGTGATCGCCGCAGCCGAGCGACCGAACGTCTTGCTCGATGCCGTCGACGGATTGCTGGTTGGGACGACGTTCCGAGCCAGCAGTCGTCGCCTCCCGGCGCGCAAGCTGTGGATCGCCTTCGCCGCCCGACCCAACGGTCGTGTCACCGTCGACGACGGCGCCCGCGGTGCGTTGATCGAACGGGGTACGTCGCTGCTACCCGCCGGCGTCACCGCGGTGACCGGCAACTTCCACGAACACGACGTCGTCGAGATCTGCGATCAAGCCGGCACGGTGATCGCCCGCGGCCTGGTGCAACTCGACGCCAGCGCGCTGCGCACCGTGGCGGGCAAGCGCACCACTGAGATCCCCTCGAACGTTGCCCACGAAGTCATCCACCGCGACGACCTGGTCACGATGATCTGACCTGGTCAGTGGTTGCTCTTGAACGGGGCTACCGGCTCCAGACTGATGCGTACCACGCTGCTGCGCCCGTCGACGGTGCTGACGGCGATCAGGTCGTGACCGATCACGCCGAGGACACGCTCGATGCTCGAGTCCAGCCAGGCGGCCGGTGCGATGGGTGAACTACCAAAGACCATCACGGCCATCGGGTAGAGGCCGTTGTCGATGTGTGGGGCGTAGACGACCGTGCCATCGGGGCCTGGGTAGGCCTGCTTGTGACAGACCTTGGCGTCGCACCCGATGGTGCCGACCAGGTTGCTGTCGGAGCCAAGGACCGAGCCGTCGGGTAATGCCCAACGTCGAGTCACGGTATCGCCGGTGGCCAGGACCATTTCGGGTCCGTCCGTGCTGTCGTCGATCCGGGCAAAGGTGAACGACGGGTCGACGTCGATGTTCGAGCGGGCACCGTTCTCGAAGCCGATTGATCCTGGCCATCTGTTGCAGTTGCCGAGCTTCGATCCGGGCGGCGGAGGCGCCGAGGCGACCTCGCGGATCTTCGTCCATGCCCCCAGGGCCCGTCGGTAGACGGCGGCGACGGGGGAGCCGCTGGTCGAGCAGGCGTACAGGTCACCGTGGGGGCCGAACTCGATCTGTGTCCCCAGGGGGACGTCGATACCGGTGTCGGCCTCTAGGCTCTCGCCCGGGTAGATCGCCACCAGCCGGCTGGTCTGTTGGCCCTCTTTGGCCACCACCAAGGTGCCGTCGGCAGCGATCGCCAGGGTGGAGGTTGAGAAACCGTCGAGCGTCACCGCTGAATCGGGAAGCTGCTGGAGCACGGGAGCCTGGGAGACGCCGCCGGACTCGCCTGGTTTGTCGGGAACCGACGAGGTTGACAATGTCGTCGGCGCAGACTCGGTCACGGTTGTTGGTGCCGCGGACGTGGGCACCTCGGACGAGACAACCGACGACGGCACAGTGGCTGGCGAGATCTGCCGAGCTGGGTTGCGGATGACCATCCACATTCCCACGACCAATGCCGCAGCAATCACCGCAGCGCTGACAGCGATCCAGGCGCGGCCGTGATGGACAGCCGGTGTCGTCGGAGGGGTCGCCGCTCGACCGCCGCTCTTGACCGCGCGCAGTGTCGCATCGAGATCCAGTCGCTCTATGCAGCGGCGGTGCAGGCTCTCCGCTGCCCGGGTAAGTCGTTCGTCGAGCATGTCCATCACCTCAACTCCTCGCTGCCAAGCGCCGCAGCCAACGTCCGCCGAGCTTTGTGTAACGATGCCGTGACTGTGCCCGTGGCAATCTCGAGCGTTGCGGCGATCTCCGCCACCGGCAGGTCGTACACGTAGCGCAGCACGACTATCTCCCGCTGGCGACCGGGTAGCCGGCGCACCGCTTCCCACACCGTGTCGAATTCGTCGGCGAGCGTCACGGTTTCTGAACCGTGCCCGGCTCGGCTCAGAGCGGCGCGCTCGCGCTTGACGCGTCGCGAACGGTCGATCGCCAGATTGATCGCGACGCGACGTACCCACGCCGCTGGAATGTCCAACGAACTGACACGGCGCCACTCGCGATAGGCGCGCAGCATCGACTCTTGAGCGACCTCTTTGGCGACTTCGCGGCTACCGGTTAGCGCCGCCGCCGCCGTGACCAGACGAGGAAATTCGGCACGGAAGAACCGGTCGAAATCCGTTGCCTGCGTCACCGTCACAGCATGTACACGCTGCGACTGGCACTGGCGCTTATCCGAGATGCACGACGCTGGCTACCAAATCCGACGAATCTCGTCGAATTCGGTAGCCAGCGTCGGCGGCGAGTGAAGAATCAGCCGGGTTGGCCGGGCTGTGTTTGGGCTTGAGGTTCGGCGGCGCCGACCGAGGGGGCGGCAGCGGTACCGCTGTCCAAGCCGAGCTCGGCGCGCAGCTCGCTGAGGCGGCTCTGCGCCTCGACGTTGGCCGTGGCCTGCTCGACTTCCATGACGCGGCTTTCGACCGATGCTTCGGTGAGCTCGCTGGTGGCCTTGGCCTTGGCGTAGCGAGCTTCGATCTTCTGCTGAACTTCGCTGAGCGTGGGGACGTCGTCGCCGACGGTCTCGTTCAGCTGGCTCATCGCCTTGTTCATCTCTTCTTGCATCTTGGCCTGGTCGAGCTGGGAGAGCAGCTTGGACTTCTCCGACAGCTTCTGCTGCAGCAGCCGACTGTTCTGCTGCACGGCGGCCTTGGCCTGATCGGCAGCCTGCGTGGAGTCGAGGACCATCGACTTCAATCCCTCGACATCGCGCTCGACCTGGATCAACTGGTTGGCGATCGTCTCGGCCGCGGTGGTGTATTGCGATGACTTGGCTGCATCGCCCGCCTTGGATGCGTCGGAGGCCATGATCAACGCCTGGCGGGCGTTGGCGTTCAGCTTTTCCAGCTCGCCCATCTTGGCGTTCAGGCGCATCTCGGCCTGCTTCTGGTTGGCGATCACGTTGGCCGCCTGCTCCTTCAACCGACGGTGCTGGGCCTGCGCTTCGGTGATCGCTTGTTCGAGCTGAACAGCCGGATCTGCCCGGGCATCCATATCGCGGTTGAACTTTGCGGTGAAGTATTTCCACCACTTCTTGATCGACTTGAACATGACGTCAGGATACTTCAGCCGATCCACGGTCGCGGCCGGGGAGTCGCCGGCGGATCTCGTCAAGCTCGGGCCCACCCAACACGGCCAGCACCCCAACAAAGACGACGACAGCGGTGAGCCCCCCAACGATGCAGCGCACGAACGCGCCCGCACCGGCATTGGCGCCGACATTGCGAGCCACGATCCAGGTGACCTCGGCCATCACCACTGAGGCCAACAGGGTGCGGCCCAGGCTGGCCAGCACGGGGCGGATCGGAAAGCCCGGAACCTTGTACGACAGGACCTGCAGCGCCCAGGCAGCAGCGACGATGTAGGCCAAGGCGAAGGCGATCGCCAGACCCATCACCCCATAACGCTCGACGAGGATGACCGCGAAGACGATATTCAGCAGGTTCTCGCCGCAGTTGATGATGAACGGGGTGCGCGCGTCGTGGTGTGCGTAGAACACTCGCAGGACGAACAGATAAATCGAGAACGCGCCGAGGCCGATAGCGAAGCCGGCTAGACCGCGGCTGGTCAGGTCGGCGGCGGATGGACTGAACCGCTTCCACTGGAATGCGGCCCCGATGATCGGACGCCGCAAGGTGAACAGCAAGAACCCAGCCGGGATGGTGAGCACCCCGATCATCCGCAGTCCAAGTGTCGTCTGGCTGATCAGGCGGGTTTTGTTGCGCTGGCCAATGGCGCTCGACATCCCCGGAAGGAAGGTCGTGGCGATCGATACCCCAAGCAGCCCGTGGGGCAGCACGAACAATGTGAATGCCCGGGTGTAGGCGTCTTGATCGCCATTGCCTGGTCGGACCAGGTACTGGATCACCAGGATCGCGACTTGATTGGCCACCACGTAGCCCAGTGCCCAGCCCGAGAGGGAACGGAGCCGCTGCACCGCCGGATGCTTGGGCTGGAAGGTGAAGCGCAGCGGAACACCGACGCTGCGCAGCGAAGGGAGCAAGGCGATGGCCATCACAGCGATACCCCCGGTGGCGCCAAGCCCCAAGGTCCAACGCAGCCGATCGTCGGTGATCACGTCGGTCAGCGACGGCGCCTGTCCCGTCTTTCCAGCAGCCGACATCGCCGAGGGGACCAGCAGCAGCGAGGCGATGATCACGATGTTCGACAGCACCGGGGCCCAGGCCGCCGCGAAGAACCGCCGACGGGCTTGGAGCATCGCCGTCCCCAAGGCATTCAGCGCGTAAAAGAAGATCTGCACCAGAAAGATCCGGGCCAGCAGCGTGCCCGCGTGACGGTAGACATCGGCGTCGACGGTCGCCGCCGTGCGCAGCGAATAGAGCCGGAAGATCCACGGTGCAGCCACCACGGCGACCACCGTGATGATCGCCGTCAGAACCACGGCAACCGACACGACAGCCGCGGTGCCCTCGTCATCGCCCTCGTCGGACAGGCGGGTGAACAGCGGAACCAGGGTGGCCGACAACACGCCGCCGAGGAGCAGTTCGTAGATCAGGTTGGGGGTCGCGTTGGCCTGGTTGTAGGCGTCGGTCAGCCCGGTCTGGCCGACGATGAAGCCGAGCAGCGCGACGCGGATGAAGCCGGTCAGGCGCGACAGCGCCGTGCCGCTGGCGACGGCCAGGTTCGAGCGGAGCAGGCTCACGTCGAACGCGGGCTCACGTTGATGGCATCTGCCGCTGCTCGCCGGGCTCGTCGTGCTGCTCGCTGGGCGTGGCCGCTTGTGGCTCGACCTGCTCGAAGTCGATCACCGGGGCAGCGACGTTGAGCTCGTCGACGGCTTGACGCAACGAATCCAGCTGGCCGATCACGTCTTCGACCGCGGTGCCCAATCCCGCGGTCGGGTCGTTCCCGACGCTGACCTCGGCGGCTTGGGAAACGAGCTCGCCCATGCGCGTCGTCAACAGCCGCAGCCGCGCATCGGTGGCGTCGCGGGTGGCTTTGATTCGTTCGCCAGATTGCAGCTGCGACTGCAGCGATGCACGCAGCGCCGGATCCGTGGTCCGCTCGAGCTGGACGCGCAGCGCCGCGCTCCCAACAGCCGAGATCCGGTCGTCGAGCCCGTCGCCGTGGCGGGCGATTTGCCAGGCCTGCTCGACGGCGTCGTCAATTCGTTGCCCGATGGTGGTCAATCGATCGCGCAATGGGCCCTTCTCGGTGGACGACACCAACGAGTTGTACGCCCGTTTCGATGACTGCGCAGCCGAGACGTGGCGACGCCACGGCTCGCTGAGGACGAACGGGTCGATCGCGACGCGGCGCGGCTTGGTACCCCGGCGAGCGCGGATCACGGATCCCAACGCGCCGCCGACCACGGCAACGGCTGCGATCAGTGCCCAGATCATCGTCCCGAGGGTATCCGACCGTCAGCTATCGACGGCGACGATGTCGGCGGCGACCAGGGTGGCCAACTGCTCGTCGAACGGATCCGCCAACGGGGCGATGCGCACCGCTTGATTCGAGACCGCGGCCTCGAACAGGTTGCGCACGAATCGGGCGTTGCCGAAACCGCGGGTCCGTGGCTCGGTGGCGATCAGCTGACGGACCTTGGCCAGCGCGTCGTCCGACAGCGTGTAGCCGTTCTTGCGACACAATCCGGCGAAGATCAGAACCAGTTCGTCGTCGGTGTAGTCGGGGAAGTTGATCGTGCGCGTGAAGCGGCTCTTCAAACCGGGGTTGGAGTCGATCAGCTGGGCCATCTCGGTGGGGTAGCCAGCGGCGATGATCGAGATGTCGTCGCGGTGGTCCTCCATGAACTTGACCAACGTGTCGATCGCCTCCAGACCGAAATCATTCTCGCCGCCGCGTGCCAACGCGTAGGCCTCGTCGATCAGCAGCGTTCCGCCGAGCGCGCTGGTCAACGCCTGTTCGGTCTTGATCGCCGTTTGCCCCACGTAGCCGGCCACCAGCTTGGAGCGGTCGGTCTCGACCAGGTGACCTTTGGAGACGATGCCCAACGAGTGCAGGATCTGCGACAGCAGGCGAGCGACGGTGGTCTTTCCCGTGCCCGGGTTGCCGGTGAACACCAGATGATGGCTGGTCTCCACCACCGGCATCCCACGTTCCTTGCGTAGTTGTTGCACATGCAACAGGCTGGTCAACTGGCGGATTGCGGCTTTCACCGATTGCAACCCAACCAGTTCGTCCAACTCGCCGAGCAGCTCCGCAATCGGGCGGATCGGCAACGGCTTCGGCTCGTGGATCTGGGCGGGCGGTGATCCTGCGCTGGTTTCCGACTGTGACGGCACGGGCGGCACGGGCGGCACGGGCGACGGGGGAGTCGCCGGTTGCCCGGGACGGCGCACGTCATGGGCGTCCATATGCGTCAGCATCATCGTGCGCAACCCGTCGATCGCTGTGATCTCGTCCATCGAGGGGACCAGATCGATCGCCGCAGCGACATGGGCCAAGCGAAGGGCCCGCTCGTAATAGATGTGGGCGCGGGACGTGCCAGCGCGCTGGTCGGCCTTGACCAGCAGATCAAACAGCGCGCTCGGTTGATCCAGCACTGCCTGGCGACCACGCAGGATGCCCATCTCGCGCAGCTTGGCGGCCGTGGTGATGAGAGGTGGCTCCAGCAGTGGGCCGACCGAGTCCAGATAGGCGTCGAGCTCGGAGTCGGTAAATCGGCCGTCGGCATCAAAGGTTCCGGCGACGATGCTGCCAGCCTCGAGCCCGGCCGCCGACATGAACGAGTCTGGTGCAGATTTCCCCAGGGCGGCGAGTTCCCCGCTGACGTCGGCGATGAATCGAGAGACCGCCTCGGTCAGCGGGGAATCAGCCATCCCCCAATCCTTGCGCGTCAGCCGCGACGAACGGCAATGCCGTCTGCCTCGGCGGGCCCACCGGCGTCATCCTGGGTGACGACCAACCAGCCGAGCGCCCCCTGATTGTCGACCTCGGGCTTGGTCCAGTCGACCGGCAGGTTGACCGAGCCCCCGGCGGGGACGCTGACGTAGGCACCCGTCGACACGGCGGTCTTGAACGGACGGAACATCTTGGTGGTGGTCACATCCGGTGCCAGTGAGCCGTCCATGATCGAATACGAGGCGACAGCGAAGTTGAACTTGGCACCCTCGCCCTGGAGGCCCAGCGCGCTGAGCATGGTGGGGATCAACACCACCGACCCGTTCGACGGAGCGCTGGTTGCCATTTGCGTCACCACGGTGTTCGTCTTCAGGTTGATCAGGAAGGCGTTGACCAGCCCATTCGGCGTGCCCGTGGTGAGCAGCCCGGCATCGACAGCAACGAGCGCGAAGTCGGGCTCGGCGTTGCCGCCGGTATCGATCAGGACGTCGGTCTCCTCGGTGGCGTGCGTGCTGGTGCGGTTGTTGTAGTTCACGGCAAAGACGATCAGCGCGTCCTTCGGGTTCTGGTCGTCGCGGAAGGACTGGACGCCGACATTGCGGATATCCGGCACCAACGGGTCGACCACGTCGCCAGCCGCGTCGTCGTGCGTCCATTGGTAGATATCGGCCGTCCCAGCGACCAGGCCATTGTTCGACAGGGTCAACGCTGTGGTGGTGCTCCCTGGAGCCGATTGCGCCGTGACGTTCGAGAGCACGTTGGCAACCTGCGCATAGGGCACGACCAAGCGGGTGATGCCCGTGGTGGCGCTCCTCGGCGAGGCGATGATCCGACCTTGGATGGTCGGCAGCGCGCCACGGTCGGCCGCGGCGGCGTCGGCGAGAGCGGCAGCGTTGTCGATGTGCAGTGTGGCCTGGACGACCCCGGTCTGGCCGGCACCGATCGTGATCGTCGATGGGTTGAGGGCGAGGTGGCTAGCCCCGAGGTCGCTGGTGGCGCTCACCGACAGGTCGTAGGTCACGGCGGTGGCCGACGTATTGGTGATGTTGAACGACAGCGTCTCGCTGTGCGTTGCCGTGGTGAGCTCGTCGAAGCCGAACGACAGGTTGTTCTTGCCATCGTCCGTCCACGGGAACGCCCGTGCATCGACAGCGAGATCAGCGCGTACCAACCCGGCACCGCCGCGGCGCGGCGTGTAGTTGCCGATGTCTTCGGCGGCCGCGGTGCCCATCAGGATCCCCTTGATCGCGATTGGCGTCAGGGTCGGATGGGTTTGGCGAACGAGGGCGGCAATGCCGGCGGTGTGCGGGCTGGCCATCGACGTGCCGGAGATGCGCACGCCCTGGTTGCCCGTCCCGGCAAACGTCGACAGGATGGCAACGCCGGGGGCGGCGATGTCTGGCTTCAGCGCGCTGTCGCCGTAGCGCAGCCCGTTCGAGGTGAATGAGGCGAATCGCTTGTAGCTCGGGTTGGGGATCGGATCGCCCATTGCAATCGTCGCCGTGCCTCCCGCAGTGAGCCTCGCCCCGTCTGCCTGCGATGCGCCAAGGAAGGGGATGGTGACACCGGCGATCGGGCCTTCAACGGGCGGCAGGCCAGGTGAATCGTTGATCATGATGACCGCCAATGCACCAGCGGCCTGACCCCAACGAGCGCGATCCACGCGGGCGCATGTGCCGCGAGTGGTGACCGCGATCTTGCCCGCAGCAGCGGCGTAAATCGGGGCCGCGGCGGCGTCGTCGGCAGCGCAGCCAAGGCCCAAATTGACCAGTTCGCCGGTGATCGGGCCTGGCACGGCTGCGCCATTCGAGTTCTGCGCGGCGATCGGGGCACCGCTGGCCAGGGTGATCTTGAAGGTCGGCAGCGTCGAATAGGCCACGTCGACGGCGGCGACGCTGAGCGCCTTATTACTGGTGGCCGGCGAGCCGGTCATGTAGGCGTTCGGGCCTTCGTTGCCGGCAGCGGCGACGACCAGGACGTTGGCATTGACGGCATTGTCGATGGCCATGGCCTCGACGTTCTCGGCGTTACCGAAGGGCGCGCCGAGCGACATGTTGATCACGTTGGCACCATCGGTGACCGCCCGGTCGATGGCGGCGACGATGATGAAGTCATCGACGCTGCCATCGCAGCCGAACACCTTGTACGCCAGCAACGTGGCCTTCGGCGCGGCACCCGGCGGGACGCTGAATTGGTTGGCCAGCGTGGTGTCGTCGTAGGTGCCCGTGTACATGGCCCCGGCCGCGGTAACGCCAAAGCCAGCCACCGAGCCGGCGACATGCGAACCGTGTTCGCCACAAGGCAGCGGGTCGGGGTCGGGGCTCGGCGTCGTTGTCTCGCCCGGCTGGTCGGCGCTGGCGTCGTAGTTGTCGCCGACGAAGTCGTACCCGCCGACGACCTTGGCGGTCGGGAACGTGCCCGGTTCGATGGTCGTCGAGTTGTTCGAGCCGAACGCCGCCGCCGTGCCCGGCCCACCGAAGTTGGCGTGGGTGTAGTCGATGCCGTCGTCGATCACGGCCACCTTGATCCCGGCGCCGGTCGCCCCGGCGTACTTCCAGGCCGATGGGACGCCGGTGAACTGATCGGAGACCGCGTTGCTCTTGTGAAACACCCGACTGGCCTGAACACGGGCCACGCCAGGGGTGGCGGCGATCGAGCGCAGCACGGCTGGCGTGGCCCGCACGGTGATCGTGTTGACGACGGTGTCGGTGCTGCCGAGGACGTTGGGCGCGAGCTTGCGGACGGCCTTCTCGGCCGATGAACGATCGGCGCGGGCCGCCGCGGCCGCTGACTTGAGATCCAGCGACTTGCCCTTGGCCGCGGCGTCGTTGACCCGCTCGACAGCCGGTGCCGCACGGAACTGGACCATCGCCGTGATCTCGGAATGCGCGGCGAGGCCGGGTGGGATGCCGACGATGGCGGCGCCACCACTGGATATCACCGGAAACCGGTCGACGCCGGGTGTGGGGTCAGCCGGTGGTGCAGCCGATGCACCGGGAATGCCCGCGGCGGTTGCTCCCAAGACGACGACTGCGGCAATCGCAGTCAGCGCCGTGCGCTTCTTGGTGCTCATCGGTGTCCCCTTCCGGGCTGATCGTCAGAACAGATGGAACGACAGTACTGCACTCGTCAAGTGCTCCGGAACGGACATTCCGCGGCGGCGCGCGGCCGGCTCGGCCGATCGGACGGTGCAGCGGGTCGTGCCGTTATCGTGCCTGCCATGCCTGAGCGTTTCGAAAGTGTCCAGCAAGTCCGCGATGGACTGAAGGACGTCCACTATTTGGCCGACGACGGGATTTCTGGCGTCGTCTTTCTCGCCGACCGGTTGGCCAAGCCCGTGCTGGTCGAGGGGCCCGCCGGCACCGGCAAGACTCAGTTGGCCAAGAGTGTTGCCGAGATGCTCGGGGCTCGGCTGATTCGCCTGCAGTGCTACGAGGGTCTGGACGAGTCCAAGGCGCTGTACGAGTGGAACTACAAGAAGCAACTGCTGCGCATTCAGGCCGATAAGTCGAGCGACTCGTGGAGCGAAGTCCACGACGACATCTTCTCCGAGGAGTTTTTGCTAACTCGCCCGCTGCTTGAAGCGATCAGCGCTGATGAGCCCGTGGTACTGCTGATCGACGAAGTCGATCGTGTCGAGGTCGAGACCGAGGCGTTGCTGCTGGAGATCCTCTCGGAATACCAGGTATCGATTCCTGAATTGGGCACGATCACCGCGAAGCAGATCCCGTTGGTCTTCCTGACGTCGAACAACACCCGCGAGCTGAGCGAGGCGCTGAAGCGCCGCTGCCTGTTTCTGCACGTCGACTACCCGGACATGGAGCGGGAAAAGGAGATCGTGCTGACCAAGGTCCCCGACGTCACTGCCAACCTGGCCGACCAGATCGCCCGCATCGTGCGCAGCATCCGTCAGCTGGACCTGAAGAAGGCGCCGTCGGTGAGCGAGACGATCGACTGGGCACGGACCCTGGTGCTGTTGGGCATCGACCACATCGACGCTCAGCAGGCCAAGGAAACCCTGCACATCCTGCTGAAGTACCAGACCGACATCGCCAAAGCCGCCAAAGAACTGTCCGTCGACGCCAAGTAGTCGGGCCTTTTGGGTCTAGGCGAGCGGCTGTCGGCGTCGGGCGAGCACGAGCAGCGCGGCGCCGACGGCCACCACGATCCCGGCGATCAAGACAGTCGATGCGGACTCCGTCCCCGTGCTTGGGAGTCGGATGTCGGGGTGCATCGTGGTGCCCGGCGAACTTGCTCCTGGGTTGGGGACCGAGCTACCGCTACCGGCTGAACTCGATTGCGTCGTGGTCGATGCGGTTGGCGTTGTGGTTGACGAGGCTGTGGTCGTCGTGGT
>Ga0073899_10000012_pt1 | contig 184642 bp, 163 predicted proteins | sample KloWWTmetaKNB5Ph_FD_88975 | JGI IMG/M metagenome (GOLD analysis project Ga0073899, IMG submission 88975) | Active sludge microbial communities from Klosterneuburg, Austria, studying microevolution and ecology of nitrifiers - Klosterneuburg... | ecosystem: Engineered > WWTP > Aerobic digester... | reverse complement strand
GATCGCCCAGATCGGCTCGTAGGCGATCACCATGTCGACGACCTGCGCATTGGTCACTCCCGCCAACCCAGCACGGACTTGTCCGATCACCTTGTCGAGCGTTCCGCCGGCCTCTCGTTCATCCAGCGTCTCGCCGCAGCACAGGATCGGAATCATCCCCTGCTTCAACACGGCCAGCACTTTCTTGTTAACGACCTCGTCCGTCTCCCCAAACATCTCGCGACGCTCGCTGTGTCCGCAGATCACGAAATGCACGCCGAGCTTGGCCAAGAACGCTGGCGACACCTCCCCGGTGAACGCGCCCTTCTCCTCGAAGTAGCAGTTCTGCGCCCCCAGGAAATAGCCGAGCTTGTCGGCCTCCAGCACGGTCTGCACACTGCGGATGTCGGTGAACGGCGGATGAATACTGACGTCGACGTGTTCGAGTTCGTCCTTGCCGATCAGGTAGGCGAACTTTTGGATGAACTGGATTGCCTCGAAGTGGTTGTGATGCATCTTCCAGTTGCCTGACAGCAACGGGCGACGCGGTGCATTCGAGACGTCATCAGCGGGCATTGGTTGCACCTCGCAGGGCTTCCAGGCCGGGCAGGTCGCCCAACTCCAACAATTCCAACGACGCCCCGCCCCCGGTTGACACGTGGTCGACATCGTCATCCAACTTGAACTGGGCCAACGCCGCGGCGGAGTCTCCCCCGCCGACCACGGTAAAGGCCTTCGTGTCGGCCATCGCTTGGGCAACGGTACGCGTGCCAGCTTCGAAGCGCGGGTCCTCGAACATGCCCATCGGGCCGTTCCAAAACACCGTGCGCGCATCAAGGATCACATCGCTGAACGCTGCCGCGGTACCGGGCCCGATGTCGAACCCCTTCGCCCCGTCGGGCACGTTGCGCCCGAACGTGGCGTAGTTGCCATTGGCGTCGATGCCGGTCAAATCTTCGGGCAGATGGATCGTCTTGCCCAACGCCAGCAACCGTTTGCAGGTCTCGACCTGATCGGGTTCAAAGAGCGAATCGCCGACGCTGTAGCCCTGCGCGGCAAGGAAGGTGAAACACATCGCTCCACCGATGACCAGCGAGTCAACAACGTTCAGCAACGCTTCAACAACGCCGAGCTTGTCGCTGATTTTCGAGCCACCAAGCACAGCCACAAACGGGTGCTTGGGGTTGCTGCGCAGCCCAAGCAGCACGTCGACTTCTTTCTGCAGCAACAATCCCATCGCCGACGGCAACGTCTGCGGTGGTCCGACGATCGACGCGTGGGCTCGGTGCGCGGCACCGAACGCGTCGTTGACATAGGCATCGATGCCCTCGATGATCTGGGCGACAAACGCCGGATCGTTGCCCTCCTCACCCGGATTGAAGCGCAGATTTTCCAGCAGTTCCACGCCCGGGGCCAGTTCGGCCAACCGGGCGCGGACTGCGTCCATCGAATATTTGGCGTCGACCTTGCCCTTTGGCCGACCAAGGTGACTGGCCGTGACCACGGTAGCACCACGTTCGGTCAACCAGTTGATCGTCGGCAGCGCGGCGCGGATCCGGAAGTCGTCGGTGATCAGCCCGTTCTCCATCGGCACGTTGAAGTCCGTCCGGACCAAAACTCGCTTGCCGCTGATGTCACCCAGATCGTCGAGCGTCGGGATCTTGGACACGGAAGTGCCTACTTCTTCGACTTCGGCTGCTTCGAGGCGGCGTACAGGACCATGTCGACCAGACGGTTCGAGTAGCCCCATTCGTTGTCGTACCACGACAACACCTTGACCATCTTGCCCATGCTCATCGTCAGGCCGGCGTCGAAGATGCTGCTGTGCGGGTCGCCGACGATGTCGCTGGACACGATCGGGTCCTCGGTGTACTTCAAGACACCCTTCAGCGGGCCGCTCGACGCGGCCTTCTTGAACGCCGCGTTGATCTGCTCGACGGTGGCCGCGGTCTTCAGGTTGGCGGTGAAGTCGACGACCGAGCCGGTGGGCACCGGGACGCGCAGCGAGGTGCCGTCGAGCTTGCCCTTCATCGACCCCATCACCAGGCTGGTGGCGCGAGCCGCTCCGGTGGAGGTCGGCACGATGTTGATCGCCGCGCCGCGGGCCCGACGGAGGTCCTTGTGCGGGCCGTCGACCAGCTGCTGGTCGCCGGTGTAGGCGTGGACGGTCTGCATCAGGCCCTGCTCGACGCCAAAGTTGTCGTCGAGCACCTTGACGACCGGCACGAAGCAGTTGGTGGTGCAACTGGCGTTGGAGATCACTTGTTGCGTCTTCGGGTTGTAGTCCTTGTGGTTGACGCCATAGACGAAGCTGCCGTCGGCCCCATCACAAGGAGCGGAGACGATGACCAGCGGAGCGCCCGCCTCGACGTGGGCGGCGGCAGCATCACGCTTGGTGAAGAAGCCGGTGGACTCGATGACGACGTCGACGCCCAGATCACCCCACGGCAGGTTCTTCGGATCGCGCTCAGACAATACCTTCAGCTCGTCACCATCGACCGAGATGCCGTTCTTCGTTGCCTTGATGTTGTAAGGCAGGACGCCCATCACCGAGTCGTACTTCAACAGGTGGGCCATTTGGTCGAGCGAGCCGAGGTCGTTGACGGCGACGAAATCGATCTCGGCGCCGCGCTTCTTGGCGGCGCGGAAAAAGTTGCGGCCGATGCGGCCAAATCCGTTGATACCTACGCGAACAGTCATCGCTGTTGTGTCCTTTCGGGGTTCACAAGGGGGTGGGCTTCACACACGATCCACCACTCACACTAGTGATTGGCGGACGGGTCGCAGAATCGCCCGAGTGCTGCTAGCGGGCTAGATCCCGGTGACTGACACCCACCGGGACGCCACGACCGCGCAACCGCCGGGCGAGCTCTTCGACGACGGCCACGCTGCGGTGCCGGCCGCCGGTACAGCCGATTGCCACGGTCAAATAGCTCTTCCCCTCGGCCTCGTAGGCGGGGACCAGATCGGCGAGCATTTCCTCGAGCTGGTCCAGAAATCGCCAGGTTTGGGCGCGCTCGATCACGTAATCACGTACCGCTGGATCGTGACCGGTCAGCGGCCGTAGGTCTTCGTCCCAATGCGGATTGGGGAGGAATCGAACGTCCATCACGATGTCGGCATCGATCGGCAGACCGTGCTTGAAGCCGAAGCTCTCGATCGACACCTGCATATGCGCGCTGGTCGCATCGTCATCGAAGGCGTTGACCAATTTGGCCTTCAGTTGATGGACGTTCATCGACGACGTATCGATCAGCATGTCGGCCACGTCGCGGGCCCCCGACAGCATTTCCCGCTCGTGCTCGATCGCTTCGACCAGACCGGCAACGTCGCCGGACATCGGGTGCTTGCGGCGAGACGCGTCGTAGCGCTTGACGAGCGATGGGGTGTCCGCATCGAGAAACAGCAGGCGAACACGGTGGCCGTCGGAACGGAGCTGGGCCATCGTCGCCAACACGTCGGTGTGTTGCCGACCGGAGACGAGGGCGAGACGTTCGATGCCGCTGCCCGGCAGTGTGGCGAGGCCGACGAAGCGCTCGACCAGTGAGGTCGGCAGATTGTCGATCACGTACCAGTCCAGGTCCTCCAAGACCGCAGCTGCCGCCGAACGACCAGCGCCGGAAAGACCGGTGATCAGCACGACATCTGCCATGGCCGCATCGTAGATGGCGACCTAGCTGGGGGCAGGTACCGTCGGCTGTTTGATCAGGCGCAAGAACAGCAGCCGCGGGATAGTCGCCGCGTCGGCGTATTCGTGGGCGCGGGCCAAGAATCCAGCCGGGGGTGCCGGTTCATCCATCCGCTCCACGAGCAATCCATGGGCCGCCAAGCTGTTCAGGTAGCGACTGAGCGGGCGATGGATGAACGGGATGAACACACCTTTTTCGACTTCCTCGATCGTCAAGTCCTCGATCAGGTACGGGCCGATCCGCCAGTACTGCTCGGGCGGTTCGATGATCTGGTCGTCGATCCATCCGCTCCCTGGCGTTTGCAGGAGCGGATGATTCAGAAAGAACGCAAACGTCCCGCCGGGCTGCAAGACGCGGGCGACTTCGGCGATCGCCGCGTCGACGTCGGTGATGTGCTCGAACACCAGACAAGCGATGGCCGTGTCGAAGGTTCCATCGGCGAACGGAAGCTGCGCCGCACCGGCCCGGGCGAACAAGCCATCGCCTCGCTGAGCAGCAACGCTGATCTGATTCCAGGTGGGATCGACCCCGACCACCAGGGGCACGCCCAGGCGGGTCGCCAGGCGGGTGATCTGCCCGTCGCCACAGCCGATGTCGAGCACCCGCTGCGCACCGTGCAATTCACCGGCGGCCATCGGCAGAATCTGCTCCTCGTACTCGGGGTCGGCACCCTCGGTGAACCCGTCGATCCACCATTCGGCGTGGGTCTCCCACAGTCCCTCGGCGGGCGGTGGCGTGGCCGCGGAACGGTCGTCGGTCATCGGCCGCGCAGTCGTTTGCTGAGTTCGTTTAAGCGCCGCTTGTCGTCGGCCGACAGCGAATCCATCCCGCTCGAGGAGATCTTGTCGAGCAACGCGTCCAGCTCCGCTTGATCTTTGACGTGATCGAACGACGGCGCCTTGTCGTCTTCGAACTCGCTCCAGGGCCCGGCGACCACCGATCCGCCGCCTCGCGAGCGACGCTGCTTCGGCCGTGGCGCAGAACGGGTCATCGCCCGACGATGTCCGCCAGCGAAACGAGGCATCCACCCGAAGTACTCCTCGAGCATCCCGCATTGGCGCGCGCCGATCAGGGCGACGACGATCACGAGGAGCAGCATGACCAGCGCGCCGGTGCGCCGATCGGCGACCAGGCTGAGCACGTCGAGCCCAACGAAGACCAACGCCACGATCCAGGCCGGGATGCCGAAGAAGAACGGCATGTTCGGCGTGTCCAGGGCGAACACCGCGAGCATCCCGGTGCCGAGCAGGCTGAGCCCGTAGGCCTCGCTGGTGTTGACGGTGAACGGCAAGGCGGTGACCACCGCCGCGGGGATCACGGTCATCGCCACGATCAGCCAGGCGAACGGTTTGCGCCCGACCTGATCCTCGATCGCGTGGCCGAAGAACCAGAAGAAGGCGAGGGTGATGATCACCCAGATCTGGGTCGGTGGGTTGACGATCGGCCAGGTGATCAGCCGCCACAGTTCGCCGTCGCGGACGTAGGGCCCGAAGAAGATCAACTTGATCAGCGACGCCTTGCTGGCCGCGTAGACGAACATCGAGATCACGCCCAAGATGACCAGCAGTGCCGTGGTGGTGATATCAAGATCACCAACGCGGAACCATCCATCGCGCTGGCGGCGTGGCGGCAAGGAGAACTCGTAGCGCCCTGGCACGGCGGAAACCCTACTGCCCAATAGCCTCGATGGGGATGGTGCGCCGACCCCCCGCTGGAACGATCCCGGAGGGCCCTGGGTCGTACCAGTTCAAGGATGAACTGGGTCGGGTGATCTACGTCGGCAAGGCGGCCAACCTGCGCCAGCGACTGTCGAACTACTTCCAATCGCCACGCAACCTGCACGCCCGCACGGCGCAGATGGTGACCACCGCGGCCAGCGTCGAATGGATCGAGGTGCGCAACGAGGTTGAAGCGCTGATGCTCGAGTACAGCCTGATCAAGCAGCACCGACCGCGTTTCAACATCCGCCTGCGCGACGACAAGAGCTACCCGTTCCTGGCAGTGACGGTGGACGAAGCGTTCCCCCGCGCCCTGGTGATGCGTGGGCGCAAACGTAAAGGAACTCGCTACTTCGGTCCCTACGCCCACGCCTACGCAATCCGCGACACGCTGGATCTGCTGCTGCGCAGTTTCCCGATCCGCACCTGCAGCCCGGGCAAGTACAACCAGCATCACCGCCTGGGCCGGCCGTGCCTGCTGTTTCACATCGAGAAGTGCAGCGGCCCGTGCGTCGGCGAGATCGACGAGGAGTCCTACCGGGCGTTGGTCAACGAGTTGTGCGACTTCTTGGATGGCAACACCGACCAGATCGTCCGCCGGCTCAGTGCCGACATGCGCGAGGCGGCGGCCGATTTGGAGTATGAACGCGCCGCCCGTCTGCGTGACCGTTTGCAGGCGGTGCAACGGGCGATCGAAAAGCAACAGATGGTCGCTGACACCAACGAAGACATCGACGTGATCGGCATCGCCGACGACGAGCTGGAAGCGGCGATGCAGGTGTTCTATGTGCGCAAGGGTCGAGTCGTTGGGCGCAAGGGTTTCGTCATCGACAAAGTCGAGCCGGTCAGCGCCGGCGGGCTGGTTGAACGGATCATGGAGCAGCTCTACGGCGACGACCCGCCGTTGGGTGTGCCCAAGCAAGTGCTGGTGCCGGCGCTGGGCGACGACACGGACATCTTCGAAGATTGGCTGTCGCAGTTGCGCGGTTCGAAGGTGCAAATCCGCGTTCCGCAGCGCGGCGACAAGCGCGCTCTGCACGAAACCGTGACGCGCAACGCCAAGGAAGAGTTCACCCGCCACCGCTTGCGTCGGGCCGGCGACCACAACGCTCGCAGCCGGGCGTTGACCGAGCTGCAAGATCTGCTGGCCCTGCCCGAGGCGCCACTGCGCATCGAGTGTTACGACATGGCCCATCTGCACGGCACGGATTACGTCGGTTCGATGGTCGTGTTGGAGGACGGCCTGCCGAACAAGCGCGAATACCGACGGTTCAAAATCAAGACCGTCGAGGGCAACGACGACTTCGCGGCGATGGAAGAGGTACTCACCCGTCGCCTGACCGCCTACCTGAACGAACGCGACCGTCCGCTCGACGAGGAACTCGCTGACGGCGCGCCACGCAAGCCACGCAAGTTCGCCTATCCCCCACAGCTGCTGGTCGTCGACGGTGGCAAGGGACAGCTAGCGGTTGCCGAACGCGTCGTCGCCGCGTTGGGGCTGACGGACGAAATCCCAATCGCCTCGCTCGCCAAGCGCTTCGAGGAAATCTTCGTGCCCGGGCGCGGCGAACCGATCGAGGTGCCGCGCGGCAGCGAGGCGTTGTTCATGCTGCAACGAATCCGCGACGAGGCCCATCGCTTCGCCAACACGTTTCATCGCGAGCTACGCAACAAACGGATGAGAGCGAGCGCGCTCGACGAGATTCCCGGATTGGGCCCAGCGCGCACCAAGCAACTCGTCAAGGTGATGGGCGGGATCAACGCAGTGAAGGCCGCGTCGCTGGACGAACTGAAGGCCCAATCCTTCCTCCCCGACGCCGTCGCCGAAGCGATCCACGCCAAATTCCACCCCTGACCGACGTTAGGGACGTTTGGTGCCAGGCACCAAACGTCGGTCGGTCACGGAGGTTGGGAGACCGACGTTTGGTGCCTGGCACCAAACGTCGGTCGTGGCCTCATGCGCCAGATGGTGGCGGCGTAGGTCACGGAGCGACGCGGTCAGGGGATCCGTCTGGGAGCGGGTTGGTCGTCGAGATGCGACCGAAGCGGCCGCTGAAGATCCCGCCGGCGATCAGCAGCGCACTGACGGCCAGGATCACCCAGGCGACCACCCGGCCGGACCCGACCGCCCCATCGCGCAGGACCGCCAGCACCAAAGCGACCGCGGCCGAAGACCAGGCGATGATGGCGATGCGCAACGAGACACGCTCAACGAAGGTCAGCTCGACGTCGTCGGTCAAGGCGGTCGACGTCGCCCCGTCCGATCGCAGGAGGTGCTCGATCCAGCGGATCGGTGCCGTCACCGCGAGCATCACGATCGGTGCCCAGATCAGCACAATCGCCGCCAACGTGGTGCTGTCGTGAATGCCGATACCGCGGCCGGGAGCGACGTTGGCGACCACCGCGTCAGCCGAGTAGATCGCCACGGCGGTGATCAACAGGGTCAGCAGCGCCTTGACGTAACGCAGCACGACAATCTGTAGGCGCAGCGTGTGCCGCACCATCCCGTGTTCCAGCTTGGCCACCTCCTCGAGCAACGGCCGGCTGGACGAGTCGGCGAACTCGAACAAATGATGGGCGCGGTCGACATCGGTTTCGTCCGGGCCGTGCGGGTGACCGTAGACCGCCAGTTGGCGGTCGATCGCTCGCCTCGCATCCTCGTTGGCCGGCACCAACAGACGAACGATCGACGGCTGATCACGCGCCTGATCCAGCGCAGCCTTCGCTTCCGCGCCCAACTCGTCAACGGGCAGGCGCAACGCCGTCAAGGTGAACCGGGTCGTGAACGTCTGCCGGCCAGCGGGACCGAAGTGGTTGGCGTGAAAGTAGAACCGGGTCAGATCGCGGATCAGTAGCCAGAGCGCCACACACGGGAGCAACAGCATCACCGTGACCGCGACGCCGAGGAAGACGTCGACGGCGGTGATCTGACCTTCAACGATCGAGCGCAACACGCCAGTGACGCTGTCGCGGGCGACCACCGGCAGGACCACGGTCAGCCCGGCCCCCGAGAGCAGCGCGGTGGCAACGCGATGCAGCGTGGACATCCGCACTTCGCAGCGCTGGAGGAAGGCGCGGATCCCGGCCCGTTCGTCACCCATCAGTTCAACCACGGCGGAAGTATCGCCCGCTGGGCCCGTTCCGCGGCGGATCTCGTCCGGTTAGGTTTTGGCGATGCGCGTCCTGCACGTGACCGACACATCGCTGGTGCGGTCGATGCTGCTGCCGTCGCCGCCCTGATCGACGAGCGCACCGACCGACCGAACACATTGCTGGCGATCCACCATCCGTTGCGTTCGAACAGCACGCATCCCTGGTTCCAAACGGCCGGCGCCGACGAACTGCTCGCCGTCTTAACCGCTCAACCACACGTCCGCGCCGTGCTGTCCGGCCACACCCACGAGGCGCTCGAGCTCACCGTCCACGGCGTCCGCCTGATCAGCGGTCCGTCCAGTTGGTATTCGATCGGCCACCACGGCGACGTCTGGACCAAAGGCGAAGGTCGCGCCGGCGTTCAACTGCTGGACCTCCACCCCGACGGTCGTATCGACGTCACCGCGCTGCCTCACAACGCCGCGCTCTAGCAGAAGCCCGAGACGCTGGCTATCGAAACCGACCAAGTTGATCGGTTTCGGTGGCCAGCGTGACTGACCTGATCAGCCGAGGAGCGGCTTCAGGAACTTGCCGGTGTAGCTGCCGGGGACCTGGGCCACATCCTCGGGCGTGCCTTGGGCGACGATCTTGCCCCCGCCGGTGCCGCCTTCGGGACCGAGGTCGATGATCCAGTCGGCAGTCTTGATCACGTCGAGGTTGTGTTCGATGACCAGCACGGTGTTGCCCTGATCGACCAGACGAGACAGCACCGTCAGCAAGCGGCGGACGTCTTCGAAGTGCAGGCCGGTGGTCGGCTCGTCGAGCAGATAGATCGTGTGCCCGGTGGACCGCTTGGCCAGTTCGGTGGCCAGCTTGACGCGCTGGGCCTCGCCGCCGGACAGGGTGGGCGCCGACTGGCCGAGACGCACATAGCCAAGCCCGACATCCATCAGGGTCTGCATGTACCGGCCGATCGCCGGCTGATTCTTGAAGAACTCGACCGCCTCGGCCACCGGCATGTCCAACACTTCGGAGATGTTCTTGCCCTTGAACTCGATGTCCAGCGTGTCGCGGTTGTAGCGAGCCCCCTTGCACACCTCGCAGGGCACGTACACGTCGGGCAGGAAGTGCATCTCGATCTTGATCGTCCCGTCGCCGCTGCATGCCTCGCACCGGCCACCCTGCACGTTGAAACTGAACCGCCCGGGCATGTAGCCGCGCACCTTGGCTTCCGCCGTGGTGGCGAACAGCTTGCGGATGTTGTCGAACACACCGGTGTAGGTGGCCGGGTTCGACCGCGGCGTGCGCCCGATCGGTGACTGGTCCATGTCGATCACCTTGTCGAGTAATTCGACACCCGTGATCTTCTTGTGCTTGCCAGCCGACATCTTCGACTTGTAGATCTTCTGCATCAGCACCGGCAGCAAGATGTCGCGCACCAGCGTCGACTTCCCGCTCCCGCTGACGCCGGTGACGGCGACAAAGCAGCCCAGCGGAATACGGACATCCAGGTTGTCCAGGTTGTGTTCCCGGGCACCGATGACTTCGAGCCACTCCAGCTTCGGTGGACGCCGTTCGGCGGGGACCGGGATCTTCCGCTTGCCGCTGAGGTACTGGCCAGTGATCGAATCCTTGGCCTTCGACAGTCCCTTGACCGGGCCGCTATAGACGACCTCGCCACCGTGTTCGCCAGCGCCCGGGCCGATGTCGACGATCCAGTCGCTTTCGCGGATCGTGTCCTCGTCGTGTTCGACGACCAGCACGGTGTTGCCCAGATCGCGCAGCCGCAACAGGGTGTCGATCAGCCGTCGATTGTCGCGCTGGTGCAGACCGATCGAGGGTTCGTCCAACACGTACAACGTGCCGACCAGCCCGCTGCCGATCTGGCTGGCCAGACGGATTCGCTGCGCTTCTCCCCCGGCCAAGGTGCCCGCCGATCGAGACAGCGTCAGATAGTCCAAGCCGACATCGAGCAGGAATCCGAGGCGGGCGTTGATCTCTTTGGTGACCCGTTCGGCGATCATCCGGTCGCGCTCGCTGAGTTCCAATCCTGCGAGGAACTTCGACGACTCGCCGATCGGCAGATCGCAGACCTCGGAGATGTGCTTGTCGTTGATCGTCACCGCCAACGTCGCCGGCTTGAGCCGCGCTCCTCCGCACGCCGAGCACGGAACCTCGCGCATGTAGCCCTCGTACTGCTCTCGCGCCCAGTCGCTTTCCGAACCCTCGCGCCGTCGGTTGAGCCACGGGACGACACCTTCGTAGGCCGTCGTGTACTGACGGGTGCGGCCGTAGCGGTTGCGGTATTTGACGGTCATGTTCCCGTCGACACCATGGAGGATGATCTTTTGTTGTTTGGCGGTCAGCTTGCCGTACGGCTTGTTCAGGTCGATGTCGTAGGCATCGGCCACCGCTTCGAGCATCCTGGCGAAGTACTGGGTATGGGCCGAACGCCAGGGGGCGATCGCCCCATCGTTGATCGACTGGTCCTGGTCGGGGATGACCAGTTCAGGATCGACCTCGAACGTGGTGCCCAATCCGTCGCACGTTTCGCACGCGCCATATGGCGAGTTAAACGAGAAGTTGCGCGGCGCCGGTTCGTCGAAGCTGGAACCACACGTCGGGCAGGCCAAGTGCTGGCTGAAGGTCATCGATTCGTCGTCGTCGCCGTCACGGCCGACGATCTCGACTTCGGCCACGCCCTCGGCCAGCTTCAGCGCTGTCTCGAGCGAATCGGTGAGCCGTCGTTCGATGCCATCGCGGCGCACGAGACGGTCGATGATGATCTCGATCTTGTGGTTTTCATATCGAGCGAGCTTCTCGTCGCGTTTGAGGAACTCGCTGATGTCAACGACTTCGCCGTCGACGCGAGCGCGCACGAAACCTTGGCTGGCCAAATCCTCGAGCAGCGTTGAATATTCACCCTTGCGGCCGCGGACGACTGGGGACAGCACCTGAAAGCGGGTCCCGTCGGCGAACTTCATGATCCGATCGACGATCTGCTGCGGGGTCTGACGCTGCAATCGGGTGCCGTCGTTCGGGCAGTGCTGGACACCGATTCGGGCATACAGCAGGCGCAGATAGTCGTAGACCTCGGTGATCGTGCCCACGGTGGATCGCGGGTTGCGTGACGCCGACTTCTGGTCGATCGAGATCGCTGGCGACAATCCCTCGATCACATCCACATCGGGTTTGTCCATCTGCCCCAGGAACTGGCGGGCATAGGCGCTGAGCGATTCGACATAACGGCGTTGCCCCTCGGCGTAGATCGTGTCGAATGCCAACGACGACTTGCCCGACCCCGACAGCCCGGTGAACACGATCAGCCGGTCGCGGGGAAGGTCGACGTTGATGTTGCGCAGATTGTGCTCGCGGGCCCCGCGGACGACGATCTTGGTGGCGTCGTGCTTGGCGGCGGCCTTCGGCGCGGCAGTTTTGGCGGGGGGCATTCGTTCCTCGTGGATCAGCCGGCGTCGCGCAGTTCGCGGCGCAGTTCGTTCACTTCATCACGCAACCTGGCCGCGTACTCGAACTTCAGCTCGGCGGCGGCTTCGTGCATTTCTTCTTCGAGCGTCTGGATCAAGCGGGCCAGTTCCTGCTGCGGCATCGTCGCCAGGTCGCGCTGAACCTTGTCGCGTTCGCGCTGGCGGCGACGATCCTTGCCCGGCACCGGGGACGTCGAATCGGGACGCAGCAGCGAAAGGATGTCGCCGACCGCTTTACGAATCGTCTGCGGGTTGATCCCGTGTTCGGCGTTGTAGGCCAACTGCCGTTGTCGCCGTTCCTGAGTGAGCTGGATGGCGCGGTCCATCGATGGTGTGACCCGGTCGGCGTACATCACCACCTGGCCATCCACGTTGCGCGCGGCGCGGCCCATCAGCTGCACCAAGGCCGTCTCGCTGCGCAGGAAGCCTTCTTTGTCAGCGTCGAGGATCGACACCAGCGAAACCTCGGGAAGGTCCAATCCTTCACGCAACAGGTTGATGCCGACGAGCACGTCGAACTCGCCAAGACGCAGGGCGCGCAGAATCTCGATGCGCTGCACCGTGTCGATGTTCGAGTGCAGGTAACGAACTCGCAAGCCTTGTTCGAGCAGGTAATCGGTGAGATCTTCGGCCATCTTCTTGGTCAACGTGGTGACTAGGACGCGGTCGCCCATCACCAGACGCTCGTTGACCATCGCGATCAGATCGTCGATCTGGCCCTTGGTGGGCTTGACGATCACCTCTGGATCAACCAGGCCAGTGGGGCGAACGATCTGTTCGACGACCTGGGTGGAATGCTGAATCTCGTAGTCGGCGGGCGTGGCCGACAGGAACACACACTGGTTGATCCGCTCCAACACTTCCTCGAAGCGCAGCGGCCGGTTGTCGCGCGCGCTGGGCAGCCGGAAGCCATGTTCGACCAACTGATCCTTGCGGCTCAAGTCGCCCATGTACTGGCCGTGTAGCTGCGGGACCGCCTGGTGGCTTTCGTCGATGACCAGCAGGAAATCCTTCGGGAAATAGTCGAGCAGGGTGAACGGCGGTTCGCCGAAGGTCCGCCCGTCGATGTGCATCGAGTAGTTCTCGATCCCGTTGCAATAGCCGACTTCCTGAATCATCTCCAGGTCGTACTGGGTGCGCATCCGCAGCCGCTGCGCTTCGAGCAACTTGCCGTTGTCTTCGAACCACTTCAGTCGTTCCTGCAGTTCGGCTTCAATGCCAAGCACGGCGCGGCGCATCCGTTCATCGCCAGCCACGTAATGTGTCGCCGGAAAGACCATCACCTGATCGAGCACGGCGAGCGTCTCGCCGGTGAGTGGATCGACGGTGGTGATCCGATCGACGGTGTCGCCGAACATCTCGATCCGCAGCACGGTCTCGTCGTAGCTGGGGTGGATCTCGATCGTGTCGCCGCGGACACGGAACTTGCCGCGGCCGAGCGTCATGTCGTTGCGGTCGAACTGCAAATCCACCAGGCGGCGCAGGATGTTGCGCATGTCGTAGTCGACCCCGGCGTGCAGTTCGAGCAACTGCCCCTTGTATTCCTCGGGGTTGCCCATCCCGTAGATGCATGACACGGAGGCGACGACGATCGTGTCGCGGCGCGTCAGGAGGGCGGCGGTTGCCGAGTGGCGCAAGCGGTCGATTTCGTCGTTGATCGACGAGTCCTTCTCGATGTACGTGTCGCTGGAGGCGATGTATGCCTCGGGTTGGTAGTAGTCGTAGTAGCTGACGAAGTACTCGACTCGGTTGTGCGGGAAGAATTCGCGCATCTCCTGGGCCAACTGCGCGGCCAGTGACTTGTTCGGGGCCAAGATCAGCGTTGGCCGTTGGGTCTCCTGGATCGTCCAGGCCACCGTGGCGCTCTTGCCCGACCCGGTGATGCCCAACAGCGTCTGAAAGCGATCGCCGCGCTTGATCCCCTCGGACAGTTGGGCGATGGCCTTCGGCTGATCGCCGGCCGGCTGAAAATCGGAGACGACGTGGAAATCCGGCACCCGACCAGTGTATCGACCTCGACAACCCGCCCCGAACACCTGTACGCCACAATCCTGCGGGTCAGGCGGCCCGCCGGGTGGGGCGATCTCACCAGCGTCAGTCCGGCTGGTAGGTGAAGTCCGCGGGCAGGTGGGGCAACGTCTGCAGGTCGGCCCACAGCTGATCGACCTGGGCGGTGAGCGCATCCAGTGGACCGGCGTTGTCGACCACGTGCGTGGCCAGGCCCAGTCGCTGCTCGCGGCTGGCCTGGTTGGCGATCCGCGCCCGGGCGTCGGCCTCGCTGAAACCGCGGTACGTGACCAGCCGCTCGACCTGGACCTCGACCGGCACGTCGACGACGATCGTCGCCTGCAACCCCTTGCGTGGACGCTCGGCAAGCAACGGGATATCCAGAACGACCACGTTGTCGGTATCGACCTGGGCGTTGACCCGCTGGACCATCTCCCGCCCGACCGCCGGATGGACGATGGCATTCAGCGCCTTCAAGGCGTCGGGATCGGCAAAGACGATGTCGGCGACAGCCTGGCGATCTAATGATCCGTGCTCGTCGATGACCTGCGGCCCGAATCGCTCGGCGATCTCGGCCAAGACCGGCGAGCCCGGTTGCTGGACCTCGCGCACGACCGCATCGGCATCGATCAACACCGCACCGCGCTCGACCAGCAGCGCGCTGACGGTCGACTTCCCCGAACCGATCCCACCCGTAAGCCCAACCAAAATCATCCCGGCAACCTACCCACGAACGCGAAGAGCCGGGTGCCTCGCGTCACTAGCGACACGATGCACCCGGCTCCGCAACAACTGCCGTGCTTAGGCCTCGGGGGCTTCGGCAGCGGGCTCTTCGACGGCGGCCTGCGGGGCCTCGTCGGGGTGCTGCTCGTAGTACTCGGCCCAGGCAGCTTCGCGCTCGGCGTCGTCGCCGCCCGCAGTCCAGTTGCCGTGCTCGTCGATCTCGAAGTGCTGACGATATTCGGCAGCCAGCTCGCCGCCCTCGGCGGCCTGCTTGATCGACAGGCTGATCCGCCGACGGGCGAGGTCCAGATCGATGATCTTGACCCACAGCTCCTCGCCGGGGGTGACAACCTGCTCGGGTGAATCGACATGATGCGTCGACATCTCGGAGATGTGCACCAGGCCTTCGATGCCTTCGCCGACCTGGACGAAGCCACCGAACGGAACCAGCTTGGTGACCCGTCCGTAGACCAGCTGGCCGACTTCGTGGCTGTTGGCGAACTCCTGCCACGGATCCGCCTGGGTGGCCTTCAGCGACAAGCTGATCCGCTCGCGGTCGAAGTCGACATCCAAGACCTGGACGGTGACCGGGTCGCCGACGGCAACGACGGCCGACGGGTGATCGACGTGCTTCCACGACAGCTCGCTGACGTGGATCAGACCGTCCATGCCACCGAGGTCGACGAATGCACCAAAGCTGACCACGCTGGACACGGTGCCCTCGCGGATTTCGCCCGGCTTGAGGTTGGTCAGGAAGCTGTCGCGGCTTTCCTTCTGGGTCTCTTCCAGGTAGGCCCGACGGCTGAGGACCACGTTGTTGCGGTTCTTGTCCAGCTCGATGATCTTGGCCTGCACCATCTTGCCGACGTACGGGCCAAGGTCGCGCACACGGCGCAGTTCGACCAGCGACGCGGGCAGGAAGCCACGCAGACCGATATCGACGATCAGGCCGCCCTTGACAACCTCGATGACCGGACCCTCGACGGTGCCTTCGGCATCCTTGATTTTTTCGATCGTGCCCCACGCCCGCTCGTACTGAGCGCGCTTCTTGCTGAGCAGCAGCCGACCCTCTTTGTCTTCCTTCTGCAGGACGAGAGCTTCAACGGACTCGCCGAGCGAAACGATCTCGCTGGGGTCGACGTCGTTGCGAATGCTGAGCTCGCGCGCTGGGATGACGCCTTCGCTCTTGTAGCCGATGTCGAGCAGGACTTCGTCCTTGTCGACCTTGACGACGGTGCCGGTGACGATCTGGCCATCTTCGACATCGACCATCGTTCCATCGATGGCATCGGCAAAGGACATGCCGAGATCGTCGGCGACGACCTGGCGAGGCGTGTAGTTGCCCTCTTCATCGAATGTCCCGAAGGCAGTCGGTGCAGAGGTGGTAGTGGTGTCGGACAAGAGGTAATCGCTTTCAAGGGACGCGTGTTGCGCCGGACGGGTTCAGCCTGGGGGATTCCAGACCCGGAAAGGATAGCAGTGCAGGGGGAACGTCACGCCGGACGACGGGCGATGACCAAGAATTCAGGTGATTCGGTCGTCGGCGCGGCAAGTCCGTACTCGCCCGGCGCAACGCTGCTGATCCGCACCAGTTGCAGTCGCGCCGCGGCGATCATCAGGCGTAGCTCGCGGGGGGTGTAGCAGCCCGTCCATAGATCGACCTGGGCGACTTTGCCGTCCTCGTTGCGAATATCGGTCAGCTCATGGCTCACCCCGGTGTCGGCATCGAAGGTCGCCGCGTCGTGGTACTTGACCGCGAAGTACGAGTTGAACGCGCTCAGCGCCAGAACTCCACCCGGCCGCAGACAAGCCGCCATGCCGGTCACCACCGTGTCATCATCGCCAGCCGCAGTCATCAGCCCAAAAGCGCCCTGACACAGACAGATCACCGCGTCGTAGACCCCGTGATGCTCGCCAGCATCGACCAGACGGCGAGCGTCGAGTCGCTCGAACGTCGCCAGGGCGTCGACCTGGCAGTCAGCGCGGGCGATGTCGACGAATCGCTGGCTGATATCGATGCCGTGCACGGCGATACCTCGGCGGGCCAACTCGTGGGCGTGACGACCGGGCCCGCACCCGACATCCAGAACCCGCTGACCTGGCCGCAGGTCAAGCGCCTCGACCAGGAAGTCGATCTCCTGCACGGTTCCCAACGTGAAGGTGTAGCGCAGGTAGGCGCGCCCCAGATGATCGGCGACCGGTTCGAACCAATGGCTGTCGTTCATACGTCCGTCAGCGCCGCTGGCAGATCGAGGCGACGATTGATCCCGAGTTTCTCGTAGACACGCTGCAGATGCGTCTCGACGGTGCGCGTTTTGATGTTCAGCCGTTTGGCTACCTGGGCGTTGGACAATCCAGACGCGGCCTGTGTGGCGATCTCGAGCTCACGAGGAGTCAGCGGGACGCTCGACGTTCGTCCAACGAGCCACGGGCTGATCACGTCTCCGGTGGCTCGCAACAGCTCGATGATTTTGCGGGCGTTGGCCGAGCGGGATTCGCTCGAGGACGTGTCGGCGTCGACATGCTCCGCCATGGCCAGACATTCGGCGGCCCACAGCAAGCAACCCTGCTGTTCCAAGCGCAGACCAGTAGCGACGAGCATCGCGAAGTCGGCGCGCGCTACACCAAGCAGTTGGTCCGCCATCGCCTGGAGGTTGCTCCCGGTCACCGATGAGGCCAAAACCTGGGCCCGCTCGAGCGACGGTGACACGGCAAGGCGCAGCATCGTGTGTTGGATGCGCAGGGCTGCCCCGAACAGCCCCTGATCCAGGTAGCGCTGCACGATTGGTTCGCCGGCTTCGCGCACCGCCGCGCTGCCGCCACGGAGGTAATCGAGCCAGAGCAGGGAGCGCTCCTGCTCCACCGTTGAGAGCGCCGACATGCGCGCTGGCAGCCCGGCGGCCCGAGCACTCAATTCCTCGGCCAGCTCACCCCGGCCGAGCAACACCGCTGGCTCGATCATCAAGGTGGTGGTCATCCGCAGCAATCCGGAATGGTCAAGCAGATGCATCGCCGCCTGCGCGCCGAGCAGTTCATCGAGTGCCCCACGCACATTGCCGAGCGCCAGATACATCACCCCGATGCCGAGTTGGGAGATGCCCTCGTCGTATTGGAACGTGCCGCGCAACGGGGAAACTTCGGCAGCGGTCTGCTGCATGGCCTGCGCTGGCCCGCCGGCTAACAGCTGCACATAGGCCAGGCAGCTGACGATCGACGCCACGGCAAAGGGGTCGGCCTGTCGCTCCGACGTGGCGATCTGCAGGGAACGAGTGCCGAGGCGAACGGCCTCGTCGCCATGCCCGGCTTCCAGCAAGCACATCGTGTACGCCCCGGCTGACCAGGCGCGGTTCGACGTGCTGATATTCGGATCCGCGGCTTGGGCCTCGAACACGGCGAGCGCCTCGGCCAGCGAACCGGAGTAAGCGGCGTAGACGGGACGCAGCACGGCGGCCAACTGCTGCGATCGAAGGTCGCCGAAGCGCTCCATTCCATCGAGCACCTCGTCCGACGAGCCGACGGCGTCCAGCCCGAAACGCAGCAACTCGGAGACGATGTGTCCGGCGATCGCCCGCGCCTCGTAGCCGCGCACCTCCACCTTGGCCAGCGACGGATCGACGAGGAGGGGCCGCAACGTGCCGATCGCCGTGCGCATCGAACCGAGCAGCCATTGGCAGCGCCCGAGGACAAGACGGGCTCGAACGGACAGTTCCGTGGAGATCTGATCGGTTCCCTCGGCGATCAGCGCGGCACTCGCGAGGTCGGCGCCGGTCTGGCTCTGGCCACTTGCAACGGCCGCCTCGGCGGCGCGCACCAGCACATCGGCCGAGGCCTCGGCCCGCTGGTCGAGCGCCCATTGGCCAATTCTGATCAACAATTCCGGCGGACACTCCCGCCCGTCGATCGATGCGAGCAGCAGTCGACGGATCGCCGCCTGACGGATCGCCGTCAGCCCACCAACGACGCCGGACTCCAAGGCGCGCGGGAACAGAGCGATCTGACCGCGTCCTTCGACCGCAGCGAGCCCGCGGCGAAGCAGGTCGTCGAGCGCCGACTCGCCGATTGCATCGATCGCGATCGGCATCGGAACCGGACCCGACACCCCCAGCACCTCGCATGCGGTGCGCGTCGGCTCAGGGAGGTCGACGAGCAATTGAATCGCCAGGTCGACCAGCCGCGGACCGGCCGACAGCGTCGGCCCGCGACGCACCCAACGGCCCTGGACCAACTCGACATCGCGATGCTGAGCAAGCTCGGACAACACCTCGCGGGTGAACACCGCCAGACCGCCGCAGAACTCGTGGATCGCCATCGCCGTGCTCCGCGCCAACGGGGCACCGGTGAGCCGCTCCCCCAGATGAATCGTCCCATCGACCGTCAACGGCGGTACATCGAACCGACGGATCGCGCCCTGCGACCACCATTGCGCGGCGAGCGGCGGCAATGGGTTGCCTTGATGCGCAGTCATCACCCACACGACTTGGTCGCCAACGCCGTCGTTGCCGTTCCCAGCCTGCGTTGTTGCGGACGCACCGACCAGTTGACGGAACTGATCGTCGCTCAACGCGTGACAGTGGTCGATGAACTGCACGTTCCTGCCCCGCTTGACCAGCGCTTCGCCGACCCTGGCGGCCACGGTGGTGGTACCGACGCCAGCGCGGCCAACCAGGAGCACGCCATAGTGCCTGCGGTTGGCATCGATCCAGGTCACCACCTGTTCGATGAGCGCGTCGCGTTCTGGCTCGTCCGTGACGGTCGTCCTCGGGGTGGATACGTATGGGCCTACGTAGTCCTACGCTAGTGGACGTGAGGTGGGACCGGTACACTCAAGGTTGAGCGTGTTGTTCGCCTTCCAGCTGAACGCCGCTCATGGCACTGTCCGCCCGGTGCCATTTTGGTTCGGTCGGGATGGATCCGCCTCCATCCCGACCGAACGAATCCGCTGCTCAACCTTTCGCCGCTGCCCACGTGTCGCCCCAGGCAACGTTGACCTCGAGCGGCACGTCGAGGTCAGCCGCGGAACGCATCAGGTCGACGACCAACGGTCCAACTGTGTCGCGTTGGTCGGTGGGGACCTCGACCACGATCTCGTCGTGCACCTGCAGCACGATTTGACTCCGCAGCCCATCGGCGGAAGCGGGCAGACCGCTGAGCGCTGCGTCGACGTTGACGAGGGCGACTTTGAAGATGTCGGCAGCAAGCCCCTGAATGCCAGCGTTCATCGCCTGCCGTTCGCCAGCTTGGCGAATTCGAAAATTGCTGTTCGACAACTCGGGGATCGGCCTCCGCCGACCAAACAGGGTCTCGGTATAGCCGCGCATCCTCGCTTCGTTCACCGCCCGATCCATGTACGCGTGAACGTTCGGAAAGGCTTCGAAGTAGGCGTTGAGGATCAACGCCGCCTCGTCCGTCGGAATCCCCAAGCGCTGCCCGAGCCCAAAGGCCTCCATCCCGTAGGCCAGGCCATAGCTGACCATCTTCGACTTGGACCGTTGCTCGACAGTCACCGCGCCCGGATCGACGTGGAAGATCCTCGCCGCGGTCGCGTTGTGGATGTCTTGCCCCGATTGAAAGGCGTCGACCAGGCCAGGGTCCGCAGCCAGATGGGCGATACAGCGCAGCTCGATCTGGTTGTAATCGGCGACCAGCAGTTCGCAACCGGGAGCAGGGATGAATGCCTTGCGGAACCGGCGACCCTCGTCGCTGCGAACCGGGATGTTGTGCAGGTTCGGCCGGTCGCTGCTCAGTCGCCCGGTGCGCGCCACGGTCTGGTTGAACGAGGCATGGATCCGTCCGTCGGCGGCGACTTCAGCCAGCAGACCAGTGCCGTAGGTGCTGCGCAACTTTTCCACCTCGCGGTAACGCAGGAGCGGCTCGATGAACTCGGGCCATTCGTCGCGCAACTTCTCCAGCGTTGCTGCGTCGGTTGAGTAGCCCGTCTTGGTCTTCTTTTGCGGCGCCAAACCACGGTCGGTGTACAGGATGTCGCGCAGCTGCGTGGGTGAGTTCAGGTTGAACGGCCTGCCAGCAATCGCTTGCAGTTCACCCGTCAGCGTTTGCACCTCGGCGGTCAGCGCCTCGTTGAGACGGGTCAGTTCGGCGACATCGACGGCGATCCCAGCGCTTTCCATCTTGGCCAGCACGGCGACCAACGGGTTTTCGATCTGGTCATACAGATCACGCATACCCTGCGCGTCCAGCGCGGCGCGCAGCGGTTCCACCAGCGCGGACACCGCCAGCGCCTGGCGGGCCGTGCGACGAGGGGCGACGTCCTCTCCCCCAAAGTCCAACTGGCCGCAGGGTGCCTCGGCGGCGGCGTCGGTGGGCGCCTGGAATGGGGTGTACTTGGCCAGGAGATCGCTGAGTGCGTAACGGTTCTCGGCCGGATCGATCAGGTAGGCAGCGATCGCCGTATCAAGCGCCAGACCCTGCAGCGGACGTCCGTGATCAAGCATCCACCGGATCAGCGCCTTGGCATCGTGAGCGCGCACCTGCGGGTGAGCGGCGATCGCGCCAAGAACCTCGTCATCGACAGCCAGCGCGCCGGGAATCCACATCGCGTCGTCCAACGCGGCCAGATCATCCGGATCGAGCGGACCGACGACGCCAATTCCAACCACGGACGTTCGACCGGGCTCGCCGTCCCAGGAAACGGCCAGATTGAGTGCGGGGAGCGAGGCCAGTCGAGCGATCACCTCCGCAGGCGATGTGGCGATCTGTACCTCGGTGTCCAGGACCACACCCGCGGACGGTGCGCTCGGGTTGGCCCCAACGGCGCCAAGCGCGTCGTGCAGGCGGTCGCGCAGCGAGCGGAACTCGAGAAAGTCGAACAGCCGCTGGACCTCGGCGTCGTTGGGCTCGATGGTCAGCGCGGCCAGATCGACGTGGACGGGGGCATCGCGGCGCAGGATCATCAGTTCTTCATTTCGCCGGGCGCGTTCCTGATACTCGGTGAGGGCGGCGCGCAACTTGGGGGTCTGCTTGTCGATGTTTTCGAACACTCCGTCCAGGTCCCCGTAGGTGTTCAGCAGCTTCGCCGCCGTCTTTTCGCCGACCCCCGGGATCCCTTCCAGATTGTCGCTGGGGTCGCCGCGCATCGCCGCGTACTGGGGGTATTGGGCGGGCGTCACGCCGGTTCGTTCCTTGATCCCGGCCTCGTCGTACAGCGCGTAGTCGCTGACGCCGCGGCGGTTATACAGCACCTTGACGTGAGGATCATCGACCAGTTGGTAGGTATCGCGGTCGCCAGTCACGATCAACACGTCGTGCCCGTCGGCCTTGGCCCGCTCGGCGATCGTGGCGATGATGTCGTCGGCTTCCCAGCCGACGGCCTCCAGGGTGGTGACGTGCAACGAATCGAGCACCTCGCGCACCAGGCCCATCTGCTGACGAAGGATGTCCGGAGCGGCCTCGCGTTGTGCCTTGTAGTCGGGATGGGCTTCGTGGCGGAACGTTGGCTCTGGCCGATCGAAGGCGACCAGCAGACCGTCCGGCTGATGATCCTTGATCAGGTTGATGAGCATCGAGGTGAACCCGAACACTGCGTTGGTGACCTGCCCGCTGGCCGTCGCCATGTCGGTGGGGAGAGCGAAGAACGCCCGATAGGTCAGCGAGTTGCCATCGAGCAGCAGCAGCTTCACGGGCGCAACGAACCGTCGAGAACGCGCTCGGCTACCTGCCGCATTCGGCTTCGTTCACTCATCGCCGTGCGTTGGATGAACGAGAAGGCGTCGGATTCACTGAGTCCGCACTGATCGATCAACACCCCCTTGGCGCGGTCGACGATCTTGCGCGCTTCGAGCTGTTCACCGAGCGCGTCGACCTCGCCGGACAGATGCTGCAATTCGCGGAAGCGGCCAATCGCGACCTCGATCGCGGGCAGCAGGTCGCTCTTCTGGAACGGCTTCACCAGGTAGGCCAAGGCACCGGCATCGCGTGCTTCCTCGACCACTTCGCGCTGGCTGAATGCGGTCAACATCAGCACGCCGCACAACCGTTCGGCGGTGATGATCTTGGCCGCCTCCAGCCCGTCCATATGGGGCATCTTGATGTCGAGAATCGCCAGGTCGGGTTTGAGTTGGCGGACGAGCTCGATCGCCTTGTCGCCGCGCCCGCACTCGCCGACGACGTCGTAGCCCTCTTCCTCCAACGTCTCGCGCAGGTCCAGACGAATGATTGCTTCATCCTCTGCAATTACGACTCGGATCGTCACCATTGGCTCCCGTGGGTAGTTCTGCGGCGCGTTCTGCCTGCCCTGCCATTCAATCAGAGCGAGCCGGAGAGCTGGTCGAGCAGTCGGTCTTGGTCCGCCTCGAGCCGGGCGATCTTGCTGCGCAGCCGGTCCCGTTCGACGCGCAAGGCATCGGCGTGTTCCCTGGCCCGGCGAGCTTCCGGGACGAACGATCGATCGTCGCTGACCACGGCGCGGGTCGCCAGATCCGCGGCGTCGTCGTCGAGGTACGGCAACTGTTCGGTGACAACGGCCAACTCGGCGCGAGCCTTGCGCAGCGCCTGCGCCACCTTGCGCAGTTTGCGTTCGATACCACGTGTGCTCACGGTTGTCCCTTCTGACTGCTCACCCGTTCGTCCTCCACAGCGCCCGTCGGGCGCGCCGGCGGGCATGTTCGGCGTCGACTCGTCGGTCGGTTTCGTCAGCCGACCACCCCAGCAGGCCGGCCACCGCGTCGGCAACGCGCTGCAGCTCGTCACGGCTGACCTCACCGAGCGTTCCGATGGTCAGTCGGCGATCGACGATGTCACTGAGCTCCAGGGCAGCCTCGTCGGTGACGGCGTAGACCGCTTGGGCGAGGATGTCCGCACACCGCCGATCATTCGACACCGGGCGGCCGAGCGTCGGATCGGACGCCGCCAATTGGAGCAGCATCGGATACTCGGTGCCATACAGCGTGGCCACGTGGCGTCGCGTCGCGGCATCGAGCACGGAGTTGGTGTGACCGTCGACCGCCTCATCCAGAAACGGCTGCGGATCAACGGCCCATCCGAATCCATCGATCACCCCGGCGCGGCGAGAATTGAATGGTCTGGTGGAGACGCCGCGCAGCGCCGCGCTGGACAGCACCGTACGCGCAGCTTCTTCGCCGAGGGCGCGTGCCGTGGTCCATTTTCCGCCACCCAGCGAGAACAGATTGTGCACCCCACTGGGTCCATGGTTGTACAGCTCATGACGACGGCTGGTGGTGTAGGAATCCTTGCCGGATTCGACGATCAACGGGCGCACGCCAACGGTGACATCGCGTACATCGTCGACGGTGAGCGGTGCAGTCTCGGCGTTCAGCGTGGAGTTGACGGTGTCGAGCAAATCCGTCACGTCCTCTTCGAGGGCGCGCACGTCGTCGGGCGACTGATCGATCGGCGTGTCGGTGGGGCCGATGAACAAGCTGTCCTGCCACGGCGAAATGACAACGTGCTTGCCCGACTTGGCCCGGGCGAAGACCGTGTTCATGGTGGAACCGCGGGACAACGGCCGGCACAACACGTGGACTCCCTTGCTACGTCGGACGCTGACACCGAGCGACGTGCCCCCTGGACGGCGAGTCAACTGTTCCAGGACGAGGTCCATCCACGGACCGGCTGCGTTGACCACCGTTCGCGCCCGGACGGTGTAGTGGCCTCCCCCCACGCGATCGACGACCGCGACCCCGGTGACAGCGATCGCGTTGCCGCCGCGATTCGGCAGCGGTTCCGTCACAAACTCGACTGCTTCGACGTGATTCATTGCCCGTGCCCCGTCTGCCACAGCGGATTTGACCAACGACAGCAGCAGGCGTTCTGGGTGGACGTTCAGCGTGTCGGTGTAGACAAACGCACCCTGCAGGTCACTGCGGTCCAGCCAGGGAACTTCACGTGCGACCCGCGCTGGCGACCACCAGCGCGGCAGCCGCGACCTCATCGATCGCGGGAGGCCGCGGTTGTGGTCGTAACCGAGCGCCGAATACAGCCCAACCCCAGCTCCAATCAGCGCGGTCGGGGGCTTGCTCCACCGCCACGCCGGCATCACGAACCGCCGCTGGCTGAGCAGATGCGGAGCTGCCAGCGTCAGCAAGCGCCGTTCGCGCAGGCTTTCTCTGACGACACCGAATTCGTAGTTCTCCAGGTAGCGGATCCCGCCGTGGATGTATTTGGTCGTGGCCGAACTCGTGCCCTGGCCGAAGTCGTCCTTTTCGATGAGCAGCACGCGCACACCATGACCGGCACATTCACGCGCCACCTGAACCCCGGTGATGCCACCGCCGATAACGACCACGTCATAGTCGTCGTCCAGCCAAGACAAGTCGCGACGAAGGGCCATCGACGGCGTGCTAGGTCGTTTGCTCGACGCTGGGTACGGGGCCGTTCAGGTCGAGCTGATCGAACGAGGTGACCTGCAGGTGGTCGCCCACTCCGGCGTCAAAGTACTGGTCGCCGTGACGTCGGACGCCAACGGTGTGCCAGCCTGCCTCGCGCGCCGCATCCAGTTCGGCCACCAGGTCGGACAAGAAGACGATCTGGTCAGGCGGGTTGCCGATCGCTGCGGCGATCGCCCGGAAGCTCTCGGGCTCGCGCTTGGGGCCGATGTTTTCCGTGTCGAAGTGATGGCTGATCAGGTCCAGCACCGAGCCGTCGGGCGTGTGTCCGAACCAGGCCAGCTGGGCGTTCACCGATCCCGACGAAAAGATGTCGAGTTCCAGGCCCGATTTGTGCCAGCGGCGCATCGCCGGAATCGCGTCGTCGAAGAAGTGTGACATCAGCTGACCGGCGGCGAAGCCTTCGGCCCAGATCCAACCTTGAAATGCTTTCAGGGGGGTGACCTTTTGGTCCAGATCCAGCCAGTGGTTCAACCACCACTCGACGCGATCAGCGTCAGCACTGGGTTCGCCGACGAGCCGGCGGACCTCATCGATCATCTCGGCGACATCGTCCCGATCAGCGTGTTCAGCCAGGTAGCGGGCGAAGTGCTGACGGGAATAGGGGTACAGCGTTTCGTGGACGAACCAGGTGGACGAGGTGGTCCCTTCAATGTCCAACACGACGGCTCGGACCATTGGGCTTAGGCCACCAATTCGTCGTAGGTTGGGAACCGCTCGGCGATGTCGCTGCCGGTGAAGTCACCGACCCACCCGTCCGCCGATTGGAAGAATCGGATCGCCGTAAATCGTGGGCGCGAGCCCATGTCGAACCAATGCGTGGTGCCGGCCGGGACGCTGATGTAGTCACCCGCCTCGCACACCACCGCCAGTACCCGACCGTCGATATGCAGGTAGAACGCGCCTGAACCCTCGACAAAGAAGCGGACCTCGTCGTCGGCGTGGCGATGCTCCGCCAAAAACTTGCTGCGCGCCGCAGCAACGCTGTCGGCATACCCGTCGGCGTTCGGATCGAGCACCATCCGGGCGACGTCAACCGTGGTGTAGCCACGTTCAGCAAGGCGCCGGACATCGGGCGCATAGGCCCGCAAGATCTCCTCGGCCGACGCTTCAGCGGACAGGTCGACATCTGCCGACCAGCGACCGAAGTCGACCCCGACCTTGGCCAGTTCGGCCGCGATCTGGGTTGGATCGGTGGTGTGTGTCTGCACGGTGCCTGCCGTATCGGCGGGGCTGATTACCAGGAGAGTCATTCGGCCGGTTCCTCGTCTGCGTGGTCGCTGGGGACGCTGTGTTGGTCGGGTCCATTGTGGTCCGATTGTTGGGGTTCGTCATCGCCCAGCTGGGCGACGGCAGCGAAGACGTCGCGCAGCGATCCACTGAGCAACGACGAACGAACCTGGCGGAGGTGTTGGTATCGGCGAACCCGTTCTGGATCCGGGGCGTATTCGGTGCCCTGACCGACCCACGACTCGACGGTGCTCGCCAGGTCGTCGAGCAGGCCGATCCCGGTACCAGCTAATGCGGCGTTGGCCAGGATCGCCCCGTCCTGGCGGTCGGGTACCCGCCACGGCATGCCGACGACATCGGCCTTGATCGAGTTCCACAGCGCTGAACGGGCGCCACCGCCGACCGCCTGGACCGAGCTGACGGCGACGCCATTGGCTGCGAATGCACTGAGAAAGTCGGCGTACTCGAACCCGATTGCTTCGAGCATCGAGCGCCACATCACCGCTCCATCGGTGGCCATCGTCATCCCCAACCACGTACCCGAGGCATGCGGATTATCCGGGTTCCCGCCGGAGAGATAAGGGCTGAACAACACGCCACCCGACCCAGGCGCAACCTGGGCGGCGATCGAGTCGTATGCCGGATAGACAGAATCGTCGCCGCCGCGGTCCAGCACCTGGTCGCGGAACCACCGCAGCGATAACCCGCCGGCTTTGACATAGCCCCAATACAACGACTGACCAGGCAGCGTCGCCAGGCTGTAGAGCATCCCCGGGATCGCCGTGATCGCTGGAAGCGGCCCGGTGACGCCGACGGTCAAGATGCTGGCGGTGCCGGCGACGTCCGTCGCCCGTCCCGGACGCGTCAGACCCGATGACAGGTTGCTCTGCATCACATCGCCGGCTCCGGCACAGATCGGTGTCCCCGGACGGAAGCCGATCCGCGAGGCGACCTCGGCGGTCAAAGCACCGATCACATCGGTGGGCTGCACGACGCGCGGGCAGCGGGCCACATCGATCCCGAGGAGATCTGCTTGGCGTTCGCTGACCTGACCGGTTGCCGCGGTCCAGCCGATGATCCAACCTGACAGGTGCGATGGGTCGGTGAACGCATCGTCGGCAGTCAGTCCGGCCAGCCGCCCAGCAACGAACGGTGCCAGCGAAAGAATCGCCCGGATCCTGGCGAAATTGTCCGGTTCGTGGCGGCGCAGCCATTCGTACGTCACCGCCATGACGTAGGTGTCCAAGGTGGCGTTCGCTGATTCGGTCTCCCACAGCGGTTCAACCTCGCGGCGTAGCCAGGCAAGCTCGTCCTGGGCGCGGGTATCAAGAAACGGGATCAGTGGACGCACCGGCACCCAGTGCTGGTCGACAAACACCGGACCGCACAGGATCCCCGACAGCGAGATCGCCGCCACATCATTTGCCCGTTGACCGATCTGAACGGTGGCCTGCCGGGCCGCACTGATCACCGCCTCGACGATCTGGAACGGATCAAGTTCGATCCAACCGGGGCGGATGTTGTCGAAGACGTGTTCGGCGTACCCGGTGGCGTGACACACGCCGGCCGCATCGTAGATCCCAACCTTGGATCCCTGGGTCCCCACATCGATCCCACAAAACAGTGCGGCATCCGCTGATCCGGGCACGTCGGCTCCTCTCTGTGCGATCGGTTCGGCGCGACGACGGTGAGGCGCGCCCACGAATAATCTTGACCGGAACAGTCGTGTTTCGCCAAGATGCCCGGATGCTGGCTGATCAGGCGCCGTCGAGTTTGCCACGCGTCAGCATTCGCAGATTGACCAAGCGGTTCGGCGGAGTCACCGTGCTGGACGGCGTCGATCTCGAGCTCGTACCCGGTCGGGTCCACGCCCTGCTTGGCGAGAACGGTGCCGGCAAGTCGACGCTGATCAAGCTGCTCAGCGGCGTCCTACAACCCGACGAGGGCACGATCGAGCTCGACGGCGAACACGCCACCCTCAACTCCCCTGCCCAAGCGTTGCACCGTGGAATCGCCACGCTCTACCAGGAGCTGTCGATCGTGCCCGGGTTGACCGTCGCCGAGAACATCTATTTGGGGCGGCCCTCGCCGAGACGACGCGGCCTCGGCCTGATCGACTTCGGCGAGCTCGACCGGAGGGCCACTGCGCTGCTCGATCGCCTTGGCCAGCGCCTCGATGTCAGCCGTGATGCCGCCCGGTTGACACCGGTGGGAATGACGATGACGGCGATCGCGCGGGCCCTCTCGAGCCAGGCGACGGTGCTGGTGCTGGATGAACCGACTGCCGCGCTGACGGATGCAGAGACACGCCAGCTCTTCGATGTCGTCCGTCGGCTAACGAGCGAAGGCGTCGCTGTCTTGTACGTCAGCCATCGATTGGAGGAAGTATTCGCCCTCGCCGACGACTACACCGTGCTGCGCAACGGACACCGGGTTCAGCACGGCCAGATCGCGGAGACGACCATGTCGGAGATTGTCGCGGCGATGATCGGCCGCCAATTGGACACGTTGTTTCCGACTCGTCCTGAAGTCGCGGATAGTCCAGGGACGACCGTGCTGGACGTGCAATCGCTGAGCGGGACGCGGGCGGCCGACGTCGATTTGCAGGTGGCGCCCGGCGAGATCGTCGGAATCGCTGGCCTAGCCGGCAGCGGACGCAGCGAAGTCCTGCGCATCGTGGCCGGCGCGCAGCGGGCCACGTCGGGACGGATGGTGGTCCATGGCCGCCGACATCGCCCGCGATCGGTGGCCGACGGACAGCGGGCAGGCGTCGGCTATCTGCCCCAGGAACGGCGCACCGACGGATTGACCCCCGACTCGATCGAGCGGAACATCAACCTGACCTCGTTGGACCGCCTCACCCGCGGTCGCGTCTTGACGTCCACCAAACGGTCGAACGCTCATGCGACACAATCCGCCGACCGGATCGGTGTACGCCGACGGAGCATTCACCAGCCGGTGTTCACCCTCTCCGGGGGTAATCAACAAAAGGTGGTGCTGGCCAAAGTCCTCGCCACCAACCCGACACTGTTGTTACTCGACGAACCGACGCGCGGTGTCGATGTGGCGACGAAGAGTGAGATCTATCACCTGATTCGTGAGCGGGCCGCCGCAGGGGTTGCCGCGTTGGTTGTTTCCAGCGAATTGCCGGAGTTATTGGGGTTGTGTGATCGAATCGCCGTCATGCACCAAGGCAACCTGGTCGGCTGGTTTGACCCGCGCACGACCACCGAACACGAACTTCTGCTGGCGTGCTACCGCACTGCGGACGAGCACCGGGAAACGGATGACATCGGATGAACGACACGGCCACGCTCCCTGCGCCTGTCTGGCGACGAATCGGACATACCGTGCGCCCCTTCACCGGAATTTTGGCGCTGGTGTTCGTCTTTGGATTGTTCGCCGCCCTCTATCCCGACACCTACCTGACCAAGACGAACATCCTCTCCAACATCCTCGGCCAGGTGACCTTCCTGGCGATCATGGCCAGTGTGCAGACCGTTGTGATGGTCATCGGCGAGTTCGACCTATCGGTCGGCGGGATGGCGGCGTTGGCCACCGGTGCAGCAGCGACGATCATCAACACGCAAACGATCGACGGCCTGCCAAAGGCAGCGGGCTCGTTGCTGTTCGCCGTGGTGTTGTGTCTGCTGGTCGGCCTGCTGTGCGGCGTGGTCAATGGCACGCTGGTCAGCTACGCAGGCATCCTGGCGTTTGTGGCCACGCTGGCGATGAACGAGGTGTACCAGAATCTGGCCTCGTATCGCACCAAGGGCAAGCCTGTGTACAGCTTGGTGAAGAACAACTTCGTTGCTCCGGGGCAGGGCAGCATCGGCGGGGTACCAAACCGCCTGTTTGTCGCCATCGGCGCAGCCTTGCTGATCTGGATATTGCTGGACCACACTCCGCTCGGCCGCAAGATGTACGCCGTCGGCGGGAACATCGAAGCAGCACGCAACAGCGGAATCAATGTCCGCTTGGTCAAGTGGATTGCCTTCGTGATCTGTGGTGCCGGTGCAGCGCTGACTGGCTTGACTCAGGCCGCCTACCTCGGTACCGCCAACCTGACCGCACCGGCCCCGCTGATGCTGCAATCGATCGCCGCAGTGTTCATGGGTATGGCCTTCTTCCGCGATGGTCGGCCGAATCTTCCGGGGACGATGATCGGTGTGGTGCTGTTCCGCACCCTCGAGACCGGACTGAATCAGACCTCGATCGACCCCTACCTGCGCTCCGTGATCACCTGGGTCGTGGTGATCATCATCGTCCTGCCCACGGCGATCACCCGGTTGCGTCACAGCCGATGAAGTCCTCGTCCCACCGCGGTACGGCGCTGCTGGTGATCGACGTCGGCACCACGGCGTTGAAGGCCGCAATTGTCGACCGCGGCAACGTCGTTCGTTCCGTTGAAATCGGCTACGAAGTGCACACCGAGCGGCCGGGCTGGGTCGAACAGGATCCCGCTGACTGGTGGGCGGCGTGTATCGATGCCGTTCGCCAGCTGGATGCCGCCGAAATCGGGGCCATCGCCGTCACCGGTCAAATGCAGGATCTGATCACGATCGACGATCACGGCTTGTTCGGACGGGCGATCCTGTATTCCGATCAGCGCGCTACCGAGGCTCATCGCCAGCTGAACGAGGAGCTCGACGGGTGGGCCGAAGCGGTCGGCGGGGAACCGGATGCCACCAACGTCGCCGCCAAATGGCGATGGCTGGCCGAGCACCAACCTGAACGGGTCGCCCAGACGCGCACTGCGCTGTTCGGTGCCCATTCCGCAATCGTCTGGCAGCTCACCGGCCGGACGGTGTGCGATCCGTCGACGGCTGCGTCGACCGGACTGTTCGCGCCGCGGACCATGTCGTGGTGGGACCCAGTCGTCGCGACCACGTCGATTCCGCTACCGGAGCTTTGTGATCCGACGACCGTGGTCGGCGATGTGCGGTCCGAGGTCGCCAAGCTGCTCGGTGTGCCCGCGGGGATTCCCGTTGTGCATGCCTCGGGCGACGCGGTAGCCACCACCGTGGGCGTGATCGACCAAGCGATTGAGCAGCCGTACGCCTATGTCGGGACGTCAGGTTGGGTAGCTAGCGCAACCAGCAGCCGCGGCGGCGGTGCTGCGGTGTGGTTGCCCGGGATCGACGCTGACCACTGGGTCGCTGCCGCACCGATCCTGACCGCCGGTGCGGCGGTCGATTGGGCCCGTCACACGCTGTTTGGTGGGTTGGACAGCGTCGGCTTCGATCGTCTCGCCGGATCGAGCTGTGCGGCTGCCACTGGGTTGCTGTTCTTGCCGTATCTCGATGGTGTGCGCACACCCTTGGCTTCCGCTGCCGCGACCGGCGTGCTGATCGGGGCACAGCGCAGCACCGAGCGCGATTCAATCGCCGCGGCGGTGTACGAAGGCGTCGCCCACGCGATCCGGGCGAGCGCTGCGGCGATCACCGGCGCCAGCGCGCACATCGATGCAATGATTCTGTGCGGCGGCCTTAGTCGCTCGAACACATTTGCCCAGATCGTCGCCGATGTACTCGACGCGCCGGTCCGGCGCGTCGCCGACGAACACGCCACGCTGCGCGGCGCAGCGGTGTCTGCGGCCGCCGCGGTTGGCGCCGAACCGATGCAACCGGCCAAGGTTCTGGGAACCTTTCAACCTCGCGCCGAACGCGCCGCTGCTCATCGGCGCGTCGTGCGAGCCTTTGACGGTCTGAGCCACACGCTCGGCGAGACGTTTACCCAACTCGCATCCGTCCGACTCGCTGGCGGCGATGACGGCGGCGTTTGATTTCTTTACAACAACCACAGGGAGCCCCCATGGCACAACAACCATCATCCAACCCGTTCGGACGTCGTACGTTCATCCTCGCCGGCGGTGCCAGTCTGGCTGCCGTCGTGTTGGCTGCATGCGGTGACGACAAGAAGTCGGACTCCGGCACCGGCGGTGGTGGCGGCAAGACATTGGCAGTGATCTCGCCGTATTACTCGTCGCAGCCAGCGACCAAAGAAGTCGTCGACGCCTTTCAGAAGGATGCCGAGGCAGCCGGTTACAAGGTGACCGTAAAGGACACCAAAAACGACATGGCCGCGGTGAACACCGAGATGGAGACCGCCGTGTCGCAAAAGGTTGCGGCCATCGTGTTGGGCATGGGCGACCCGAAGGAGTTCAGCGCCGGGCTGGCCAAGGCCAAGGCGGCCAAGGTTCCCGTGATCGGCCTGGACTCGGGTTCGGCTGATGGAATCACCTGCAATGTCACCTCCGACAACGACTTCCTGGGTACGACCAGCGCGCAAGCGTTGATCGATGCGATGGGCGGCAAAGGAAAGGTCGGCATCCTGCACTTCGATCCGTTCGAGCCGGTCCGTCTGCGTGGAGCTGCGGCGCGCAAGCTGTTCAAGGAGAAGGGCATTGAGATCATCGAGGACGTTCAGGGTGATCCCGCAGACTCGACCGGCTTCGCCAAGAAGACCGTCCTGGAGTGGCTGACCAAGTACCCGGCTGGCCAGATCAACGGCGTCTACGCAGCGTGGGACGCCACCGCCGACGGCGCCTACCAGGCCACCCAGGAAGCCAACCGCCAGGACGTGTTCGTTGTTGGTGTCGACGGTCAGGACTTCGCTCGGGCGGCGGTCAAGCAAGGCAAGACGTGGGTTGCCACGGTGAGCCAGGACTGGAAGGGCATTGCCGCCGCAGCTGTCACCGCCGTCAGCGACCTGCTCACCAAGGGCACCGCGCCGGCGCCGGTCATTACCGTCAAGGGTGAGCTGATCACCAAGGCCAACGCCTAGACGTGGTACTGGAGGACAGTTGGTGCCTGGCACCGACTGTCCTCCAGCTCACCCGGTGGCGATCTCGGCAGTCATCTCGATCAGCTCCAGGCATTCGCCGTCGGGACCGTCCCAGCACAAGACGCGCAGCAGCGGGAACCCGGCACCGACCGACAGGCGGTGGGCGTAACGGGTCACCGCTCCCCCGGCTTCCAGTTCGGCTTTCGCCGCGTCGATGTCGGTAGTCGCCCAGGCCATGCGGTACAGGCCAAGTTGGTTCGCTGTTTGCTGGCGCCCCGGTGTGGGCAGAGGGTCGACCCATTCGACGATGTCGAGGAACGCCTTTGACCCTGGATCGCGCATCAGCGTGGCCTTCAAAGAGATGTCTCGATCCCAGCCGTAGAGCTGGCCGGACTGGCGAATCACATCCGACTCGCGCACGACGTCCATCCCGATCACGTCGCGGTAATAGGCGACGCTGGCGTCGCGAGAACTGACGTGGAGGATCACATGGGAGAAACGCACGTCGCCTCCTTCGATTAGCTCGACCTGGACACCGTCCGGGTCGGCGACCATCGCCATGTCAAGCGTCGAGCCGTTCCCCAGATCAACGGGATGGGCATCGGCGACCAGCGTCCCGCCATGGGCCAGGCAGGCGCGAATCGTCGCGGCGATGTCCGGAGTAGAAACGGCAATCCGGTGCAAACCGACATCGGTGACCGCGGCCAACGTCGCGCCAGTTGGTGTCGGCGGGTCGATCCACTGCAGCAAGTCCAAGCCCTGATGCCGATCGGGATTGGCCCCGCCCAGCAGGTACCCGTCCCACTTGGCACTGTCGAAGCCGAACAGCTCGCCGCTCTGCTCGGCCGTCGGCGCAGTGTGCGTGCCGGGGACCAGTCCGACGCCGTCGCGGTAGAAGGCGAGGGATCGGTCGATGTCGGTGACGTTGGTGTTGACGTGCACCAGGCGAATCGTTGAGATGGTCATTGGCGTGCTCCTTATCGTTCCCGCGTGCCTATTGCCCGATCTTCATCCCGCCGTCGACGCGTACGGTCGCTCCGGTGACGAAGTTCGACGCCTCGCTGGCAAGGAACACGGCGGCGCCAATGATCTCTGCCGGATCGCCAGGCCGAGCCGCCGCGTTGCCTGGATTCTCCCGCGCCGCTGGGGCCCACGTCTCGGACATCTTCGTCAGGAACGGTCCCGGCGACAGCGTGTTGACACGCACCGCCGGTCCATATTCGGCAGCCAGCGAACGGGTCATCGCGTTCAGCGCAGCCTTCGCCGCCCCGTAGACCACGGTGTAGGGCAACGGGGTCAGCGCACCCGACGAACTGACGTTGATAATCGACCCGCCGTCGCCGTCCCTCATCCGCTGAGCAACGTTCGAGGCCAGCCGGAATGGGCCCTTGAAGTTCAAGCCAACGATCGTGTCGAACGCCGCCTCGGTCACATCGTGGCTTGGAGAGGCAGGGCCAAGCCCGGCGTTGTTGACAAGGACATCGATCCGTCCGAACTCGGCATAGACCCGCTCGACGAAGGCGTCGATCTCGTCCCATCTGGCGGCGTGAAGTTGCACGGCCAGCGCTCGGCGACCGAGCGCCCGCACCTCGTCGGCGACCGCTTCGCAGACGTCCAGCTTGCGGCTGGCGATCACACAATCGGCTCCGCGCTGGGCGAAAGCCTTGACCATCTCGTACCCCAGGCCACGGCTACCCCCGGTGACCACCGCGACCTTGCCGGACAAGTCGAACAACGGATCCATCATGCCGTTCTAGTGGATCGTGTCCCCCGAATCGGGAGCGGTCAGCCGCGATCGATCAACCCGTCGAGTTCGTTCACCGTTCTACCAAGCTGGCGAAGCTGATCGACGGTCGATTCGAGCACTGGGTCCTCCGCATTCCCGCAGATGTCTACCTCCTTGACGGCCAGCTTGGTGAGTTCTCGGTCGACCGTCAGCGCCAAGGTCTGTGCGTTGCCGGACATTGCTGGACTGGGCTTCGAAACGGGCACGTCGAGCCAGTCGGTCAACTCGGCGGGCACCTCGTCATCGCTGGGACGAGGGAACGGGCTGGTGTTGACCATCAACACCTTGATGTACGAGTTGCTCCGGATCCACTCGGTGATCTCGTCGTGCAGGTGATGATTTTCGGGCTGGCATGGACGACGAGTGTTGACGACCAGCAACACCCGGCCATTGGAATGGTTTCGATCGTTCATTGCCCTGCCTCCCGAAACTCCGTCACACCCCTTTCGTACCATTGATCTATGGAGTTGGCCGAGGTTCATCGACGAGTGGCATTGATCGGTGGCCCGATCGATGCGCTCGATCGGGCCGGCCTGCGCGCCGCACTGGAGGACGCCCGCTGCCTGCGCGGCTGGGTCAAGCTCAACAGGCGCGGCTCACCCGGCGGCTCACGGAGATCAGCCCGAATCCGATCGCCGATCTCGCCGCCGCAAGCAGGACGACGCAGACGCAGGCGATGAAGGGGATCGACCGTGCCGAGACGATCGCCGAATTCCCGGCGTTCGAGGTCGCCCTCAGTCACGGCGAGGTATCCGAACGGCATGTCGATCTGGTGGGTAATGCGCTGCGCGACCTGAAGCCGGATCTGCGTCGTCAGCTTGAAGCATCCGCTGACGAGTTGGCTGATCTGGCAAGCACAACCACGGCGGACGAGTTCGCCCGTCTACTACGCGCCAGGGTCCGCCAACTCGAGCAAGGCGATGGTCTTGAACTGCTCACTCGACAACGCAGGGCCAACCGTTTGAAGACCTGGATCGACCAGGAGACCGGCACGGGACGATTCTCCGGAGCGCTCGATCCGATGTCGTTCATCCGCTTCAGCCAGTCGATCAGCGAGCTCACTCGGTCCCGCCACGCGGCCGGCGTCGACGGTCCCGACGAGGGTCCGCTCGACCCACGCGAACACCACGCCTGGCAGCAGGCCATGGCGCTGATGGACCTGGTCGACGGCAAGACTGGCGGGCGCGGACGCGGTCCGGAAATCACCGTGGTCGTCGATACTCGGGCTACCGATAGCGATGGACGGCCTGTGGTCGACTGGGGGTTGCCCGTCGAGATTCCGAACGAGGTGCTGATCGCCATGCTCTCCGAGCCGCCGACAGCCGCCACCGGCGATGACGCCCAAGCGAAACCAGCGGCGCGTTCAGCAGCGTGGTCTCGATCGCCGGTCCTCACGGTGTCTGTGGTGCCGCTGGTCTTCGATGGTAGGAACCTTCTTCCGGCTCCCGGGAGGTTGGACCGCCAGCGGGAAACCCGCTCGGCAACTCGTGATCAGCGCCGGGTTCTTCGGGCGCTGTACCCGACGTGTGCCATCCCCGATTGCAAAGCTCCATTCGGCCGAACCGACATCCATCACGTCAAGGAGTGGTGGCCGGACGGCTTGACCAACCTCGACAATCTCCTGCCACTTTGTCCACATCACCACCACAAGGTCCACGACGACGGCTGGACACGTGAGCTGCACCACGATCGGACGTTGGTCATCCGCTTCCCCGACGGCTCGCAGATGACCACCGGCCCGCCATCCCGCGGACCGTGAGTTCGCAGGACTCAACGCCGTTGGTGGTCCCCCTGTTGGTCCGTGACCACAGCCTCAGCGTGGCGGTTCGTTCCGTCCTAGGTCGCTGACCTGGTGCCCGAGGTGGGACTCGAACCCACACGCCCTTTCGGACAACGGATTTTGAATCCGTCGCGTCTGCCATTCCGCCACTCGGGCGAGTGACCTGAGCGAGGTTACCGTCGCTCAGGTCAACGCCAAACGATTAGACCACCGGTCGTTGCTGTTTGCGCCGGATCATCACCAACAGCAGTCCGCCGATCAGCAGGCTGGCGGCAACCAACAGCGTGGTTTCCACGTTGCCGCCGGTTCTCGGCAAGCTGGTTACCGGGTACGGCGTGCTCGGCGGATTGCTCGCCGGCGGCAAGGTGGTGGGAACGCCAGGGATCGTGGTGCCGACCACCGTGGTGCCGGGGTTGGACGGGTCCTTCACCGGATGCGTCGTGCTGCAGGGGTTGCAGGTCACGGGGGGCACAGTGCCGGTCGACACAACGACATTGCGCAGCGTGCCGGTGGCGGTGGCCTTCACTTTGACCTGATAAGTCAGCGTCGCCGTCGCTCCGGCGGCAACGTCACCGACAGTCCAGACCAGCGCTGAACCCGAGGCCGCGGCGGTGCCCTGCGAGGCCACGTACGACGACGTCAGCAACTCGGCCCTAGCGAGGACCTCGGTCAGGTCGTCGCGCACGGCGATGCCGCGTACCGGAACCGTGCCCGTGTTGCGCACCGTCACCGTGTAGGTAACCACTTGACCACGGTCAACCTGAGTGCTGCTCGTGGGGTTTGCCGTCTTCGTCAGCGTCCAACGCGGCGCCCGATTCGTGTACGTACACGTCACAGGTGCACCGCTGACTCGCGGCAGGGCAACGACGTAGTCGCCGGAACGCGCCGCGCCGGTCAACCCGGCAGCGGTGGCATCGGCGTCGGTTGCCGCCACGGGCGTGAGGGTTTGCGCGGCCGAACCGTCGAGCGGCGTGTACACACACACCGGCTGGTCGGCAACGTAGGCGGTGGTCGCAGCCGTGACCGTCTCGCGGATGTACACGCGGCCACCACTCAGCGTCATCGGCTGGGCGACGTTCGTCGTGTCGAGATACGGATTCGGCGTGCTGGCTGCCGGTGACGTGGCGGTGGCAGTGCTCTTTGACTGCATCCCCACGGCAAGCAAGTCGGCCGAATCTCCAGTGACGCCGTCCACCCAGTTCTTGCGCAACGTGAAGTCGGCCGTGGTGCGGGCATTGGCCACCACGCAGAACACCTCGATCACACCGTCTTCGTCGATGTCCTGGCCCAGGGTGCTGAGGGTGTCCGGCACCTGGTAGTTCGGCACCACATACCCGGCAGGCGTCGGCAAGGCCACCGAGAGCACCACCGTGCCCGTGAACGGGCTGACGACGTAGTTCCCGTTCTCGTCGATGACGGGACTGCCGTTGGCGTCAAGCTTGTACCCCTCGTTGCGACACGAGATCGACGACTGGTACAGCCCGACATTCGCCGAACCAAGGTTCTCCCCAAACGAGATCCGTTCGCCGGCGTAGATCTCCATCTGGAAGGAATGGTCGATGTCGAAGAAGGTCGGGTGGTAGCCGGTCGGCGCTGTGGACGTTGCCGAGCCGTTGTTGATGCCGTTGATGTAGATCTCGGCGGTGTCGCCAGGCGCTCCAAAGCCCCAGCCCTTGAACATCGTCACCAAGGCCGAGCGGCGATGGTTGTTGAACGTGCACGTCACCGTCTGATCGGCGAAATCTGGATCGACGATCACCGTGCCAAAGACATTGATGTTGTTGTACGACACCGGGATATCGATCGTCCCGTTCTCACCGTCCGGCACCGAGCAGGACAACGACTTGATGTACTGATCCTGGTTGCCATCGGTAAACAGCTCGCGCAGATCCACTGCGTGTCCGACGAGGACTTCGGCGACCGCGTCGTCATCGTTGTCGACGCCGTCGTTCGAGTTCCTGCCACGGTCGCCCGGGAGCACACCGTTTTCGATGAACAGGTCGACCGCTCCGCCCTCACCCGCGGGGCTGCCGTTCCACGTCTTCGTCAGCACCAGCGTGGCCGTCCGGCCGGTGTTGGTGAACGTACAGGTCACATCGGAAGGCGTGTTGCCGACGACATACGTGCCGGTCAGACCGGCAGTCGATCTTCCGCCGTCGCACGACAGCGCCGACGTGTAGTGCTCGCCGTCGACGACGAAGGTCTCCGACAATTCGACGGTCGAGTTGGCATAGATCGTCAGCTGCGCCGGCGTGGTCGTCCCCGGGCTGCCGGGAGCCGTGGCAACAGCATCGGTCGCCGTCGAAGAACCGCTGGCGACGCCACCGACCACCGGCTCCGACACCTTCAGGTTGACCCGCGAGCCGGCGGCCGCATCAATCCACCGCTTGTCCAACGTCAGCGTGGCCGTGCGGCGCGTGTTCGTAAAGGTGCACACGACGGTGTCGTCGGCGTCGACGTTGATCGTTGCCACGCCGGAGTCGATGTCGCCCGACGACGTCGTGCCCTCCGCGTCGCTGCACGTGATTGCCGTCAGTTCCCAGCCGGGGTGGGCCGAGGTGTCCTCCGTAACGGTGTACTGACCAGCGGCGACGCCCTGCCACTGCACCTGGCGGCTGTCGGAGCCGTCATCGATCAATTCGAAGGAGTCGTCTGGCAGGCCACCGGTCGTCGTAAACGGGAAGGAGATCGCCCCGTCAGGAACGGCGTTCTTGACGATGGTCACCGTGCCCTTGGCAACGTTCAGAAACGTGCAATCCAGCGATTGCCCCGGTGCCACGTTGTACGTCGCCGTCAGCCCGGTGCTTTGGCTGCCGTCGGTGCAGGTGTAACCGGCCGAATTGAATCCGGCCACGGGCGTCTCGGTGACGCTGTAGTCACCACCCGCAGTAGCGCCGGTCACCAGACCAGTATTCGGCGCCACGACGTACCACGTCGATGAGGCCTCATCGGCCAACGTGTCGGTGCTCGCCGCAGGTGTCGACGAGGCCATGTTCGCCCAGGTAAACGTTGCCTTGGGAGCCGCCGGCGCGATCGGGTTCGGCGAGAAGTTTTTCGTCACCCGAATCCGTGCCTGCTGCTGATTGGTGTAGGTGCAGGTGATGTTGACCGCCTTCACCGATGTCACCGAGACCGACGCGGTGGTCGAGGATGCCACGACTGCGCCCGTGTCGTCATTGACACACGTCGCGCCGTAGGACACCCACGGCAGCCCCGTCGTCGGCATCGACTCGGTGATCGTCACGGCGGTGCCCGGCGTGAACTGCACGGGCTTCGTCGTCTCGCCGAGGCTGATCGGCGCCACGGTCCGGGCCGGGTTGAACGTCAAGCCGAAGTCGGCGGCACCGTCACCCGCGCCCTCTTTGCGAACCGTGATCGTGGAGGTCGCATTGGTAATGGTGCACGACGACCGATCCGGGTCCACCGTGTTGCTAGGAATCTGGAAGGTCGCCCCCGGAATGTAGGCGCCGTCTTTGGCGATCAGCACCGTCTTCGTGCGATTGGCCACCACGGGTTCGAATGGGTCGTAGTAGGTACACGACACCGAATCCATCGTCCATCCGGCGGGCATCTGCGGCGCGGTCAACGTTTCGCGAATCCGATAGTCGGGCGCGCTGATCACTCCGGTGATCGAGTCGGTCGAATCCGTATCGACGGTCAGCGTCTCGGTAATCGAGTTGTAGCTCGTGTCATCATCGCCCTCGCCCGGCGTGTCTGGGCCAGGGTCATTGGGGCCATTGCCATCGATGCGCATCGTGTCGTCGTGCACCGCTGATCCGGGCTCCTGCGCCGCCTGCGTGACCACATATTGGAATGGGCCGCCCAGCGTGCCAGTGGGCAGAGTCGCCTTGCGCACCACCAGGTTGCCGCAGCTCTTGATACTCACCGGGGACGAGAACGCCAAGTAGTCCTGCAGCTGCGCCTGCGCGGAGTTGCCGGTTCGGCTGATCGATGACGCGGCACTGAACTCCTGACAGGAGTCGTCCGCCAACACCCCGGTCGCAGTGAGGTTGATGGCCACTTCGGCGAACGTTGCGTCGTTTGCGTCGGCGTTGCCACCGGTGGATGCCCACAGGTTCTTGCCGATGCCATACGAATAGACGCCCGAGCCCAGCGTGATCGACGGGTCATCGACCCACGCGGTGCCGCTCCACTTCAGAATGTCGACGGTGAACTCATCTGTCGATGGCTTGTAATCAAAGCTGACCAGGCGATCGTCGCTGCGCCCAGGCTTCGATCCCTGCAGCACGGTGAACACCGACAACTCACCGGTTGCCTTGGGGTGCCTCGCCCAATACGAATACATGATGTAGTTGTAGGCACCGTTGACTTCGACGATCTCGATCGCAGCCCCGCCGCGACACAGATCGTCCTTCTTGTTCGGGCCAGCCGCGCCCGGCGCCCACGGATCGGAGTTCTGTGTCTGACTGCCCGGGAAGCCGGTGCCATCGCCGACGCACCCGTCCTCAGCATTTGCGTAGCTGACAATGCCAGCGGACTTGTTCCCGGCGCTCGTGGTGTAGGGCCCGTACAGCACGGTGTTGGCCAACGGCGGCGCATTGTCCACGGTTGGGCTATCCCAATCGCCACCAGCGCCGACCGTGATGTCACCATCGATCTCGAACTTCGTTGCCGGAACCAATGCCGATGGCAACGGACCGACCGCCGCGGGAAGTGCCGCCGGCTGGGTGAACTGCCGCTCGGGGCGACCGGCAGCCGAGGCCGTCAGTGGCACCGCAGCCAAGGTGGCCGTGGTCAAGAACGCGAGCGTCAGCCGTGTGACGCCCTGATGGCGCCGGTTTGGTAAGGACCGCATGAGTTTTCCGCCTCATCACTCGCAAGACGACGAGCCCCGCGCCCGTCGCCGAATGTTCTTGCCCTGCATCATTTCTGCCGAAGCGACGAGAACGTAGCGCTCGCGTGACGGCAGGATGCAAATTTTTCCGGGAACGTTCCGCAAAATCCGTGTGCTCCCCTATTACCCATCGGTAAGCATTGGCCTCGCCGCACGGCGGTCTATCGTGCGGGGAATCATGCTTGCCTTTACGTTTCCCGGACAGGGTTCGCAACGACCGGGGATGGGCCGCCCATGGGCGGCCCACGACAGCTGGGAACTCGTCGACGAGGCATCCGAGATCGCCGGTCGAGATGTCGCTCGGTTGCTCCTGGATGCCGACGCTGACGAACTGAAGGACACGCGTAACGCGCAGCTGACGACCTTCGTGTCGAGCCTGATCGTGCTCGACGCGGCAGAGCGTCTTGGGCTGGAGGCCAGCGTCTGCGCCGGCCACAGTTTGGGCGAGTACACCGCGCTCACCGCCACGGGAGCACTCAGTTTTCACGACGGTGTCCGACTGGTCTGCGCCCGCGCCGACGCAATGCACCAGGCCGGGACCGAAAACCCAGGCACGATGGCCGCGGTGCTCGGGCTCGACGACGATGCCGTGGAAGTGGCATGTCGCCGTGCCGACAGTGAAGTGTGGGTCGCCAATTTCAATGCCCCGGGCCAAGTGGTCATCGCTGGTTCGCCATCCGGTGTCGCCGCGGCCAGTGCGATCGCCAAGGAACTCGGCGCCAAGAAGGTCATGCCACTGCCCGTTTCGGGGGCGTTTCACACGCCCTACATGGCGGCGGCACGCAACGCGCTGCGCGAAGCCATCGCCGCAGCTGTGCCACGCGACAGCGATGTGCCGGTGATCTCCAACGTCGACGGCCAGCCGCACAAGCACGGTTCCGAATGGGCTTCGCTGCTGTCCGCCCAACTGGTCAGCCCGGTTCGTTGGAAGCACTGCCTGCTAGCGATGGAGGACATGGGCGTCACCGACTACGCCGAACTCGGCCCCGGCGGTGTGCTCACCGGCATGGCCAAGCGCACCGTCAAGGACGGTCGGACGATCAGCGTGGCGACACCGGAGGACATCGACAAGCTCGTCGACTGGGTCAAGGCCGGCGCCGGGCTGGCGCCCACGTCGACCCGCGCCTTCGAAGGAGAACACCTCTTTGCCGCCGAGCGTGTCGTCGTCAGCCCCGCCGCCGGTGTCTTCACGCCAACGGGTGACGTCGCCGAAGGGTCCCAGATCTCGGTCGGCACGCTGCTCGGCCACGTCAGCCAGGCCGAGGTTCGCTCCCCCTTCGCCGGGCTGCTGCAGTCGTACATCGCCGTCGACGGCGAACGAGTCACATTGCGTCAACCGATCGCCTGGCTGAGAACCAGCTGACCATGCCTTCCTTGCCCCCTTCCACCCGCGGCGCGATCATCACCGGCTGGGGAACTGCCTTGCCTCCCAAGGTCCTCACCAACCACGACCTCGAGTCGATGATGGATACCTCCGACGAATGGATCGTTGAACGCACCGGTATCCGCGAACGCCATGTCGGCGGCAGCACGGCCGCACTGTCGGTGGAATCCGGACGTCAAGCGATGCAACGCGCCGGCATCGACCCGGGCAGCATTGACGCACTGATCCTGGCCACCACTACTCCCGACCGTGGCGTTCCGGCGACATCAGCCACGGTGCAAAACGAGTTGGGGCTCCGTTGCGGAGCCTTCGATGTCAATGCGGCATGCAGCGGCTTCGTCTACGGGCTGGTCGTCAGTCACGGGTTGATCGCGATGGGTGCCAAGCGCGTGCTGTGCATCGGCACCGACACGTTGTCCAGAATCACCGATTGGAACGATCGGAATACGGCGATCCTGTTCGCTGATGGATCTGGTGCGGTGGTGTTGGAGGCCAACGACCAGGGCCAGCTGCTCGGCTGGGATCTCGACGCCGATGGCTCGGCGGAGGACTTGCTGTATTGCGATATTGGCGGGTTCATCCACATGGAAGGCAAGGAAGTCTTCCGCCGCGCCGTGCGGATCATGGTCGACAGCGCCGAGAAGTCGATGGCCGCCGCCGGCGTCACTGCTGACCAGTTATCGCTGGTCGTCCCGCACCAGGCCAACATGCGCATCATTCAGGCGGCGTGCAGTCGCCTCGGCGTGCCGATGGAGAAGGCTGCCACCGTGCTGCACCGCACCGGCAACACCTCGTCGGCATCGATTCCGTTGGCGCTTGGCGACGCGCTCGACAACAACCGCGTCGCCCCCGGCGACCTGGTCCTGCTCGTCGGCTTCGGAGCGGGGATGACAGCGGCCAGCGCCGTGTTGCGTTGGGGCGGAGGCCCAGCGTGAGCGAGCAGCAGTCCGGCCGCGTCGTCTTGGTCACCGGCGGATCGAAGGGAATCGGCCTGGCGATCGCCAAGCACTTCGCCAGCCTCGGCGACCGCGTTGCCGTCACCTACAACTCGTCGCCGCCGCCGGACGGCTTCTTGGCGATCAAGTGCGACGTCACCGACAATCAACAGGTCGACGCTGCGTTCAAACAGATCGAGGACACCCTCGGCCCCGTCCAGGTGCTGGTATCGAACGCCGGGATCACCAAGGACGGCCTGTTGCTGCGAATGAGCGAGGATGCGTTCACCGACGTGATCGACGCCAACCTCTCCGGCGCGTTTCGCGTCGTGCGTCGTGCCGCACCGGCCATGCTCCGCGCTAAAGGAGGGCGGATCATTCTGATCTCGTCGGTTGTCGGTCTGCTTGGGTCGGCTGGCCAGGTCAACTACGCAGCGTCCAAGTCCGGCTTAGTCGGACTAGCCCGTTCGGTGGCCCGCGAGCTTGGCTCGCGCAACATCACCGCCAACGTCGTCGCGCCCGGTCCGGTAGCCACCGACATGATCGCCGCACTGTCCGAAAAGCGACAAGAGGAGCTGACCGCCGCCGTGCCATTGGGCCGGATGGCCACTCCCGAAGAGATCGCCGGTGTCGTTGGCTTCCTCGCCTCGGACGCCGCCGGGTACGTCACCGGCGCACTGATCCCTGTCGATGGTGGCCTCGGCATGGGCCACTAAGATCACCCCAACCCAACCCACAACAGGAGAACCCCCGTGGACAAGGAACTTTTCGCTCGTTTCCAGAAGTGCGCCGTCGAGGTGCTGTCCGTTTCCGAGGACCAGGTCACCTACGACGCCAAGTTCGGCGAAGATCTCGACGCCGACAGCCTCGACCTGGTCGAGCTGGTGATGGCGTTGGAGGAAGAGTTCGACGTCGAAGTGCCCGAAGAAGACCTCGAGGGCATCGAGACCGTCGGCCAGGCCTACGACCTGGTCGTCAGCAAGCTCTGATGCGCGGCGCCGGACGGCGCGTGGCGATCACGGGCTACGGCGTCGTTGCACCCTGCGGTATCGGCCGCGAGGCATTTTGGGACGGTCTCAACGGGCCAGGCATCACGGATTCGCGCACGGTGTCGGTCCAGAATTGGGACCCGCTGCCGTATTACGACAACCCCAAAGAGGCCCGTCGCGCCGACCGCAGCGAACAATTCGCCGTAGCCGCGGCCATGGAGGCGTTCGAGCACGCCGGTCAGGTCAGCGTCGACAAGAGCCGCTTCGGCACGATCTACGCCACTGGCGTCGGCGGTCTGCGCAGTACCGAAGAACAAATCGGCGTGATGCTCGACAAGGGCGAGCGGCGAGTTTCACCGTTCCTCGTGCCGATGATGATGGCCAATGCCGCTGGTGCGGCGATCTCGATGCGCTACGGGTTGCGCGGCCCGAATGAAACGGTGTGTACCGCGTGTGCAGCATCGACGCATGCGCTGGGGTACGCGGCGCGTTTGATCGCCTGGGATATGGCCGACGCGGTGGCCAGCGGTGGCACCGAGAGCGCCAACTGCGCGATCGGGATCGCCAGTTTCGGGAACATGACCGCGCTCAGCTCCAGCGGGCACAGCAGCCCATTCGACGCCAGTCGGGACGGGTTTGTGTTGGGTGAAGGTGCGGCGGTGTTCATCCTCGAGGCCTACGACCTGGCCGAGGCCCGCGGGGCGACGATCCTGGCCGAAGTGCTCGGTGCCGCCAGCAACGCCGACGCCCACCACATCACCGCCCCCTCCCCCGGCGGGGTCGGCGCGATCGCCTGTATGCGCTTGGCATTGGACGACGCCGGGCTCGATCCGTCGCAGATCGTTCAGGTCAATGCCCACGGCACATCGACGCCGTTGAACGACGCCGCCGAAGCCGCCGCGTTGACCGAGGTGTTTGGCCCCTTCGGGGTGCCGGTCACGTCGACCAAGGGCGTCACCGGTCACGCCCTCGGCGCCGCCGGGGCGTTGGAGCTGGCTGCGCTACTGGGCTCGTTCGAACACCGCCAGATTCCGCGGACGGCGAACACCACGCAGCCGGACGACGGGATGACCATCGACCTGGTCACCGGTTCAGCCCGCGACTTCACACCCGGTCCATCGATGTCGAACAACTTCGGCTTCGGCGGCCACAACGGTTCGATCATCATCGCCCCCGTGTAGCGAACGCTACGTGCCGGGTACGTAGCGTTCGCCAACCGCGTGACAGTAAACGCGCGTCCCCTGTTGTTACGCGTAACAACGGGGGACGCGCGTTTGCCGTTACGCGAAGACGAACATCAGGTCGCAGCTGCACGCCAACTGATCGCCGACGAATGCTTTGCCGCTGCCTTTGCCGGCGCGGGCTGACATCCGACCCAGCTCGACATCGATCCGCAACTCGTCGCCGGGTACGACCTGGCGGCGGAAGCGAGCTGCGTCGAGACCGCCGAACAGGGGCAGCTTGCCCGCCTTGGCTGGGTCCATCAAGACGGCGATCGCCCCGACCTGGGCGATCGCCTCGCACATCAACACGCCCGGCAGTGTGGGTCGTCCCGGAAAGTGCCCAGCCCAGAACCACTCCTCGCCCGTCAACCGCCACGCTCCCGTGGCCGACACGCCCGGTTCGACCGCCAGGATTTCGTCGACAAACAGGAACGGCGGACGATGCGGCAGGACTTCCGTCGGGTGCGGGTAGCTCATGACCAGATGTTGTCACCCCGAGTGACAGCGTCGAAGCCGCCATCAATATAGATCAGCTGCCCAGTGACATGGGTGTTGGCCTCGCTGGTCAGATAGATCAACAGTTCCGCGACCGCCTCGGCACCCATGTGGTAGTTCAGCGGCATCGGCATCGCCGCGTCGACCATCTCCGTCGACTCCTTGGTGGCCAACAGTTCGGTTGTCATCGCCGTCTTGACCACCCCAGGCCCTACCGCATTCAGCGGGATCCCGCAGCCAGCCCATTCGGGGGTGATGCATTGCCGGCGAATCCACCGGGCCAGCGCCATCTTGCTGCTTGGGTAGATCACGTAGCCGCCGAACGGACCGCTGTCGGTAAAACGCTGGGCCAGCTCGACGCTGAGCACTTCGTCGTCGGCCAGCATCGCCTCGACCAACGCCGGGTCGGGCGATTGCAGGGTGGCTGCCGAGCTGATCGCCGCGGCTCGTGGCGCGTCGGACTTCGCCAGGATCGGACGCAACCCCGCCAGCAGCCGAACCGCACCGAAGTAGTTGACCTTGGCGGTCAGCGGCTCAAACAACGACACGCCCGCGCAGGCGATGACTGCGTCGGTCGAGCCGTTGGCGGCCTCGATCGCTTCGCCGACGGCTTGGTCGCGACCCTCGGCGGTCGACAGGTCGGCGTTGACGTCGGCGTTGCGCAGGTCAACACCGACGACCGTGTGCCCCTGATCGCGCAGCCGACGAGTTGTCTCTGCCCCGATCCCCGATGCGCTCCCGCTGATGACGTAAGTCCGTGCCATGTCCGCAAACTAGCAACCGCCGAACCCCGCCACGATGTCCGCATTCCTCTCGAATGGGTGGCGAAACACAGAGCGGGCGCGGATTCGCCACCCAAACCGGCCGACGTCGGGGACCCGGCATTCCTATGGGTGGCGAAACACAGAGCGGGCGCGGATTCGCCACCCAAACCGGCCGACGTCGGGGACTCGGCCCCTTCTATGGGTGGCGAAACACCGGCCGAGCGCGGACTGGTCACCCAAACTGGGCTAGGTCGGGGACCCCGCCATCGCATGGGCGGCGAAACACCGGCCGAGCGCGGACTCGCCACCCAAACTGGGCTAGGTCCGGGCTGCCGGGTCGGCGTCAGGCGTCAGGCGTCAGGTGCCGAGTGCGGAACGGACGTCGGCGATCAGCGACTCGACGGCGTCGGGTCCATGATCGAGGAGGGCGTGCATCACGGCACTGCCCATCACGACGCCGTCGGCCACCGTGACGGCTTGCGCAGCCTGCTCGGCGTTGGACACGCCGACGCCGATCAATACGGGTACGTCGGTGACGGCCTTGAGCCGCGCTGCCAGGGCCACCGCGGTGCTGGCCAATTCAGCCCGTTCGCCGGTGACACCGAGCAACCCCACGGAGTAGACGAAACCCCGGGCCCGCGCCGCGATACGCGGCAGGCGCTCATCGGGCGCAGTCGGCGCGGCGAGCATCACCGTTTCAATTCCCGCGTCATCGGCGGCGCGGGTCCACGGTTCTGACTCCTCCAACGGCAGATCGGGGACGATCGCGGCGACGACTCCCCCGTCGATCAACGCCTTGGCGAATCGCCGGTGTCCGGCTCGATGAATCGTGTTGTAGTAGCACATCACGGCCAGTGGCACGCCGACATCCAGGTCCGCAGCCTCCTCCATCACCGACAGATAGTTGGCGCCGGCGTCCAACGCCCGCTGCGACGCCTGCTGAATCACCGGGCCATCCATCACCGGGTCAGAGAACGGCAGGCCGATCTCGACCCCATCCGCACCGGCGGCGACGGCGGCCCGCACCGCGTCTTGCCAACCGGGCAAACCGCCCGTCAAATAGGGCACGATCAGCTTGCGGCCCTCGGCGCGCAGCTCACGGAACCGGGACTCCATCGGGCCGAACGCAGTCATTGGTGCAGCCCTGCGCCGAGGATGTCCATCATCTGACCGACGTCCTTGTCGCCCCGTCCAGACAGGTTGACCAGCACGGTGGCACCCTGCATCTTCGGCGCCTCGCGCAGCGCCCAGGCCACCGCATGGGCGCTCTCCAGGGCGGGAATGATTCCCTCGGTGCGGGCCAACTGCTGGAATGCGTCGATCACCTCGTCATCGGTGACGCACGGATATTCGGCGCGTCCGATGTCGTGCAGGTATGAATGCTCGGGCCCGACGCCCGGATAATCAAGTCCGGCCGAAATCGACTCGGCCTCCAACACCTGGCCGAACTCATCCTGCATCAAGTAGCTGCGCATTCCATGGACCACGCCGGGCTGGCCGCGGCCAATCGCCGCGCCCCCCGCCGGCTCCACGCCGACCAGCCGAGAGCGTTCGTCAGCGAAGCCGGAGAAGATCCCGATCGCGTTCGATCCCCCGCCGACACAGGCGACGACCACATCCGGCACGTCGCCGAGCAGATCGCGGCACTGCCGGTTGGCTTCCGTACCGATCACCCGATGGAACTCGCGCACCATCCACGGATACGGATGCGGGCCCATCACCGAACCGAGGCAGTAGTGCGTGTCGCCCACGGTGGCCACCCAGTCGCGCATCGCTTCGTTGACCGCATCCTTCAGCGTTCGGCTGCCGCTGTGCACTGCTTCGACCTCGGCGCCCAACAACTGCATCCGGAACACGTTCAGCGCCTGCCGCTCGACGTCGACGGCGCCCATATAGACCTTGCAGTCCAGGCCCATCAGCGCCGCGGCCGTCGCTGTCGCCACGCCGTGCTGGCCAGCACCGGTTTCGGCCACCAGGCGGGTCTTGCCCATCCGCTTGGCGAGCATCGCTTGGCCGACGACGTTGTTGATCTTGTGCGAGCCGGTGTGGTTCAGGTCCTCGCGCTTCAGCAGCAGACGCAGGCCGAGCTGGGCACCGAGGTTGTGGCATTCGCTGACGATCGAGGGGCGGCCGGCGAAGGTCCGCAGCCGCTCGTCCAGCTCGGCGCGGAACTCGGTATCGGCCCACGCCTGACGGAATGCGGTCTCCAACTCTTGGCAGGCGGGCACCAACGTTTCTGGCACATAGCGCCCGCCGAACTCGCCGAATCGTCCACTGGCGGAGGGCTCGCCCATCACAGGATTGCTGTTATTCATCATCGGCCCAGTCGTAGGGCAGGTCATCGGGCCCACGGTGGCCAACCGGCGCAGCTTGCCGCGCCCGATTGACAAACGCCATCACCTTCAGCGCGTCCTTGCGACCGGGTTCCTTTTCGACACCGGACGACACGTCGACACCCCACGGCTTGACCCGTTCGATGGCGTCGGCAACGTTGTCTGGGTTGAGGCCACCAGCCAAGATCAGCTTGGGAATGTCCGGCAGGTCGTCGACTAGGCCCCAGTCGAAGACCTTCCCGCCTCCGGGGCGCGGCGCGTCGATCAGGATCATGTCGGTGGCGAAGGTATCGGCGCGGGCCGCGTCGGGCGTTCCGGCGGGGATGCCTTTGATCACCCAGCGGACGCGCTTGGCGACGGCAGCTACCGATGCGGGCGATTCGTGGCCGTGCAACTGCGCCGCCTTCACACCGGAGCGGTTCACCGTATCGACGACCAGATCGGGGTGTTCGTCGCGAAACACGCCGACGGTCAGGATCTCGGGTGGCAGTCGACGGGTGATGTCGTAGACCTTCTGGGCAGCGATCTGGCGCGGTGAGGGAGCGAAAACGAAGCCGACGGCGTCGGCGCCCATCGCCACCGCTAGCAAGGCGTCATCCTCGTTGGTGATCCCGCAGATCTTGACGAACATCAGGGTTCACCGTAGTTGGCGGCACCCCGGAGGGCAGCGACTGCGGCGGCCGGGTCACCGGCCGTGACCACTGATTCGCCAACCAGAATCGCGTCGTAACCGGCAGCGCGCAGGCGGGCTGCATCGGCGGCGTCGCGCACGCCGCTTCCGGCGACGCGCACCGCACTGGACGGAATCAACGAAGCCATCCGCTCGGCGCGGTCGTGGTCGACCTGGAAGGTGACCAGGTCGCGCTGGTTGACCCCGATCAAGGTCGCGCCGACGGCCAGGGCGCGTTCAAGTTCGGCCTCGTCGTGAATTTCGACCAAGGCGTCCAGGCCGACCTCGGTGGCGAGCGCGTGGAACGCGACCAGTTCGGCGTCGTCCAACGCGGCGGCGATCAGCAGCACACAGTCGGCGCCGATCAGCCGCGCTTCGACGACATCGCGCTCGTCGACGGTGAAGTCCTTGCGCAGCACGGGCAAGGAGCACGCGGCGCGCGCGTATTGCAGATCCAGTGCGGAGCCACCGAAGTGATCGACATCGGTCAGCACCGAGAGGCAGCTCGCTCCCCCGGCCTCGTACGTCTGGGCCATCTGGGCGGGGTTGAGATCGGCGTTCAGCGCGCCCTTACTAGGCGAACGTCGCTTGATCTCGCTGATCACCGCCAAGCCGTCGGCGTTGCGCAACGCCGCAGCGAAGCCACGCGTTGGGCCACACCGATCGACATCGGCGAGCAGGAACTTCAGTTTGCGGACGTCGGCCGCGGCGCGCTGGCGGTGGGCCTCAAGGATCGCGTCGAGGTACGTCGCCATCGGGCTTAGAAACCGAGCCGTGCGCCAACCACGCCGAGCAGGTCGTGGATGGCGACACGTTCCTGGGTCATCGAGTCGCGATCACGAATCGTGACCGCGTTGTCCTCGAGCGAGTCGAAGTCGACGGTGACACACAGCGGCGTTCCGATCTCGTCCTGGCGGCGGTAGCGCCGCCCGATCGCCTGCGTTTCGTCGTAATCGCACGAGTAGCGGTCGGTCAGCGTGGCGTAGATCTGGCGGGCCAGCGGGGTCAGGTTGTCCTTCTTGCTCAACGGCAACACGGCCACCTTGTATGGCGCCAGGCGGGGGTGCAGACGCAGCACGGTGCGCGTCTCGCCGTTCACTTCCTCTTCGTCGTACGCAGCCATCAGGAACGCGGCCATCGTGCGCGTCGCCCCCGCGGCGGGTTCGACCACATACGGCACGTAGCGCTCGTTGGTGGTCTGGTCGAAGAAATCGAGCCGTTCGCCGGAATGCGCCGAGTGCTGCTTCAGGTCGTAGTCAGTGCGCTGAGCGACACCTTCCAATTCACCCCAGCCCCACGGGAACAGGTACTCGACATCGGCGGTGCCGGTTGAGTAGTGGCTCAGCTCGTCGGCGTCGTGGTCGCGCATCCGCAACATCTCGGCCGGAATCCCCAGGTCGATGTACCACTGCAGGCGGGCCTCGCACCAGTACTGGTACCACTTCGGGCCGTCGGCCGGGGGCACGAAGAACTCCAGCTCCATCTGCTCGAACTCGCGGGTGCGGAAGATGAAGTTGCCGGGCGTGATCTCGTTACGGAAGCTCTTGCCGACCTGGGCGATGCCGAACGGGGGCTTCTTGCGGCTGGTCTGCAGCACGTTGGCGAAGTTGACGAACATCCCCTGCGCCGTCTCGGGGCGCAGATAGACCGTGGCCCCGGCGCCGTCGATCGGGCCAGCGGTGGTCTTGAACATCAGGTTGAAGGAACGCGCCTCGGTGAAGCTGCCTGTTGCCCCACAGCCCGGGCACACCCCGCTGCCGTCCAGGTGATCCTCGCGGAATCGTTGCTTGCACTTGGTGCAGTCGACCAGCGGGTCGGTGAAGTTGGCGAGGTGGCCGCTGGCCTCCCACACCTGCGGGGGCGAGAGGATCGCCGCGTCGATCAGCACGGTGTCGTCGCGCTGCTGGACCATCGTGCGGATCCACGCGTCCTTGACGTTGCGCAGCATCAGCGAACCGAGCGGACCGAAGTCGTAGCTGGAGCGGAAACCTCCGTAAATCTCGGCCGACGGGAACACGAAGCCGCGGCGTTTGCACAGGTTGACGATCTGATCCAGGTCGGTAGCAGCCATAACCATCACAGGCTAGGGCCGTAAGCGCGCAGTCGGCCTGGCTATAAACCTTCGAACAGGGCGACGCTGCGCAACCGGCGTTCGATGTGGTGCTCGACAGCGCGCGCCGCCAGGGTGGACACCTCGTGGGTCACCGGAGATGGTGGCTCGTGCAGCACGCTGGTCATCTGCCCACCCAGGATCCGGCGCATCATGTCCAGCGCTGGTTCGCTGATCGAGCTGCCCGATCGGCACGCCCGACACAGGGTGCCGCCCTGGTCGAAGTCGATCGCCACCAGCGGGCCCGTGTCGTCGCAGCGCACGCAACGGTCCAGTTCGGGGCGGACCCCCTCGGCGGCGAGGACCTTCCAGAAGTACGCGGGCACCACCATCGGCCCACCCACCTCGGCCACGGTTCGCAACGCCCCGGCGACCATCCGGTACAGCTCGGTCGGCTCGCGTTCCAGGGTCATTTGGTCGGTCACCTCGAGGATCGCCAATGCCGCGGTCATCCGGTTCAGGTCGCCGGAGATCCGCGCCATCGAATCGATCACCTCGGCCTGGCTGACGATGTCGAGGTCGCGGCCCTCGGCCATCAAGACGGCGATATGACTGCCGGGTTCCAGGCGGGCGCCAAACTTCGACCCGGTCTTGCGCACGCCGCGGGCCACGGCGCGCACCTTGCCGTGTTCCTCGGTCAGGATCACCACGATCCGGTCGGCTTCGCCCAACTTGTAGGTACGCAACACGACCCCGCGGTCGCGATACAACGGCAGGCGCATCGGCGTGCCGGCTCAGATTCCGCCGAAGCGGCGCTGACGAACGGCGTAGGCATCGATCGCCCGTTCGAGATCTTCGCCGCCCAACTCGGCCCACGGACGGTCGATGTAGACCAACTCGCTATAGGCCAGCTCCCAGACGACCGATGCAGGCAGGATGTGCGCCGGCCCAACGACGACCATCAGATCCGGATCGCACGGGGCCGGAGCGTTGAGCGCAGCCGTGATCGCCTGTTCATCGAAGGTCTCGCCTAGCTGGGCAATCGTTGCGGCTAATCGCTGACGGCCGTCGCCGCGGCCATCGAGCGTGACCCGACACTCGCCAACATCCAATTCAACGTGCAGCGGATCGTCGGCTCCGGTCGGTCCGATCGGGCGGATCGTCAGCCACCGAGCACCGACCAGATCGGCCACCTTGCCGAATTCGTTGGCCCGTTGCGTCAACCGCGCTGCGCATTCCGCCCCCACCCAGGCCGCGCCGCTGCCGCCAACGATGGCGATGTGCGACAGCACGGGAGTCGGCGACGAACCCATGCCCCATTGTCTCACGACGGCCGCCAGTAACGTGGCCTTCGTGCCCGCATTTCACGTCGCCTGCATCATGGACGGCAACGGGCGTTGGGCAAATCGCCGCGGCCTGCCGCCCACCGCCGGGCACACCGAGGGCGAGGAGAACCTGGCCCGCCTGGTGCGCGTCGCGGTCCGCAACGACGTCGGCTGGCTGACCGTGTTCGGCTTCTCCACCGAGAACTGGGTACGTCCGCGCGCCGAAGTGCGCCACATCATGGGACTGCACAAGCGGCTGTTCGGACGGGTGGCCGAGCTGAACGAACTGAACGTGCGCGTCCAATGGATCGGCCGCCCGTTTGACGACCCGCTGGCACGCACCCCGAAATACGTCCAACGGGCGATCCGCAAGGCGATCGCCGACACCGCCAGCAACACCGGCATGGTGCTGACGGTCGCCTTCGACTACGGCAGCCGCGCCGAGATCATCCACGCCGCCCGCCGCGCCCGAGCCGCCGGCGAACGGATCGACGAAGCGGGCATCAGCGCCGGGATGTATCTCCCCGAGCTTCCCGCTGTCGATGTCGTCGTGCGCACGTCGGGCGAAATGCGCGTCTCCAACTTCATGCTGTGGCAATCAGCCGGAGCATCGATCTACTTCACCGACAAGTCTTGGCCCGAATTCGACGGCCACGACCTGGACCAAGCGCTGGCCCTGGTCAGGTGACAACCACGCCGTCAAGTCCCGCCGAGCGCACCCGAATCGCCCTCGATGCCGTGACCGGCGCGTTGCCCGGTGCCGAGCAGCGTCCGGGTCAGCAACAGATGGCTGAGGCGATCGCCACCTCGATCGCTACGAAACGGCACCTGATCGTCGCTGCCGGTACCGGCACCGGCAAGACGATGGCCTACCTGGTGCCCGCCGCGCTGTCCGGCAAGCGGACGGTGGTGGCCACGGCGACCAAGGCGTTGCAGGACCAGTTGGCCACCACGGATCTGCCGTACCTGACCGAGCAGCTGGAGCGCGCTGGCGGCGAGCTGTCATGGGCGGTACTCAAAGGGCGCAGCAACTACGTCTGTCTGCAACGGCTGCGCGAGCTGCACAACGACAACCGCCTCGACCTGGAGGACGCATCACGAGCCACCGTCGCCGAGGTGCGCAAGCTGACCGACTGGTCGATCACCACCGCTACCGGTGATCCCAGCGAATTGGACTGGGCGCCGTCCGACGCTGCCTGGCGCCAGGTCAGCGTGTCGGGCGACGAGTGCCCGGGCGCCACCCGTTGCCCGGTCGGGAGCGCCTGCTTTGCCGAGATGGCCCGCCAGCGCGCTGTCGAGGCGACGATCATCGTGGTCAATCTGCACCTGTACGGGACGCACATCGCCAGCGGCAGCGTGGTGCTGCCCGAGCACGACGTGCTGATCATCGACGAGGCCCATCAGACCGAGGACGTGATCAGCGACACGATCGGCATTCAGATTTCCCCCGGGCGGATCCTGACGATGAATGCTGCCCTGCAGCGAGTGCTCGACGATCCGGCGGCCTTGGCCCGGATCACGGACGACTCCACGGCGCTGCGCGAAGTCCTTGGCACCCAGGTCGGCCAGCGGCTCAGCGTGCCGTTGCCCGAAGCGGTGCTCGAATCACTGACCACGATTCGCGAGCACGTCGACACGGCCACCGCTCCGCTGGCCAAGCTGACCGGCGACCAGCGCGTCACCGGCAACGAGGACGTCCGCCAGCGTGTGTTGCGCGCTCAACGGCTGTCGACCCGACTGCTCGGCGACATCGATCAGGCGCTGACCTGCACCGAGCGGCACGTCCCGTTCGTCTCCGGCCGAGCCGATCAGCCGCGTCTCGAGATCGCCCCGCTCGATGTCGGTCCGGTGATGTCCAGCGCGGTGTGGCAGCACCACACGGCGATCCTGACCAGCGCGACGATCCCCGCTGGATTGGACGCCCGCCTGGGGTTCGAAGCGGGGACCGTCGAGCAGATCGACGTCGGCAGCCCGTTCGATTACCCGGCCCAGGGGCTCCTGTACTGCGCGATGCACCTGCCCGATCCACGCCACCCCGGCTTCCGCAGCGGGGTGCACGACGAACTGGTCACCCTGATCCGCGCCGCCGGCGGGCGGACGCTGTCGTTGTTCACCAGTTGGAAGGCGATGGACGAGGCCGCCGAAGCGGTGCGCAAGCGCGTCGACGTACCGGTGCTGACCCAGCGCGATCTGCCCAAGCCAGCCTTGATCCGCAAGTTCCGCGACGACGAAGCGACCTGTCTGTTCGCCACCGCCGGATTCTTTCAAGGCGTCGACATCCCAGGGCAGACGCTGAGCCTGGTGACCATCGATCGGCTTCCCTTCCCGCGGCCCGACGATCCGTTGCTGTCGGCACGTCGCGAAAAGCTTGGAGTCGAGGCGTTTCGGCGGATCGACTTGCCGCGGGCGGCGATGATGTTGGCCCAGGCCACCGGTCGATTGATTCGCACGGCCAGCGACCGCGGCGTGGTGGCCGTGTTCGATCGCCGCCTCGGGGCGGCCAACTATCGCTGGGAGATCATCAACGCGTTGCCTCCGCTGCGACGTACCAAAGAGCGCGACGAAGTCATCGAGTTTCTCCGCCAACTAACGTCGGGGTGATGGATCCGATCGTCCGCTTCGCCCGTGACGGCGAGATCGCCCGGATCACGCTCGACTCGCAAGCCAACCGCAACGCCCTGTCGCAACGGCTACTCGACGAGCTCCATCAGGCCCTCGATCGCAGCGTCGGCGCACGGGTCATCGTTCTCGGCCACGCCGGGCCCGCATTCTGCGCTGGCGCCGACCTGCGCGAACGGGCTGCCGGGCTGAACGATTCCACCGAGTTGGTGCGCGCCATCGAACGAATCGAGCAGGCCGACGCGCCGGTGATCGCGGCGATCGATGGCGCGGTGCGCGCCGGTGGGATGGGCTTGGTCGCCGCCTGCGACCTGGTGGTCGCCAGCAAACGATCCACCTTCGCCTGCCCGGAAGTGCGCATCGGCGTTGCCCCGGCGATCGTCGCCGTCGGCCTGATCGCCCGCTGCGGATGGACGGCGCTGGCCGGTCCGCTACTCACCGGCGACGTGTTCGATGCGGCTCACGCCCACTCGATCGGCCTGGTCACCGAGACGGCCAGCGACGCCGACGACGTCGCCCGCCGAGTCGACGCACTGTGCGCCTCGATCGGTCACGCTGCTCCGGGCGCTGTGGCGGCGACCAAGTCGTTACTTCACCGCCCGCAATTGATGGCCGACGCCCAGCGTTTGTCCGAACAGCTCTTCGCCAGCGACGAAGCCGCCGAAGGGATGCGCGCCTTCCTAGAAAAGCGCGAACCGAATTGGAGTGGCAACGAACGCTAATGACCCGGCACGGAGCGTTCTAGTTGGAGAGCAGGCGGTAGCCGATGCCGCGGACGGTGACGATCAGTTTCGGGTCGTCGGGGTGATCTTCGATCTTGACCCGCAGGCGACGCACGTGGGCATCGACCAAGCGGCTGTCACCGAGGTACTCGTAACCCCACACACGCTCCAGCAACTGGTCGCGTGACAGCACGATGTTCGAGTGGTCGGCGAACTCGCAGAGCAGACGGAACTCGGTCTTCGTCAGGCTGATCTCCTGCCCGCCCTTCAGCACAATGCCCTGCTCGCGACGCAGCTCGATGTCGCCGAACCGGCTCGGCGGGGTGACCGACGACGACTCGTGCAGGTGGACACGACGCAGCGCGGCACGGATCCGCGCCGCGAGCTCCTTGGGCACAATCGGCTTGGTCACGTAATCGTCGGCCCCCGCCTCGAGGCCAGCAACCAGGTCGTAGGTGTCGGTTTGGGCAGTGACGATGATGATCGGCACCAGGCTGCGCGCCCGCAGGCTGCGACAGACCTCGAAGCCGCTCATGTCCGGCAAACGGAGATCGAGCAACACCAGGTCGGGGTCGTGCTGGGCGAAGCCGGCGAGCCCGTCCTCCCCCGTTGGCGCTTGATGGACGATGTAGCCCTCGTCCTCCAGCGCCAGGCTCAGCGCCAGGCGAATCGCGTCGTCGTCCTCGATCAACAGCAGGGAATTCATCCGTCGTTTACCAACGGCATCAAATCCGTTACAGAAAGCGCACAAAGCGCGTGCAGGTCTGTCATATTGTCCGGCCACCATAACAACCGTTCACGCTGCCTCGGTGGGGCATCAACCTCCCCCTGGTGCCTCACCGGCAGCGAGCTCAGTGCCAAGTTTGGGGAGCAAGCGAATCAACCGCCTGCATCACGATCGAGCTGTCCAGTCCGCCGACTGGATGTTGATCTCCCAGCCGCAACAGGCCGCCTGAGCGGCTGGGAGGTCCTCACCCCTGCCACACTGGGCGAATGGCAGCAACGCGGCGACACCGGCGATCGCTTCGCTTGCGCACGCGTGTCACGCTGTACTTCGGCTTGGCGGCATTCGTTGCCACGATGGCGTTGGCGTTCGTCACCTACGCACTGTCACGCTCGTTTCTGATCGATCAACGGACATCGGTGGCCCGCACGCAAGCGTTTGCCAACGCCAAGACGGTCAACGATCAGCTCGTCGCCGACGCTTCGATCGTCGGCGCGATCATGCCTGCGTTGCGCACCGAGGGCGGCGGCTTCGCCCAGCTGACCGTCCCGCCGGGCCAGTCGTACGTCTCGGACTTCCGCTTTCCGGTCGATGCGGTGCCGACCGAATTGATCGCCGCGGTCACGGCGCGGCGTAGTGGCGACCAGTTCTTCGCCATCGACGGCGAGCCCTATCTGGCGGTGGGTGTCTACCTGGCCAGCAGCAACTCGCAGTACTACGAGGCATTCCCGCTGAGCGGTACCGACAAGACACTGCGCACGATCGCCACCGCGATGGGCGTCGGCACGCTGATCACCACGATCATCGCCGGGGCCGTCGGGTGGTGGATCAGCCGCCGCCTGCTGCGTCCCTTGACCCGCGTCGCGGCCGCCGCCAGCGAATTGGCCTCCGGCGGCCTGGACACCCGGCTGACATCAGAAAGTGACCCCGACCTGGCTCGCCTCGCCGACTCGTTCAACGAGATGGCCGATGCGGTGCAGACTCGTCTCGAGCGAGAGGCCCGGTTTGCCTCGGACGTCAGCCACGAGCTGCGCTCACCGATCACCGCCTTGGGTGCCGCAGTCGAGGTCCTCGATTCGCGGCGCGGTGACCTTCCCGACCGCAGCAAGCAGGCCCTCGACGTGGTCGTCACCCAGGTGCGACGATTCGACCAGATGGTCATGGACCTGCTGGAGCTGTCACGTCTGGACGCCGGATCTGCGCCGCTGCATCCCGAGGAGATCCCGATCGACGAATTGATCGGACGGATCGCTCAGCGCTACGGATTCGGCCACGTTCCGATCGCCATCGCCAACGACGTCCCCGAGGTGGTCACGATCGACAAACTGCGCTTCGAACGGATCCTGGCCAACCTGCTCGATAACGCTCGCGAACACGCCGGCGGGCCCACGTCGGTCAGCGTCGAACGGCTCGGGAAACACGCCATCGTGCTGGCCGTCACCGACGCTGGCCCTGGCGTGGCCCGCGGAGAACGTTCGCGGATCTTCGAGCGATTCGCCCGCGGCAGCGCAGCACGTCATCGGGTGGGCACCGGCCTGGGATTGGCGTTGGTTGCCGAACATGCCCAGGCGATGAGCGGCGAGGCGTGGGTCGAGGACCGCGCCGGCGGCGGGTCGATCTTCAAAGTCAGCCTCGGGAACGCGATATGAACGTCGCCCGACGAACCATCGTGCTGTGCTCGGCGGTTGTCCTCGCCCTGCTGATCGCCGTCGCCGCCTGCGGCGCGCCGCACCACAGCGGAGTGCGCTCGATCGACCAGGTTCCCTTCGGCTTGGCCACCGTGGCGTCGACCTCGACATCCACCTCAACGACGATCAGCGATCAGACCACCACCACCGCCCCACCGAACACGATCGCCACCGAGGAAGTGCGCCTGTATTTCATCTCCGGCGGCCAGCTGAATTCGGTGAACGTGCCCTTGGCCGCGGGGGCATCACCGAATCAGGTGATCGCCGCACTGCTCCTTGGCCCGCCCGAGGGCGACGCTGGTGTCGGCCTGCGCACGGCGCTCGATCCGTCGACGGTTGCGCCCAGGGTCGGCGATGACTTCACCGGCATCGCCGCCGTCGATCTGCCCAACGGTTTCTTCGACCGGATTCCCACCACCGACCAGCGGTTGGCGATCGGCCAGATCGTGTTGACCTTGTTGGATCGTCCCGGGTTCGGGCAGATCACGTTCAGCCAGCAGGGCCAACCGATCTCGGTGCCGCTGGCCTCGAACGAGCCGGCCGCGCCGGGCAAGGCCGTCAACCGGCTGGATTACGTCGCCCTGCTGCAGCCACCCTCGTCGCGACCCGCGGTTACCACCGTTCCCGATACGACGGTGTCACCGGGCGTCTCGGTGCCCGCCAGCGCGCTCCCCGACGCAACGCCCAGCGCGACGAGCGCCCCGTAGCTCGCCCGAGCGCAGATACATTCGCTTGGATGCGCAGCGGATTCGTCACCTTGGCCGGGCGGCCGAACGTCGGCAAGTCCAGCCTGGTCAACGCGATCTGTGGGCAGAAGGTCTCGATCGTCAGCGACAAGCCGCAGACAACGCGCACCCGGGTGCGCGGCGTGCTCACCCGCGAGGACGTGCAGATCGTCTTCGTCGACACTCCCGGGCTGCACAAGCCGGTCACGGCTTTGGGTGAACGCGTCAACGCCACCGCATTGGACAGCGTCAACGACGTCGACATCGTCTGCTTGGTCCTCGACGCCACCCAGTCGTTCGGCTCCGGCGATCGCTGGGTAGCCGGCCACCTCGACATGTCCACGGCGGTGGTGGTGGTCAACAAGATCGATCGGGCGTCACCCAACCAGGTCATCGGTCAGTTGAGCGCAGCGTCGGCGCTGAACGCTGCGGCCTACTTTCCGGTATCGGCGCGCACCGGCAAGGGCGTCGATGCGCTGGTCGACTACCTGGCCGCAGCGATGCCCGACGGGCCGGCCTATTTCCCCGACAACGAGATCAGCGACCAGCCCGAACAGCTGTGGGTGGCCGAACTCGTCCGCGAACAACTCCTCGCCGTGACCCACGACGAACTGCCCTACAGCATCGCCACACGGGTCACCGAATGGGAATGGCCGCGGATCCGCTGCGAGATCATCGTCGAACGAGACAGCCAAAAGGGCATGGTCATCGGCAAGGGTGGGGCGGTGCTGAAAGAGGTCGGCCAGCGGGTCCGCAAACAACTCCCCGACGGGGCCTACCTGGAATTGTTCGTCAAGGTCGACAAGGACTGGCAGCGCCGACCGGACCGGGTCGAGCGACTCGGCTATTAGCTACTGTGGCCGCATGGCTCCACGAATCCTGAACGGCGCAGACGAAGTCAAGGCGCAGATCGGTCGACACCTTGGCTACAGCGACTGGATGGAAATCACCCAGGAACGCGTCAATCAGTTCGCCGACGCCACGGGCGATCACCAGTGGATCCACGTCGACCCCGAACGAGCCAAGAAGGAAAGCCCGTTCGGCGGGCCAATCGCCCACGGCTACCTGACCCTGTCGCTCGGACCGGTCTTGATCCCGCAGATCGTGCGCACCGAAGGCTTCTCTTTGGCGGTCAATTACGGCTGTAACAAAGTGCGCTTTATGTCGCCGGTGCCAGTGGGCGCCAAGCTGCGCCTCGGTGTGACGCTGAAAGATGTCGAGGACGTCAAGGGCGGCATCCAGCAGACCTACGAATTCGTCTTCGAAACCGAAGGCGCACCCAAGCCGGCCTGCGTCGCCGAGATCGTCTTCCGCAACCTGCTGTAAACCCCGGCCAGCCCACTGGCCGCCGCGGTGTAATACGGTGGCCGGGTGAGCAACGAAGAGCACACCTCGGCCTACGGCACCGCCAACATCGAAGTACCCGGGCAGAAACGGGTGCGCATCCGCCATTTCCGGCGGGCCAAGGAGACCGGCACGAAGATCACCGGACTGACCAGTTACGACTATCTGTCAGCCTCGATCTTCGACCAAGCAGGCATCGATTTCCTGCTCGTCGGCGACTCGGCTGGCAACGCAGTGTTCGGCTACGACACCACGCTGCCGGTCACCCTGGACGAATTGTTCCCGTTGACGCGCGCCGTGGTGCGCGCCTCGAAGCGAGCCCTAGTGGTCGGCGACATGCCGTTCGGATCGTACGAGGCCGGGCCCGACGACGCCTTGCACACCGCAATCCGGTTCATGAAAGAGACCGGCTGCCAGGCCGTCAAGCTGGAAGGTGGGGTGCGTAGCGCCAAGCAGATCAAGCGCATCGTGCGCGCCGGCATCCCGGTCATGGCCCACATTGGATTCACCCCGCAGAGCGAACATGGGCTGGGTGGCCACATCATCCAGGGTCGTGGCGACGGCGCGGCTGAGCTGATGGATGATGCCCTTGCCGTTCAAGAAGCGGGGGCGTTCGCCGTGGTGTTGGAGATGACCCCGTCGGCCATTGCCGGCGAGGTCACCAGGACGCTGGAGATCCCGACGATCAGCGTCGGCGCTGGCCCGCAGTGCGACGGCCAGCTGTTGGTGTGGACCGACTGGGCTGGCTTCACCACGGGGCGAATTCCGAAGTTCGTACGCAAGTTCGCCGACATCGGCAACACGCTGCGCGCCGCAGCCGAACAGTTCCGCGTCGATGTCGAGGCCGGCACCTACCCGGGACCAGAGAACGAGTACGCCGAGTAGTCGTCGATGGACATCGCCGTCGCCGCGGTGCACGAATCGATCGCCGCGCAGATGCCCAGCGCCGATTGCATCGTCTACCGCGAGCGCCGGCTGAGCTGGCGGGACGTCAGCCAGCGAACCCGTCGATTGGCCAACTATCTGCTCGATCACGGCTTCGGTTGCCACACCGAGCGACACCTGCTCGCACCGCACCAGAGCGGCCAGGACCACCTGGCGATCTATCTGCACAACGGCAACGAGTACCTGGAAGCGATGCTCGGCGCATTCAAAGCCCGCGTCGCCCCAGTGAATATCAACTACCGCTACACGGCCACCGAGCTGCGCTATCTGCTCGAGGACTCGCAGGCCACGGCGATCATCGTCCACAGCCGGTTTGTGCCGGTACTCGCCGAGGCGATCGGCCCAACCAGCAGCGTGCGATTGATCCTGCAGGTGGCCGACGAGAGCCACCAACCACTGATGCCGGGGGCGGTTTGGTACGAGGATGCGTTGGCCGCAGGGTCGGCCGAGCCGGTGCGGGCGACACCCAGCCCCGACGATCTGTACATCCTGTACACCGGCGGGACCACAGGGATGCCCAAAGGCGTGCTGTGGCGCAACGGTGACGCCCGCGTTGCCTGCTTCTCCGGCAGCGAGACCGCCCTCGCGCCGGTCGTCGATCAGCCCAGCGCTGCCCGACGGTGGCTGACACCGGCGCCGTTCATGCACGGCAGCGGCCATTGGGCGGCGTTCACCTCATGGATGTCGGGCGGCCCGATCATCATCCCCTGGCGCACCCAGCACCTCGATCCCGACGACGTCCTGCGGACCTGCGCGGAAGAGCGCGTCGCCGTGCTGTGCATCGTCGGCGACGCCATGGCTCGGCCGTTGATCACCCAACTGAAAACCAAGACGTACCGGCTGAACAATCTGACCGTGCTGGTGTCGGGCGGCGCGCCACTGTCGTTCAACGTCAAGGCCGCCCTCCATGAACTGTTGCCGACGGTGATGATCATCGACGGCTTGGGTTCGTCGGAGTCCGGCGGTCACGCCAGCGCGATTCGGACACGCGGTTCGACGATCGATGGCGGATTCCCGCTGAAGCCGGGCGCCGAGATCCTGTCAGCCGATCTGACCAGGGTGCTGCCGCCGACCAACAGCGAAGTCGGCTGGCTGGCCAAGCAGGGTCGCATCGCCCTCGGCTATCTGGGCGACGCGGCTCGATCGGCAGCCACCTTTCCCACGATCGGCGGTGTTCGATACGTGGTCCCAGGCGATCGGGCCAGTCACCGCGGCGACGGCACGTTTACCTTGTACGGCCGCGACTCGACGACGATCAACTCTGGCGGCGAAAAGATTTTTGCGGAGGAGGTCGAAGCCGCCGTGCTGCGCTGTCCCCTGGTCGAGGACTGCGTTGTTGCCGGCCGCCCGAGCACCCGTTGGGGCAGCGAGGTGGTGGCCATCGTCCAGCTCGATCCGGCGGTCACCAGTGCCCACGACCAGGTGGTCGACGAGATCATCCGCATCGCCACCGAACACATCGCCCGCTACAAGCTGCCCAAGCAGATCATCGTGGTCGACAGGATCGCACGCAGCGATGTTGGCAAAGCTGACTATCGCTGGGCTGCGCGGGTCGCCGCCCACGGCTCGCCTCGCTAGCCTCGCCGTACTATGTCGAAACGCTCCGATCGTCATGCCGACAAGAAGGCATGGGACACCGAGGAGCTTCCGCAGGGCGAGGCCAAGGTGGCGGCAATGCGCGAGATGTTCGACACCATCGCCCCGCGCTACGACCTGGTGAACCGGATCATGACCTTCCGGCTGGACACCCGCTGGCGGCGCATGGCAGTGAAACGGCTCAATCTGCCGCCAGGCAGCTCGGTGATCGACCTGGCCAGCGGCACCGGTGACCTGTGTCTCGACCTGGCCAAGGCTGGGTATCGGCCGCTGTCGTTCGACCTCAGCCTGGGCATGTTGCTGGCCGATCGCAGTGGCGCGCCGCGGGTGCAAGCCGACATCTTGCGCCTCCCGCTCCAGGCCTCATCGGTCGACGGGGCGACGTGTGGGTTTGCCCTCCGCAACCTGGAGGCGCTGGCACCGTTCTTCGCCGAGCTGGCCCGGGTGGTGCGGCCTGGCGGACGGGTCGCCCTGCTCGACGTGGGCATCCCGCACAACCGCATCGTGCGTTTCGGCAACGGGATCTACTTCGGCAAGGTGGTGCCACGAATCGGTGGGCTGTTCGGCGATGCTGGCGCGTATCGCTACCTCCCGAAGAGCGTGTCGTATCTGCCGTCGCCGATGGTGATGGTGGGCCTGCTGTCGGCGGCCGGGTTCGACAACGTGGCGCACCAGCAGCTCAGTGGCGGCCTCACCCAACTGTTGGTCGGTACCCGCCGCTGATGCGTGCCGTTTCCACTGCACTCGAAACCGACCTGGACCTGAACGACTTCGCCGGCGGCGATGGCGTGTTGTTCGTCCGTGACGGCGTTGGTGTCGCAGGGCGTGGTGTGGCCGCGCAGATCCCCGCCGACGACGCAGCGCTGTTTCTTGCATCGATCGATCATCACGACCTCACCGGCCACGCCTCCCCGATCGCCATCGGTACGGTGCCCTTCATTCCCGGACAACCCGGTGAGCTGATCGTGCCGAGCGTTGCCGTCGTCAAGGCCGCCGATGGACGCCGATGGGTAACGCGCATCGACGACGACACGCCACTTGCCGTGGCCGATGCGCCGCAGCCGTTCGCCGGGTCGTTTCGGGTCACACCGCTGACGCCGGTGGCGACGTATCTGACCGCCGTCACCGCGGCACGTGATGCGGTACGACGCGGCGAGTTGACCAAGGCGGTGATCGCACGCGAGGTGGCCGTACAGGCCGATCAGCCGATCGATATCCATGCCGTGCTGCGCCGCCTGAAAGCCTCGTTCGGATCCAGCTATCGCTACTCGGTGGATGGTCTGGTGGGCGCTTCGCCCGAGCTGTTGGTCACCGTCGATGGCAACCTGGTGCGATCACATCCGCTAGCGGGCACGGCGCCGCGCAGCGGCGACCCGACGACGGACGCGGCGGTCGCTGCCGCACTTCTGGCCAGCACCAAGGACCAAGTCGAGCATCGGGTGGTGATCGACATGATCCACGACACGTTGCTGCCGTGGTGCAGCTACCTGGATTGGGAGCCGGAGCCTTCGGTGATCGCCGTCGCCAACGTGCAGCACTTGGCGACGCTGATGGAAGGGCAGCTCAGCGAGCCGCGCCCGAACGTGATCGAGCTGGTCCGCGCGCTATGCCCGACGCCCGCGCTTGGGGGCTTCCCGCGCGAGGCTGCGCTGGCCATGATCGATCGGGTCGAGGGGTTCGACCGCGGTCGGTATGGCGGCGCGGTGGGCTGGGTGGACGCCAGCGGAAACGGGACCTGGGCGGTGACGATTCGCTGTGCCGAATTCAGCGATGATCGTCGCGCTGCCCGGTTGGTCGCCGGTGGCGGGATCGTCGCCGCCAGCGATCCGGCAGCCGAACTGGCCGAGACTCAGGCCAAGCTGCAGGCGATGCTGTCGGCAATCGTCCGCCCTTAGCTCGATGCAGTTTGGACGGCGCCGGCGATTGCCGCATTCAGCGACTGATGCTGGGCGACGTTGTCCTGACGAGTGCTGGGAATCACAGCCATCCGGACGCCGCCGCTTGCCAAATACCGATCAAGGTCCGTGCGGCTGATGACGGTGCGGGCAGCGATGCCGTGGGCGGCGGCCAGGGCGACCAAGTCGGTGCCATGCGGCGTGCCGAAGAGCTGCTCGAATCGATCGGCGGCGACCGCAGTGGCTTGCGGCAGAAACGAAAAGATGCCACCGCCGTCGTTATCGACAACGACGATCGCCAGGTCGATGGTGCGCTTGGCCAGCATCGCCAACGACGACGCGTCGTGGCACAGAGCGACGTCGCCCAACAGCACGGTGGTGCGCTGACCGCGGCGGGCGACACCGATCGCCGTAGCCACGACACCATCGATGCCATTAGCGCCACGATTGGAATAGACCCGTGGGCCGCGGCCTGGAGCACCGAACCATTCGATGTCGCGAATCGGCATCGACGACGACACCACCAACGCCTCGCCGTCCGGCAAGCGGCTCAACCGGCGTGCGACCGAGATCTCGGTCAATGGCGAGTCGCCGTCCAGCGAGGACTCGATCACCGCTTGGGCGGCGCGCTCGGCAGCGGCCCACCGACCGGGCCAGGCTGGATCGGCCGCGACGGCAGCGTCCAGGAGATCCGCACAAACCTCGGCCACCGATGCATGCACCTGTTGGGCGCCGACCGAGTAGGGATCCGACGCCAACCCAGCGGGCGACACGGCGATGACGTGCGCACCGCTGGACGCGATCCATTGTCCGACCACCTTCGACGCCGGGGGCATGCCCAGTTGGACGACCACGTCCGGCCGAAGCGCGGTGGCGACCGCAGGCGAGCGCAGGATCGAATCGGCGGCGCACACCGCCTGGTCAAGGTGGCGGCACCTCGAGCGCGGATCGGCCAACACCGGCCAGTTCATCTGCGCAGCCAGGCGTCCCACGGCCTCGGGTGATTCGACTCCCTCCCCCGCCAAGATGACCCCAGCCACCCCTCGTCCGCCCACGTGGTCACGTTTGATCCGACCTGGTCGGATCAAACGTGACCACGTGGGCCCGGGGGACGGCGACGGGTCAGGTAGGTCGGGTGGGCCGGGTAGATCGGTGTGCGGGTGCCAAGCGGCCAGCGGGTCGCGCAGGCCAATATTCAGGTGCACGGGGCCGGGACGCAGCGGGCTGGTCGCCGCCGCCCAGGCCTGATCAGCGGCGGCTCGCCAGTCGCCCTGATCCCCGTCGAGCTCGACCACCAGGCGGGTCACAGTGCCGTAGAGCCCGACCTGGTCGATGGTTTGCGGGGCGCCGATTCCACGGAGTTCGACTGGACGATCGGCGGTGACCACCAGCAACGGCACCCCCGACAGGTCGGCCTCGACCACTGCGGCGTGAAAGTGGGTCGCCGCCGTGCCACTGGTACACAGCACGATCGCCGGGTCCCGACCGGACATCGACCAACCCAACGCGGCGAACGCCGCCGTGCGTTCGTCGAGGAACACCTCCACGTTCAACTCGGGTCGCTCGACCAGGGCCAAGGCCAGTGGCGTGCTGCGCGATCCAGGGGCGATCATCGCGGCTCGGACCCCGCGGCGGATCCATTGATCGATCAGCTCTGCACAGCGCCGTGGTTGATCGCGAGAAGGCACACCGGAAACGTATCGTGGCCTGATGAGCGAAACCCCGGGCTGGACGCCGGTCAGCGGCGCGCTGCGCGCCTGGCGAGCCGGGCAGGGGCCGCGGGTGGTGTTCCTTCACGGCTTCACCCAGACGTCCTATAGCTGGCGGCCGATCGCCGGGTTGATCGCCAGCCGTGGCTTTGAATCGGTGGTCGTCGACCTGCCCGGCCACGGCGGCTCAGCCGCAGTGCGCGCCGATCTACGCACTGGCGGAGACATCCTCGCCGCCCTTGGACCGGCCGTGTACGTCGGCTACAGCCTTGGGGGCCGCTTCGCCCTGCACACTGCGCTGGCTCACCCCAACGCGGCGCGCGCCCTGGTACTGATCGGGGTCAATCCGGGGATCGACGACGAACTGGAACGCTCCCGACGCCGCGCCGCCGACGACCAGCTGGCGATCCGAATCGAACAACAGGGCCTCGACGCGTTCCTCGACGACTGGATCCGTCTCCCCCTGTTCGGCGGGATCACCCTGGACGCAACCGAGCGTCAGGCTCGGCTGACCAACACACCGGTCGGACTCGCCGACAGCTTGCGCCTGGCAGGCACCGGGACGCAGCTGTCACTGTGGCCGCGCCTGATGGAACTGAACATGCCGGTGCTGGCGATCGCCGGCGAGGACGACCACAAATTCGTGGCGATCAGTCGGCAACTGGCTGCGTCGGTGCCGCAGGGTGAGGCGACGTCAGTGATCCGTGCCGCCCATGCCGCTCATTTGCAGCAGCCCGAAGTGGTCACCCAGCTGATCCTCGACCTATTGCGATCCCCACTGCTGTCGCCAGCCCAATGATCAACTGAGCCCGACCGGTACCGCCAAGCACGGGGATCAGCGCTCGGCCTGCAGCCCCATCGCGCACCGCGGCAATCGCCGGGAGCGCCGCAACCAGGCCGGCGAGACCAAGCGCTGCCCACCACGTTTCGCTCACGCACAGGGCGACAACGAACGCCACGGGCAGCACCATCAGCACCTGATACATCAACCGCGCCCGGCGATCGCCCAAGCGCACCGCCACCGTTCGCTTGCCTGCGACCGTGTCGGTGGGAATGTCGCGCAGGTTATTCACGGCCAGCAGGGCACAGGCCAGAACACCGGCCAGGCAGCCCGCCCACCACGACGACCCGGGGATCCGCTCGATCAACACGTACACCGTTCCGACCGTGGCCACCAGTCCGAAGAAGACAAAGACGAAGACCTCCCCCAGACCGATGTATCCGTAGGGATTGGGTCCACCGGTGTAGAACCAGGCTGCCAGGATCGCCGCCACACCGACGGCGATGATCCACCACGAAGTCATCGCGGCCAGCACCAGTCCGGCGACGGCCGCCACGGCGAAGGCCAGCAACGCGGCCCGCTTTACCGCCGCCGCGCTGGCCAGTCCGCCCGCGGTCAACCGGGTGGGCCCGACACGCACCTCGTCCGTGCCGCGCACTCCGTCGCTGTAGTCGTTGGCGTAGTTGACGCCGACCTGCAGGGCCACGCTGACGACCAACGTCAGGCCGACACGCCACCACTGCGGTTCGCGCTCCACGCACAGCGCGGCAGCCAACGCCACAGGAACGACCGCCGCCGGCAACGTGCGCGGCCGCGCCCCCAAGACCCACCGATTGGCCACGGCGAGTCAGTCGGCGATCGAACGCGTCGCCGCGCCGCCGTCGATCACGTAGGTCTCGCCGGTGATCCACGAAGCCAGGTCGGATGCCAAGAACGCCGCCAAATTGGCGATGTCCTGCGGCTCGCCGATTCGCTTCGTCGGCAACGCCTTGGCCAGTGATTCGCCGAAGTTGTCGACCAACACGGAGGCAAAGTCGGTGGCCACCAGCCCGGGCGCGATGCCCAGGACGCGCGTCGGGCCGATCTCGCCGGCCAGTTGGCGGGTGAGATGGATCAGCGCGGCCTTGGTCAGGTTGTAGACCCCCAGACCTCGCTCGGCACGCAAGCCACCGACCGAGGCGATGTTGATCACCACCCCGGGGCGGTCCCTCATCGCCAGATCCCATGCGGCCTGTGTCCAAAACAGCGGGCCTCGCAAGTTGACCTGAAACGTCTTGTCGTAGCGCGATTCGTCGACCCCCAACGTGTCGCCCATGTATGGGTTGGTCGCCGCGTTGTTGACCAGGATGTCGAGTCCGCCGAATCGCTCGATGGTGGCCTGCACACAATCGCGCCCAGCCTGATTGTCACCCGCGTTGGCGGCGAACACCTCGGTCTCGCCGTCGATCTCGGCAGCTGCGGCCTGCAACGCATCGAGCTTGCGGCTGGTCAACATCACCTTCGCCCCGCACCCGGCCATCGTCGCCGCGATCGCCTTGCCGATGCCACGTGACGCTCCGGTCACCAGGGCCACCTTGCCATCGAGTGAAATCTCCATCGATCGATCGTCTCCAGTCCGAACGGTTAGTCGTCGTCGCGGGGGATTCCCGCGTCGGGCAGCAAGGTGACGCGCACCTTACGAATCCGGCGTCCGTCGATCTCCTCGGCAGCGAACCGCCAGCCATCTCGCTCGACAGCCTCATCCTGCTCCGGTACGTGCTCGAGCGTGCCGAACAAGAATCCGCCAACGGTGTCCCAATCGTCGGCCGGTAGATCGAGGCCGAGCAGGTCGTTGAGATCGTCGATCAGCATTCCTCCGTCGACCAGATAGGCCCCGTCGACCAGATGCTGGACCTCGTCGGCATGGGTGTCGTGTTCGTCGACAATCTCCCCGACCAACTCCTCGAGACAGTCCTCCAACGTGATCAGGCCGGCCACCGCGCCCCATTCGTCGGCAACGACGGCCAGATGGAACTTTTCGGCCTGCATCTCGCGCATCAGCCGAGCGACTGGCTTGTTCTCGGGGATGAACCGCACCGGGCGAACGACGTCGAGGACCGGACCGGTACCGCCTCCGTCTCGCTCGGCGCGCATCATGTCCTTGATGTAGGCCACGCCGACGATGTCACCGTCGCCTTCGGGGCCGAGCACCGGCAAACGGCTGTGACCGCGGCCGAGCGCGAAATCGAGCGACTCGGTGACGGTGGAGTCGTGGGCGAGGGTGATCATGTCCGGCTGGGGCACCATGATCTCGCGGGCCACCGTGTCGCCGAACTCGATGATGCTCTCGATCAGGCGTTGTTCCTCCTGCTCCACGACGCCGTCCTCGGCGGCGGCCTCGACGATGCCAAGCAGCTCCTGTTCGGACACGAACGGACCCTGTTGCAACCCCTTGCCGCGCACGATCACGTTGGTCAACGAGATCAAGCCGCGAGAGATCATCCGCAGCGGCGGAAAGCCGACCAGCGCCGCCGTCGGCCGCGCCGTGGCCAGCGCGGCGCGCTGTGGGTAGAGCACGGCGTAGGTCTTTGGTACGGCTTCGGCCATGACGAAGAAGACGATGACGTTGAGCACCACGCCGACGATGACGCCGGCAGCGCCGAACATCCGCCCGGCGACAATTCCGGTCAACGTGGCCTGCACGGTTTGGCAGATATTGACGGTGAGCAGCAACGGGTTGACCCATCGCTCTGGGTCGGCGACCAGCTTGACCAGCGTTTTGCCGGCCCGGTGCCCACTGTCTGCGATCGCCGCGGCCTTTGGTTTGGTCATCCGCGACAGGCCCATTTCGGCCACTGCCAGGAAGATCAGGATGATCAGCAGGACGACGATCGTGATGATCATCCACAGATCCATGTTGCTGAAATCGGCCGCGATCATTCGGTTTGCTCCTGGCGGAAGGCTGCCGGGGGCGGGCCGTTCCAGTGATGGGCGCTCAACAAGCGCAGTTCGCTGGCGCGCATCGCCTGGCGTTCGGTGTCGGTGGCGTGGTCGTCGCCGAGGACATGCAAGACGCCGTGGACGACAAGCAGGGCCAGTTCGTCGTCCAGCGTGCCGGCGTGTTCCGGTGCGTTGCGTTCGGCCACGGCAGGACAGATCACGACGTCGCCAAGCAGCAGGGGCACGTCGCTGAGATCGAGCGGGGGACGGTCGGGGCCGCGGCTCGGCGCGTATTCCACGAACATCGCCGCGGTCTCGACGGTGTCCAGCGGGAAGGCCAGCACGTCGGTGGCGCCAGTCTTACCCATGTGCTCCTCATTCAGCTCGGCCATATCGGACTCGCCGAGGAAGATCAGGGTCAGTTCGGCCTGACCGCGCACGCCTTTGTCGAGCAGCACAGCGTGGGCCAAACGCTGCCAACGGGCAAGGTCGATCGGCACCGCGTTTTGCTCGTCGAAGCAATGCACCTCGGGCGCACCGTCGCCGCCGACCAGTTTCCTGGTCGACAATCGAGGTCGGGAGTCGTCACCCACGATTGCTCGTTTTCGACTTCCGCTCATCGGCGCGTTCGTAGGCGGCGACGATGTCGGCGACGATCTTGTGGCGGACGACGTCGCCGGCGCCGAGGTGCACGAAGGCCAGCCCGTCGATTCCGGTCAGGGTGCGTTCCAACCCGAGCAGACCGCTGCGCCCATCGGGCACGTCGATCTGCGTCGTGTCGCCCGTGACCACCACGCGAGAACCAAAACCGATCCGGGTCAAGAACATCTTCATCTGTTCAGGGGTCGCGTTCTGGGCCTCGTCCAAAATGATGAAGCTGTTGTTCAATGTTCGTCCCCGCATGAACGCCAGCGGGGCAACCTCGACCGCTTGGCGTTCGAGCAACTTTTGGGCGCCCTCTGGCTCGACCATGTCGTACAGCGCGTCGTACAGCGGGTGGAGATAGGGGTCGATCTTGGCCATCAGGTCGCCGGGCAGGAAGCCGAGCCGCTCGCCCGCCTCGACCGCCGGACGGGTCAGGATGATCCGCTGGACCTGCTTGGACTGATAGGCGTGGACCGCCATCGCCACCGCCAGCCAGCTCTTGCCGGTGCCGGCCGGGCCAAGTCCGAAGGTGATCACGTTGTTCCGGATCGCGTCCACATAGCGCTTTTGGCCTGCCGTCTTTGGACGCACCGGCTTGCCTTTGCCACCGCGCAGGATGTCGTCGGTCAGCACCGCGCTGGGCCGCTGGTCGTCGCGGATCATCGCGATGGCGCGCAGCAACGAGGCCTCGTCGAGCACCTCGCCGCGCTGCAGCACCAAGACCAACTCCTCCAACAACCGCCCGGCAGGTTCGACCTCGGGCCCATCGATGTGGATCTGGTTGCCGCGAGCGACGAAGGTGGTGTCCGGGAAGGCGGCCTCGATCGCCCGCAGATTGCTGTCGCGTTGGCCAAGGAGGGCCGTGATCAGATGTTCCCCGGGCACGACCACGGTGTAGCTACTGGTCAATGCCGTCATGCGCGTGTTGTCAGCCGATGGCTCATGTTGCCCATACGGTAGCCAGCCGCGAGCCCGACGCGGTGGTGTTTCCCCAGTTGGCGCTCACCCGACCAAGACGTATTCAAAGACCCCGTCGCGCTTGCGTCGCTCCATCTGACCGTTCAATCGCAGATGTTCGAGATGGGCGAACGTTTCGCTATCGGCCATCATCCCCTGGGCGCGCGGCGAGAACAGGTGCGTCGACATCTCCATCACGGTGACCGGATGACCGGCCTCGGCGGATGCCAGACGAGCCTTCTCCAGGCGTCCGTCGTGGTGCTCGCGGATCTCCATTGCCCGCCCGGCGAGATCGTGGAACGGATGTCCGTGAGCCGGCAAGACGGTGCTGACCTGGTTGCCGTAGGTGGCCACTTTGTCCAGCGAGCGAAAGAACATCCCTAAGGGGTCATGACTGGTACCCATCCCGCCGATGTGTGGCGTGATCGAGGGTAAGACGTGGTCGCCCGACAGCATCAACCCGCCCTCCGGGTCGAACAAGCACAGGTGATCATCGGTGTGCCCTGGGGTGTGGACCGCCACCCAGTCGCGTCGCGCCAGGCTGATCGTCTGGGCGTCGTGCAAGCGCACGGTGGGCTTGGGCGTGCGCCGTAGGAACGGCATCCGCCGAGCGGCGCGGAACCACATCTTGCGCCGCAAGGAGACGTCGGGGATGCCGGGTCCGCCCCACGGCGTGGATTCCCACGGGTAGCGGCGAACGTGCTCCCGCTCGGGGTCGTCGGGGAGTGCCGCGTCGGCAAGATCCTCGATATCGACGTCGGGCGTATCGGTGGGGTCCCACATCATCCGGAACGCCTGATGGGTGACGATGTCGGCTCCACTGTGCTGGCGAACCCACGCCGCCCCGCCGAAGTGATCGTGGTGGCTATGGGTAACGATCACGGTGTGGACCCGCTTCAGCGGATATCCGGCCCGCTTCAAGCGATTCTCCAACGCCGCATACGACGCTTTGGTCGGCAGGCCGGGATCGACCAAGGCCACGCCACGGTCGTCCTCGAGCAGGTAGCAGTTGACGTGGCCGAGACCGGGGATGTCGATCGGCAGTTGGGTGCGCAGCACGTTTGGGGCGATCTCGGTGATCTCGTCGCTCGCTCGTTCCTGCTCCTGTTTTGCCATATCGGCCGAACCTACTCGTCAAGCAGTTCAGCCTGCTTATCCTGCTGGAAATGGGGGTACTCTCGGAAGGAACCCCTGTGTAGAGCAAAGGAAAATCACCATGGCTTTTGAACTGCCCGCACTCCCCTACGCCGACGACGCCCTCGATCCGGTGATCTCGGCACGCACGATCAGCTTCCACTACGGCAAGCATCACGCCGCCTACGTGAAGAACCTGAACGGCCTCGTCGAAGGCACCGAGCACGCCAAGCAGACCCTTGAGGAAGTGATCATGAGCGCCCCGAAGGGCGGATTGTTCAACAACGCTGCCCAGGTGTGGAACCACACCATCTACTGGAACTCGATGACCCCCAAGGGAGGCGGCACCCCGTCGGGTGAGCTGGCCAAGGCAATCGACGACTCGTTCGGCTCATTCGATGCCTGCGTGGCCAAGCTGTCCGACGCCGCTGCTAAGCACTTCGGCTCCGGCTGGGCGTGGTTGGTCAGCGAGAACGGCAAGCTGGCGGTCACCGACACCGCCGACGCCGATCTGCCGATGAAGCACGGGCAGACCGCGCTGTTGACAATCGACGTGTGGGAGCACGCCTACTACCTCGATCACCAGAACATGCGCGCCGATTACATCAAGGGCTTCTTCGACAAGCTGGTGAACTGGGAGTTCGCCGCCAAGAACCTGGCCGCGGCCAAGTAACTAGCTCAGCAGTAACTCGCTGAGGAATTCGCTGAGCCCGGACTCCGCCGACCCCAGGTCGTTGCGGGGTTCGGGCATCAGCCGACCAAGGTTGGTGACGGTGACGTAGCCGTCCTCGATCAACGCTGTATCGGTGCCCTTGGGAGTCGCCTCGGCTGCCCCCCACGACATCTTCACGTCGAATGCGTCGGTGTGCCCTTCGATCGGAATCAGTTCGGCGGTGGCCATCGTCCGGTTCGGGGCGACACCGACGTCGGCGTGCTTCCAGCCCTTGATCTCGGACAGCTCAACGTTCGGGACGTTGATGTTGACGACCGCTGGGTCCTCGGGCAGATTCTGCAGGAGGCCACGTACGTACGCCTGAGCAACTGCCGCGGCGGTGTCCCATTTCTGTCCGACAAGCATCTCGTCCCATCCCTGGCCCTCGATGCCAAAGCCGAGCACGGCTTGACTGACCGCAACGCCGGACACGCCGCCATTGCGGGCGGTCAACGCGGCGCCGACGGTGCCCGAGTGATACACGGCGCGGCCAACGTTGGCCCCCGGGTTGATCCCCGACACAACGAGGTCGAAGGGCTTGCCGAACGCGCCGAGGCGGCCGAACATCACGCACAGCGCCGGCGGACCATTGACCTTCCAGACCTCGTCGATACCGTCGATCTTGGCCCGGCGTACTTCGGGACGCATCTCGTGCAAGGCACCGACAGCCGCGCCGGCACCGCTGAACTCACGGTCGGGGGCGGCAACCACGACCTCACCGAGCGGGGCGATCGCTCTGGCAAGGATGTGCAAGCCGACAGAATCGATCCCGTCGTCGTTGGTCAGCAGAATGCGCATGGCGGTCAAGGTACCGTCACAGCGCGGCGGACAGCGCTTCGGCGCACTCCTCGGAAGATGAATATCTGGTAGCCAACACGGCGGCCCGCTTCCAGAATCGCTGCGCGTCGACCTCCCACGTAAAGCCCATTCCACCGTGGACCTGAATGCCGGTCTTTCCGCAGAACAGGGCGGCCTCGCCAGCCAGCATTTTGGCCATCCGGACGGCCTCGTCCGGGTCTTGATCGCTGACCCCATCCAAGGCACAGGCCGCGGCGTGCACGGCGATCTTGGCGACCTCGGCCTTGACCAGCATCTCGGCGAGCATGTGCTTCACTGCCTGGAACGCGCCGATCGGCTTGCCGAACTGCTCGCGGCCCTTCGCATATTCCGTGGCCAGGGCGGTGGCTCCGGCGGCCAGACCAACCTGTTGAGCGGCGGTCAGCAACATCCCATCGCGACGCATCTGGGTGGCCATCGCCGCGTCGCCAACCACCTCTCCGGCGGGTAACTCGCCGCGCAGCACACTGACGGGGGTCAACGCATCAAGCGGACGTTCGATCTCGTCGAGGACAAGCTGCGGCTGGCGAGCCAGGCGAACCTGGTCGTCGTCGATCATCAACAGTGCGCCAAGCTCGGCGGGGAACTCGATGATCGTCAACGGTTCAGACGGCCAGGCGTGCACCACGATCAGCTCGCCGGACGCGGCATCGTCGGCCACCGCCGCAGCGATCGCCGTGTCAACAACCGGGCCGGGGACCAGTGCTCGGCCGAGTTCTTCGAACGCCAAGGCGCTCTGGCGACGGTCGAGCCCGTCGGCGGTCCCCAACGAGAACAGGCCCATCTCGGCCAGCTCGTTCCAGCGCAGAATCACCGTCGGGGTCAGCTCGCCCTCGCGAATCTTGTCCAGCGGGAAGCGCCCGGTGCACAGGCTGCGCATCCCTTCCTGAATGGCCAGGTCGTCGTCGTCGAGTTGAAAGTCCATCAGCGGTCCTTGGGCAGGCCGAGAACACGCTCGGCGACGATGTTCTTGTTGATCTGCGTGGTGCCGGCAGCGATGGTCATCGCCAGGGCGTGAATCCGCCCGTAGACATGCTTGCCGGATGGCAGATCACCGATGTCCTCCATCGACAGCGAGGCGCGGTCCAAGACACGCATCGCCACCTCACCCAGGCGGTGGATCAGATCGGTATAGGCCAGTTTGAAGATGTTCCCACCGATGCCTGGCATCCCGTTCTTTTGCGCTTCGGAGACGTTGCGCTTGGTCATCGCCCACAGCGCTTCCAACTCGCCGTGCAGCCGACCGAGTTCACTGCGCAGGTGAGCGTCGTCCCACTTGGTTGCCTTGCCGCTGGTGATCGTGCGCGCCAACTGGGCCAAGTCCTTGGTCAGCTCCATCGCCATCAGCATCTCGGAGACGAAGGCGGTGCCGCGCTCGAAGCTGAGCGTCACCATCGTGACTCGCCAGCCGTCGTTTTCTGCACCGACCCGGTTCTTCACCGGGACGCGCACCTCGTCGAAGTAGACCTCGCTGAACTCGGCCGAGTTCTCGATCGTCGGCAGCGGACGGACATCGATGCCCGGCAGGTTCATCGGCAGAATCAGCCACGAGATGCCCTTATGTTTGGGCACGTCGGGATCGGTGCGGACCAGCATCTCGCAGTAGTCGGCGGTATGGGCGAAGCTGGTCCAGATCTTTGACCCGCTGATCACATAGTCGTCACCGTCGCGGATTGCCCTGGTCCGCAGGCTGGCCAGATCGCTGCCGGCACCCGGCTCGCTGAAGCCCTGGCACCACACATGCTCGCCCTTCAAAATCCCAGGGAGGTGATACGCCTTCTGCTCGTCGGTGGCCTCGGCGATCAAGGTCGGCCCGGCGTGCAACAGGCCGACAAAGTTCATCCCCACGTACGGTGCCCGACGGCGTTCGGTCTCCTCCAGGAAGATCAGGTGCTCGGTGGGGGTCGCGCCGCGGCCGCCGTATTCCTTTGGCCAGTTGATCCCGGCATAGCCGGCGTCGTACAGGGTGCGCTGCCAGGCCATATCCCATTCACGCCGCCCGGCCCAGTCGTCGCGCTTCGGTTCCGGCGGGACGGTTGGCAGGACCTCGTCGAGCCAGGTGTTGAGCTCGTCGCGGAAGGCTATTTCTTCGTTGGTGTATCGCAGTTCCACTGGTGATCGACCCTAGTCAGCGGACCCTCGGCTCGACCTTTTTGCGGCGCAGCTCGTTGGCCGTCGAGGCGATCTCGTTGGTCGTCGACACCAGGTTGATCAGCGGCGCGGCACTGTTCAAGGCCTGGTGAATACCCATGTATTGGGCCGTCCAGATCGCCTTCACGGTGACCTCGACGGCGCGCTGGTCGGGGGCCGAGGCGATCGCTTCGGCGGCCCAACGGGCGGCGCCAAGCAGGTCGTCGCTGCCGACGACCTCTTGGACCAGGCCGATCTGGTAGGCCCGCTGGGCCGACATCCGTTCGGCGCGGCCGAGCAGGCTCATCCGCATGATCTCGCCGATCGGCATCCGCTGAAGCATGAACATCGGCTCGTACACCGCCGGCATCCCGTGGGTCACGTGCGGGTCGAAGAACGTTGCGGTGTCCGCGGCGATGATGAATTCGGCCTCGCCGAGCAGGTAGAAGGCTCCGCCACAGGCCATCCCGTTGACGGCGGCGATCACCGGCTTCCACAGGTCGTTCGACTTCGGCCCGATCTTCAACATCGGGTCGTCGATCACCAACGGCGACGTCGGCTGGGGATAGAGGTGGTTCATATCGATACCCACCGAGAACGCCTTCGGACCGGCACCGGTGACTATGGCGCAGGCGACATCGTCGTTGAACCGCAGCTGCTGCCAGACGTCTTGGATCTCGGCGATCTGGGTTGGGCTAAAGGAGTTCAGCGCATCAGGCCGGTTCAACGTGATCGTGGCGATCCCGTCGGCTTCCTCGTAGATCAGGCATTCGTAGCTCACCTGCCGATCGTAGGTCAGGGCCGCCAGCCGAACACCGGTCGACGTCGCTCGGTGAAGGCGGCGACGCCCTCGGCGAAATCACCCGCCCGCGCTGATTCGGCAGCCCACCAACGGGCCACATCGTCGGGCACGGACCCGTGGCGACTGATCGCCGTGACCATCTGCTTGGTGGCCGCCTGGGTGAGCAACGAACGCTGGGCCAAGATGTCAGCCAGCGCGTTGACCGCGTCATCGAGGTCGTCGACCACATCATCGACGAGCCCGATGCGCTGCGCGGTGCCGGCGTCGATCAATTCCCCGGTCATCAGCAGGCGCTTGGTGGCAGCCGCCCCGATCACCGCCACCGCTCGTTCCAGCGAGGCGGTCGGGTAGACGATGCCGAGCTTGGCGGGCGTGATCCCAAACCGCGCCGACGGTGTCGCCAGGCGAAAGTCGCAGTCGATGGCCAGTGCACAACCACCACCGATACAGTCGCCCTCGACCGCGGCAATCGTTGGTTTGCTCAGCGTGGCCAGCGCTGCCTCGGCCGGCGCGTTGACTTCGAGAAACGTCGGCGATCCGGCGGGGCGCTCGGCACGCAACTCGCCGATATCTGCACCGGCGCAGAAGTGATCGGCCGCGCCGCGCAGCACCACGACGTGAATCGCGTCGTCCGCCTGAACCTCGGCGCACGCGGCCTGCAACCCTGTCCACATCGCGTACGTCATCGCGTTTCGCTTCGCCGGCCGGTCGAGCGTGACCTCAGCCAGCGACCCACGCCGATGCAGACGGATCCCAGTGGAACTGCCGGGTTCGGTGACCATGGATGCGACGCTACCGAATCGCCACTCCGCTCGGGGGCGTGTCCACTCCCGCCGCAGATTGCCCTCTAACGTGGTCGGCACCATGCGTTTCCTCGCCGACCAATCACCTTCCCACACCGCCTGGCGGGTTGTCATTGCGGCCGGCATGGTCGTGCTCGTTTCGTCATGCTCCGACGCTGCCCCCTCGGAAAATGCCCACCCGGATACCGTGGCGATCGCCTCATCGGTTCCGCTCCCGACGACGATCCCGGTCAGGCCAGCGACCACGGCGACGACCTCCACCACCAGCACCTCGACGACGACCACCACTACCACGACGATCGCCGTCTCGACCCAACCAACACTTGGCGTGCCGACACCCACCGGGCCACAGGCCAGTAGCGAGTTCTGTCAGGCGGCGCTGGAGGCCGAACGGAGCAGCCGGGCGATCGACGAACTCGGCGATACTCCACAGACCACACCCGAGCAGATCGTCCAGGCCTACAAGGCGCTGAAATCAGCCGCCAACCATGCCTTCGATACGGCCCCCGCCGAGCTCGAGCGGGCAACGGCGATCATGAAGTCGGTCTTCAACGAGGTCGACGCGTTGATGGCCGAGCACGGCTACAACCCGCAAGCGACGTTTACCGACCCGCGGTACGAAGACCTCACCCAGCGGGCCGAGCAACCCGAAGTGGTCGCCGCCAACGAGGACTACCAAAACTTCCTGACCAGTCAGTGCGGGATCGGCCAATGACGACCAGGCCCGCGCCGCGCATCGAGATCGCTGCCCCCGTGGCCGAGGCCTTGGCCCAGCATCGCGCGGTGGTCGCTCTGGAAAGCACGATCATCAGTCACGGGATGCCCTTCCCTCAGAATGTCACGATGGCCGCCGAGATCGAGGATCTGGTGCGCGCCAATGGCGCGGTGCCCGCAACGATCGCCGTGATCGACGGCGTCGCCCGCGTTGGGCTGAACATCGAACAGATCAACGCCCTGGCCGATGGTTCCGTACACGTCCACAAGGCGACCACCCGCGATCTGGGCTGGCTGCTGGCCGAAGGCTTGACCGGGGCTACCACGGTTGCGGCCACGATGTTTCTGGCGCACACCGCGGGGATCCGGGTGTTCGCGACTGGCGGGATCGGCGGCGTCCATCGCGGCGCCGAACAGACCTTCGATATCAGCGCCGACCTCGGTCAGCTCGCGGCAACGCCGGTGGCGGTGGTCTCGGCAGGAATCAAGTCGATCCTGGACATCGGCCTGACTTTGGAGCACCTGGAGACCCTGGGGGTACCGACCGTGGTGGTCGACCACGACTGGTATCCGTCGTTCTATTCGCGCAGCAGCGCATTCCCTGCGCCGCGTCGAGTTGCCGATGCTCAGGCGGTGGCCAATCTGATGCACGCCCACTGGGATGTACTCGGTTGCACCACGGGAATCAGCATCGCCAACCCGATCAGTCCCACCGCCGAGATCCCCGCTGACGACATTGACTCGGTCATCGACGACGCTTTGCGCGCCGCCGACCGTGACGGGATCACCGGTCAAGCGGTGACGCCGTACCTGTTGGCGGCGGTGGTCGAGCGCACGGGTGGTCGCAGCCTGCGGGCCAACATCAACCTCGTCCGGGCAAATGCAGCCTTCGCCGCGCAGGTGGCCGTCCACGACATGGAGCGTCGATCATGATCAAGGCATCGTCCGCCGTCCTCGTGGGGATGCTTGCCGCACTGACCGCTTGCGGCCAGAGCGGCTCTCCGTCCTCCGACCCGACGCCCGTCACGGTGGCACCGACGTCGGCCGTGGCACCGACCACCGCGCCGCAGGTTTCGGTGGCCCCGACCCCCGCACCGCCGGTCACGCTGGATCTCGGATCCTCGACCACCAGCACGGCGACGACCGCCTTGTCACATGCGTCAAGCATCGCCGCCCTGCTGAAGCTGGATCGGCCGCTGGTGATCGCCCATACGGGTGGCGAGGACGAATACCCGGGCAGCACGATGTTCGCCTTTGCCGAGAGCGTCAAGGCCGGTGCGGACATGCTGGACCTGAACGTGTTGCTCAGCGCCGACGGGGTGCTGGTGATCCAACACGACGAGACGGTGAATCGAACCTCGAATGGTTCGGGCGATGTGGCATCGATGACTGCCGCCCAACTGGGAGCCTTGGACAATGCCTACTGGTTCACCGCCGAGGGCATCACCACCGACGCCCCGCCACCCAGTTACCTGTACCGCGGCATCCGCACCGGCGAGGTCCCCCCGCCGGCCGGCTACACCGCCGACGACTTCGCCATCCCGACCCTCGATGCGCTGATCGACCGCTTCCCGGGGGTTCCGTTGGGTATCGAGATCAAAGGCTCGGGTGAGCCTGCCCTGCGTGCCGCGGACGTCTTGTTGACCACCCTGCGTGACAGGAATCTGCTGGCCAACACGGTGATCAGCTCGTTCGACGACGCGACCATCGAGTACCTCCACCAGCAGGAACCAGCGGCGATCCTCAGCCCAGCCTTGAAGGCGATGTCCGCCTGGGTACTGGACAACACACCGCTACCGAACGGGATGAAAATCCTGCAGTTGCCGCCGGTGTACGGGTCGGTCGAGGTGATCACCCCCGAGCTGATCAAACGATCGCATGATGCCGGGTATGTCATTTGGGTGTGGCCGAACGACCGCCAGCTGGAAACTGCCGACGCCTACCGCGACTTCATCGCCGCCGGCATCGACGGCTTGAACATCAACTTCCCGACCGCCGCCGTCGCCGTCGTCAGTTCGATGTCCGGCTGATCGGGCCTAGCGAAACAGATCGCGGCTCGAATCGCGCAAGACCTCGGCAATCGATGCGCCGTCGTCCGGTTCCCAGTCGTAGCCGCGGATCACACCGACCGGCACCCGCGACACGTTGCCCTTGACCAGTTCGGCGGCCCCGGCAAGCTCATCGGCGACGCACACCGCTTGCACCTTGAACTCGTGGCCGTGCGGGTCGTGCTGACCGAGATAGCTGTGGATCGGACGGATCCCGGCGACGCCGATGGCGATATCGGTTTGACCTTCGCGCCACGGACGTCCGAAGGTGTCCGAGATGATCACGGCCACATCGGCGCCCAGCTCGCCAAATCCGGTGCGCAAGGCGCGCGCGGAGGCGTCGGGATCGACTGGAAGCATCACGACCCGACCGGAAGCACCGCTGGAGGATTGATCGACCCCGCTGTTGGCGCAAACGAACCCGTGGTGCGTCTCGGTGATCAAGATCGGCCCGATCTGGCGGACCACCCGGCGCGACTCACGAAGCACTACCTCGATCAGCGCCGGATCTTTGTCCCATTCCGTTGCCCAGCGGGTGGCGAACGGCGACGGTTCCACGTCGACCAGTTCCACCGTGCGGCCCTCGGCCTTGGAGACGATCTTCGAGGTGACCACGACGATGTCGCCGTCGTCCAGCGGATGTCCGTTGGTGGCCGCGGCGTGGGTGATCGCCGTGGCCAGATCGGTGCCGGGTGTGATTTCGGCCAGACCGTGCACACCAAAGATGCTCAACATCGGCGGCGACCGTATCAGCCCAACTGTCGAGCACAATGGTGAGTCATGAGCCAGGTTTCCGAACTGTTCGACCCCGCGGCGTGGGACGCGGTCCCCGGTTTCGAGTTCGACGACATCACCTACCACCGTGCCAAGCAGCACGGCACGGTACGGATTGCCTTCAATCGGCCCGAGGTGCGCAACGCGTTTCGGCCGAAGACCGTCGACCAGTTGTACACCGCGCTGGACCATGCGCGGATGTCCACCGACGTCGGCTGCGTGCTGATCACCGGCAACGGGCCATCGCCACGCGACGGCGGGTGGTCCTTCTGCAGTGGCGGCGACCAGCGGATCCGTGGCAAAGACGGATACAAGTACGCCGAGGGCGACGATCGCTCGACGATCGAAGCGGGCCGTGCCGGACGTCTGCACATCTTGGAGGTTCAGCGCCTCATCCGGTTTATGCCCAAGGTGGTCATCGCCGTCGTTCCAGGGTGGGCTGCGGGCGGCGGACACAGCCTGCACGTGGTGTGCGATCTCACCATCGCCAGTGCCGAGCACGCCCGATTCAAACAGACCGACGCCGACGTGGCCAGCTTTGACGGCGGTTTCGGCTCGGCCTATCTGGCCCGGCAGGTCGGCCAGAAGTTCGCCCGCGAGATCTTCTTTCTCGGGCGCACCTATTCGGCCGACGACGCGCAGCGGATGGGGATGGTCAACGCCGTGGTCCCCCACGAGATGTTGGAGACCACCGCCCTGGAATGGGCCGGCGAGATTCTGGGCAAGAGCCCCACCGCACAGCGGATGCTGAAGTTCGCCTTCAACTTGATCGACGACGGTCTGGTCGGCCAGCAGGTGTTCGCTGGGGAAGCCACCCGCCTGGCCTACGGCACCGACGAGGCCGACGAAGGTCGGACCAGTTTCCTCGACAAACGCGACCCGGACTGGTCTGCCTACCCCTGGCATTTCTAAGCCGATGATCGCCATCGACGACCCGACCGACCCGCGGGTTGCCGTGTTTCGGCGCAACGAGCGCGGCCTGGCCAGCCGTCCTCAGCGACGCGACGACGCTGGTGCTGGGCTGTTCATCGCCGAGGGCGGCCTCGTCGTCGAACGGGCACTGGCCGCTGGTTGCACGCCGACCGCGGCGCTGGTCGATGGTCACCACGTTCCGCCGATCGCCACGGTATTGGCGGCCCGCGGCGTGGCGGTCTTTGCCGCCGGCAGCGCAGTGCGCACCGCGGTCACCGGGCTGGCGATGCCGCAACCGATCGTCGCCTTGTTCGAGCGGCCAGCGCGGCCCACCGTTGATCAGTTGGCGGCGCGTTTCGACCGGATCGTCATCGTCGAGGCGGTCGACAACCCCGTCAACGTCGGCGGAATCGTGCGCAATGCTGCAGGACTGGGATGGGGGGCGATGATCCTCGACCAAACCAGCGCCGATCCGCTCTCTCGACGCGCATTGCGCGTCTCGATGGGCTACGGAACCACGATGCCGCACGCCCGCACCGCCGACCTGCCGGGCGCGGTGCGCCGCCTGGTCGAGGCTGGCGTGCACGTCGTTGCGCTGACTCCGGCGGAGCCGTCGGTGGACATTCGCGATGTTGCGCCCAGCGAGCGTCTGGCGTTGATCGTCGGAGCCGAACGCACCGGGATCTCCACCGAACTCCTGCAGCTGGCCAGTGTGCGGGTGCGGATCCCGATGCATGGTGGCGTCGACTCGCTGAACGCCGCTGCAGCATCGGCCGTGGCCTGCTGGGCGCTACGCCCCTGACGAGGTCTCGTCGACCAGCGTCAGGCTGCCGTGCCCGTGGCTGACGTTCTGCCCCTGGATGCGTCGCACGGTGACCGGCTGGATGCGGTGCACGGGGCGTTGCACCGACCCGCCCCCCAGGGTGACAAGCGCCGGATGCGACACGTCCCAGGTGTCGAATTCAAGATGCCCGTCTCCGCGAAACACACCCAGGCCGAGACCGTCGTGGTAGCCGCCGTAACCAAGGCCCTGCATCGCCACCGCCGAGCCGTTGCGTTTCACGTCGTAGATCACCGGTTCGCCGGCCTCGACCGTCTCGAACACGGCGGTGTCGACACGCCGCGGTCGGCCGTCGTCGACGAAGGTCGCCTGGACCCCGACGCGGCCGACGGCGGAGGTCGACCCGATGACACGATCGGCGACCATCCCGGTGAAATGGGCACCAACGCCACGTCCTGACGATTGCAGATGACCGGCGTGGGTGTCGGTGGAGAAGAACAAGAACGCAAAGAACGATCCACCCGTGGCTGGGGGTGCGCCGGTGTTCGGCTCGGTGATGCCGACCCGTTCACGCACGCCCCATGAGTGATCGCGGCACGCCCACCAGCGCCCGATATCGAAGCGTTCGCCATCCACCTCGACCCACCCATACAACTCGCCGATCTGGTCATAGCGGCTGTAATCCTCCACCACCCGACCGGTCCGCCGGGCGAAATGGTGGCGCTCCTCGTGCGCTGCAGCGGTGGCCTCCCAGTCGAGTTGGGCGCTGACCGCAGCGTCGTTCGGTGCGACGGTCAGGCAGATCCGCTGGAGTGGTTCGACGACATCGAGGCGCAGCGGACCACATTCGGTCTGATACGTCGGCCGTAGCCGCCGCGAGACGCGCAGGTTGTGCTGACGGCCATTGCGAATGACGACGAACCCGCCGTCGACGACGTTCATGTTCTGGTAGACGCCCATCGTGAACTGCAGCGCACCCGAGCCATCGGGGGCGCTGGCGGCGAACCACAGCCGGTCGAAGAACCGTGGATCGCTCGTTCCGACGTGATCGAAGGTCGTCGGCAGCTGATGCCATGGCGAATCGTCGAGATGGGTGAGCATCGTCTATCCCTTGGTCGGTCTGGTGCGGAACGGATAGCGCGCGGCGCGCCCTTGGAAGATCGACCCGAGCGCGGCGATCGATGCCGGCGTCAGCGTCGCCGTGTCGATGGCCGCTTCCAGCGCAGCGCGACGCTTTGCCAAACGCTCGCCTGGCGAGACCGAAGGGTCGTCATCCGCGACGGTCGCACCCACCAGGGCCAACGCCTCGGCAGTCGCGACAAGATCGGCGTCGAGAAATGCGTCGAGCTCCGTCGCCGCCGCGGCGAGGGTGCGGATCGTGGCGATTGCCCCGCTCAGCACATCCCTGGCGTACGCCGAATCGACGTGGTGAAGGACCACATCGTGCAGCACGCGGGCCAGACCGTCAAGCTGTGTTGTGAGTTCGTCTTCGATCATTTCTCCGCCGCGATCAGTTGGGTCATCAACAGGCGGTAGATACCGACCGGTTGTTGGTGAATGCGCTCCAGGAGACCATCATGAAATGCGCCGACCCCCGTCAGCACGATTACGGCCAGCTTGTAGTTAGCCAGTATCTGCCACCACCGCAGCGCGTCGTGATCCACTGCGATACCGGTCGTCGTCGCCCAGCGGTGCACCAGATCGGCCGGCTCCCACGAGCCAGCGATGCGATGCTCGCCAGCGCGTAACGGATTGGTCACCCAGCCGAGGTCCTCGTGCGGATCGCCAAGATGGGCGGTTTCCCAATCCAGCACCGCGGTCACGCGATCATCGGCGTCGAGCAGCACGTTGCCCGGCTTGAAGTCGCCGTGGACCAAGGTCGTCGTGGTCGACCGTGGCAGATGGTCGCCCAGCCAACGGCGGACCAGGGCCAGCTCCGGTTCGGGCTCGCGCTGTACGGCACGCAACTCGGTCGTCCAGTGTTCAAGCGCCCGGCCGGGTGCATCACCCGATGGAATCTCCAATCGGTCGCCCAACCCGAGCGCTCGCCAATCGAGACCGTGAATCGCCGCCAACTGGTCGTAGATCCGTTCGGCGACGGCGACGCGCTGGGCAAGCGAACGGTCGCTGTTCAGGACCAACGGCTGACACGTCCCCTGGACGCGATCCATGACCAGACAGGGCCGCGCCGCCCAACGCCCGGTCAGGTCGACCCAGCGCAGCGTCGGCACCGGAACCGCCGAGCGTTCCAACGCATCGAGCACCGCCGTTTCGATCCGCCGGTCGGTGCGCAGCACGCTACCGGGCGGGTCGCGGCGGGCGATCAGTGCGTGCGTCTGCCCGGCCCACGTCGCGTCGAACAACCAGTTCTCGCGAGAGAATCCGTACGAGGCCCGTTCGATCCAGCCGATCGTGACCGGCTGGCCGACTTCGGCGGTTAACCAGGCTGCGAACGCTTCCTTCACTCGACGCGGTAGAGCCGCGCCGCTGTCCCCGACAACACCTTGGCGCGGGTCTCGTCGCTGAGGGCCGACAACGTCTCGGCGATGTAGCGCTGTGGGCCGACTGCGGGCGTGGCCGGCCCGGGGTGCTGACAGGTGGGATGGGGAAAGTCGGTCTCGAACATCATGTTCTCGGGGTACGCCTCGATCGCCGCAATCACGTGATCGCGCTCATACCAGAAGCAGCCGTAGATCTGGCGGCGGAAATACTCACTGGGCAGGAGGTCATATTCGGGGTGCTCGCCGGCGACCTACCGTTGCGCCACTGCCAATCCATCGCCTCCAGAAACGCTGGCAGGGCGCCGATCCCGCTCTCGACCGAGACGAAGTCGACGTCGGGGAAGCGGTGGCACACCCCACCGTGGATCAGGTTGGCGATGCACGTCAGGTTGTCCAGGAAGATCAGCGACGAGATCCGCGAGAAGTTGGCGCGGAACCCCATCGACCCGCCAATCGCGAACTGCTCACCAATCCGTCCACCGCCGATATGGAAGTTGACCGGCACGCCGCAATCGCGAGCGGTCGACCAGATCGGGTCCCAGTGCGTATCCCACAGATGTGGCTGATCGAACTTCTCCGGCGAGTTGCAGAAATTGATACCCCGATGGCCGAGCCCGACACAGCGCTCGATCTCGTCCACCGTGGCCGGCACGTCCCAGAACGGCAGCGACGTGATCGGGAGAAAGCGCCCCGGCGCCTCGGCGGCGAAGTCGACCTGGAAGTCGTTATAGGCCTGCACGGCCTCGGTGGCGAAACGCAGGTCGCCATGGTCGACCCACGCCCCCGCACCGAAGCCACCAAGGTTCGGATACAACACCTGCGCCTGAACCCCGTTGGCGTCCATGAACTCCGCCCGCGCCCGTGGGTCCCACGCAGCGCGGGGCATCTCCTCGTAGGTCTTTGGACCGTCCGGCAGCGTCCCGTCGAAGCCGGCCATCGCCGTATTCCCCGGCTTCGAATAGGGCTGCCCGTTGACCATCCACATGTCGAACTCGCCGACGCGTTCGATGCGCGGAATCGCATCGCCCCACTTCGACGCCATCCGTGCCGTCCACGTGTCGGGCGGCTCGGTGATGTGCGTGTCGACGTCGATCACTCGCTGCGCGCTCGTCATGAGCCAAGCGTAGGACACCGCGGGTTGGTGATCGGGTCCCAGAGCGACCAACATGGCAGGTCGATGCCGTCCACCCCTGATCACGCTGTCCTGCTGCTGCGCTGCCCCGACCAGCAGGGCGTTGTCGCCGCGACCGCCGAGTTCATCGCCGCGCACAACGGCAACATCATTCACGCCGAGCAGCACGTCGACGAAACCGACGACGTGTTCTTCCAACGCGTCGAGTTCGATCTTCACGGGTTCGCCGTCGAACGCCACAAGATCATCGCTGCCTTTGCCGGACTGCGCGATCGGTTCTCGATGAATGTCGGCCTGCACTTCACCAAGACACCACAACGGGTGGTGATCCTCGCCTCGAAGCAAGCCCACTGCTTGTACGACCTGCTGACCAGGTGGCGCACCGGCGAGCTGCGCGCCGACCTGCGCGCCGTGATCTGCAACCATCCCGATCACGCCGAAATCTGTCAGTTCATGGGCGTCCCCTACGACTATCTGCCGGTCGACCGCGCTGATAAGGCCGCCCAGCAGGCGGCTGTACTGGAGCGGCTACACCACTACGACGCCGAGTTGGTCGTGTTAGCCCGCTACATGCAGATCCTGCCACCGACCATCGTCGACGCCTTTCCCAGCCGAATCATCAACATTCATCACTCGTTCCTGCCAGCATTCATCGGCGCCAACCCGTATCGCCAGGCCTACGACCGCGGCGTCAAACTGGTCGGCGCAACCGCCCACTACGTCACCGAAGAGCTGGACGAGGGACCGATCATCGAGCAAGAAGTCGCCCGCGTCACCCACCGCGACGATGTCGCCAGCCTGACCCAGAAGGGCCGCGACCTGGAAACGATCGCGCTGTCACGCGCCGTGCGCGCCCATCTGGAGCACCGCGTTCTCGTCTACGGCCGCAAGACGGTCGTGTTCAGCTAGACGCGTAACGGGAGACGCGCGTCCCCGGGTGTTACGTGTTGCGCAGTTGTTCGGCGGCGGGCACGAAGTAGGACATCAGCGTCGCGGCGGTCTCCGGCGTGGGGGCGAGATCCTCGACGGCCGTGGCCATATGCAGCAGCCATCGGTCGCGGGCGGTTTCGTCAATCGCATACGGCACGTGACGCATCCGCAATCTGGGGTGGCCGCGCTGTTCCATATAGGTCGGATCGCCGCCCCAGTAATGCATCAGGAAGGTGGCCAGACGATGTCGGGCCCCGGCCAGATCGTGTTCGGGGTACATCGGACGCAGCACGGGATCGTCAGCGACGCCGTCATAGAAGCGATCGACCAGACGAACGAAGAAGTCCGCTCCCCCAACGATTTCGTACAGATCCGTCATCGCCGTTAGACATCCAGGAAGCGGCTTGCCGCAGTGGCCGAACCGATCGCCCCGACCAGCCCGCCTAGGCCGACCATCGCCAGCATCACCCAGATCGGCGTGCTGCCGGTGACCACGAAGCCAGTCAGGCCCGAGTCGGAGGTGAACTTTTCGCGCACGGTGGATGTCCACGAGTTGTTGACGACCATCAACAACCCGCCGCCCAGCAAGCCGCCGGCGAGTCCCTGGAGCAGTCCTTCAAGCATGAACGGTAGGCGGATGAACCAGTTCGTCGCTCCGACCAACTTCATCACCTCGATCTCTCTCCGACGGGCGAACATCGCCGTGCGGATCGCGTTCCAGATCAGCAGCACCGAGGCAAACAGCAGGGCCACCGACATCACCACGGTCCACATCCCCAGCACGCCCTTCAGCGTGCTCAGCGTGGCGATCACCTTCTCCGGCGTGGCCACCCGCTGGATCTTCGGCAAACTGCGCACCGACGTGGCCACCTGCGCCAACATCACTTGATCGTCCTTGTTGACCGGGACGATCTTGAAGTACGACGGGATCGTTTCCGTCGTCAGCTTCTCGAGCGTTGTCGGATCCCCGGCGAACAGCCGCTTGGCCGTGTCGACGGAGCACTGCACGTCGCAGTACGTCACCTTTTCGATCAGCGTCGGCTGCCCTTCGAGGGTCTGCTGGATCAGCTGGAGGTTCTCCGGGGTGGCGTCGTTGCTGACGTAGACGATCATCTCGACCCCGCCGGTCCATTGCGCCAGCTGGTTGTCGAAACCCTTCTGGATCAACAGCGTCAAACCCGACAAGAACAGCGAGACCGCAGCGGTCACGACTGCGGCGACCGTCAGCGTCAGGTTGCGACTGAGGCTGGCCCACATTTCGCGGAAGACATAAGAAATTCGAGACAGCATCAGTCGTACACCCCGCGGGTCTGGTCGCGCACGATGATTCCCCTGTCGAGCTGGATCACCCGTTTGCGCATCATGTTGACGATCCGTTGATCGTGGGTTGCCATCACCACCGTGGTGCCGGTCTTGTTGATTCGGTCGAGCAAGCGCATGATCCCCTCGCCAGTGCCGGGGTCGAGGTTTCCCGTTGGCTCGTCGGCCAGCAGAATCAGCGGACGATTGACAAATGCTCGGGCGATCGAGACACGCTGCTGCTCACCGCCAGACAGTTGATGAGGGAAGCGGTCCTCCTTGCCGGACAGGCCGACCAGATCCAAGACCGCCGGAACCTGCTGACGGATCACCTGCTTCGATCGGCCGATGACCTCGAGAGCGAAGGCGACGTTTTCGAACACCGTTCGGTTGGTCAGCAACTTGTAGTCCTGGAAGATGTTGCCGATGTTGCGCCGCAAGTGCGGAACCTTCGACGTGGCCATGTCGTTGATGTTCCGGCCTGCCACCCACACCGCGCCGCGCTCGGGCTTCTCCTGGCGATTCATCAACCGCAGCAAGGTCGATTTGCCGGACCCCGACGGCCCGACCAGGAAGACGAACTCGGCCTTGTCGATCTCGAAGCTCGCCTCACGCAGGGCAACCACCTCGGTCGAATAGCTCTTCGTCACATTTTCAAGTCGAATCATCGGGTGTGCCTTTCAGGCGCGTCAAACAGCCACAGCTCCGCCCGGAACGCCGCCACGATAGCGCGGCTTGCGCCGCGTCAATCGTCGTTCGTCCGTCGCCGCCATCCGAGGTAGCCCTCCATGAACTCGTCCAGGTCGCCGTCGAGCACCGCAGCGACTTGGGCGGTTTCTACCTCGGTGCGCAAGTCCTTGACCATCTGGTACGGCTGCATCACGTAGGAACGGATCTGGCTCCCCCAGCCGACCTGCGCTTGGCGACCAGCGATGCGGTCGAGCTCGGCTTGACGTTCTTCCTCGATCCGCGCCGCCAACATTGTGCGCAGCCGGTTCATCGCCTTTTCCCGGTTCTGCAGTTGGCTGCGTTCCTCTTGGCTGCTGGACACCAGTCCGGTGGGCTCGTGAATCAAGCGAACCGCGGAGGAGGTCTTGTTGACGTGCTGGCCACCGGCTCCGCTGGCGCGGAAGACCTCCATGCGCACGTCGGATTCGTTGATCTCCAGGTCGAGGTCGTCGAGTACCGGCCATACCTGCACGGCAGCAAAGCTGGTCTGACGCCGGCCCTGGTTGTCGAACGGGCTGATCCGCACCAGTCGGTGGGTGCCGCGTTCGCTGGTCATCAGTCCATAGGCGTACCGACCGGTGAGGGTGAACTCGGCCGACATCAGTCCGGCTTCGGCACCTTCGCTGACGCCATCGATTTCGAAGCCAAAGCCGCGCCGCTCGGCCCACCGCCCGTACATCCGCAGCAGCATCGCCGTCCAGTCCTGTGCGTCGACGCCACCGTCTTTGGCGTTGATCTGCACGATGCAGTTGGTGTCATCGTGCTCGCCGGTGAACAGGCTGCGCAGGTCGAGCTGATTCAGCGATGCCGCGACCTCGGCGATCGAGGCTTCGATCTCGGGCTCCTGCGATTCGTCACCCTCATCGCGAGCCAGCTCGTGGAGGATCTCGGCATCGTCGGTCTGGGCGACCAGCGCGTCGTACATCTCGACGTCGTCTTTAATCTTGGCGTATTCGGCGTTGATCTTCTTGGCCAGGTCCTGGTCGTCCCACAGATCGGGGCGGCTGATCTCGTGCTCCAGCTCGCTCAGGCGGGCGCGCGCCGCTTCGACCTGCAGGTAGCTGGCAGCTTCGCCGAGGCGACGGCGGAGCTCCTTCAGATCATCCGAAAAATCGCGCATTAGTTGTTGGCAGCACCGTGGCACTGCTTGAACTTCTTGCCGCTACCGCAGGGACACGGGGCGTTGCGCGGCGTCTTGTCGTATGCGCTGTTGACCACCGTTTGCTGCTTGCGTGGCGCCTCATCCACAGCCGCCGGAACCAGCTCTGCACCGTCGGCCGACTGGGCAGCCACCGCCTGCGCAGCGGCAGCGAAGCGATCAGCAAAGGTGGTCTCGCTGGACGATTCCTGAAGATTTTGCAGCGCTGGAGCCGGCTCGACCTGACGGACCACCTGGACGTGCATCACGTAGCGAACGAAGTCCTGGGCGATGCCTTTCATCATCGCCCCGAACATCTCGAAGCCTTCGCGCTGCCATTCGACCAGTGGGTCCTTCTGCCCGACAGCACGCAGGTTGATGCCCTCCTGCAGGTAGTCCATCTCTTCCAGGTGCTCTCGCCAACGCTGGTCGATGATCTGCAACATCACCTGGCGTTCGACGTCGCGCATCGTGTCGATGCCCAGTTCAGCCTCGCGGCTGGCGTAGAACTTCGAGGCGTCGGCCATCACCAGGTCATACATTTTGTCGGTCGAGCCGGCGGCGTCGAGTTCCTCGACGGTGATCTCGTTTGGCCAGAACGACTTCAGCTCGGTGACCAAGCCATCCAGGTCCCACTCGTCTTCGGCGACGCTGGCGCAGTGTGTGTCGATCAACGCGTCGACGGCTTCGGACATGTATTCCATCGCTGCCGAGTGCAGGTCTTCGCCTTCAAGAATCTGGTCGCGGCGGGCGTAGATCACCTTGCGCTGCTCGTTCATCACTTCGTCGTACTTCAGCACGTTCTTGCGGATCTCGGCGTTGCGCTGCTCGACGGTGGTCTGCGCCCGTTCGATGGCCTTGGTGACCATCTTGGCCTCGATCGCCTCGTCATCCGGCAGGGCCCGACCCATCACCCAGCCGAGTGCGTTGGTAGCAAACAGGCGCATCAGCTCGTCGTCGAGGCTGAGGTAGAAGCGGCTCTCGCCGGGGTCACCCTGACGACCGGAACGGCCACGCAGCTGATTGTCGATCCGTCGGCTTTCGTGTCGCTCGGTGCCCAACACATACAGCCCGCCGAGCTTGCGGACCTCGTCGCCCTCGGCCTTGCACTGCACCTTGAATTCGGCCAGCAACTGGTCGTAGCGAGCCAGGGCCTGAACACGCTGGGCGCGGAAGTCCTCGGGCATCTCGGCGAGCGGCGCCGGCAGGTCGAACTCGTCGGCGAGCAACAGCGCGTCGAAACCTTCGCGCAGAACCGCTTGACGGGCCAGACCCTCGGGGTCGCCACCCAATTGAATGTCGACCCCACGGCCCGCCATGTTGGTGGCCACGGTGACCGCACCGAGGCGACCAGCCTGGGCGACGATCGACGCTTCACGGGTGTGCTGCTTGGCGTTCAGGATCTCGTGCGGCACGCCAAGCTTGGACAGCAGGCGCGAAAGATGCTCGGACTTCTCGACGCTGATCGTGCCGACCAGCACCGGCTGGCCAGCCTTGTTGCGGGCCGCGATGTCGTCGGCCACCGCGCTGAACTTGGCCGCCTCGCCCTTGAAGATCAGGTCAGACATGTCGGCGCGAACCACCGGACGGTTGGTGGGGATTGGAACCACACCCAGCTCGTAGGTGTTCGACAACTCGGCGGCTTCGGTCTGCGCCGTACCGGTCATCCCGGCCAGCTTTTCGTACATCCGGAAGTAGTTCTGCAGCGTGATCGTCGCCAGCGTCTGGTTTTCTTCCTTGATCTTGACGCCCTCTTTGGCCTCGACGGCCTGGTGGATGCCTTCGCTCCAACGGCGACCATCCAGGATTCGACCGGTGAACTCGTCGACGATCTTTACCTCGCCGCCCTGAACGATGTAGTCCTTGTCGCGCTTGTACAGCTCTTTGGCCTTCAGCGCCACCGACAGCTGATGGACCAGGTTCTGCTGAATCTCGTCGTACAGATTCTCGATTCCCAAGGCCTGCTCGACCGACTCGATCCCCGCTTCCAAGGGAACGACCACGCGCTTGTCTTCTTCGACCTCGTAGTGCACGTCGCGCTTCAAGGAACGCACGATCGAGGCGAAGCGGTAGTACAGCTTGGCGGCGTCGGCGACCCGGCCGCTGATGATCAGCGGGGTACGCGCTTCGTCGATCAGGATCGAGTCGACCTCGTCGACGATCGCGTAATGATGACCGCGCTGGGTCTTGTCCTCGAGCCGCGCCGCCATGTTGTCGCGCAGGTAATCGAAGCCGAACTCGTTGTTCGTTCCGTAGGTGACGTCGCAGGCATAGCTGGCCCGCTTTTCGTGCGGCTGGTCCTTGTAGCCGGGCAGGATCAGCCCGACATCGAGGCCCAAGAACTTGTGGATCCGGCCCATCCATTCGGCGTGAAAGCGGGCCAGATAGTCGTTGACCGTGATCATGTGCACACCCTTGCCGGTGAGCCCATTCAGGTACACCGGCAGTGTGGAGACCAGGGTCTTGCCTTCGCCGGTCTTCATCTCGGCAACCCAGCCGAAATGCAGCGCCGCGCCACCCATCATCTGCACGTCGAAGTGCCGTTGGCCAATCGTCCGGTCGGCGGCCTCGCAGACCACGGCGAACGCCTCGATCAACAGGTCGTCGAGCGGCTCACCACGCTCCAGCCGACCGCGGAACTCGGCGGTCTTGCCGCGCAGCTGGTCATCGGAAAGGGCGCGCATCGCTGCCTCTTGACGATTGATGTCGGGGACCAGGCCGTGAAGCGCTTTGAGCTTTTTGCCTTCACCGGCGCGGAGGATGCGATCGAGAATACCCATGCGGTGAGCCAGCCTACCTGGCCACCTGCCAGGCTAGGAGGCGTCTCCCGGCGTCATTCGGTGATTCGACGCCGACGCGCTCAGCATGCCAAACGCATGGTGGTTGAGGGACCGAGGACCTGGGCTCCGGCCGCTGCGGCGGCAACCAACGACACCCGTCCGATACCAGCCTGAGCGAGCGCCTGCCCGGCGGCATGCAGGGTGGCTCCGGTGGTAACCACGTCGTCGACGACCAGGACGTGCAGTTGGTCGAACCCGACCCTTGCCCGAAATCGCGGCGTGTTCAGCCGGCCGGAACGACGTTGGCCGGACTGTGGACCGCTGTGATGCTGGCGATAGAGCAACCGTCGGCACGGAATCCGCAGCTCGTGAGCGATCGCTCGGGCGATCAGCTCCGCCTGGTCGAAGCCCCGCTTACCGGCCCGGGTCGTGCTGGTTGGGGCCCAGGTGATCACGTCGATGCGCCCATCGCTCAGACGCAAACGCTGGATCATCTGCGTCGCCAGGACTTTGGCGACGCTGCGACGATTGCGGAACTTCAGCCCCAGTACCAGTTGACGGGCAAGACCATCGAATGGCACGGCGGCACGAATCCCGCCGTCGACACGGACCGACGAGGCCGACGCGAGGGTGAACCGGCAGCGCCGACAGAGCTGAGGGCCGGGTTCGTGGCAGCCGGCGCAGGTCGAGGTAAAGATCATGCAGTAGTTGTACAAAATGGGTGTGACACGGTTGATTCGTCACATCCCGTGCCGCGTTACATCCGGTGCCGGGTTCCCGACGTAACGGGGTCGCCTCAGCCGGGGATGAACGGCAGGCTGGAATAGCCAGCAACGTTCGACATCTGGACCCGCTTCGAACGGGACGCGTCGATGCTGAACGCAGGGAACCGGTCCGCCAGCAGGTTCAACGTGACCTTGCCCTCGAGCCGGGCCACCGCGGCGCCCAGACACAGGTGAACGCCGTGGCCGAGCGACGGCGAAATCACCGCCGGGCGATCGATATCGAACTCGTCGGGACGTTCGTAGGCGCGCTCGTCGCGCGCCGCCGCCCCGGTGAGCAACAGCACCGGGTGACCGGCCGGAATCGTCGTGTCGTGGAAGGTGACATCCTCGACCGCAAAACGCCCCTGGTACTGCGATGGGGGAAAGTAGCGAAGGACTTCCTCGACCGCCGCCGGCACCAGCGACCGATCTGCAGTGACCCGCCGCCAGACGTCCTGATGCTTGCCGAACAAGTACGCCGCATTGCCGATCAGTTTGATGACCGTCTCGGCCCCAGCAGCACCGAGGAGGCCGACGAACCCGGCGATCTCGTGATCGGACAGCGCGGTGGTCGAGCCGTCTTCACGCTCGACCGACGTTTCGATCAGCGCAGAGATCATGTCGTCCTGCGGATTGCGGCGGCGCTGCTGGGTCAGGTCCAAGAAGTAGGTGTAGCTCTCGATGAACGCCTCGATGTTGGCATCGCTCAACCCCTCCTGACCTTCGACCCGCCCCAGGCCACGATCGAGACGCTCGCGGACCGCCTGGCGCTCGCCCTCTGGCACGCCGAGAATCCGGCTGACAACTTCGACCGGGAACAGCGCCGAGAACTCCTCGACAACGTCGAACTCGTCGCGGCCGACGAGTGGGTCGAGAAAGCCGGAGATCACCTCGGTCACCATCGGTTCCAAGGCCATGATCGCCCGGGCCGAGAACGCGTTGCTGGCCAGCGCTCGGATCCGGTTGTGCATCGGCGGGTCCATCGTGATGATGCTGCGCGCCTCTTCAGGGATCTGCTGACCTTTTAGCAGCCCGAAGAACTCGACCCCGTAGGTGCTCGACAGACCCCGCCAATCTCGGTGGGCGCGCATCACGTCGTCGTAGCGCGACAACGCATAGAACCCGTACTTGTCGTTGTAATACACCGGCGCCTCGTCGCGCAGTCGGCGGTAGGTCTCGTACGGGTCGTCAAAGTACGCCCTCGACATCGGATCAAACTCGACTGCATCTAGAAATCCCGACATACCCCATCCCTCGCTCGGGCGCCCAGACCGCCAGGCGTGCCTAGCCGCGACCTTAGTAGTCGGCTCACTGGTACCCTCCCGTCAGTGGAGGAGCCCCGCGAGATCGAGCACAAGGATGCCGATGCGGCGACGCGCCTGCGCTCGATCCGGCGCAACTACGGCACCGGTGCGGCGATGATTGCCGCCGCCGGATTGGCGATCGACGAGTTGCTCTACGGGAAGAAGGATGATCGCCCGGTGGTGGTCGTCAACGCCCAGGGCGACCCGCCGAACGTCGACGAACTCGGTCTGCGCGTGACCACCGTCGACGGCACCCAGGTCGTCGCTCCGCCGCTCCCACGGCGCACACCCATCCCGACCACGTCCCGCGCATCCCGCCGCCCCCGCCGCTAATCCGGCACCCGCTCACCCCCATGGGCGCGATCAACGCCGCATGTGCGTCTCCATCGCGCCCATGGCCAGGGGCCGACCAGTCCGACAACCCACGATGGGCGCGATCAGTGCTCGATATGCGTCTCCGTCGCGCCCATGGGGGTTGTTAGTAGCGGTAGTGGGCGGGCTTGTAGGGGCCGGCCGGGTCGACGCCGAGGTAGTCGGCCTGCTCGTCGGTGAGCTTGGTCAGCTTGACGCCGAGCGCGTCGAGGTGCAGGCGGGCGACCTTCTCGTCGAGCTGCTTGGGCAGCACGTAGACGCCCGTTGGGTACTGATCGGTGTTGGCGAACAGCTCGATCTGGGCGATCACCTGGTTGCTGAACGAGCAACTCATCACGAAGCTCGGGTGGCCTGTGGCACAGCCCAGGTTGACCAGTCGGCCCTCGGCCAGCACGATCACCGAGTCGCCACTGTCGAAGGTCCACAAGTCGGTGCCCGGCTTCAGCTCGTCGCGGGTCGCCCCGCTGCGTGCCAGGCCGGCCATGTCGATCTCGGAGTCGAAGTGGCCGATGTTGCAGACGATCGCGTTGTGCTTCATCTGCTTCATGTGCTCGGCGGTGATGATGTGGTCGTTGCCGGTCGCCGAGACGAAGATGTCGGCGGTGGCGACGACGTCTTCCATCGTGGTCACCTGGTAGCCCTCCATCGCCGCCTGCAGGGCGTTGATCGGGTCGATCTCGGTGATGATGACGCGTGCGCCCTGGCCGGTCAGCGCCTGGGCGCAGCCCTTGCCGACATCGCCGTACCCGCACACGACGGCCGCCTTGCCAGCGATCATCACGTCGGTGGCCCGGCAGATCGCGTCGATCAGCGAGTGACGGCAGCCGTACAGGTTGTCGAACTTCGACTTGGTGACCGAGTCGTTGACGTTGATCGCCGGGAACAGCAGCTCGCCGCGCTCGTGCATCTTGTACAGGCGCATCACCCCGGTGGTGGTCTCCTCGGTGACACCCTTGATGCCCTTAGCCAGCTTCGTCCACTTCTGCGGCTCGGTACGCAGCGAGCGCTGCAACAGGCCCAAGACGATGGCGAATTCGGGGTTCGACGCGGTGGTCGGATCCGGCACCTCGCCAGATGCCTCGAACTCGACGCCCTTGTGGACCAGCAGCGTGGCGTCGCCGCCGTCGTCGAGGATCATGTTCGGCCCATCCGTCTCGCCGTTCGGTCCCGCCGGCCAGGTCATCATCTGCTCGGTGCACCACCAATACTCCTCGAGCGTCTCGCCCTTCCAGGCGAACACCGGGATGCCCTGCGGGTCGTCGGGCGTACCGTTCGGGCCCACCGCGACGGCGGCCGCGGCGTGGTCCTGGGTGGAAAAGATGTTGCAGCTCGCCCAGCGAACTTCGGCGCCGAGCTCGACCAACGTCTCGATCAGCACCGCGGTCTGGATCGTCATATGCAGCGACCCGGAGATGCGCGCCCCCTTCAGCGGCTTCGATGGCCCGAACTCCTTGCGCAAGGCGCGCAGACCAGGCATCTCGTGCTTGGCGAGGTGGATCTCCTTGCGCCCGAACGGGGCCAGCGACAGGTCGGCAACTCGGAAGTCGTGGCGCGTTTGGGCAGGGCGTACTTCGGTCATAGGCGACCGAATCTACCGGGATCAGTCAGCGTGCAATGTCTGCGGTGGGCGGTCGCGCTCGATCTGTGACATCAATTGCAGGTGAGCAGCGTCGTCCAGCTCGGTGGCCTCGCTGATCAGCATGACCGGGATGCCTTCGCGCACCGGATAGCGCAACCGCAGACGCGGGTTATACAGCGACTCGCCCAGGTCGTACAGCGACTGGTGATCCTTCGGGCAGGCGAGGATGGCCGACAGGCGCGGGTCGAGAGTCACGGTCGACAGCCTACGCGGTGATCATCGCCAGCAGCTCGACCACGTGGGTATCGCAGTCGTCGCGGTTGGACGCTTCCAGGTTCAGGCGCAGCAGCGGTTCGGTATTCGACGCACGCAGATTGAACCACCAGCCGTCGCATTGCACCGTCAGCCCATCGAGCATGTCCTGCTCGCACTGGGCGAACTGGGTAGCAACCCGTTCAATCACCGCGGCCGGATCATCGACATGAGTATTGATCTCGCCGCTCGACGCATAGCGCTCGAACGGTCGGCGCAGCTTGGACAGCGGCATATCGGCGCGACTCAATTCGTCGAGCATCAGCAAGCTGGCGATCAGCCCGCTGTCGGCACGGTAGTTGCGCAAGAAGTAGTAGTGCGCGCTGTGTTCACCGCCGAACACCGCCCCGGTGTCGGCCATCTGCTGTTTGATAAACGAGTGACCGACCTTGGTGCGCACCGCGACACCGCCTCGCTCGTGGATGATCTCGGGGACCGACTTCGAACAGATCAGGTTGTGCAGAATGGTGGCACCCGGATGGGAACGCAACACACCAGCGGCGAGGATCGCCGTGGTAGTGCTACCGCTCAGGCCGCGGCCCGTCTCGTCGACCACGAAGACTCGGTCGGCGTCGCCGTCGAAGGCCAACCCAACATCGAAACCGCCGGCCACGACGCGGGCCTGCAGGTCGCGCTGGTTGGCCGGCTGCAGCGGGTCGGCCGGGTGATTCGGGAACGTGCCGTCCAGCTCGCCGTACATCACTTCAAGGGTGATCTGCGGAATCTTGTCGAACACCGCAGGCACGACCAGCCCACCCATCCCGTTGGCGGTATCGGCCACGACACGCAGCGGACGGATCGATTCGACGTCGATAAATGACAGCACGTGGTCGGCGAAGGCGTTGAGCATCTCGCGAAATTGGAGTCGTCCGCGGCGCGCTGCCGGGGCGGGTCCCTCGCCGGTGAGCACCTGCGCAGCGATCCGCTTGACATCGTCGAGCCCAGAGTCCTGGCCAACCGGGCGCGCCCCGGCCAGGCAGAGCTTGACGCCGTTGTACTGCGCCGGGTTGTGCGAGGCCGTGAACATTGCCCCGGGCGAGTCCATCTCTCCCGCCGAGAAATAGATCATGTCGGTGGACGCCAGGCCTATATCCACCACGTCGACGCCTTGATCGCACACGCCTCGAGTGAACGCTTCGACCAGCTCGACACCGGACGGACGCATGTCGCGACCGACCAGAATTTTCGATGTGCCGCAGAAGTTGGCGAAGCCGACGCCCAGCGCATAGGCGATCTCGCTGTTGAACTGATCGGGCACCGTGCCCCGGATGTCGTAGGCCTTGACGATCTGATCGAGGGCCTCGACGGCGGACACGGACTCGTCGGTGGGCATCGCCTAGAAGCTATCGGGTTGTTGCTCGTCGGGTAGGTCGTGCCGGCCGAACCGCGCATCCTCATCCTCCCAGAATGAGTCGAGTTCAGCCGGGCGTTCGGATCGGGCCGTGATGTCGTCTGGGTCGACGTCCGCAGCGACGATCGACCTGCCCTGCGCCGCATCGGGTGGCCGGGCAACCGCTCCGGAGCGCATCGCCTCGTCGGGCAGCGGGTCGGCGGGTGTCGGCCCGGGGACGACGACGATCGGGTTGACCAGGACGTCACCGCGCCAGCGGAAGTACACCAACATCGCGATCCCCAGGAGCGTCAGGAGATAGGCGACGTAGTCCAGCGTCGATCGGTCGAAGGTCAACGACACGTTGTGGGTCCGTGGGATGACCACCATCATGTTCGGCCCGATCCGGTATGGCCCGTCGGCACCGTGAGCGTTCCAGTTCGGGAAATAGCTGACCTTGACATACACCGGCACACCGACCTGGTCGACGGTGAAGCTCAGCTTTTGCCGCTGCATGTCGATCGCGCTGACGTTGACCGTCGGCAACGGTTTGGCGATGATCTCCTGGCGGGGCATGACCACGTCCACCTGCCGGCTGACGGCATTCCGTTCTGTCAGGTCGGGGTCAACATCGATCCGCTGCCACTCCTTCGGACCATCATTGGCGGGCATCGCCGCCCAGTCCTCCTGGTTCTGGAACCATGACGTGCCCAGCTCGAGCAGCCTTTCGCGTTGATCGCCTGGTCGCTCGTTGACGACCACCGGCTGGGTCGTCAGCGGTGTCACCAGGTCCGACCCAGCGACTTCGAAGATCTTCCACGGTCCGCTCTGGGCGACCAGCGTCAGATCGTCAAGTTTCTCGGCCGCCTCCTTGGCCGCGCTGGTAAACACCATCACGTACTTGACGCCGAGCGCCTGGTTGTATTCCACCGTCTTGCCGGGCGCCAGATTTTGATAGCGCAGCTGACGGACGGGGTTCGAGCTCTTCTCGCTGATCGCCGCGGCGGTCAGGAAGTGATACGGGGTTGTCCCCGACGCCTCGAAGAAGACGCCCTCCATGCTGGTGATACAGCTATCGGTCCAGAACGGCAGGATCATCAACGCCATGGTCGTGCCGTATTCGCCGACCTTCTCGTTGTTCTCCCACTCCGCCCGACCACAGCCATGCGCCGGATCCTGGCCAAGCTTGGCCATCGTCTGCACCAGGTCGTAATACTCGCCGTAGTAGGGGCGCCCCTCGTAACCCTTGAAGTTGTACGCCGTCCAGCCATCGCTGGCGGCCTCCTTGGCCTTCGGGCTCATCGTCACCAGGTCCCAGCTGCCGATCCCCCAGGCGTAGACCGACTTGCCGTTCTTCGTGGTGACGTGCCCACCGGGCATCTCCCGGAACGAAAACAGCATCCCGATCAGCACGACCACCGAGGTGATCGCCGCCGTGGTCACGCCAGCGGTCCACGACGGCCAGCGGCCCCACAGCCAGCGGCCGAACTCGGCGATTCCGACCATCATCAGGAAGTAGCGAACGAGGTACAGGAACGGCAGGATCCGTGGGTTCCATAACAGGCCGAGCAGCGGCAAGCTGTCGCGGGCGATGTAGGTCGCGCCGAACAGCGCAACACACAGCACCCCCAGCCAGGCGCCGTTGATGTGCCGTCGGCGCACCGAGCAGAGCACCCCGTAAACGGCAAAGCCGCTGACCAAGTAGTCCATCAGCGGTCCGCCCGGGAAGAACATCTTCCAGAACGAGTCGTCGGCGCCGCTGGGGCGGGCTTCGTACTTCATGTCGGTCATGTACTTGTGGTTGAACAAGAACGGCAGCACCCAGAACGCGCTGAGCAGTACCGCTGCGGTCAGCACCGAGACGCCATAGATCGCTCGCTTGCGGTCGATCCACACCAGCCACAGCAACACCGCGGCGCCGATCACGAAGAGCAGCACGATCCCGTGTGACAACATCGCCAAGGCGATCAGTACCGCTGCCCACACACGGTGCTTTCCGGTCTCGAGGCCGCGGGCAAAGACACCCAGTCCAAGCACAGCGAAGGACAGGGCGATCGAGAACGAGAATTCGCCGGCCATCGTGCTCTTGACGTTGCCGCCATAGATCGAAAACGATTCGTCGAACAGGAAGATCAGCCCGGCGATGGCGAACAGTTCGGGAATCGGGTAGGCGAATCGGGCCAGCCGACCGAACGCCCAGCAGCAGAACGGCAGCGTCACCAGCCCGGCGATGACCACCAGCTTGAAAGCGACGCCGTACGGCAGGATCACGTTCAGGGCGACGATCATCAGCGCCGGGATCACCATGTAGAACCGGTACAGCGGGAATCCGCCGTACCAGTCGGGTGACCAGCCGTTGAGCAGGCCTTTCGGCAGAAGTTCGTCGCGCAGGTAGGCCGGACCGATGACGTGGGCGCCCATGTCGCCGCCGGTGGGCGTGTTGTTGCGCAACACCAGATCGAGGTGCACCGCCTTCAACACGGCCAGCGTGCACGCACCCAGGATCACCAGCGCAGTGAGATACTGCACGACACGTTGGGTTGGCCAGGGGTCGTTCAGCCACTGCGCCGGGCGACGCACGACCCTGCGCCCGGCACGACGGACGATGCCGACTGGCCGAGCGTCACGGACCTGGTCCTGGTCGACGACGACATCCACGATGTCGGTGTCGATCCCCTCACTGGCGAGGTCGTCGTCGGTGAGTGGGCGATCGGTCATCGAAGCGACATCCTTGCAGTTGCACACGCCCGGGTCACGTCGCCACCATGCTCAGCGCTGGGCCACCAGCAACAAGCCGGTGGCGTTGAAGGCAACGTGAGCCAGGACCGCCATCCCAACCCGCTTGGTCCGTTGGGTACAGATCCCCAGCACCAGGCCAAAGGCGAACAGGCCCGGGTACTCCACCGGACGAAAGTGCACCAGGGCGAACAGCGCAGCGATCAGCACCACCGCCGCGGCGTCGTGCATCCTACGTTCGGCGGCGCCCTGGAGCATGCCGCGATAGACCAGTTCCTCGATCAGCGGCGCACAGACCACCACCAGGACAACGACCGCCACCAGCCAGATTCCGTGTGAACGGTGATACAGGTCGTTGGCGTTCTGCTCGACCTGGTCACGCGAGAACGTTGCCGGCCACGCCTTTTCCAGCGGCCAATAGATCAACGGGACCAGCACTAGCTGGCTGAGCACGCCGATCGGCAGGCCGACCAGGTCGAGCATTCGGAACCGGTAGCGGGTCTCGTCGATCACAGAGCCGCTGCCGACGCGTCGTACCGCGAAAATCACGACCGCCAGCATCGGGAGCCACGACGCCATGGCCCCCAGGGAATAGACCCAAGCGGGGGCGTCATTGGGTTGTGATCCGTGACCGGTGGCGCTGATCACGATCAAGCTGAGGAAGTTGCCCAGCAGCCAGCCGGTGAGCCACGTGCCCAGCGCCTGCGTCAGCGACAACGACGGGCGGGCCACCGACTCGCCCAACGTGGCGCGAGAGTCCGTCGGGCGCCGCATCCGCTGCACGATAACGGGATGCGGGTGAACTAACCGGCCAGACGATGACGTAACGAGTATTCGGCGGTGGGCGCCGCGCTGACCACGATCTTGGCTCGTCGGTCCTGCAGATGCCACCCGTTGGGAACCGAGATCCGCTCGCTGTGACGGTGGCAGAGATCGTAGTAATGCGGATCGCGTTCGCCTGTCAGCTCGTCGATCCACACCTGCGAGCGGCTGTAGTGGTACGACAACGTCGCCACCGCGGGCTGCGAGCATCCAGTTCGAGAACACTGACGGACCATCCCCGTGACGTTAGTAAGCAGGTGCGGACCGAGTGGTGGACCCTTCCCGAGTCGACCCTCAACCGGCGCAGAACCCCAATAGCATGTAGCCCCATGAGCAACCTGCCCCCGCCGCCTCCGCCGCCGCCCTCGGGGGGCCGTGGCCAGCAGCCGGGCGGGCCAAAGCGCCCATCGCCGGGCGCTTGGCCAAAGTGGACCTTGCCGTTGCTGGTCGGGGCGATGCTGCTGACCATGGTGCTGCCCAAGCTGTGGAGCGACAACAGCGGCACCAAGCTGACCTTCAGTGAATTCATCACCAAGGTCGAAGCCGGGCAAGTGAAGAACGTCGACCTGAACAACCAGAGCTACTCGTTGTCCGGCGAGCTCACCGACGGCACCAAGTTCCACTCCACCGCCCCCACCACATTCCCCGACGAGGTCGAAAAGAAGCTGCTGCAGGACAAGGGCGTCGACTTCGAAGCCAAGACCCCACAGTCGAACTGGCTGCTCAACTGGGCTGGACTGCTGCTCCCGGTGCTGTTGCTGGTCGGTATCTTCGTCTGGATGCAGCGCCGCGCCCAGGGCCAAATGGGCAACGTGATGTCGATCGGACGCAGCCGAGCCAAGGCCTACAACGCCGACAAGCCATCGACGACGTTCAGTGATATCGCCGGTTACGCGGGGGTGAAGCAGGAGATCACCGAGGTCGTCGACTTCCTGAAGATGCCCGAACGGTTCCGCGAAATCGGCGCCCGGGTGCCGAAAGGGATCCTGTTGGTCGGCCCTCCGGGGACGGGCAAAACCCTGTTCGCCCGCGCCGTTGCCGGCGAGGCCGGGGTTGGCTTTCTGAGCGTCACCGGTTCGGACTTCATGGAGATGTTCGTCGGCGTCGGCGCCAGCCGCGTCCGCGACCTGTTCCAGCAGGCCCGCAAGATGGGCCGGGCGATCATCTTCGTCGACGAGATCGACTCGATTGGCCGCAAGCGTGGTGCCGGGCTGGGTGGCGGTCACGACGAGCGTGAACAGACACTGAACCAGATGCTGGCCGAGATGGACGGCTTCGAGACCACCGAAGGCATCGTCGTCCTGGCGGCCACCAACCGGCCCGACATCTTGGACCCGGCGCTGCTCCGCCCAGGCCGCTTCGACCGCCAGATCGTCGTCCCGTTGCCCGAGGTCGACGAGCGTTTGGCGATCTTGAAGGTCCACAGTCGCGATAAGCGGATCGGGCCCGATGTTGATCTGGAAACGATGGCCCGCGCCACGCCGGGGATGAGCGGCGCCGATCTGGCCAACCTGGTCAACGAAGCGGCGCTGTTCGCCGTGCGCCGGGGCAGCAAGCAGATCGAGCGGATCGACTTCGAGAACGCGCGTGACCGGGTGGTGATGGGCGCCCGCCGCGAAAGCCTGGTGCTCAGCGCCGAAGAGAAGCGGGCTACAGCGATTCACGAGGGTGGTCACGCGATCCTCACCGCCGTGCTGCCCAACGCCGATCCGCTGCACAAGGTCACGATCCTGCCGCGCGGTATGGCCCTCGGCGTGACCTGGAGCTTGCCCGAAGAACGGCACACGTATTCGAAGGAGTACTTCGAGGACATGATCTGCCGGGCGATGGGCGGACGTGTCGCCGAACGGATCGTCTTCGGCCACCTCAACTCCGGCGCGGCGAACGACCTGGAGCAGGCCACCGGCATCGCCCGCCGAATGGTGCGCGAATGGGGCATGAGCGAGCGCGTCGGGCCGATGGCCTGGAGCGGTCAGCAGCAGGTGTTCCTGGGCGAGGATCTGATGACCAGCGGACGCGAGTACAGCGACGAGACCGCCAAGCTGATCGACGACGAGATTGCCCGGATCCTGCTCGAACAGGAATCACGCGCCACCGATCTGCTCGGCAAGCACCGCACCGCGCTCGACAAAGTGGCTGCGCTGCTGCTGGAGAAAGAGACGATTGACGCCGCCGACGTGGCCCGCTTGATTCAGGGCGGCATGGACGTCGACTCGCCGGCGCTCGACGACGAGTCGGCTCCGGCTTCGCTGGAACAGTGACCGCTCCCGCCGGTTGATCCCGGGTCGCGGAGCGTGGCCACCGCGGCCCACAGATCCGTTGCCGATACGGGTCCGACGAAGCTGGCTCGTACCGTACCTGCCTTGTCGACGACCACCAGCAGAGGAACAGCATCGATGGAGTAGCGCTCGTGCAGCGCGCCCATCGCCGCGTATTCCACCTCGATGACGCCAACCGCCGCTGACTCGAGCACGGATGCTTTGCGCGCTACATCGGCGCAGGTGTGGCATGAGGCCGAGGTGAATACCACCACCAGCCAGGGCGTGTCGGATGGAAAATCGCCGCGATCAAGGTGGGTGGGCACGACAAATTGGCGAGCGACCGGCGCGGCACGGTGTTGCCGTCGCCGACCGATTACCGCGACCACGACGGCCGCGACGAGCAAGACGGCGACGACGATCGCTTTGACCATCGGCCCAGTGTGCCAGCGATCAGCCGTTCAGTGGGAATGAACCGCTTCGGCCGCGCAGTCCCTCGCCACGCGGCAGCTGCCGCTCGACCAGGATCGCCTGCGTCGACTCGACGATCAGCGGTTGGCCAAGGACGACCCGATCGACGTTGCTGAAATCGATGGAGATCAGCCCGTTGGCGGCAATCGGCAGGTCGGTGAGTCCGCCGATCGGCGTCTCGCCGCCCGGCCCGAGACTCTTGACGGTCACGGTGCCCTCGAGACCGGTGGCATTGAGGACGCGCAACACGTCGGGAACCGCCATCGAGGTACCGATCGCCATGCTCCAGCGGGTAGCCGCGAAGCTGCCCGGTGCGCCGAGCACGACGGTGGTTGCCTGGCCGTCGCCAGCGGGGCGCGTGATCGCCCGCTCGACCACGATCGAGCCGGGCGAGAACGTGGAAAACGCCATGCTGTAGGGACCGTCGGGCAATCCCTGTGCGTCGCTGTCGGCGCCTTTGGCCACCGTGAAGGTGCGCACCTGACCAGCCTCGACGCGGATCGGTTGGAGATTGAGATAGTCAGGGGGAGCCGCGTTCGGATCGACCGGTATGCCGAGGAAGACGGCGTCCACGTCGACGGCCGAGTCGGACCCGTTGAAGATGCTGTAGCGCGCCGTGATTCCGTCGCCGAACTCGCCGTCGACGAAGTAGTACTGGTCGGACAACGCCGGCGCGCCGAGCGACATGCTGAACCCGGTACGCCCTTCCCCGTTGTAACGCTGGGCGCGGCCGACGACGATCCGCCCGCTCATCGAGGTGATCCGCGCCGCCAGCACACGTTCGTCGCGCGGCAGCGACGTTTGGTCGACAACCGCAATGCTGCTGCCCGGAACGACGAAGCCCTGTAGCTTGCCGGGGCTGCTGGTGCCGTTGACCGTGGCGAAGCGGAAGTTGACGATCGCGTCGACCGGATATGGGTTGGTCAGCACGAACTGCTGGGTGCTGCCGCCGACGGTGAAGCCGTCGGCAAAGGTCCAGTCGGACGACGGCGCGTTGGCACACGGCGCGGCGGCCTCACCCAGCTTGGTGCGCGCTCGCTGCTCGACAAAACCGGGGCCACCGGTGAGCTCGATCAACGCCGACAGGAACGTTCCGGAGGGCTGCAGGTCAGACAGTGCAATGGTGATCTGGTCGCGGGCCTCGACAAACACCCGTTTGGCCACCGCATCGACGCCAGCGGCATCGCTGTAGGCGGTGACGGTGGCACCGACCGGAACATCGGTGGGGTTGGCAATGACAACCTCGCCGCCGACACCCTCGCCGTGGGGCACACCGGGACAGAACCAGGATGCGGTGAGGAGTCGGCCACTGGGAACGAATGGCATCGTTGGCTGACCGAGGCTGGTGAAGACCGGGTCGAGCCGTGGCGGCCGGTTCTGGTCGGTGATCACGAAGGTCACGATGGCGATCAGCATCGCCACCACGACGGTGGCGCGGCGACCGCTCACGGCTCGCCATCCCAGAACGTGTCGCCGACTTCGTCGTCGATCGTCAACAGAGGCTGGCCAACGGGTGTGGTCCGGCGTCGACGGCGCAGCAGACGCTGCGGATCGAACCGGCTGGCCGCCAACACCACGATCAGCCACAACACGGCCTGGATCACGATCGACACCGTGCGCAGCACCGGCGTCCGGTAACGAAGCGTCGCCTGCCCGGCGGCAGGCACATCGAAGGCCATCGTTGAGCCGAACGCGCTACGCGGTTTCAAGGTGGTTGCGTCGATGCGCAGCGACCAGTTGTTGTCCACCGGGGAGGCGACGTGAACAACGCCGGGCTGAACAGCCCCGCTCGCCGGACCCCGTAGCGGGGCCCCGACAGCGAAGGGTGTCGATCCGGTCAGGTCGGTGTCGGCGATGACCGCATCGCCGGCCTGCTGGCTCACCGTTTGCCCCGCCGCGGTCAACTCGGAACGCACCGGCGTCCACGCCGTGTTTTCGTAGACGATGAAGCTCAGCGGGCGCAGCAGCGGCTGGGCCAAGTCCAGCTGATCGTCGAGCGCATCGACCAGACCCGACGGCACCGGCAACACCGACCCGCTGGCCGCCGAACCGTGGCTGATCGGGATGACGATGAAGCGGATGCCAAATGGAGCCAACAAACGACCGGCACGCAGCGTGGTCTCGGTGGCGATCGCTTCGATTGGACAGCGAAGGTTGCGCTCGGATTCCGACGGTGGTCCGGCCCACGCGTCGGACAGCGTGACGTCGACATTCTGACTCAGCGCGTAGGCCAGGCCGGGGCGATACATCCACGACGCCACCGGCATCAACCGTGGGTCGCCGAGCCACAAGATCCGGAAATCGCCCTGCTGCTGCTCGACCGGCAACTGGCCAAGCACGGACACCAGGGTGAGTTTCGGGGTATTCCACCGACCGCCGCTGGCGGCGATCACGCCTGGCACCGAGCCGACCACCACAGCGACGGCGGCGGCCAAACCCAATGGCTGACGCCAGCCAAACCCGCCGGCGCGCACATCGTCTTGGAACGCTGCGGCCAGGCACGCCGCGGCGAGCGCCAGGCCGACGGCGACGGGGGCCAACAACACGCCCGGCTCCGGTAGACGTAGTGGCAAGGCATGGTGGTCGTCCAACACGGCGAGGGCGAGGAAGGTGACCACCAAACCGGCGGCGCGGATCGCCCAGGTCAAGCGCCAGCTGCGGGCGACCAGGAGGGCGCCGACCAGCGGCAGGTACAGCGCCAACCCGAGCACGCCGAAGCGGGTCGTGCCGATTCCGAAGCGAGCCAGTCGGGCCAGCCCAAGTCCGCCACCGTCCACCGGAGGGACGCCGATGATCGCTGTCCACGCGCCATCGCCGCGGAAGGTCGCCGACCAGGGAAGATGCAAGATGAACGCGCCGACGGCCGCACCCAGGCCTGCGGCGACCAGCACCAGGGAAGCCCGCCAATCGCCTCCTGCCGCCAGCGTGGTCAGTGCCAGCACCAGCGCAATCACCACCGCAACGGCGACGAACGCCGGGGTGTAGGCGGCCGGAACGGCGACCGCCAACAGCAGACCGGCAAACATCCGCGTCCGCCGGCGCCAGTCGACCAAGGCGTATTCCTCGACGACGTCGGCCGTAGCCGAACCAAGGGTTTCCATCCCGGCGACGCGGCGTAACAAATGGATGACCCAGGGAGTGGCCGCGTAACACGCCAACGCCGACCAGCGCCCGTCGCTGAACAGGCCCGCCGGCAGTGGAACGAGGGCATAGACCAGCACGCCAGCGACGCGCGCTCGTGCCGTGGGAAACAGGTACCCCAGTCGCCACATACCCAGGTAGCCAACGATCAACATGCCGATGACCGACACGGTGTGCCATAGACCCATGTTGAACAGGGTGACCGAGCTGCCGAGGGCGACCATCGCTACCCCGCTCGGTACCGCCGTGGTCGCTCCCAGGCCATGGGCCCACCAGCCACTTGCGTAGTCGCCGAGCATTGTCCGCGGGCTGTCGGGGTACGACACAAACTGCCCGAAGCGGGGCACGCCATTGGCGATCAGCTGTCGACTGCCGATCACGACCAGCGCGACCAGGACAAACCAGGTGATCGCCGGAGCCGACCCGGCAGTTTGGCGCCAACGGCGCTCGACCGATGCGTCGGCCTCGACGGGCCCCGTGTCACGGGATCGCAGGTAGGAGCTGACTCGCGCGCTCCCCCGTGCTTGAAAGCGTACGACCTGTTCGTCGGGGACCAGGCGCAGCGGTCGGATCTGCCCCCGACGGCGCAACACACTGGGCAGCCGGGGGATGATTCCCAATGTGGCCATCGTGTTGGACAGCGCCACCATCGAGGTCCCGGTGAACAGCCCGACGATGAACTGGACAATGCCGAACAGGAAGCTTTGGATGAGGACCAGCGGGGTTCGTCGTCCGCCGGTCAGCGTGGCAACGGTGAACGTCCGGTGCCGGGCGGCGAGCCCGCGGTGATTCAAATCGGGTCGGCGAGTAGCGAGTTCGGCGCGGTGGCGACCGACCGCCGCCGGCACCACGACGACACGCGCACCGCTGAGACGTGCCCGCCAGCACAGGTCGACATCGTCGCCGTGATAGTCGATCGCCTCGGAGAAACCGCCCAACGTACGGAACAGGTCGGCGCGCACCAGCAGGCAGGCACTGGACAGCGCCATCATCTCGCGGACGTGATCATGTTGCTGTTGGTCGACCTCGCCGACTTCGACAAGCGGGTCTTGTTCACCAAAACGGTCCACCGCGAGACCGACGGACTGCAGGATCCGCGGCGAATCCCAGTCGAGCAGCTTGGGGCCGACGATGCCGGCGTTGGACCGGTAGATCTCCTCGACCATCAACCGGATCGCGGTGGGCCGCAGGGCAACGTCGTCGTGCAGAAAGCAAAAGAAGCCCTGGTCGCCTTCGACCAGCTGCAGCACGCTGTTCGCCGCCGGGCCATATCCGGGGTTGTCGCCCAGGTCGCGGATGAACGCATCGGGCAGGACGGCACGAATCTGCTCGTGCAATCCCTCGGAATCACCGTGCCCACCGTTGGTGATCAGAAACAGATACCGCAGATTGTCGTGGTCCTGGGCACGCAGCGAGCGCAACGTGTCACTGAACCAGGCACCTGGCTGGTGGACGACGACAACAGCGACGACAGGGGGCGCGGTGGAGTTCATCGGAGGTCCCTCATCGGATCACCGAGGCTAGCGGTCTCGGTGATCGGCGTTACGGCGCGGCTAGATTGCCCGGTGCGTGGCGTCCACCAACTCCGACTCCTCACCGCAGTCGCGGGCGCCCCTTCCCGAGGGCACGATCCCCGTCGCGATCAGTTTGATCGTGGCTGGCATCGCCAGCTACCTGTTCTTGCGCGTCGGTAAATCTGCGCTGGGCAGCGACGACGCGCTGCAACCGGTGGCCAGTCTGTGGTTCGCCACGTTCGCTCTGGCGCCCGGCTTCTTCCTCCCGGTCGAGCAGGAACTGGCCCGCGCCTTGTCACATCGCCGGGCACTCGGCGCCGGAGGCCGCCCGCTGCTGAACAAGATCATGCTGCTGTGCGGCGGGATCGCCGTCGTCGTTGCAGTGATCGTGCTGGCGATCAGCCCGCAGCTGAACAAGGAGTTCTTCCGCGGCGAGTGGACGATGATCATCGCCCTGTTGATTGCCTTCGCGGCCTACGCCCCGGCGCACATCGCCCGCGGCATCGCCAGTGGGAACGGTCGTTTCAAGGCGTACGGGCTGGTGATGGGCGGTGATGGCGTGGTGCGCATCGCCCTGTGTCTCGGTCTTGCCGCGCTCGGCACCAAGAGCGTCGGTCCCTACGGGATGGCCATCGCCCTTTCGCCGCTGCCGGCCGTGATGTGGGTGGCATGGCGTGGCGATCTGCGAACCGAGCCGGGGCCGGCGGCAACGTGGAAGGAAGTGACCCCCAACCTCGGTTGGCTGCTGCTCGGATCGGTGTTCGCCGCCGGACTGGTCAACGCCGGCCCGCTGGTCGCCTCGTTCCTGTCCGAACCAAGCGAGAAAGAACAGGTGACCCAGTTCGGCTACGGCGTGCTGCTGGCGCGCATCCCGCTGTTCCTCTTTCAGGCGGTGCAAGCCTCGTTGCTGCCGCGCCTGTCGCGGCTGGCGGCGCGCAACGAGCTGGTCGAGTTTCGTAGCGGGCTGGTCCGCTTGCTGAAGGTGGTGTTGGTTGTCGCCGTGGTCGGCACGACCGGCGCGTACCTGCTGGGCCCGTTTGTGATCGAGAAGTTTTACGGGGCGACGTTGACCAACAAGACGATGGCCATGCTGGCCGTCGGCAGCGCCGTGTACATGGTGGCGCTGGCCCTCGCCCAAGCGGTGATCGCCCTGCGCGGCCACGCGCTGGTGGCGCTGGGATGGGGCGTGGGGATGTTGACGCTGATCGTCGCCGTGATCGTCGGCCCCGATCAGCTCTTCCGCCGGGTCGAGATCGCCTTGGTGGCCTCGTCGATCGCCTCGCTCATCGCCTTTGCGTTGGCGCTGCGTCATCGGATGCGCCGCGGCGTGACACCAAGCCACGACGATCTGTTGGCGGCACTGACCGATATGCCGCTGGAGAACTAGCCGCTGATTTGCCGCTGGCGGTGCCGGGCGGCTTCGAGCTCGAGATCGTTGGCAACCATCATCTTGATCAGCTGGGCGAAATCGACCTCGGGTTCCCAGCCCAGCTTGGTGCGCGCCTTGGTGGAGTCGCCGATCAGCAGATCGACCTCGGCCGGGCGGAAGTACTTCGGATCCTGGCGCACATAGTCCTGCCAGTTGTCGATACCGACCTCCGCGAAAGACATCCGCACCAGGTCCTCGATGGTGTGGGTGACGCCGGTGGCGACCACGTAATCGTCGGGTTCGTCCTGCTGCAGCATCAGCCACATCGCCTTGACATAGTCGCCGGCGTAGCCCCAGTCGCGCTTGGAATCCAGATTGCCGAGCACCACTTCGTTCTGCAGCCCGAGCTTGATCCGCGCCGCCGCGTTGGTGACCTTGCGGGTGACGAACTCCATGCCCCGGCGCGGGCCCTCGTGGTTGAACAGGATGCCGCTGCAGGCGTACATCCCATAGCTCTCGCGGTAGTTGACGACGATGTCATGCCCAAACACCTTGGCGCAGCCATACGGCGAGCGCGGGTGGAAGGGGGTCATCTCGGTCTGGGGTGTCTCGCGCACTTTGCCGAACATCTCGGAGCTACTGGCCTGGTACATCCGGATCGGATTGTTCTCGGCACCACCGACCATGCGCACCGCTTCGAGCATCCGCAGCACGCCGAGGCCGGTGATGTTGGCGGTCAGTTCGGCCTGATTGAAGCTCAGCGCGACGAACGAGATTGCGCCCAGGTTGTAGACCTCGTCCGGTTGGACCATGTCGAGCGCCTTGACCAGCGAGGGCAGGTCGGCCAGGTCGCCGGGGACCGGCTCGACGTAGGGAAATTCGTCGCGCATCATGTGCATTCGCGGGTTGTTCTGGCCCTTGACCATCCCGAAAACCTCGTAGCCCTTGCTGTGCAGCAGTTCAGCCAGGTGTTGACCGTCTTGGCCAGTGATTCCGGTAACAAAGGCGCGAGGCATGAGTGCTCTTTCGTAGTTCGTGAAGGACGCCCAGCAGTCTACGCGGCGGTCCGCGTCGCTGGCACGACCCCCGGTACAGTCCGACACCGATGGATTCCCTGCTCCCGGTGGCCTTCGACGTGGGCCCGTTGTCTGGCCCGCGAACGGGTATTGGCGTGGCCGTCAGCGAGATCGAGACGGCGCTGCGTGCCGGCGGCCGGATTCAGGTGGTGCCCTACCAAATCAGCTTCCGCGCCCGGAACGTCGACGGGGTGGCCACCCTGCCCGTGCCAGCCGCGCTCGCCCATCGCTGGTGGACACGATTCGACAGACCTCGGATCGATCGCTGGTGGAACTCGGCGCGCCTGATTCATGGCACCAACTACGTGGTGCCGCCGAGCTCGTTGCCGCGGGTGGTCTCGGTCTACGACACCTGGTTCCTACGCCACCCCGACCTGGCCAACCCGGCGGTCCAGCGCGCCGGCCAGATCCTGCGCCGAAGCGTCGCCAGCGGGGCGGTGATCCACACGACGTCGCACTCCACCGCCAGTCAGCTCGGCGAGTTGTTCCCCGACGCGGAGGTCGATGTGATCCCGTTGGGCCCGCCTGCGCTCGCTCCCCCGCCTGCCACCTGCCACCTTGCCCAGCGGCTGCCGCGTCCGTTCATCGTCTCGATCGGCACTGTCGAACGACGCAAGAACGTGCCGGCCTTGGTCGACGCCTTCGGCCACATCGACCCGCGCCTCTCGCTCGATCTGGTGATTGCCGGACGCACCGGCGATGACCAGGCCGGACTGGACGCCGCCGTGGCCCGTCTGAGCTCGACCCAGCGCACTCGCGTAGTCCTGCTCGGCCAGATCGATGAACGAACGAAGTCGTGGCTGCTCCATCACGCCGCGGCGCTGGCCTACCCATCGCTCGACGAAGGATTCGGCTTTCCGGTGCTCGAGGCATTCGCCGCCGGTCTGCCGGTCGTTGCGTCGAACGCCGGGTCGATCCCCGAGGTGGCCGGCCAGGCTGCATTGCTCAGCGACCCAATGGACCGCGATGCGCTGGCCGCCAACCTCACCACGGTCCTTGACGACCAGATCCGCGCCACGTTGGTCGGCGGCGGCCGTCAACGGTTGACGGCGTTCAGCTGGCCGCGTTGCGCCGACCAGCTCGCCGATCTCTACCATCGCCTGGTGGACGCTCTGGAGCCAGGTCGATGATCGCTGTCTTGTGCGGAGGCGTCGGCGCGGCGCGTTTCCTGCGCGGCTTGGCCCTGGTAGCGGACCCTGCACAGACGACGGCGATCGTCAACGTCGCCGACGACACCGTGCTGCACGGCCTGTCGATCTCGCCCGACATCGACACGATCATCTACACCCTGGCCGGGGCGATCGATCCTGACCGCGGCTGGGGTCTGGTCGACGAAACATGGCAGGCGCTGGACGCATTGCGCCGCTACGAGCGGGTGCGCCCACCCCGATCGACGGCGGGTTCGACGTGGTTTGGTCTCGGCGACCGCGATCTGGCGACGCATCTGTACCGCACGGCGCGCCTGGCCGAGGGCGCATTACTGGGCCAGGTCACCGGCGAGATCGCCCAGGCCTGGGGACTCGACCAACAGATCGTGCCCGTCACCGATGACCGGCTGCGCACCGTGCTGACCGTTGGACCGAACCCGATCCTGCCGATCGGCACGGCGATCAGCTTTCAGGAGTACTTCGTCCGCTACCGCCACGACGTCCCGGTCAGCGCGGTGCGCTTCGCCGGGGCTGACACGGCCGTGTTGTCCGAGCGGGCCGCACAGGCGCTGACCAGCGCTGACGTGGTGGTGATCGCCCCATCCAATCCGATCGTCTCGATCGGACCGTTGCTCGCCGTCGATGGCGTGAGGCGCATCCTTGCAGCACGTCGCCAGTCGGTCGTGGCGATCTCGCCGTTGGTCGGCGGCAAGGCGCTGAAGGGGCCAGCCGACCGGTTGATGGATGAACTTGGCCATCGCAGCGACGCCGTCGGCGTGGCCGCGATCTACCGCGAGATCGCTGGGACGCTGGTGATCGACGAGCTCGACGGCGCAGCGGCCGACGAGGTCGCCGCCCAGGGTGTCGCCGCTGTCGTCACCGACACGGTGATGTCCAATCCTGGCGTCGCCGCGGCGCTGGCGCGCACCGTGATCGCCGCAGCACGCTAGTTGCGCAGAGCGCGCAGCCCGCTGGCCAAGTCGGTCCACGCCGTCCAACCCAGATGGATCCGGGCGCGGGTGGTGGACAGCGCCAGGCGGGCCACGTCGTCGGCCTTCGCCGGGCCGCGCGTGGGAGCCAACGAGGACATCATCGTCCACACTTCGCTGACCGCAGTGGCCACGCCGGTGCCGATATTGACCGTCAGACCGCCCGCTTTGGTGGTGGCTCTGGCCAGTGCGTCGACGGCGTCGTCGATGAACAGGAAATCGCGGGTCTGGCGCCCATCGCCGTGTAACGCGGCCGGGGCCGAGCGTTCCACAGCGTCGGCGAAGGCCCCGACCACACCACCGTCTGGACGTTGGCGAGGGCCATAGATCGTCGATGCGACCAGCACGCTGAACTCCACGCTGTGGGCATTGCGGTAGTAGGTCAATAGCTCGATCGCGGCTCGCCACAGCACGCCGGCTACCGAGGGTGGCGCTGAGGAGGCCTGCACGGCGCCTTCCTTGACCGGTTGATCGCGCGCTGCGACGTCGCCGTAGAGCGCGCTAGCCGAGGCGATGACGACGATCTTGCAGCGATCCAGGCGACGAGCCGCCTCCAGTGTCGACACGATCGACTGCACGAAGCGGCCGGCGTCGTCGGCCACGTCCCACGGTGCGGGGGCGATCGCCAGGTGATAGATCACCTCCGGTTGACGAAGGGTGATCAGCGCCTGCAGGTCGGTGCTGGTGGCGTCGAGGGTGTCGATCCGCAACGGTTTGCCGAGGGCGCGTGCCTCGCGCAGGTTGGCCAGCGTGCCGCGACTGAGGTCATCGACGACATCGACGTGGTGTTCATCGGCCAGCAGACGTTCGACGAGGTGCGATCCAACAAACCCTGCGCCGCCGATGACCAGGATGTTCACGGTTCTGGGCGACGCTGCCTGCGGACGATCTCGCCAGCCTCGATCACCCCGTCGGCGCCGAGCACGACCTGGTCCAGCACAGCGCCGCGGCCGACGGTGCCCATGACGACCGAATCGTTGACGACGGCGCCGTCGCCCACGGTGGCGCCTTCAAGGATCACACTGCGCGCGACGCGCGCCTGAGGGCCAATCGTGGTCCCATTGGCGACGACACTGTCGGTCACCGTGGCCTGCGCGTCGACGAGTGCGCCGACGTCAACGCCGATAGCGCGGTCGTGGCGGCGACGACCAGACAGGAGATCGAGGTTGGCTTGGAGGTACAGCTCTGGACGGCCGGTGTCGATCCAGTAGTCATCCGTAGCGAGGCCAACCATCCGCCCGTCGGCGGCGATGATCGGGAACGTCGCTCGTTCGATCGACACTTTTTGCCCGGCCGGAATCAGGTCGAGGACGCTGGCCTCCAGCACGTAGGTTCCAGCGTTGATCAGGTTGCTCGGCGCGGTGCCCGGGGCGGGCTTCTCGACGAAGCGGTGAATCCTGGCGTCGTCATCGATCTCGACCACCCCGAAGGCCGACGGATCGTCGACGGCGATCAGGTGAATGGTGGCCTGGGCCTTGAGCTGGCGATGACGATCGACAAGCTGGACGATGTCCAGATCGGTCAAGACATCGCCGTTGGCGACCACGAAGGTGTCGTCGATACCGGCGAACTCGGCCGCGAAACGGATCGCCCCGGCGGTATCCAACGGCTCGGGTTCAACGGCGTAGTGCAGTCTGGCGCCATGGCAGGTGCCGTCAGGAAAGGCGTGACGGAACGGTTCCGGCTTGAATCCGAGTGCCAGGGTGACGTCGTCGACGCCGCCGCGCACCAAGCCGGCGATCAATCGTTCGATGATCGGTAGGTGCCCGACCGGCAGCATCGGCTTGGGTTTGGTGTACGTCAGTGGTCGCAGGCGGGTACCAAACCCCCCGACGAGAACGACGGCGCGCATCAGCCGGTGGTGGTGCTGGCGGCCGCGGTGGTGCTGGTCGAGTCCGTCGACGCCGGGGTCGAATCGGTCGTGGGGGTTGAATCGGCCGTCGGGGTCGAGTCAGACGGCGTCGCGCTGCCATCGAGGGCATCGGCGCCGCTGGAGCCAACGACGCTCAACAGGTCGGCGGCTGATGGCGGCTTGGGGATGTCGGTGGTCTCGTTGGGCAGGAAGGCGATCGAGAAGGCCATGCCGTTGTTGCGGATCCGAATGTTGTTGAAGTCGGTCACGTAGTCGGTGAATCGACCGCCTGCGTAGTCGTCCCAGACGCGGACACGCATCGTCGGTTCCTTGCCGCCGCACTTCATCTTCTTCGCGTCCCAGATGCGCTGTTCACCCGGGTTGACCTGGTCTTCGGGCAATTCCAGCTTGGTGCCGCTGATCTTGACGCCGTAGACGTCGAGGAACACACCCAGCTTGGCGCGCGATCCGGTCGACTTGCTGGAGCTTGGAAAGTAGTGGATGACGCCGTCACCCTCGCTGTTCACACCGGTTTCGCGATAGGCCTTGTTCGACGGAACCTGGGCCCCCGAGACGGGGTCGATCTCGGTTGGCTCTTTCTTATTGCCAATCAGGTTGGGGAGCCACTTGGCGCTCCCGTCCTCGTTGCAGACGCGGATCCCGTAGGCCGCAACCCATTTCTGGCTGAGGGTCGGCGGACCGCTGCCCTCGCTGGGCATCGACTGGCGGGCATAGACCACGGCACCGAGCATCACCACGAACACGGCGGTTAAGACCACCGGAAACATCGTGCCGCCCTGGAAGCGGACGCGTTTGCCGCGACCACGCGAGGCCAGCTTGGCCACCTTCTTTGCCGATGTTGACGATGCCACGAGGTCGAAAGGTTACCGGCTGGCGACCAAAGTCGTGGTCAACTGCGCAACCCGGTGATCAGCGTTTCATACCGCTCGGCCACCGTGGCCGGTGACATCGCCTTTTCGACCCAGGCACGCCCATTCGCGCCCATGGCGTGCAGCGCCGCGGGATCGGCCAGCAAGCCAGCGAGGGCGGCGGTGAACGCCTGCTGGTCGTCGGGGGGTACCGCCACACCCGCATCGGCGGCGGCGAGCATCCGCGTCACCTCCGTCCCGGGGTCGATCGAGGCCAACACGGGTCGCCCGGCCGCCAGGATCGAATACGTCTTCGACGGCACGCTGACCGCGCCCAGACCCGTGCGCAGGGGGACCACGTGAACGTCGGCGGTGGCCAGCACCTCGCTGAGCCGTTCCGCCGGCTGAAAGTCGCCGAAGTATACGTTGCTCAGCCCGGCGGCCTGCTCCTGCAGCGCGGCCTTCGCCGCTCCCCCGCCGTTGATCACAAACACGGCCTCGGGCAGCGCCCGCGCCGCGCCAATCATCAGTTCCAGCGATTGCGAGAAGCCGACGTTGCCGGCGTACATCACCACCGGCTGGTCGGCAGCGATCCCCAGCTCGGCTCGATAGGACGTGTCGGAGGTGCCGACTTCGATCGCCGCGGTGTCGACAAAATTCGGGATGACCTGGACCTTGTCGGCCAGCTTCGCCGGCAGCTTGGCGCGGACGTTGGTGGCCAGGTCGTCGCTGAGCACGGTGACCGCATCGGCGCAGCGATAGCTGATCTTCTCGAGCCAGCGGGCAACGGCGATCACCTTCGGATTGGTCAGCGCCCCGGTCTGGATGGCCGCGTCGGGGAAGACGTCCTGGATGTTGAACACAAGCGGGCGGCGCGGTCGGCCGAACACCGTGCACAACCAGCCGGTCAACCCCATGGTCAGCGGCGGCGACATGGCGATCACTGCGTCGGCGCGGCGCACTGACCCGACCAGCGTGGAGAGCACGTTGAATCCAGCAAACCCGACAGCGCGGCGCAGCAGGTTGCGCTTGTCGGTGCCGGGAAACGGGTGAACGCGCGTAATCCGACCCCACGGCACCGTTTCCGAACGCGACCACTTCCCGCCCCAGCCGGGCTCGATCGCGTGGCTTCGGTACCACGGCAGCGCGGTGACCACTTCGATGTGGTGACCGCGGGCGGCGAGTTCTTCGACGATCCGGGTGATCACCGTGCCGGTCGGCGCCGTATCCGGGGCGAAGTGCGGGCAGAGCACCAGGATCCTCATGATTCGGCCTTGCGATAGGTCTCGGCCAGCGCCCGACCCGACTCGGTGGCAGTGAAGCGCGCCGCGCGGCGATATCCGGCGGCGATCAGCTCGGAGCGATTGCGGTCGACCTCGTCGAGGGCGTCGGCCCATGCGTCCACCGTCGGTGGGCGGACCACGCCCGCATCGCCAACCACCTCGGGGATCGCCGCTGCGTCGCTGCACACGATCGGTGTCCCCAGTGTCATGGCCTCGATCAGCGGCGCTCCGAAACCCTCGTACAAGCTAGGGAAGACCAGCGCATCCGCCATCGCCACCAAGCCGTTGCGATCGGCAGCAGGTACTCGCCCGAGCCGCCGCAGGCGGTCGGGCGGCGCGCCGCCCAGCACGGACTCGGCCGCGGCCGCTTGCCCGCACAACACCACGGTGACATCGCGATCAACCCACGGTCCGTTCAGCAACTGCACCAGCAGGAGGTGATTCTTGTGCGGGTTCGTCACCGCCGGATAGACGACGATCGGACCCTCACCAAGGTTGTAACGCTGACGCAACTCGGCGCTGGGGGTGACCGACCGTTCGACTTCCATCCCGTGCGGTACGACGTCGACGCGCGACGGCTCCACATCGAACGCGTCGATCACCGTGGATTTGACGAACTCCGTCGGGGTGGCGATCCGCTCGGCGCGTTGTGCCGAACGGCGCATCATCGCGGCCAGATAGGCGCGTTTGGTCGCCGAGAAGTTCTGCGGCATGACTCGGTACTGCAGATCGTGGATCGTCAGCACATACGGCTGCCGGGCGGTGAGCGGTGCCGTGCCGCCGCCGTGGTGAATCAATCCGGCGGCGGCCGAGACGCGACGAAACCAGCGCGTCTCGCCAACGATGCGGCGCAGCCGACTGGACCCATCGAAGTCGGCGACCTTGGTTCGATACATCTCGACGAGCTGCGGGTGAGCAGCAGTGAAGCCCTCGACCACGTAGAGCACGCAGCGCTCGGCCAAGTCGGGGGACTGCTCGCGCAGCCCCAACAGCTGGCGGACCAGGTATTCCTCGGATCCGCCGACGTCACCGGGCACACACCACAGCAGGTTGACCGCGATCTCGCTCACCCGCACACCTCCCGATAGGCAGCGACGGTGAGCTCGGCGGTGAGCGTCCACGTGCGGCTCATCGCCCAGGCACGGCCGCGCTCGGCGAGGTTGACAGCGTCGTCCAAGGCGGCCTCGATTCCTGCGCTGATCGAGCGAACATCGGTGGCATCGACGAGTACCGCATTGCCCCCGGCAACCTCCTCGGTACTGGTTCCCTTGGTCGTCACCACCGGCGTACCTTGGACCATTGCCTCCAGCACCGGCAAGCCGAATCCCTCGAGCAGGCTGGGATAGCAGAACACGCTGGCCGCCGCGTACAACGCCGCAAGGTCGGCACGTGGCACGAAGCCGAGAAATCGGGTCGGCCCTGGATCGCCCACGGCATCACCCCATCCGCTGGCGCCAACCACCACCAACGGGATCGGCTCAGGCATCGCCGCGATCGCCTGAATCAGTCGTGGCAGGTTCTTGCGCGGCTCGACGGTGCCGACGAACAGCGCGAACCGATCGGCCAAGGCATAGCGCTGACGGACCCCCTTGATGTCGTCGGCCGACGCGGGCGCTGCGGCCACCCCCAGCGGGACATGGCGCAGCCGTTCGGCGTCGATACCGGCGGCGAAACAATCGTCCATCGTCGCCTGGCTGCTGCACAGCACCAGATCAGCGCGGCGGCGGATCGCTGCCAGGCCGCGGCGGAAGACGTCGTTGCCGCGCTTGGTGAAATGTTCGGGACGATGCAGGAAGGCGAGGTCGTGGATCGTCACCACGGCCGGCGCGGCGCTTGCGGCCGGGATGATCGTCGTGGAGTGGCAGACATCCACGCGGCCGACCGCTCGCTCGACGAGAGGTCGCCCAAGCCGCAGCCACGACTCGTAGAGCAGCGGGCGAGGCACGGCCAGGTGGTGGACCTTAATCGGCGGGCGATACGCCGCATCGGGGGGCTGACGGTGGCGAGCGGCGACGCCGATCAGTTCGACCCCCGCGTCGTGCTGACCGATCGCCTCGGCGACATGCAGGGCTGCGGTCGCCGTGCCGCCGGGCAGGCGATGCCAGCACTGCTCGAGCGTGTAGGCGACACGCACGTCAGCCGCGCTGCAGCCGCTGGACCAGGTCGGTCAGCGGTTGGTGAAAGTCGCTCATCAGGGCGACGCCGGCAGCGGCCAGTACGGCGTTCTCTAAGACGCTGTTGGCCGGCCGCGGCGCTGGGCGCCTCGGTTGTAGCTCGGCGGTGCTGATCGGGCGGACCATCGCTGGGTCCTTGCCCGCCGCGGCCACCACGGCACGGGCGAACTCGTACCAGGTCGCCGCACCCTGGTTCGTGGCATGGATCACCCCACCGAGGCGCTGCGCCGAGATCCGCCGAAGCTGGATCGCCAGGTCGGCGGCAAACGTCGGATGTCCGCGCTGATCATCGACGAACGACAGGGCCGGGTGCTGGTCAGCCAAGCGCAGGATCGTCTTGACCATGTTCGTCCCATGAAACCCGCAGACCCACGACGTGCGCACGATCGCCGCCTGCGGGCCAAGCGACGCAGCCTCGTGTTCGCCGGCCAGCTTGGAGCGTCCGTACACGCTGGCGGGATTGGGTGTGTCCCACTCGTGGTAGGCCCGATCGAGGGTTCCGTCGAAGACGTAGTCGGTGCTCAGCGTGATCAGGAACGCACCGCTGCGCTGCGCCGCGTCGGTGAGCCAGCGCACTGGCAGCGCATTGGTCAGCATCGCTTTGCGTTCGTCGGCTTCGCAGTCGTCGACCGCGGTCCACGCCGCGCAGTGGACGATCACGTCGGGGTCGGTCGAGGTCACCGCGCCCAACACCGAGTCACGATCCGTGACGTCGACCTGGCCGCGGCCGACGCCGATCACCTCGTCGCCCTGCGCCGCCCAGTGATCGACGACTTCGCGGCCCACCTGTCCGGCGGCTCCGGTGACCAGTACCCGACGGGCACGGCTCACGAGCCGACTCGCGCCTTGAGCGGCTCCCACCACGCACGATTGTCGCGGTACCACTGCACGGTCTCGGCCAGCGCTTGATCGAAGCTGCGCTGCACCTTCCACCCCAGGGCGGTGATCTTGTCGATGTTCACCGAGTAGCGGCGATCGTGGCCAAGCCGGTCGGCGACCGGCTTGATGAACGACTCGTCACGCCCGCACAGTTCCAGCAAGCGGTAGGTCAGATCCTTATTGGTGATCTCCTCGTGGGCGCCGATGTTGTAGACCTGCCCAACCACGCCACGTTCGAGCACCAGATGTGCGGCTCGGTTGTGGTCCTCGACGTGGATCCAGTCGCGGATGTTGCCGCCATCGCCGTATAACGGGACCTGCTTGCCGTCGATCAGGTTGGTGGTGAACAGGGGAATCACTTTTTCGGGGTATTGGTAGGGGCCGTAGTTGTTGCTACAGCGGGTCACCACCACGGGCAGGTCGTGGGTGGTGGCATACGACAGGGCGATCAGGTCGCTGCCAGCCTTCGACGCCGAATACGGGCTGCGCGGCGTCAAGATGTCGTCCTCGGAGAACGAACCGTGGTCGATCGTGCCGTAGACCTCGTCGGTGGAGATGTGCAGGAATCGTCCGACGCCGACCTGACGGGCGACATCGCAGATCACGTTGGTCCCGAAGCAGTTGGTGTTGACGAACGCGTAGGGATCCACGATCGAGCGATCGACATGACTTTCGGCGGCGAAGTGGACCACCGCGTCGTGGCCATCCATCGCCGCCAAGGCTGCGTCGCGCTCACAGATGTCGGCGTGAACGAACGTGCAGCGTTTTCCATCGATCAGGTCATCGATGCTGGCCAGGTTCCCGGCGTAGGTGAGCGCGTCGTAAATCGTCACCTGCGTGTCGCTGTTGGCCAACAGCCAACGCACGTAGTTCGAGCCGATAAAGCCGGCCGCGCCGGTGACGAAGATCCTGTTCACGTTGGTCCCTGTAGCAGACGTTGCAGATAGATGCCGTATCCCGATTTGGCCAGCGGCTCGGCCAGCACCGCCAGTTGGTCGTCGCTGATCCAGCCGGCTCGCCAGGCGATCTCTTCGATGCAGCCGATCTTGATTCCTTGGCGTTGCTCGATCACCCGCACGTATTCGGATGCCTGCATCATCGACTCGAAGGTACCGGTATCGAGCCAGGCGGTCCCCCGGTCGAGCACGTGGACCTGCAGCATGCCGGCGTTCAAATAGTGCTCGTTGACGCTGGAGATCTCCAGTTCGCCGCGGGCGCTGGGCACCACGTTCTTGGCGACCTCGACGACCGTGTTGTCGTAGAAGTACAGACCGGGAACGGCATATGAGCTCTTCGGCTTGGCTGGCTTTTCGGCGATCGAGATCGCGGTGCCGAAGGCATCGAATTCGACGACGCCGTAGGCCTCGGGATTGGCCACTTGGTAGGCGAAGATCAGCCCGCCGTCGAGTTCGTTGTGGTCGCGCAGCGCGCTGCCGAGGCGACCGCCATGGAAGATGTTGTCGCCCAGCACCAGGGCCACCTTGTCGCTGCCGATGAACGATTCACCGATCAGGAATGCCTGCGCCAGTCCGTCGGGGGATGGCTGCTCGGCGTAGTCGATCGTCATCCCCAATTCGCTGCCGTCACCCAGCAGGGCGCGGAACTGCGGGTTGTATTCCGGCGTGGTGATCACCAGCACCTCACGGATACCGGCGGTCATCAATGTCGACAGCGGGTAGTAGATCATCGGCTTGTCGAAGATCGGGACGAGCTGCTTGGAGATCCCCTTAGTGATCGGCCACAGTCGGGTACCGGACCCACCAGCCAGGATGATGCCTTTCACGATCTACTCCTTGGGATCTGCGGCAGGGGCCGGTCCCGTTCCCCGGAAGTATGCCAACGTCTCCTCGGCGTTCTCGCCCAAGAGCAGCACGTCTTTACCCTTCACCCGCTTTCCGGTCACCGGCAACGAGTAGCTGACCACGCCATCCTGCATCGCCGATCGTAGGGATGACCCAGCGGCGATCGGGTCGAGTTCGCTATCGACGCTGACCGATTTGCCGATCGCCGTGATCAGCTCGCCGGTCTTCATCGGATTGGTCTTCAATGACGCCAGCGCGGTGGTCAGGGCGGTGTTGATGAACGCTCGCTGGCGCTTGGTGCGCCCCAGGTCCGATGTCGGATCTTCGCGCCATTCGCCGTCGATGAACTCCTCGTAATGACGGCTGCGGGCATATCCCAGCGCTGCGGTGCCGTCCATGTGGTAGCAGCCGGGTTCCGGGATATTCAGCCCGGTGTTGCCGTCTCTGGTCGGAATCAGAAAGCACAGATTCACGCCGCCGATCGCATCAACCAGATCCTTGAACCCCGAGAAATCGACTTCGATGTAGTGATGAATCGGCAGATCGAGCGTTTGCCGCACGGTCTGCAGCAACGTCTGCGGCGAGTAGCCGTACGCCGAGTTGATCCGATCCGTGCCATGGCCGGGTATCTCGACGTACAGATCACGTGGGATTGAAAGCAGCGCAGCATCGCCCGACTTTTTGTCGCGGCGCAGGACCATGATCGTGTCGCTGCGTCCCCCGCTGACATCCACCACGCCGGTGTTCGGGTCGCCCTTGGCGCGGCTGTCGGAGCCGACCATCAGGAAGTTCTCGATCGACCCGCTTGATCGATTCAGGTCGTCGCCCAACCCGGAGATTCGCCCAACCTTGTCGACGGTTCGGCGGGCGGCGATCAGGAGTCCGCCGGTTCCGACGAGGGCGACGATCAGGGTCAGCGCAAGGGCGGCCGGCCAGCGTCGGGGCCGTCGGCGGGGGGAGGTGTCGATGGCCAGCACGGTCCGTTCACGCTAATGGCTCGGCGTCGCGTAGGTGGATCACGTCGCCGGCGCTCACCGTGATACGTCGACCATCGACGTCGATCACCAACTCGCCGGTGGGCAGCACATCGAGCGCGTCACCAACGATGGAGTCAGCCGGTCGTTCGACGCGAACCCGTCGCCCGATCGTGGCCAAGCTGGCCCGATACCGCTCGGCGAGGGATGCGGGCAGCGCGTCGTAGGCGTCGAGGACATCGGCCAGCACGTCGGCAGGATCGTGATCGGCGCCAAGACACGCCGCACCATCCGGCGCCCAGCGCACGTTCAGCCCCAGTCCAACGACCACGAATGCCTGGTCGCCGCTGCCGCCAGCCTGGGCAAGGATCCCAGCAAGCTTGCGATCGTCGACCAAGACGTCATTCGGCCACTTCAGGGTGGCGTTCACCCCGGCGCGGCGTGCCGCTTCCAGCGCGGCCAGCCCAACGCGCTTGGTGGCATCCGCCCCGTCAACATTGCGCAAAAGGATCGACATCAGCAGGTTCGACCCTGGTGGGGCATCCCAGGTGCGATCCAACCTGCCGCGACCGGCCGTTTGATGGCCGGCGACCAGCACGCTGCGGTGCGCCTGACCAGCGGCGGCTGCGGCGATCAGGTCGCTGTTCGTACTGCCCGTTTCCGCGACAACGGTGACATTCCACGTCGGCGGGATAGGACGCGTTGGCGGCACCGGAATAGATTGCCAAATGTGCTCACCAAGATCCTGATCGCCAACCGCGGCGAGATTGCCGTCCGTGTCATCCGTGCCGCCCGCGAAATGGGCATCAAGACGGTCGCCGTGTATTCCGAACTGGACCGCGACGCGCTGCACGTCCGGTTGGCCGACGAGGCCTACGCGCTCGGCGGGCAGACCGCTGCCGAGAGCTACCTGAACACCGAGGCGATCCTCGACGCGATCGAGCGCAGCGGCGCCGACGGCGTCCACCCCGGATACGGCTTCTTTAGCGAGAACGCCGACTTTGCCCAGGCGATCACCGATCGCGGCGTGGCCTTCATCGGGCCTCCCCCGGCGGCGATCGTCGAGATGGGCGACAAGGTCAGCTCGCGCCGGGCAGCGCTGCGCGGCGACTGCCCGATCGTGCCAGGCACGACGGAGTTCGTCACCTCCGCCGACGAGATCCGCGAGTTCGGCAACGCCAACGGCTGGCCGATCGCGATCAAGGCCGCCTTCGGCGGCGGCGGGCGCGGCTTGAAGGTGGTCAAGTCAGCCGCAGAAGTCGACGAGGCGATGGAGTCCGCCCAGCGCGAGTCAAAAGCCTTCTTCGGCCGCGACGAGATCTACGTCGAGCGCTACCTGACCTGGCCGCGCCACGTCGAGGTGCAGATCGTCGGCGACCAGCAGGGAAACGTCGTCTGGGTTTCGACCCGTGACTGTTCAGCACAGCGCCGCCACCAGAAGCTGATCGAGGAAGCCCCAGCCCCCGGCTTGGCCCCCGGCATCGAAGATGCGATGGGTGAGGCGGCGATCAAAGCCGCCAAGGCGGTCGGCTATTTCAACGCCGGCACCGTCGAGTTCATCTATCAGGACGGTGAGTTCTTCTTCCTGGAGATGAACACCCGCCTGCAGGTCGAACACCCGATCTCCGAGGTGATCACCGGGATCGATCTGGTCGAGTGGCAGATCCGTGTTGCCAGTGGTGAGCCGCTGCCGATGACCCAGGATGAGATCAATGCCAGCCGTCGCGGTCATGCGATCGAGATCCGGATCAACGCCGAGGACCCGACGGGTGGCAAGTTCCTGCCCTCACCCGGCACGATCAGCAAGCTGGTCGCCCCCGACGGCTTCGGCGTGCGCTTCGACAGCGGCTACGAGTCCGGCGACACGATCAGCCAGTACTACGACAACCTGGTCGGCAAGGTGATCGTCTGGGGTCGCGACCGCGATGTGGCCATCGCCCGCACGATTCGGGCCTTGGAAGAGATGCGTATCGACGGAGTCGCCACCACGATCCCGGCCGACCTGGCGATTCTGCGCCACCCCGATTTCGCGGCTGTCGAGCATTCGACCAAGTGGGTCGAGGAGCGTCTCGACCTGTCGGGTATCGCCGCTCCGGCCAAGCCACAAGCTGGCGAGGACGAGCCCGAACTGGTCCAGCGCAAGAGCACCGTCGAGGTCAACGGCAAGCGCTTCGACGTGACGATGTGGGTTCCCGACGTGCCGATCGCCTCGGCCTCCAAGCCCGCTCGTCGGCCGGCCCGTTCGTCCTCGAGCGGCGGCGGTGGCGGCGCCGCTGGCTCCGGCAAGGTCGAGGTGCCAATGCAGGGCACGATCGTCAAGGTGCTGGTTGCCGTTGGCGACAAGGTCGAAGCCGGCCAGGCAGTGGTGGTCCTGGAAGCGATGAAGATGGAAAACCAGATCGTCGCCGACAAAGACGGCGAGGTCACCGAAGTGAAGGTGGCGGCTGGCGACACCGTCGGCGCCGGCGACGTCGTCGTCGTCATCAGCTAAGCCCGCCAGTCGCTGGCACGCTCGCCGCGCAGGGTGAGCTCGGTGCGGCGTCCTTCGTCTTCGGTGCGCTGGGCCCGCGTCGAATGGGTGGCGTGACCCTCAAGCTCGACGATCAACCCGCTGGGGAACACCCAATCGACGCGGGCGACCAAACGTGAATCGCTGCGGTCAGCCAGAGCAAGCGGCTGAGCGGTGGAGCGCAGCAACCATGGCACCGCCAGCCCGCGCCGTGAGCGGGGCACCAGAACTTCCACCACATCGGCGGTGAATCCGTCGAGGCCGTGAAGACGGGCGGCCATTCGCCCGGCCAGCTAGCCAAAACCGTCGAGGTCGAAATGGGCGCTCTGCACGTCGCCGCGCCAGGTCGGTGCACTGCCCGTCGCTGGCGACGGGGGTTATTCGGCGGCTTCGGCGAGGGCTTCGCTGAGCGCGGGGTGGACCAGCAGGCTTTCGACGATGTCGGTGACCTTCAGGTCGGCCGTGACCGCGAGGGCGATCACGCTGATCAGTTCGGCGGCGTTGTGGCCGACGATCGATCCGCCGAGGACCACCCCGGTAGCCGGGTCGCTGATGATCTTCACGAAGCCGCGCGGGTCGTTGTTGATCAGCGCCTTGGCGGTGGTCGAAAACGGCACTTTGGTGACGCGGATCTTGCGGCCAACGGCGAACGCCTCGGCCTCGGCCAGGCCGACGTCGGCGATCTCCGGCTCGGTAAAGATCGCGCTGGCCGCCTTGTCGTAGTCCAGATGCCGGTGGCTGACGCGCTGCAGACCCATCACGTGTTCGGCCACCTTGCGGCCCTGCATACTGGCCACGCTGGACAGCGGAAGCTTGCCGCTGACGTCACCGGCCGCGTAGATGTGGCTGATGTTGCTCTGGCAGTGACGATTGATGGTGACGTAGCCGCCGTCCATCTGCACTCCAAGCGCCTCCAGCCCGAGGCCGTCGGTATTCGGCACCGAGCCGATCGCCAGCACAGCATGGCTGGAATGGACGACCCGACCGTCGTCGCAGCGCACGACCACGCCATCGCCGTCGCGTTCGATCGCCGTCGCCCTGGCGCCCTTCAGCAGCTTGACACGGCGGTGCAAGAAGTCGTCCTCCAACACCGCGGCAACTTCGGGATCCTTGTTCGGCAGGACCTGCTGGCGGCTGACCACCAACGTCACATCGGCGCCGAAGCTGGAGAACATGTGCACGAATTCCACCCCGGTGACGCCCGAGCCGACCACCGTGATGCTGGATGGGAAGGTCGACGGCGGGTAACAGTCGCGGGTTGTCAGGATTCGTTCGCCGTCGGGCTGACACCAGTCGGGAATACGCGGCCGCGATCCGGTGGCGATCAAAATCGCGTCGGCAGGAATCCGCTCACGATGCCCGTCGGCGTGGTGGATCTCGACCTCGTGTTCGCCGACCACCGAGGCGGTGCCGTTGACCATCCGCACGTTCTGACTTTCCAGCAGCGTCGAGATCGCCGACTGCAGACGATCCTTGATGCTGCCGACACGATGCTTGAGCGCGTCGTTATCGATCTCGACATCCTGCAGCTCCAAGCCCATCCCACCGATGCGCCGGCTATAGCTCATCGCTCCACCGGTGGCGATCATCGTCTTCGACGGGATGCAGTCCCACAGGTGCGCCGCGCCGCCGATCACGTCGCGCTCGATCAGCGTCACCTCGGCGCCCAACCGGGCCGCATAGCTGGCCGCCGTATTCCCCGCGGGTCCGCCACCGATGATCACGAATCTTGTTGCCACGCCGGCGAGGCTACCGCCGAGGCCACACGGCAAAATTCGAAGTCGCCATCGGTGGAACGCTCCGGTACGGTCGCGGTCCGTGAATCCGGGCGACGAAACCGACCAGCCAACCGCACAAGGCGAGCGGGTGCACCGCCTGGCCAAGGTCGAGGCCATCCGTCAGGCCGGTGCCCAGCCATATCCGTATCGCTTCGATCGCAGCGCCACCGTCGCCGAGCTGCGCGCCGAACACGGCCACCTCGAAGCCGGCACCGAGACCGAGACCCAGGTACAGATCGCCGGGCGGATCGTGCTGATGCGCGAGCAAGGCAAGTTGGTGTTCGCCACGATCCGCGAACGAGGCGCCGACGTTCAGCTATTCGTCTCCAAGGGTGTCGTCGGCGACGAGCGCTTTGCCGCCTTCCGCCAGTTGGACCTTGGCGACTGGGTCGGCGTCGACGGCACGGCGATGACCACCCGCAAAGGCGAGCTCAGCGTCAAGGTCGGCCATTTCCAGTTGCTCTCCAAGTCGTTGCGCCCCTTGCCGGACAAGTGGCACGGTCTGACGGACACCGACACCCGCTTCCGCCAGCGCTACGCCGACCTGATCGTCAACGAGGCGGCACGCAATGCGTTCCGCATCCGCCACGAAATGATCGCCAGTTTCCGCAGGACGCTGCACGACCAGGGCTTCATCGAGGTCGAGACGCCCGTGCTACACGTCGAAGCCGGCGGGGCCCACGCTCGGCCATTCATCACTCACCACAACACGCTGGACATGGACCTGTACCTGCGCATCGCTTTGGAACTGCACCTGAAGCGACTGATCGTCGGTGGGATGGATCGCGTTTACGAGATCGGGCGGATCTTCCGCAACGAAGGCATCAGCACCCGGCACAACCCCGAGTTCACGATGATGGAGCTGTATCAGGCGTATGCCGACTACACGGAGATGATTGCGATCACCGAGTTGCTGATCACCAACGCGGCGATCGCCACCACCGGCAGCTCGGTCGTGCAGATCAACGATGATGTACAGGTCGATCTGTCCAGGCCGTGGCGCCAAGTGCGGATGGTCGACTTGGTCGCCGCCAAGATCGGCACCGAGGTCCATCCGTCGATGCCGGTCGAGACGATGCGCGACCTGGCGGCGGAACATGGCGTGTCGGTCAATCCGGCATGGGGTTCGGGCAAGATCATCGAAGAACTGTTCGAAGCGGTGGCCGAGGCCGATCTGATCGAGCCGACGTTTGTCACCGGCCATCCGGTCGAGATCAGCCCGTTGGCTCGCGTTGACCGCCACGACCCGCATCTCACCGAGCGCTTCGAACTATTCGTCAACGGCCGCGAACTGGCCAACGGCTACAGCGAGTTGAACGACCCGATCGAGCAGCGTGCCCGCTTCGAAGACGAACAAGCCGCCAAGGACGCCGGCAACCTGGAGGCCGGAACGGTCGACGAGGACTACCTGCGGGCCCTGGAATACGGGCTGCCGCCAACGGGCGGGCTGGGGATCGGCATGGACCGGGTGGCGATGCTGTTGGCCGGGGTCAACTCGATCAAAGAAGTGATCCTGTTCCCCACGCTGCGACCGGAGGTGTTCTGATGAAGGCCTGGGGTCGCGGCCTGGCGACAGCCACAGCCGACGGAACGGTGCTGGACACCTGGTTCTATGAGTTGGGCCTTGACCAACCGAAGCTCCCCGGACGGGACCTGGTGCAACGCAGCGACGACGTGCGCGGCGTGACGATTCGCCCGGTTGAACTGTCGATCGACACCGACCAAGCCCCGCAGTCGGCCAGCGATGCCTACCTGCGCTTGCACCTGTTGTCCCACCGCTGGTGTCTGCCGCGCAGCGTGAACCTGGACGGTGTTTTCGGCCTGCTGGCCAACGTTGCCTGGACGTCGCTCGGCCCGGTGCCGATCGATCACGTCACCGCCGTGCAGCTGCACTGCCGGATGGAGGGCAGCCACCTGCAGGTCTATGGGGTGGACAAGTTCCCGCGGATGACCGACTACGTGGTTCCGTCCGGAGTGCGCATCGCCGATGCCGATCGTGTTCGCCTGGGTGCCCACCTGGCCCCCGGCACCACCGTGATGCACGAAGGCTTCGTCAACTTCAATGCGGGCACATTGGGGACTTCGATGGTCGAAGGTCGAATCTCGGCCGGTGTGATCGTGGGCGACGGCAGCGATATCGGTGGCGGAGCATCGATCATGGGCACCTTGTCGGGTGGCGGCAGCGAACAAGTCACCATTGGCGAGCGCTGCCTGCTTGGTGCCGAAGCGGGAATTGGCATCAGCCTGGGCGACGAGTGCGTGGTCGAGGCCGGCCTGTATGTCACTGCGGGAACACTGGTGGCCGTGCACGGCACGGACGGCGAGTCCCAGGTCGTCAAGGCTCGCCAACTGAGCGGAGCGAGCGGGCTGCTGTACCGCCGGAACAGTCAAACGGGGGCAGTCGAGGCCATGCCACGGAGCGTCTCGTGGGGCGGTCTGAATGCAGCGCTACACACCAATGATTAGTCCCCCGCGACTCCGGACGATCAATTGCATGAGGTCGATTAATACTCCGTAGGCTGGTGACCTATGGCACAGGACCAGGTCATCGTTCCGGAGTTGTCCCCCGAAGAATTGCGTCGCCGATACGAAGAAGAGCGCGACAAGCGCAAGCGCCCGGAAGGCATCTACCAATACCGAGAAGCGAAAGGCGTCTACAAAGACTTTGACGCCGACCCCTTCGCCGATCCGAACTTCACCCGCGATCCGGTCGTCGAAGAGACCGACGTGTTCATCGTCGGCGGCGGCTGGGGTGGGATGGCCACCGCCATCGAACTGACCAAGGCCGGGAACACATCGTTCCGGATCGCCGACAAGGCTGGCGACTTCGGCGGCACCTGGTACTGGAACCGTTACCCAGGTTGCATGTGCGACGTCGAGTCGTACATCTACCTGCCGTACCTGGAAGACACCGGCTACGTGCCGAAGCACAAGTATTCCTACGCCACCGAGATCTTCGCCTACGCCCAGCTCCTTGGGCGCCAATTCAACCTGTACGACAAGGCCCTGTTTCAAACCGAGGTCGAAGAGGTCCGCTGGAACGACGATGCGTCGCGGTGGATGATCCGCACCTCGCGTGGCGACCAGATCGCTGCCCGCTTCCTGGTGATCGCCGGCGGCGTGCTGCACAAGGCCAAGCTGCCGGCGATCCCCGGTATCGAGACCTTCAACGGTCCGCAGTTCCACACCAGCCGCTGGGACTATTCGATCACCGGTGGGGATCCAGACGCCGCCATGGACAAGCTCGGCGACAAGCGCGTCGCGATCATCGGTACCGGTGCCACCGCTGTGCAGGTGATCCCCAAGCTGGCCGAGGCCGCCGAGCACGTCTACGTGTTCCAGCGCACCCCATCGACCGTCGGCGTGCGCGATCAGCGTCCGACCGACCCGGACGAGTTCGCCCAGATCAGCGCCGAACCCGGCTGGCAGCGCCGCCGCGCCGAGAACTTCACCGGCAATATCACCAGCAAGGACCCCGCTGAAGACCTGGTCGACGACGCCTGGACCCAGCTTCTGAAGCCCGACACCAAGCGCGCCCCGAAGGACGCCGCCGACGCCGCCTGGTTGGAGCAGGTCGATTTCGAGAAGATGGCGGGCATCCGCCAGCGGATCGCTTCGATCGTCAAGGACCAGGCCACCGCCGAGGCGTTGATGCCGTGGTACAAGGTCGGCTGCAAGCGGCCGTGCTTCCACGACGACTACCTCCCGGCGTTCAACCGCGACAACGTCACCCTGGTCGACACGCTGGGCCAGGGCGTGGAAGCGATCACCCCCACGGGCGTGGTTGCCAACGGCGTGGAATACCCGGTCGACATGATCGTCTACGCCAGCGGGTTCGAGGTGACCACCTTTTATACGCACCGTTTGGGTTTTGACATTCAGGGCTTGGACGACGTGTGGTTGTCCGAGTCGTGGGCCGAAGGCGCGCACACGCTGCACGGCGTCTGGACCAAGGGGTTCCCCAACCTGTGCATGAACAGCTCGATTCAGAGCACCGCCGACATCAACTTCGGTTACACGATTACGCAGATGTCGGAACACACCGCCCACGTGCTGAACCATTGTCTGGACAACGGGATCACCCGCATCGAACCGGAATCCGACGCCGAGCAGGCCTGGTTCTCCGTGATCGCCGGCACGTTGGAGCACTACGGGGCGTACATGTCGACGTGCACACCGGGCTACTACAACAACGAAGGCGCGCCGCCGACGATTGCCAACCCAGCGGCGAATGCGTGCTACATGCACAGCCCGTTGGACTTCTTTGAAATCCTCAAGGCTTGGCGGGCCGATGGTCGGCTGAAGGGCCTAGAGCTCACCGCTGGATGATGTCTGCGGTCGGGCGGCGCAGCCGATGATGTGATCATCGACCAAGCCGCTCGACTGCAAGAACGCGTACATCGTCGTAGGGCCGACGAAGCTCCATCCTCGGCGCTTCAAGTCCTTCGACATCGCCACCGATTCCACCGATTGCGTGGGAATCGGTTCATCCACAGCAATCCCCGGACGGCGCGTGCTGCGATATCGATCGACGTACGCGGCCAGCGAGCCGACCTCGTCGATCAGCTCACCGGCGCGCCGCGCATTGTTGATCGTCGAGGCGATCTTGCCGCGGTGACGGACGATGCCGGCGTCGCCCAGCAGGCGGGCAAGATCGGCGTCGTCGAAGGCGGCGACGCGCTCGATGTCGAAACCAGCGAACGCACGGCGGAAGTTGTCGCGTTTGCGCAGGATCGTCAGCCAGCTCAGCCCAGATTGAAACCCTTCCAGGCACAGCTTTTCGAAGATCGCCGAGTCGGTCGTCAGCGATCGACCCCACTCGTTGTCGTGGTAGGCGACGTACAGCGGATCGGCGCCACACCACCAGCAGCGGGTCACGCCATCGGCAGCGGTGACCAAGCGGGTGTCCATGGCCTGCCACAATACGGCGATGACCCATCCCTTAAATGCGGCCATGGACGCGTTGAAGTCCACTGCGTTCGCAATGTCGACCATCGAGGTACGCGGCATTCCGATGCGCGTCTTCGACAACGCTCCCGCCAACGTCCGCCAACTGTGGGAGCTGAGCGCCGGTCACGGCGAGGCGACGTATCTGGTCTACGAGGACGAGACCTACACCTACGCCGACATTCACGCTCGCGTCCGATCACTGGCCGCCTTGCTGGTCGACACCTACGGCGTGCAATCCGGCGACCGGGTCGCGGTGGCGATGCGCAACTATCCGGAATGGGTGATCACCTACTGGGCGTGCGTGTCGATCGGCGCGGCCTGCGTGGGGATGAACGCCTGGTGGACGACGTCGGAGATGGAGTTCGGTGTTGCCGACAGCACGCCAAAGGTGATCGTCGTCGACCGCGAGCGGCTCGAGCGGCTGGAGCCGGTGCTGGACTCGCTGCGCGCCAAGAACCCGCTCGAGATCATCGCCGTGCGCGGCGACAATGTCGCCCTGCCCGATGGCGCGGTGCGCTGGGAGGATGTGGTCGATCCGGCCACCGCACCGGCCACCCTGCCCGACGCGCAGATCGACCCCGACGACGACGCTTGCATCTTCTACACATCGGGCACCACCGGCTTTCCGAAGGGCGCCCAGCTGACCCACCGCGGCTGCGTTCACAACCTGTTGAACCTGGCGTTCATGACTGCGGCGATGAGCGCCGCTGCCGCTTCCGAATCCGGCGACGCACCGCCGGCGCCAGCCGGCCAGGCGGCATTCATGGCCCCCACTCCCCTCTTCCACGTCACCGCCAACAACTGCGTGATGTATCCGGCCACGCTGCTCGGGGCCAAGTTGGTACTGATGTACCGCTGGGATGCGGGACGGGCGCTGGAACTGATCGAGCGCGAACGGGTCACCAACTTCTCCGGCGTGCCGGTGATGTCCCGCGAGATGCTGGCTCACCCAGATTGGGATCGCCGCGACACGTCCAGCCTGCAAGGCATGGGGGGAGGCGGGGCTCCGCTGCCACCCGACCTGGTCGGCAAGATCGCCAGCAAGGTCAAGGCCACCGCGCCCAGCACGGGGTACGGGTTGACCGAAACGTGTGGGATCGTCACCGCCAACTCATCGCGCAGCTACGTCGACAAGGCGTCGTCGTGCGGGCCGCTGGTGCCCACGCTGGATGGCAAGCTGGTCGACGCTGGAGGCAACGACATCCCTCCGTCGCCCGACGCGATCGGCGAGCTGTGCGTGCGCGGCACGGTGGTGATCAAGGGCTATCTGAACCGCCCCGATGCCACCGCTGAGGCGATCCGCGATGGTTGGTTTAACACCGGCGACATCGCCCGGATCGACGAGGACGGCTTTGTGTACATCGTCGACCGGGCCAAAGACATGGTCCTGCGTGGCGGCGAAAACGTGTTCTGCAGCGAGGTCGAAGCAGCGATCTACGAACACGAGGCAGTGGCTGAAGTGGCCGTGTTCGGCGTTCCCGACGATCGCCTTGGCGAGGAGGTCGCCGCCGCCGTCGTGGCGGCCGACGGAGCGACAGTCGATCAGGACGCATTGGTCGAGTTCCTCGTCCCCCGACTGGCCCGGCACAAGATTCCGAAGTACATCTACATTCTCGATACGCCGCTGCCGCGCAACGCCAACGGCAAATTCATGAAGCGCGAACTGCGCCAAGCCCTGACCGGAGATCACCAATGAGCACCACCACCAACGGCGATATCGAGCTGTACTACGAGTCGTTCGGCTCGACGGACAATCCGACCATCCTGCTGGTCTGCGGCTTGGGGATGCAGTCCACCGGTTACTCCGACCAGTTCGTTGGCTCGTTCGTCGACCGCGGCTTCCACGTCGTGCGCTTCGACAACCGCGACAGCGGTCTGTCGTCGGACGGTCCGGCCGAGTACCGGCTCAGCGACATGGCCGCCGACGGGATGGCCGTTCTGGATGCGGTCGGTGTCGACCAGGCCCATATTTTCGGTGTGTCGATGGGTGGGATGATCGTCCAGACGATGGCCATCGAACACCCGGCGCGGGTGCTGTCGTTGACCTCGGTGATGTCCAGCACCGGCGAACGGGACTACGGCCAAGCCACGGATACTGCGCTGGCGCTGTTGACCGCCACTCCTCCCACTACCCGCGAAGGTGTCCAGGACGACTCGGTGGCGGCGCAGAAGCTGTGGGGCAGCCCGGCGTACTTCGACGAGGACTACACGCGTCGTGTCGCCGGCGAGGCATTCGACCGCGCCTACCGCCCCGCCGGGACGATGCGCCAGTTTATGGCGATCGTCGCCGACCGCGACTCACGGGCCGAGAAGCTGCGTGCCCTGACCGTGCCGACGTTGGTCATCCATGGCACCGAGGACAACCTGATCAACGTCAGCGGCGGTCGCCGGACGGCCGAACTGATCCCCGGCGCCCAGCTGGAGATCATCGAAGGCATGGGTCACGACCTGCCTCGCCCACTGGTCGAGCGCATCGTTGGTTTGACCGCCGACTTCCTGATCAACGGCCCGGTCCTGAAGTAGCCCCACCGCCACCCGCTGTTCGTGGGTTTCGGGGTCACATGTCCTCCCCGAAACCCACGAACGAGGTGGTTAGTGCGGTTGGTAGACGCCGAACTCGGCGCGCAGGGCGTCGCTGACCTCGCCCAGGCTGGCCTTGGCGCGCAGCGCCTCCTTCATCACCGGCAGCAGGTTCTGCGTGCCGCGCGCCGCGGCCGACACATCGGCCAGGCGGGCGTTGACCTCGTCGATCGAACGGTCGGCCTTGAACGCACCGAGACGCTGGCGCTGACCGCGTTCCAGTTCGGGGTCGATCGGGAAGACCTCGGGGTCACCGTCCTGCTTGGTCTGGAACTTGTTGACGCTGACGATGATCCGCTGATCGTCATCGATCGACTTGGCGTAGGCGTAGGCAGCGTCCATAATCTCGTCCTGCTGGAAGCCGGCTTCGATCCCGGCGACCGCGCCACCCATCTCGTCGATCGTGTTCAGGTATTCCCAGGCCAAGCGCTCGACCTCGTCGGTCAGCGTCTCGACGAAGTAGCTGCCGGCCAGCGGATCGGGGGTGTCAGCGATGCCGCTTTCGTAGCCGATGATCTGCTGGGTGCGTAGGGCGATCTGCGCCGACGCCTGCGTCGGCAGGCTGAGCGCCTCGTCGAAGCCGTTGGTGTGCAGGCTTTGCGTGCCACCCATGACCGCCGCCATCGACTGCACGGCGACGCGCACGATGTTGTTTTCCGGCTGTTGCGCGGTCAGCGTCGACCCGCCCGTCTGGGTGTGGAAGCGGAGCAGTTTCGACGATTCCTTCTTCGCCCCGAAGCGATCGTTCATCAGCCGGTACCAGATCCGTCGCGCGGCGCGGTACTTGGCGACCTCCTCGAAGAAGTTGTTGTGCGCGTTCCAGAAGAAGCTGAGGCGCGGAGCGAAGGCATCGATGTCCATGCCCGCGGCGAGTGCCGCCTCGACGTAGGCGATCCCGTTGGCAATCGTGAAGGCGATCTCCTGCACGGCGGTGCTACCTGCTTCGCGGATGTGGTAGCCACTGATCGAGATCGTGTTCCACTTCGGCACGTTCTGCGCGCAGTAGGCGAAGATGTCGGTGATCAGGCGCATGCTCGGCCGGGGCGGATAGATGTATGTGCCGCGGGCGATGTATTCCTTGAGGATGTCGTTCTGGATCGTCCCGCTGATCGCCGATGCGGGCACGCCTTGTTCCTCGGCCACCAGTTCGTACATCAACAGCAGGATCGCGGCTGTCGAGTTGATCGTCATCGACGTCGACACCTGATCCAGCGGCAAGTCGGCCAGCAGCGTACGCATGTCGTCGATCGTGTCGATCGCCACGCCGACCTTGCCAACCTCGCCCTCGGCACGGGGATGGTCGCTGTCATACCCCATCTGCGTGGGCAGGTCGAAGGCACAGCTCAGACCGGTCTGCCCGGCGGCGAGGAGGAACTTGAAGCGCTCGTTGGTGGCCTGCGCCGTGCCGAACCCGGCGTACTGACGCATCGTCCACAACTTGCCGCGGTACATCGTGGGGTAGACACCGCGGGTGTAAGGCGGCTTGCCTGGGTCGCCGAGCTGCGTGGCGGCATCCCACCCGTCCAGGTCAGCCGGCCCGTAGAGCGCCTTTACTTCTATGCCGGAATCGGTGTGCCGTTCGTCAGTCATCACCGACGAGCGTATTCAGCGAGCAGCGACGATGGCGATTTCCATCCGCCATTCCTTGCGCGCCAGCGCGGGAACACCGACCAACGTGCTGGCGACTCGACGCCCACCGAGCGCCTTGTCGCGCGCTGCCATCACCTCGGCGAGCCGGTCGAGGTCCTTTTCAATGACATACGTCGTGATGCTGACGATGTCGTGCACCGACAGCATCGCCTCGTCCAGGATCGCCGCCAGATTGGCCCACACCACGTCGGCCTGCTCGGCGATCGACTTGGGCACGCTGCCATCGGGCTTCACCGGCACCACCCCGCTGCTGTGTAGCCACCGAGCGGGCGAGTCGGTCACGACGGCGTGGGCATAGTTGGCCGCCGGCGGGGCGATGGTCGAAGGACGGATCTCTCGGTTCACTCCCCCATCATGCCGCTACGGAACCGGCGTCGAGTGATATTGGCGCGCTCGCCCGGTCGAGGGGTCAACGACGGCAAGCCAGAGCGCCGAATCTTTACCGCTGATGGTGAACACCTCGCTGCCCGGTATGGCACTTCCTTGCCCATCGACCAGCGTGAATGATCGGCATTCAGATGCTGCCTTCGGAAGCTTCTTGGTGATCACACCAACCCGTTGGTCGAGAACATTTCGCTCAATCGCTGTCGTTGGTCCCCAGTAGGTCACGCCGTTCAACCGGAACTGTTCGAAGGGCACCGACTCGCAGTTCTCTCGCTGCAGTACCGACGCGGCAATGATTCCAACGACGACCAGGGCAACCACCCCGATCAATGGCCCGAAGCGGCGCCCCCCATCGGCCCACCCTACGCCCCCACAGCACCGCTCCGTGACCTAGGCCGCCAGACCCTGGCGCAGCAGGCCACGGAGGTGGGTCGCGGAGCTCAATTCTGGCCGTTCCGTGACCTACGCCGCCAGACCCTGGCGCACCAGGCCACGGAGCTCGGCTTGGTGGGGGCGTAGCCTGGCCGGATGGAGATCGAGGGACGGGCGGTGACGCCGACCAAGCCGCGACTGCCGATGCCGCCAACGTTTGACGACGTCGCCGAGGAGCGGCTGCACCGCAAGCAGCGCCTGGCCGGGGCGTTGCGCATCTTTGGGCGGTTCGGCTTCGGTGAGGGTGTCGCCGGACATATCACCGTGCGCGACCCGGAGTTCCCCGATCACTTTTGGGTCAACCCGTTCGGACGCAGCTTTCGCCGGATGCGGGTCAGCGACCTGATCCTGGTCAATCACCACGGCGAGGTGGTCGTCGGTGGCCAACCGGTGAACCGGGCGGCGTTCGTGCTCCACGCGGCGATCCACCAGGCGCGGCCCGACGTGGTTGCCGCAGCGCACAGCCACAGCGTGTACGGCAAGGCCTTCTCCTCGCTGGGCATCCCGCTGGACCCGATCACCCAGGACGCGTGCATCTTCCACGGTGACCACACGGTGATCGCCGCCCAAGGAGGTGCGGTTGTGTTCGATGTCGATGCCGGCCACGAGATCGCCGCGGCGTTTCCCCGGGGCAAGGCGGCGATCCATCAGAATCATGGGATCTTCACCGTCGGCCAGTCGGTAGACGAGGCCGTGTATTGGTACTGCGCCCTGGAACGCAACTGTCAGGCCCAGTTGCTGGCGATGGCCGCCGGGACACCGCACCACGTCAGCGAGCAGATGGCCACCTACACCCGCGACAACATCGGTCACTCCTACGCCGGGTGGCTGAACTTTCAACCGCTGTGGGAGGACATCTGCCACAGCGACCCGGACCTGTTCGACTAGCTCGCTGAGCCGTCCCGCGTGATCGATCGCGCCTCGCCAGAGGCACTGTTCGCCGTCTCTGGCATCGCCCAATACACGGGCGCGGTGATCGCCGTCAATCTGTTCGCCGATGCCACCCCGGCCGCGGTCACCTGGCTGCGGGTGGCGACCGCAGCGATCGTCGTCCTGGTCGTATCAGCGCCTCACTGGCGACGCGATTGGCATGGCTGGACGCGGCCCGACATCGGCCATGCGGCGATGTTCGGACTGGTGACCGCAGCCATGAATCTGTGCTTCTACCTGGCGATCGACCGCATCGCTTTAGGCAAGTCGGTGGTCATCGAATTCGTCGGTCCGATCGCCGTGGCCGCCGCGTTGACCCGCACGCTGCGCAACTCGATCGCCCTGGTGCTGGCCGCGGTGGGGGTGATCGTGCTGTCGGGCGTCGAGATCGACAGCGAACCGCTCGGGTTGTTGTACATCTTCGGCGCATCGGTCTTCTGGGCGCTGTACATCATCCTCGGTCGGCGCGTCGCTCGACAGAGCCGCGGCATGGCCGGGCTGGGGCTCGGACTGACGGTCGGCGCGCTGGTATTGCTGCCCTTGGGGATTGGCGGCAGCCGGGCATTGCTGTCGTCGTGGCACCTGTTTGGGCTGGTCTGCCTGGTTGGGCTGCTGTCCACAGCGGTTCCCTACGGCATCGACCAATTCGTCCTGCGCCGCATCCCGATGCGCCGCTTTGCCGTGCTGCTGGCGCTGTTGCCGGTGACCGCGATCTTGGTCGGATGGCTGGGCCTCGATCAACGCCCGACCGGCGTCGACCTGCTCGGCGCAGCGTTGGTGATCGCTGGCGTAACCATTCAGGAACGAGATCTGATCTGATCCATCCGTTTGTCTACTGCGGGTACCGATCTACCCGGATATCGAGGAAAGCCGTACCCACAGCCGTTTAGTCGTGCAGGCCCGGAGCGCAGAGGCCTTCGAGGTCGCGGATGATGATCCGGTCGCGGTTCTCGTAGGTCACCTGGTTGGCCGGATCCCTGCGCAGATTGAACGTGCGGAAGCTCATCTCCAGCGTGTCGATCGCCAGGATTCGCCCAGACAGGGTGTCGCCCAGACCGAGGATGATCTTCAGTGTCTCCAATGCCTGGATCGTGCCGATCAGGCCGGGAAGCACACCCAGCACGCCGGCCTCGGCGCAGCTGGGAGCCAGTTCGGCGGGCGGCGGCTCGGGGACCATGTCGCGATAGGTGGGCCCGTTGATCGGGTCGAACACGCTGACCATGCCTTCGAAGCGGAAGATGCTGCCGTGGACCACGGGGATGCCCAGCTTGACGCTGGCGTCGTTGATCAGATAGCGCACCGGGAAGTTGTCGGCACCGTCGACGACGATGTCGTAGCCGCTCAGGATGTCCATCACGTTTGACGCATCGAGCCGGGTGTCGTAGGTGACCACGTTGACGTCGGGATTCAGGGCGACCAGCGTCTTCTTCGCCGAATCGACCTTGCGGTCGCCGATCCGGTCGGTGTTGTGCAGGATCTGGCGCTGCAGGTTGCTGGCGTCGACGGTGTCCATGTCGATGATCCCGATCGTGCCGACACCAGCCGCTGCCAGGTACAGCGCTGCCGGCGACCCAAGTCCGCCGGCGCCCATCAGAAAGACACGCGCTCCGAGCAGCTTGATCTGGCCCTCGACGCCAATTTCAGGCACCAGCAAGTGACGCATGTAGCGGTCACGCTGGTCGGCGGTCAGGCTGACCGGTGTCGACCAGTCGCGGCCCTCGTCCTTCCAGCGGTTGAAGCCACCGTCCATCGAGACCACGTCCGTGTAGCCCAGGTCGGCCAGCGACTTGGCGGCGAAGGCGCTGCGCGCCCCGCCTGCGCAATACACCACGATCGGAGTCGACTTGTCGAGGATCCGTCCTTCGATCGAACCTTCCAGCTGGCCGCGGGGAATGTGGATCGCATTGGGCAGCGCGCCCTGGCCGTGTTCGTCGGGCTCGCGCACGTCCAGCACGGTGTATCCGTTGGCGATTCGTTCTTCGGCTTGCTCCGTGGTGACCTCGGAGATCTGTGCCTTCGTGTTGGCTAGCAACTCGCGAAAACTCGACATGTCTAAATCCTACTCAAATGGTCGGGATTCACCACCCGGCGAGATCGATCTGCCGATTTCGCGCTGACGGCGTCCTCCAGTGTGCCAACGGCTCCCCCTGTCGACGACGTCTTGTTTGGAGTTGCCATGTTGGAAGAACGCGCCGACCTGTTCGATCAGGTCCAGATGATCGTGCCATGGGAGGACCCGATCGTCGACCGGATTGGGTTCGACGTTCATTTGGGCTACGTCGAACGGTTCTGGCTGGGCGTCCTGGGCCCGACATCGACCTGGTTGTTGCGCCGTTTGGCCTTTGGTCTGGAGCAGTACCCGGGCGGTTATGAGGTGGATCTCAGCGAACTTGGCGCGTCGGTCGGCGTCGCTTGGGCATCGGGGCACTGCGGACCGCTGAATCGTTCGCTGCAGCGGTGCATCATGTTCGGGGTCTGCGCGCGGATCGACGGCGGCATCGCCGTGCGCCGCCGGGTGCCTCCACTGTCGATGCGCCAGATTGCCCGGCTGAGCGACACCCAACGGGCCGAGCATGAGACCTGGCAGCGGGCCGACAGCGACGACGAGCACCGCGCCCAGGTGTTGGCGATGGCGATGGTGCGCGTTGGCGACTCGCCCGAACGGGTCGAGCGTCAGCTGGTGGCGCTGGGCATCACCCCGGCGACGGCCATCGAGGTCGCCGAACTGAGCGCCACCCCGAAAGCCTCGTGACTAGGGCTTCTTGAATCCCATCGCCAGTTCGGTGAGCAGGCGGGCACCGAACCCGGTCGCGCCCTTGGTCAGCATCGCCTCGTCGGCATCGCTGCTCATCGGTCCGGCGATATCCAGGTGCGCCCAGGGGATGTCGCCAACGAACTCTTTCAAGAACAGTCCGGCGGTGATCGCCCCGCCATAGGGGCCGCCGACGTTCTTCAAGTCGGCCACACCGCTGTCGAGCAGCTTGCGATACGACGGCTCCAACGGCATCCGCCAGACCGGCTCGGCGGTGTCCGCCGCGGCTGTTTCGATCTGCGCGGCGAAGGCATCGCTGGTCGAGAACATCCCGGCGACCCGCTGACCGAGCGCCACCACGCACGCACCGGTCAGGGTGGCGATGTCGATGATCGCGTCGGGCTTGTCTTCCACGGCCAGCGACAGCCCGTCGGCCAACACCAGGCGACCCTCGGCATCGGTGTTGTGGATCTCGGCGGTCTTGCCGTTGCGGAAGCGCAACACATCGCCCAGCTTCAGCGCCGACCCTGACGGCATGTTGTCGGTGCACATCAGGTAGGCGGTGACCGCCGTCTTGCATTTCAACCGCTTCAGTACCGACATCGCCGCCAACACGGCGGCGGCGCCGCTCATATCCATCTTCATGATCACGTGCATCCCGTCGCTGGGCTTCAAGCTGAGCCCACCGCTGTCGTACATCACGCCCTTGCCGACCATCGCCAAATGACCGGTGGCGTTCTTCGGGGCGTAGCACAGGCGCACCATGCGCGGCGGCTCCTTGCTGCCAGCGTTGACGCCGACGATCCCGCCGCAGCCCATCGCTTCAAGCTGGTCGCGGTTGTAGACGTCGACGATCAGGTCGTTCTGGGCGGCGACATTGACGGCGATGTCGGCCAACATTCGTGCCGTCAGGTGACCCGGCGGGGTGTTGGCCAGGTCGCGAGCCATCGTGGTGGCCGCGGCCAGTGCCTCGCCGCGAGCGATGCCGCGCTGGACCGCCGCATCGCGGCTCGCGCCGACCACCAGCGTGACGGACTGCAGGACGGACGGCTTCGGCTCCGAGCGGAACCGATCGAAGCGGTAGCTGGCTAACTGCACGGCTTCGGTGAGCGCCGCGCCGGCAGCGGCAGCGTCGACGCCGGCCAGATCGGCCAGGGTGGTCGCCAGTTCGGTGCGTTTCGACGCGGCGCGCACCAGGCAGGAGGCCGCCGTGCGCAGCGTGTCGACCGTGACGTTGGCCGGGTCGCCGATGCCGACGGCGATGGCAGCACCGTTGGCGTTGGGAATCACCAACGACTGCCCAACCTTGCCCTCGAACCCACCCTCGGTGAGCGCGGCGCGGTTCAAGCCGAGCGCTTTGGGCACCGTGCCGGATGTACCGACGGGGTAGCCAACAGACAACGACGGACGTGCCTTGGGGACGGATCGAGCGGTGCTGACCTGGATCGACATGGCTGCAAGTGTGCCATGACGAAACTCGTACCCAGCCACTCATGGATTCGCCGGTAACCTGGCACATCGTGGCTCGAATCCCGTACCTGGACGCTGTCAACCAGAAGGTCATGGTGTTCGATGGGGCGTTCGGCACCTTCGTTCAAGACCTCGACTTGTCCGCCGACGACTTTGGCGGGCCGAGCCTCGAGGGTTGCAACGAAATGCTCTGCCTGACTCGGCCCGATGTGATCCGTTCGATGCATGCCGCGTTCTTGGATGTCGGAGTCGATGCGATCGAGACCGCCAGCTTTGGCAGCTTCGATGTTGTCCTGGCCGAATACGACATCGCCGACAAGGCCTACGAGCTGAACGTTGCTGCGGCGCGCCTGGCCCGCGAGGTTGCCGACGACTACGAGGCCGACGGGCGCGGTCGCTACGTGGCCGGCTCGATCGGGCCCGGCACCAAGCTGCCCAGCCTTGGGCTGATCGACTTCGCCACCCTGCGCGATGGCTACGAGGTGCAAGCTCGCGGCTTGCTCGATGGTGGCGTCGACCTGTTTCTGATCGAGACCTGTTACGACCTGCTGCAGGTCAAGGCAGCGATGATCGCCTGCCGCCGAGCGATGGCCGCCGCTGGCCGTGAGGTACCGATCCAGGTCCAGGTGACGATGGAGACCACCGGGCGGATGCTGGTCGGCAGCGAGATCGGCGCGGCGCTGACCTCGGTGGCGGCGATGCGCCCCGACGTGATCGGGATCAACTGCTCGACTGGCCCGGCCGAGATGCAGGAGCACCTGCGCTACCTGAGCCAGAACTCGCTGCTGCCGATCAGCGTGCTGCCCAACGCCGGGTTGCCCAGCATCGTCGGCGGCAAGACGCATTACGACCTGTCCGCCGAGGACCTGGCCGAGTTTCATCGCCGCCACGTCACCGAGCTCGGGATCGCCGTGGTGGGTGGTTGCTGTGGCACCACGCCCGAACATCTCCGCCAGGTGGTCCAGGCGGTTGGTGGGCTGGAGCCGGCGCGCCGCTCCCCGATCTTTGAACCGAGTGTCACCTCGCTATACAGCCCTGTCGCGCTGCACCAAGACCTGAGCTTTTTGATCATCGGCGAGCGGACCAATGCGAACGGCTCGAAGGCGTTCCGCGAGGCAATGCTGGCCGGCGACTGGGAGCAATGCACCAAGATCGCCACCGAGCAAACCCGCGAGGGCGCCCACGTGTTGGACGTCTGCGTCGACTACGTCGGCCGCGACGGCACCGTGGACATGACCGAATTGGCCTCGCGCCTGGCGACGCAGGTCAGCGTCCCGCTGGTGCTGGACTCCACCGAGCCGCCGGTGCTCGAAGCCGGGCTACAGAAGGTGGGCGGTCGGGCGATTCTGAACTCGGCCAACCTGGAAGATGGCGAGGCCCCCGGCAGCCGGATGGACCGCGTCTTCACCCTGGCCCGCGACTATGGCGCGGCGGTAATCTGCTTGTTGATCGACGAGCGTGGCCAGGCCCGCGATGTGGACTGGAAGCTAGAGATCGCCCACCGGATCCACGACATTGCCACCACCCGCTATGGCCTGTCGGCGTCCGACCTGATCTTTGATGCGTTGACGTTCCCGCTGTCCACCGGCGACGACGATCTGCGCAAGGACGCGATGTACACGATCGAGGCGATCCGCCGGATCAAGGCCGAGATCCCCGGGGCGTTCACCACGCTGTGCGTCAGCAACGTCAGCTTCGGACTGGCACCGGCCGCCCGCCATGCGTTGAACAGCGTGTTCTTGCACGAATGCGTGCAAGCCGGATTGGATTCGGCGATCGTCCACGCCGCCAAGATCGTCCCGCTGAACAAGCTCCCCGAAGACCAGCGCGACGCCTGCCTGGACCTGATCTACGACCGACGGCGCGACGATTACGACCCGCTGACCAACCTGTTGGAGGTCTTTGCCGACGTCAAGAGCGTCAAGGCCGTGGTCGAGGATCGCAGCGGTTGGCCGGTGCGTGATCGGTTGAAGCAGCGGATCATCGACGGCGAGCGTGATGGCTTGATCGCCGAACTGGACGAGGCCATGGCCGAAGGGCTGAGCGCGCTGGAGATCGTCAACGACGTGCTGCTCGACGGGATGAAGGTCGTCGGCGAGCTGTTCGGCAGCGGTCAGATGCAGCTGCCGTTCGTGTTACAGAGCGCCGAGACGATGAAGGCCTCGGTGGCCTATCTGGAACAGTTCATGGAGAAGACCGAGGGCAGCACGTCGAAGGGCAAGCTGGTGCTGGCCACGGTCAAGGGCGACGTCCACGACATCGGCAAGAACCTGGTCGACATCATCTGCACGAACAACGGCTACGAGGTCCACAACCTGGGCATCAAGGTCTCGATCGGCGATTTGGTGGCCAAGGCCAAAGAGGTCAACGCCGACGCGATCGGGATGAGCGGCCTGCTGGTCAAGTCCACGCTGGTGATGCGCGACAACCTGTTGGAGCTGAACCAGCTCGGCCTGTCGGACATCCCGGTGCTGCTGGGCGGCGCGGCGTTGACGCGCACGTACGTCGAGCGCGACCTGCGCGAGCTGTACGAGGGCCGCTTGTTCTATGGCCGCGATGCTTTCGAGGGGCTGCACACGCTGCAGAAGTTGATGGACATCAAGGCCGGCAACGACGACCCCGATTTCGGTCGGGTCCCCACCGGGCGAAACCTGCCCAAGCGCGACGACAAGGAGGACGTCGATCCGGCGCTGCTGCCCCGTCGTTCACCCGACGTGGCCACCGACAACGAGATCTTCAAGCCACCCTTCATCGGCTCGCGGATCGTCAAAGGATTGTCGCTGGACGAGATCTTGGGCTTCTTGAACAAGACCGCCCTGTACCGCAACCAGTTCCAGTTCCGCCCGGAAGGATTGGAGAGCGACGACGAGTTCAAGGCGCGGATCGATCCGATCCTGCGCGACCGGATGAACGAGGTCAAGCAGCTTGGCTTGCTGATCCCGCAGGTGGTCTACGGCTATTACCCGGCCAACGGCGACGGCAACGACCTGGTGATCTGGACCGACGAGTCGCGCACCGAGGAAGCCTGCCGCTTCCACTTCCCGCGCCAGACCAAAGATCAGTACCTGTGCATCGCTGACTTCTTCCGGCCGATCGAATCCGACGAGCTCGATTACGCGGCGTTCTCGATCGTCAGCCAGGGCCACGCGGCCAGCGAGTACACCGCCAAGTTGTTCGCCGAGAACCGCTACAACGACTACATCCAGATGCATGGACTGAGCGTGGAGATGACCGAGGCGCTGTGCGAGATGTGGCATCACCGGATCCGCACCGAGTGGGGTTTTGTCGACGAGGACGGCCCGTCGTTGGCGGGGCTGTTCCGGCAGAAGTACCGCGGCGGGCGCTATTCGTGGGGTTACCCGGCGTGCCCGGATCTGACCGACAACGGCACCGTCGCTCGCTTGTTGGAGGCCGAGCGGATCGGGGTCGAGGTCAGCGAGGACACCGGGTGGCAGTTCCATCCGGAACAAACCACCTCGGCGATTATCTGCCACCATCCTCAGGCAAAGTATTTCGTCGCTCGTTAGGCTCCCTCGATGGCGCGCAACCGAAAAGTCCTGCTTGCCCTGCTCACCCTTGTCGTGCTGGTTGTCGGCGGTTTCTTGTTGTGGTTCTACGTGATCAAAGAGGACGCCCCGCCAAAGTTGAGCACCAGCGATCGCGACAACGCGCTGACCTCGACGTCGGCGCCGGTGTCGAGCACCGCCCCGCCCGTTGGTGAATCATCCAGCACGACTGCAGGCGCTACAGCGAGTACGTCCACGGGCGTCGACGGGACGTGGAACCTGGTTGGTGCCGACTCGACGGTCGGCTACCGGGTGAAGGAGATCCTTGGCGGGTTGGAGACCGAGGGCGCCGGGCGGACCAGCAAAGTCACCGGCAGCCTGACGATCGCTGGCACGCGGGCCAGCGCGGCGAGCTTCGAGGTGGACATGGCTTCGATCACCAGCAACTCCGAGCGTCGCGATGGCCAGTTCCACGACCGGATCATGTCGACCAAGCAGTTCCCGACGGCGACCTTCACGCTGACCAAGCCGATCGACTTTGGCGGCGTTCCGGCCGATGGCCAGTCGGTGAAGGCTTCGGCGACCGGCGATCTGACCCTGCACGGCGTGACCAAGTCGGTGACCTTCGACGTCGACGCCAAGTTGCAGAACGGACGGATCGGCGTGTTGGGCAACATCCCGGTGGTGTTTGCTGACTATCAGATTCCAAACCCGTCGAACAGCTTTGCCAAGACGGAAGACCACGGTCTGCTCGAGTTCGTCCTAGTGTTCGCCAAGTGAACATTCTCGGTTGGATCGTGGTCGGCCTGCTGGCGGGTGGGCTGGCCCGCTGGATCGTCAAGGACGACCGCTCGGGCTGCATCTACACGATGGCCGTCGGGATCATCGGCGCGCTGATCGGTGGAGCGCTGATGAACGCCTCGGGCAAGAAGGGCGTCAACGATTTCGACCTGCGCTCGATTCTGGTCGCCGCGTTGGGCGCAATCGTGCTGTTGCTGGTCCTGCAAGCGATCGGCGGGCGTGTTGGGCGCTCGCCGCGCCGTCGCCGCTAGCTACAGGTTGCCGAGCAGTTCGGCGACCCGATCCTTCGGTCGGCCGATGATCGCCGTGTCCTTGGTGACGATCAGCGGGCGCTGCATCAGCTGCGGGTGCTCGCCCAACACGGCGACGACCTGATCCGCCGTCGCCACGTCGGCGTCGGTCAGCCCGAGTTTGGCGAAGTTGGCATCGCGCCGGACCAGATCGGTGACGGGGTCCTCGAGGCGGCCGATGATGTCGCGCAGTTGGGCCTCGTCGGGTGGGTTCTTCAGGTATCGAACGATGTCGACGTCGCTGCCCATTTCCGTGGCGGTGTTGACCGCGTGGTTCGACGTGCTGCAGTTTGGATTGTGGTAGATCGTCGCCTTGGCCATAGCCGGACCATACCCCGTTACACCCCCTGCGTACCCTGGTCGTTGGCTTCCCCCGCTACTCGCCAACGCACGTTGACAACCAGGTTCAGAGGAAGCCATGTCTCACCATCCCAGCGCTCACATCCGTCGACTGCGGCCGCGTCTGCCTACCAGCAAATCCATCGTTGCCGCGGGCAGCGCGCCGCGCGCTGGTCGGGATCCGATCGACAACGAGCTCACCGCGCTGTCGTTGTTCGGCACGGCGATGTCTTCGCCGATGCGTGCCGAGACCATCGTCGTCCCGCTCGACCAGCGCAGCATCGGCCAGGCGATCGTCTACGTCGATGGCACGGTTGAGGACGAGGCGATTGTTCGCGTGATCGAAATGGTCGCCTTGGCCCAGGGCCTGCACGACCATCACCGGCTGATCGCGGCAACCGTTCGGCCCGGCCGCGGCTTGGAAGTCGGCGACGACCAGCGCTGGATGGAGGCGTCGTGGGCTGCCGAACGTTATGGCTGCCAGTTGATCGAATGGTTCGTCATCGGCAACGGGGTGTGGCTGCCGCGCGAGGTACTGGGCGAGTGCCAGCGATGGCCCGCGTGAGGATCGGTTGGCGGCTCAGTGGCAGGCGCAGCCGCCACCGCAGCCACCCATCCGGGGCGTCGGAGCCGCGGCTGGGGCAGGGGTGGCCGACCCGCCACCGACGCTGGCGAACACCGACAACAAGCGGACGGCATCGGGATGACCCTGCGGGCAGGTGGCCGGGGCGCCGGCATCGCTCATCGAACGACGCAGTTCAAACGACTGGTCACAGGTCTTGCAGCGGAATTCGTACAGCGGCACGCTCGCCACCTTACTGGGATGGTTGACTGGTGCGATGAGCCAGCTGGAAACGATGCCGGTCGAAGTGATCCCCGAGACCGATCGCCTGCCCGAACCCGGCACGCCGGCCGCGGCGCACATCGTCAAGACCGAGCCCGGCGAAAGCGCCACGGCGAAGGTGATCGAGGCGCGCATCTACGGCACCCCGATCGAGGCGCTGTGCGGCCACGTTTGGGTTCCCTCGCGCGATCCGAAGCAGTTGCCGCTGTGTGAGGCGTGTAAGTCGATCTACGAGCTCTACCGCTCGTTCAACGACGGCCTCAACGAGAACCCTGCCGACTGAGGCCAGCCGCCGTTGGGCGGCGCGTGGTTTCGTCGGGCGGCCAGCCGCCTATTGTCCTGGCATGGGTATCAGCAACGACGACATCACCACTTCGGCGAACGACGACGAGATCACCAAGGTCACCAGCGCGGACGCTGACGGCACCGACGGCAGCGATCACGACAAGGGCGATTCCGACAGCGACTCGGACGGCACCGACAAGAGCGACAGCGACAGCGACTCGGACGGCACCGACAAGAGCGACAGCGACAGCGACTCGGACGGCAGCGACAGCGACAGCGACAGCGACTCGGACGGCACCGACGGCAGTGACTCCGACGGAACCGACGGCGGCGACAGCGACTCGGACGGCACCGACGGCAGTGACTCCGACGGAACCGACGGCGGCGACACCGACGGGACCGACGGCGGCGACAGCGACGGCACCGACTCCTGACCGCCGAGCTTCACGACCGACACGCGCCTGACCTCCGGCCTGCCGGCTGGGCGGTCAGGCGCGTCATCCACCCGGATGCACCCGGCCTGGACGCATTGGGGATTCCCGATCTGGGTGCGGCGATGTACCAGCGCGCCCTGCGCGGCCACGCCGACACATCGACGTTCGGTTCGGCTGACGGATTGTGGGATCACCTTCTGCGCCGCGGAGCGCGCTCCCCCGGCTTTCGTATGGTCCGCGGGGGTTCCAGCACGTCGTTGACCAAATTGACCAGGTCGGTCGGCTTTGGAAATCGCAACCTCACCGACGTTGTCGCTTCCGACAAGGTCATCGACGAGTACCGGAGCGGCGCTACCGCCGTGCTGCAAGGCCTGCACGTCAGCGACCCGCATCTGGCCAAACTGGCTACCAACCTCGCTCTCGCACTTGATCAGCCGATCCAGGTCAACGCCTATCTGTCTCCCCCGCAAACGCACGGTCTGGATCTGCATTACGACTACCACGACGTGTTCGTCGTCCAGTTGGATGGCGCCAAGCGCTGGCGTGTTTGGGATCCGATTGCGCGCACCGTCAACCCGTCCAAATCTCGCCCCACGGCCAAGCTGACACTCGACGAACTCGGCTCACCGGTGATCGACACGATCATCCGCGCCGGCGACACGATGTATGTGCCCCGTGGCGCGCCCCACGCGGCGGAGACCGTCGATCAGCATTCCGTTCACCTGACGGTTGGGATGCCGTCGATCTCGTGGGATCGGGTCATCCAGGTCGCGATGGCCGCCGAGGTGGCCAGTGGAGGACTGACCGTGCCACTGCCGACCAACCTGCTCGACGATGGTGTCGCTGCGCCGATCGATCAACTCGACGTTCAGCGCTTGCCGAAGCATCTCGACCCAAACGTGCTTCGTCATTGGATGGCCCGAGAGATCTGGCGACGCATGGCGCCCACCCGGCTGCGTCCGATCCATCCCGCTGCACCCCCAACCGACGGGGCCGAGCTGTCGTTCACCCCAGGTCCGCTGATTTGGCTGACCGGGTTTGGCGAACGGTGCGTGCTGTCCTACGGCAATCGGCGCATGGAGCTCCCCACCGAAGCGGCGGCGTGGCTCACCAACGTACTGAACGCGCCCGACACGTTCCGCGCCGATGACATCGACGGACTCGATACCGAGTCACGCCGCGTCGTCATCGCCCGGCTCATCGACGAGGGTGTGTTGGTGGCCAGATGAACGAGCGCTTCCAATGCTCGCTGGCCTCCATCGACCGCCACGAGTCCCTCGCTGGAACCGCATCCGTCGTGCGCGCCTGGCTGCTGATCGAGGTTCGCGGCGCGTGGGGACCGCGGGCGATCCACGACAGTGAGCTCGGCGACTACGTGCCGCCGGGCTGGAAGGATCAGCTCAGCCAGGCGGGAATTCGGGCGATCTGCATTCGCGCCGACCATCGCCGTGGATCGAGCGACGTGCGTTTGTTTCACGTCGTTTGCAACCGTCCCGGTGCCGGGCCGGACGTGGCGACGACCACCACGGTCGGCTCGCTGGCAGATGTCTTGGCCGCGACCGCGGGAATGACCAATCGTGCAGCACCGCCGACCTGGCAACCATTCGACGGTCGCTTGGTGCTGGTGTGCACCAACGGCCGCCACGACCAATGCTGCGCCAATCTGGGTCGCCCGGTGGTGCGTGCACTGCGCGAGTCGCGCTACGCCGACGAGCTGTGGGAGTGTTCACACATCGGCGGCGACCGCTTCGCCGGCAACGTGGTGGTGCTGCCCGACGGGCTGTACTTCGGTCGCTGCCAGGCCGACACGATTACCGGTCTGCTCGATGGACATGCCGCGGGCAGGCTCGATCTCGATCACTTTCGCGGTCGGTCCAGCTACGCGCCTGCCGAGCAGATGGTCGAGCACTTCGTTCGCCATCGCTTCGGGCTACGCGGCGCCAAGGACGTGATCGTGGGCCGTCATGATGGATCCGTGTTCCGCGTCCGTACGCCGTCCGGGCTATTCGACGTGGAGATCGAACGGCGGATGGCGGCCCAGTATGAGCCGCTGACCTGCAAGGGTCCGGCCGAACAAGACATCGCCCAATTCGAACTGGTGTCGATTACGCCGCTGGATGCAGTCGACGCCGGCGCACGAAGCTGACCGCCTCGGCAACGGCAAGCACCGCAAAGAACAGACCGACACTGAACGCGGCGACGGTGGCCGACGCCGCTGTCCCCGCGTGATAGCTGATCGTCAGCCCGACGATCACCGACACCCAGGCGAACCCGACAGCAGCGACCATGATCCGTTCGACCCCGCGCACCACCAGAATCGCGGTGGCCGGCGGGGCGACGAGAAACCCGAAGACCAGCAAGGTGCCAACGACTCGGAAGCAGGCAACGACCGCCAGCGCCAGGAGGGCGAGCATCGCCACGTGGGCGATGCCGGGTCGCAGTCCCAGCGCGGCGGCCTTGTCGCGATCCAGGCTGAGCGCCAGGAACGAGCGATGTCCGATCGCCAGCACGATTACCGTGATCGCCAGGGCGATCACGCCCAGGCGGAGATCGCCCGTGCTGACGCCCAACACATCGCCAAACAGCAGTCCGGTCAGGTCGCCGGCATGCGTGTCGTTCGAGCTGATGATCACCACACCGGCGGCGAGCATGCCGATGAACAGCAGCCCGATGCCGGTGTCGTCGGAAAGACGTGTGGTGCGGTGGATCACGTTGACCCCACCAACCATCACCAGCGCGCTGACCGCCGCGCCAAGTGTGACGTTCATTCCCCACAGCACCGCCAAGGCGATGCCCGGCAGTACGCCGTGGGCCAGCGCGTCGCCGAAGAAGGCCAAGCCGCGGATCACCACCCAGGTGCCAACCAGCGCGGCGATCGTCGCCGCCAGCAGCCCGCCGAACAGGGCGCGGCGCATCAGGTCGGAGCTGAACGCATCGGTGATGTACTGCACGGTGTCAGGCGCCCAACGCGCCGGCGATCAAGTCGGCGTTGGCCTGGACCATTCCGACGTAGGTTGCTGCGCTGCTGCCCGGCTTGCCCAGGCTTTCGGTGTACAGCTCGACCACCTGGACCGATGATCCGACCTCTTTGGCCAGCGCTTCGGCCAGCTTGGTGGGTTTGGTGGTCTCGGCAAAGATCGCCGCAACGTGCTGGTCGCGAATCGTGGCCGCCAGCGCTTCCAAATCCTTGGCCGATGCTTGCGCGTCGGTGGTCAGCGACGGGATCACCGCGCCGAGGACGCGCAGGTCGTACCGCGCCGCGAAGTAGCCGAATACCTCGTGGTTGGTCACCAGGACACGCCGATCTGCTGGGATCGCAGCCAGCGTGCCGCGCACGGATTGATCGAGCTGCTTCAGCGAGGCGGCGTAGGTGGCAGTCTGTGTGGCGATCTTCGCCGCGTCGACACCCGCCAGTGTTGCGGCCCGCTCGCCGAAGGCTCGCACCGCCGGCTCGAGGGTGAGCGGGTCGGTCCAGATGTGTGGATCCTCGCCGCGCATGGTGACGTGATCGGCGAAGGTGAACACCGGTACGCCGTCGCCAGCGACTCGGTCGATCACCGACTGCATCTTTTCCTCGATACCCGCCCCGTTCGTAACCACTAGGTCGGCCTTGGCCATCGCGTCGGCCTGCTTGGCGGACAGGGCGAAGTCGTGCGGGTCAGCGCCCAGCGGCATCAGCACCTGCACGCTGGCCTGATCGCCTACCACCTGGCGGACGATGTCGCCGAGGATGTTGGTGGTGACGACGACGTTGGGACCGGTCGAGGACCGATCAGCGGCGCTGTCGTTGCCGCACGCCGTGACCGCCAGGCCGAGCACCAGTCCAAAACTAAGAGTGAGAACCCGTCTCATATCGCTAGATTAGGAGGCAGTCTATGGAAATGGCAACGCCCCAACGCGACGAATCGCCGACCATCGAAATGACAGGCGTGCGGGTGATGCGCGGTCGGCGAGTCGCCCTGACCGTCGACCGGTTGGCGGTTCATCCGGGGATCACGGCCCTGATCGGGCCGAACGGGTCGGGCAAATCGACGCTGTTGCACACGATCAGTGGCGTGCTCACGCCGCTGGCCGGGGAGGTGCAGGTCCTTGGCCATTCGCCAGCGGAGTCGCGAAGCGATGTCGCCTACGTGTTGCAGAGCCAGTCGCAGGCAGCAGCCCGGCCGATTACGGCCCGCGAGGTCGTCACCTTGGGGCTGTCTACCGAGCGCCGCGCCCTGCGCCCCTTGACCGCCGCGCAGCGCGAGCGCGTCGCCAACGTGATGGAACGGATGGAGATCACCGCGCTGGCCAATCACTTCCTCAGCGACATGTCCGGCGGTCAACGTCAGCGCGTGTTGATCGCCCAGGGTCTGGTACAGGACGCCGCCGTGCTGCTGCTTGACGAGCCGATCTCCGGGCTTGATATTGCCTCGGCAGCGACGATCCAGCGCGAGATGGAGGCCGAGCGCGACAAGGGTCGCACGGTGATCGTCGCCACCCATGACCTCGGCGAGGCTGCGGGTAGCGATGCTGCCGTGCTGGTGTCCGGGCGGGTCATCGCCTACGGCGAGCCATCAGCCGTGTTGACCGCCGAGCACTTGCAGGTGGCCTATGCCGGGCGGATCCTGGACATCGATGGCAAGCATCTCGCCCTCGACGACGGCGAACATCATCATCACCACTAGCCGGCCAGGACCTGACCGAGCCGCGAGCCCCGAGCCCTAGCTGGTTGCGGCCACGCAGTCGCTGCAGAGTCCGTGAAGGTCCAGGATGTGGCGGGTCACGTGGAATCGTTCAGCCGCGGCGACCTCGGCGATCTCCTGGTCGAGCAACTCCTCGGTTTCGTCGCTAAAGGCGATGTCGCGCACCACTCCGCAGCGGTCGCACACCAGATGGTGGTGATGTTCGGTGAGCACCTCGGCGAGTTCGTAGCGAGCATGGTCGGTGCTGTGCACCAGACGGCGGACGATGCCTGCGTCCTCCAGGAGCGCCAGGTTGCGGTAGGCCGAGCTCTGCGCCAAGTCGGGGGCCAGGTCGAGCAGCTCGGGCAGGGTCACTGGCCCATCGACGCCGCGCAACGCTTTGACGATTTGGCGACGGGCGACGGTGAAGCGCAGATCGTGAGCATTCAGCCGGTCGATGACCTGCCGTTCGATCTCGCTGCCATCTCCCATAACCCCTTCGACGCTAGTCGACCGGGTTGCTGCGAGCATTGGGGCACAATGAGCAACGGCCGAAAGGAACCGCAGTGCCGGGTGCTCTGGTGAGGGTGTGATGGCAGCACGCGAGGCGAACGGACGAGATCGTGTCCTTGCCGTCGAGCAGACCCTGCGCCGAGCAATGGTCGCCCGACACGGGGTCGATGTCGGAACCGATGCTGCCGCCGAGGCGATCGCTTGGGCCCTGGAACATCCCGAGCGAGTGGCCGACATCGACAATCTGGCGGGCTATCTGTATCGCGTTGGCCAGACTGCGGCCGGCCGCTACCGACGCTGGTGGCAGCGAAGTGTTTCGTTGAGCGAGACGTCGACCGACCAGCGCGCCGTCGACGACCAGGTCTTCGATCTCGACCTGTTTCGCGCCATCGAAGGTCTCCGCCACGAGCAGCGTGTCGCTGTGGTGATGGTCCACTGCTGGGCGTATTCCTATCGGGAGGTCGCCGCCGTGTTGGGCACCAGCGAGTCGGCCGTCACCAACCATGTCCATCGCGGCCTGCAACGACTGCGCGCCGAGTTGGGAGGAGCACGATGAGCACCTCGATCGAAGACCGCCTTGCCGCCGCCGGCCACGAATTGGACCGACGAATTGCGGCGCGAGTCGCTCGGACAGCGAGCGGCCCCGCCAGTATCGCTGCCTCGCCAATGGGTGGTGGGTCACGGCGCACCTGGTCGCTGATCGCCATTGGGGCAGTGGCTGCTACGGCCGTGGTGGTGGGCACCGTGTTGTTGACACGTGACGGCAACCGCTCGATCACGCCGGCAACCAGCACGATCACGGCGACAACCAATCCGTTGCCATCGTCGACGACCTCGCCCTCTACGTCGCCCTCGACGTTGCCCTCGACCTCCGTCCCGCCCGCTTCGGTGCCGTCGACCTCGTCCGCACCGACGACGCCGCCAGCGCCGCCGGTGCACAGGACGGTGCAACTCGCCGACGTGATGCGCGACGGCGTTGCGCAGCGCACCGTGCTGTACACCGCCGATGTCGGTGCCGGCGTGAATCAGCTCGGGCGGGAGGATTGTCAGGAGTGCGAGCCGACGACGCCGTGGACGCCCGTCCTGCTTCCCGACGGCACACTGGTGATCGCCGACATGAACAACTCCCGTTGGGTCGTTGTGCGCGATGGCGCACCCGCGGCGCACCCGTTCCCGGATGGGCGGGTTCCGATTGCCCAGCCGGTGGCCGACGACGACGGAACCGTGTATTCGGTGGACGGCTACTACCAGGCAGGCCCTGCGCAAGTGTCGGTGGTGTCGATCTACCGCGACGGTGATCTGTCCGCTCCTGCCCAGCAGGTCGACGTGCCTGCCGCCCGAGTCTTTTCTCGACTGGAACTGCGACCGGGCGAAGTGCTGGTCAACGGCAGCCCCGTGCCCAGCCTGTCGCCGTCGATACTCCCCTTGCCAGAGGTGACGTACAGCCTGAACCGCTTCCCCGCAACGATCGAAGTCCGCTGGGCCAACGGGGCAACGACGTGGGGAATCCCACCGACCGACCTGTCCTTGACCGGCCTGGAGAACGCAGCCCAACCCGATGGCAACGTGATCGTCGACGGCTTCGACTGGCCAACGAACACGCAATACCTCATCTCGCTCAAGCCCGACGGGACCGCCGTGCGCGCCAAGATCACCGGCATCAACATGGGCACCAACGGCTCCACCAGCATCAGCCCAACCGGCATCATCCGCCTAGAGCTGGTGGACGGACGCTTCGAAGTAGCCCACTACACGTTCCCGACGTAGGTAAGGCGCCCTCAGAGATGGTCGTTGAGCCCTCTTTGTCGAGTTTTAGGATCAGATCGTGACCTACGAGGAGTTCGATCGCATCGTTGATGCCATTAGCCGACTCGACACCATCGCGGCGCACGTGCGCGGTAACCAGATCGTGATGGAGGAAATCCGTCAGGCACGTGCCTGTTTGTGGCCGCTTGTCGCTGACGTGTTTGAGGTACGTCGGAGGCATATTCGGGAACTCCTCGCCGATCACTTGGTCCCCCACGACGCCCAATTCCAACATCTAGGACTCGCTGCCCACGGACCGTCGAACCGGAGTTGCCGAGCATCACGTCGGCCGAGAACGCTGCCCCGTGAACGGTGGTCCTTGCTTACCGCCGAACACTTTGTTTGTACAAAGTTTGTGGGTGTCCGCTAGCGGCCTCAATGAAGGGCGGTCCTTGCGGACCGCCGAACTCATCGGTGACCCGATCGACACCCCAGTCCGGGCCAGGCCTCAATGAAGGGCGGTCCTTGCGGACCGCCGAACCCAGGCGGTCGGCGATGAGCCGGTCGACGAGGTCGGCGCCTCAATGAAGGGCGGTCCTTGCGGACCGCCGAACGACGATCTGCGTCATGTGCGTGTCATCGGTGTGAGTGCCTCAATGAAGGGCGGTCCTTGCGGACCGCCGAACGATAGGCACCCCGAAAGATTTTCCGAAATGTCACCAGCCTCAATGAAGGGCGGTCCTTGCGGACCGCCGAACTCGCGAGAGTGTGCGAGGCGGCGAACGTGCCGCTGGTGCCTCAATGAAGGGCGGTCCTTGCGGACCGCCGAACATGGCACATGATCGACGCCCTCACTCGACAGGGGCCAGCCTCAATGAAGGGCGGTCCTTGCGGACCGCCGAACCCCCGATACCACTCGTTGACGTTCAAGGCGACGGGGCCTCAATGAAGGGCGGTCCTTGCGGACCGCCGAACGTCGATCGCTTGGATGGGTGACGAGTCGTGGCGGGTGCCTCAATGAAGGGCGGTCCTTGCGGACCGCCGAACACATCAAGCCGAAGAAGGCCGGAGCAGCCGCAAGCACGCCTCAATGAAGGGCGGTCCTTGCGGACCGCCGAACGCGACTGGTCCGGCTGGGCCTGGCGTGCCTGCTGGCGGCCTCAATGAAGGGCGGTCCTTGCGGACCGCCGAACTGGCAGGCGTCAAGCCGCAGTCCGCCTTCACCTTCGAGCCTCAATGAAGGGCGGTCCTTGCGGACCGCCGAACACGCCCTCAACGATTCCGTTCAACAAGCCCGTCAAGCCTCAATGAAGGGCGGTCCTTGCGGACCGCCGAACCCGCCCGCGACGACCACAGATTCAGATGCTCCTTACGGCCTCAATGAAGGGCGGTCCTTGCGGACCGCCGAACCCGCCCGCGTGTCGATGACGGGCGAAAACTGCGCGGTTGTGCCGGTCGAAAAGTGCGCGGTTTAGTCGGGTAGGGATTCTAGTTCTCGGTTTCGCTGGCGCGGATGCTGGGGAGGGTGTCGATGCCGCGGTTGCGGAGCCGGTAGCTGGCGCCTTTCAGGGTGAGGACGTCGGCGTGGTGGACGATGCGGTCGATCATTGCGGCGGCGACGGCTTGATCGCCGAACACGCCACCCCAGCTGGAGAACGGCAGGTTCGAGGTCAAGATGAGTGAGGCGCGTTCATAGCGCGACGACACCAGTTGAAACACCAAGTTGGCGGCGTCTTGTTCGAACGGGAGGTAGCCGACTTCGTCGATGATGATCATTCCGTAGCGGCGTAGCCGGGCGAGCTCGACGGGGAGCCGGCCGAGTCGGTGGGCTTCGCTGAGCCGGGTGACCCAGTCGACCGCGGTGGCGAACAGCACCCGGTGACCGTGGTGCGCGGCGACGATCCCGAGCCCGGTGGCGAGGTGTGTTTTGCCGGTGCCTGGCGGGCCGAGGAGCACGACGTTGCGGGCTTCGGTCAGAAACGATCCGGAGGCGAGAGCGGCGACTTGTTGACGGGCGGCGGGTTGCTGGTCCCAGTCGAAATCGTCGAGGGTTTTGCGGGCCGGGAACCCTGCCCAACGGATCCGCTGCGCCGCGCCCGAAGCGTTACGTGCGGAGACTTCTCGTTCGAGCACGGCAGCGAGGTAGTCCTCGTGCGTCCAGCCGGCATCGCGGGCCTGATCAGCCAAACGTGTCGCGGCTTCGGTGATTCTCGGGGCTTTCAAAGCGGCGGCGAGGTAGTGGATCTGGCGGACCGCTTCCGACGGGACAGTCTGCTGTTTGGTGCCCATCAGTGCACCCCCAGCCCGTCGAGGTTGAAGGCCCGGTCGTAGTCGGCCAGGTCGCGTAACAACCCGTCATCGTCACTAGCCGGCCGGCGACGCCCCTGCTGGTCACGTAACTGTTTCGCGATGCTGACGTGGGCGGGGTCGGTGACGGTCATGTGCCGCGCCCACACTCGGGCGTGGTCGGCAACGACCCGGCCACCGAGGCGGACACGGACCCGTTCCAGATCGGCGTGCACGCTGACCAGCCGCCCAATCGCGCACGGGTCGACCGAGTAGTCGTTGGTGTCGACCCGCACGTAGTAGTCCCGCCCCAGACGGATCTGGTTGTGCCAACCGACCGGCGGCGGCACCGGCGGCAACGGCAGCATCGCTGCCCGGTCGGCCTCGACCAGATCGATCGGTCTGGACTTGATCGTGCGCACCACCCGACAGTTCGCCGTGTTGTCCAGCCAATCGCTGAACTGGGCGTTGAAATCCGCCGGCGACACGAACGAACGGCCAGGCATGAACGACGTCTCGAAGTATCCGTTGCGCCGCTCGACCACCCCCTTGGATTCGGGGTCATAGGGTTTGAGCTGATGCACCCGGGTGGCCAACACCCCACAGAACTCGGCCACCCCTGCGGCCAGACGACGGCGACCAATGCCCGACTCGCGGTCCCAAATCAACCGGCGTGGGACACGCCCGAACCGTTCGATCAACACCCACGAGCCGGCCAGCAGATCCGGCGTGGATCGAGACGGGATCATCCGCCCGCACGTCCAACGCGAGTGCGCCGGCACGATCACCAACACCGGCAACACCGACGCGGTCCCGTCCTCGAGCGGGATCTTGGTCGGAGGGAACCACAAATCACACTGGGCAGCATCACCAGCAGCCCACACCAGCCGATCCGCCGGGTCAGGCACCCGACACTCAGGTCGCAACCGGGCCACGTTCTCCCGGAACCATGATGCCGAGCCCTGCCAGCCGACCCGCTCAGCGATCACCGTTGCCGGCATCTCCGGGAACTCCACCAGCAACGCCCGCACCCGCGCCTCGAACGGCATGAACGACGTCGCCTCAGCCGGCGCCCGCTCATACTTCGGTGGCTCCAGCGAGGCCACCGCCGAAGCCACCGTGTTACGCGAGATCCCCAAACGGCGAGCAATCGCCGCCTTCGGCACCCCCTCCGCAGCCAACCTGCGAATCAACGCCCAATCCTCCAAAGTGATCACACTCCAATCGTTGTGTGCTCACTTTTCGACCGGCACGACTGCTCAATTTTCAGCCGTCATCGACACCGCGACGACCACAGATTCAGATGCTCCTTACGGCCTCAATGAAGGGCGGTCCTTGCGGACCGCCGAACTGGCCAAAGTTTGCCGTAGGTGTCAACTGAGGTTGGCCGCCTCAATGAAGGGCGGTCCTTGCGGACCGCCGAACCTGGTGGCATCGTGCGCCCGTCGCTGCACCTGATCGCCTCAATGAAGGGCGGTCCTTGCGGACCGCCGAACACGCCGAACGGCGGGCGGGCAGAAAGTCAGGTCCAGGTCGCCTCAATGAAGGGCGGTCCTTGCGGACCGCCGAACGCGCGCTAGCCGACAGCCGAGCCCCCGGACTCGTAGCCGCCTCAATGAAGGGCGGTCCTTGCGGACCGCCGAACTCACCGTGCGGGTGAGCCCGCTGACCCGGTTGGCACCGCCTCAATGAAGGGCGGTCCTTGCGGACCGCCGAACTGGTCGATCGTCCCTGCTGGCATTGGGGATGATCACGCCTCAATGAAGGGCGGTCCTTGCGGACCGCCGAACTGCCAGACGAGCTGCGGCGTGACAAAGTCGGTCGAGGCGCCTCAATGAAGGGCGGTCCTTGCGGACCGCCGAACGTGGCACCGAGTGCGCTGTTGCCTTCGCGCGCAAGGCCTCAATGAAGGGCGGTCCTTGCGGACCGCCGAACATGAGCACCAGGGCGACGGCGGCGTCGATCTTGTGCACGCCTCAATGAAGGGCGGTCCTTGCGGACCGCCGAACAACGTGGCTCAAGCAGAGAGCGGGGATCTGATGATTGCCTCAATGAAGGGCGGTCCTTGCGGACCGCCGAACCACCTGGCCCTTGTGGGGCTTGGCCGTGACCGAACCGCCTCAATGAAGGGCGGTCCTTGCGGACCGCCGAACACCTGTTGGCGGTCGTCGCTGACGCTGTGGCCCAGCTGCCTCAATGAAGGGCGGTCCTTGCGGACCGCCGAACGAGCATGGCGTGTATGTGCGCCAGATCAGCGCACTGAAGGCCTCAATGAAGGGCGGTCCTTGCGGACCGCCGAACACGATCAACGGCCTGCTCGATGCGTGGTTAGAGCAGGCCTCAATGAAGGGCGGTCCTTGCGGACCGCCGAACCGTGTGGGCACAACTCGACGCAAAGGCCAGGGCAGTGGCCTCAATGAAGGGCGGTCCTTGCGGACCGCCGAACTCGGGCGCGATCGGCAAATTCCAGAAGGCGCTCGGCGCGCCTCAATGAAGGGCGGTCCTTGCGGACCGCCGAACTGTCGACAGCCCTGGTCATATCATCGCCCGACGCGCGAGCCTCAATGAAGGGCGGTCCTTGCGGACCGCCGAACGCGGCTGCTGGCCCGCCACCGTGCCAAACAGGTGGCCGCCTCAATGAAGGGCGGTCCTTGCGGACCGCCGAACCCGCGGGCGCGGCCACTCCTACGTCCTTGACGGCAACGCCTCAATGAAGGGCGGTCCTTGCGGACCGCCGAACCCGCGGGCGCGGCCACTCCTACGTCCTTGACGGCAACGCCTCAATGAAGGGCGGTCCTTGCGGACCGCCGAACCAGCCACAGCGGCTGCCGCTGCCCAGAATGCACCGCCTCAATGAAGGGCGGTCCTTGCGGACCGCCGAACGAGGCCGACAAGGTGTCGGGCGCGATCGGCAAATTCCAGCCTCAATGAAGGGCGGTCCTTGCGGACCGCCGAACCCGTCCTCGTCCTGGTCCCACTTGTCGCGGATCGTGCGGCCTCAATGAAGGGCGGTCCTTGCGGACCGCCGAACCCAGAAGTCGGGCAGGTAGCGGCCGCTGGGCAGCTCGCCTCAATGAAGGGCGGTCCTTGCGGACCGCCGAACTGGCAGATGCCGTCACCCGCGGCAGAGTTACGCCAGGAGCCTCAATGAAGGGCGGTCCTTGCGGACCGCCGAACGTGCGGCGTTGCGTGGCGAGGCCGAGCCGATGCGCCTCAATGAAGGGCGGTCCTTGCGGACCGCCGAACATGTGGCCGGATCGCTGGCGCGGGCGGCGGGTTGGTTGCCTCAATGAAGGGCGGTCCTTGCGGACCGCCGAACGTGCGATGGGTTCGTGGTCGTTGATTTGTGTCATGTGCCTCAATGAAGGGCGGTCCTTGCGGACCGCCGAACTCCGTCCGTGTGCTGAAGCCAGGCGGCACGTTCACCCTGCCTCAATGAAGGGCGGTCCTTGCGGACCGCCGAACCTGGCTGCTGGTGAGCCGGTGATCGTTGGTGATGGTGCCTCAATGAAGGGCGGTCCTTGCGGACCGCCGAACCCGCGGGCTGTCGCCTTGTTTGAGCGGGTCAAGGCAACGCCTCAATGAAGGGCGGTCCTTGCGGACCGCCGAACCTGTGCACAGCGCCATCGGCTATCGCTTGGTGGATGCCGCCTCAATGAAGGGCGGTCCTTGCGGACCGCAGAACACGCCGGGATAGTGGACCAGCAGCCAACGGACGCCGGAGCCTCAATGAAGGGCGGTCCTTGCGGACCGCCGAACCACGGCAGCGGTGGCTGCGGTCGGTGTCGTCGCGGTGCCTCAATGAAGGGCGGTCCTTGCGGACCGCCGAACCCGACCGCACCGTTCCACGGCGACGCACCCGCCGCGGTGCCTCAATGAAGGGCGGTCCTTGCGGACCGCCGAACGACCAGGCGGTGCCGAGCACGGTGTGCAGACGCCGGCCTCAATGAAGGGCGGTCCTTGCGGACCGCCGAACCCGGAGTCTCGAATACCAGCGTTCGTGACGGTCGCTACCGCCTCAATGAAGGGCGGTCCTTGCGGACCGCCGAACTGCATGGCCCCGTCGCCACCCGCCACCGCAAGCCATGGCCTCAATGAAGGGCGGTCCTTGCGGACCGCCGAACCGACCGACGTCAAGACCGTCGCGAAGGCGGACACGCCTCAATGAAGGGCGGTCCTTGCGGACCGCCGAACGACGCCGATAACGGGGCGGTGCAGGCGGCGTTCGAGGTGCCTCAATGAAGGGCGGTCCTTGCGGACCGCCGAACTCCGCGGACTGGTGCTCACCGAGTACGTCAGCACCCAGCCTCAATGAAGGGCGGTCCTTGCGGACCGCCGAACGAAGAGACGACGTGGAAGAAGGTTGCTTGGGATCAGGTGCCTCAATGAAGGGCGGTCCTTGCGGACCGCCGAACCCGGTGCCGACCGCCGCGCCGGACCCTGCTGGCGGGGCGCCTCAATGAAGGGCGGTCCTTGCGGACCGCCGAACTCGAGGCCGCCGCATGAGCAAGTCAACACGGCCTGAGCCTCAATGAAGGGCGGTCCTTGCGGACCGCCGAACCCGACAGTCGGAGACGAATACGCTAAATCAACTGCGTTGCCTCAATGAAGGGCGGTCCTTGCGGACCGCCGAACTCGCCTGTCGATGATCCGGCATGGCGTGGTGAAGGCGCCTCAATGAAGGGCGGTCCTTGCGGACCGCCGAACGCGCTGCTCGGGGTGCGGGTGTCGGGCGCTGACCGGTCGCCTCAATGAAGGGCGGTCCTTGCGGACCGCCGAACTTCTGGGGTCGGCGTATGTCGAGGAGTCGCCGTGGAAGCCTCAATGAAGGGCGGTCCTTGCGGACCGCCGAACTCAGCGACACCGACGGCGGTGGTGATGGCGTGCTGCTGCCTCAATGAAGGGCGGTCCTTGCGGACCGCCGAACCGCCGAGCGGTATATCATCCTCGACACCGACACCGAAGCCTCAATGAAGGGCGGTCCTTGCGGACCGCCGAACCGGCTACAGCACAGGAGCCGCAGGCGAACGAATCAGCCTCAATGAAGGGCGGTCCTTGCGGACCGCCGAACCCAACTGACCACGCAACACATCGATCTGAGACTTCATCGCCTCAATGAAGGGCGGTCCTTGCGGACCGCCGAACCCGCGAAGCAGGCCGCGACCGAAATTCACAACACGGCGCCTCAATGAAGGGCGGTCCTTGCGGACCGCCGAACGCGTGGGCTCTATTCGGGCAAGGGTGCGCTCGACTCGCCTCAATGAAGGGCGGTCCTTGCGGACCGCCGAACCCGTTGCCAAATCAACCGTCGCCCCGCCCGGCAACAGCCTCAATGAAGGGCGGTCCTTGCGGACCGCCGAACACACCCGCCGCTACCGGCAACGCCCAGAGGCCCAAGCCAGCCTCAATGAAGGGCGGTCCTTGCGGACCGCCGAACCCGGTTTGGAGCCGTTGGGGACGTTCGTGAATCTCCCGCCTCAATGAAGGGCGGTCCTTGCGGACCGCCGAACCGGGCAACGCTGAGGGTCGGAAGCTGATCAAAGAGGCGCCTCAATGAAGGGCGGTCCTTGCGGACCGCCGAACCCGCCATCGCCGTGCAACACACTGCGGCGACCAGCGCCTCAATGAAGGGCGGTCCTTGCGGACCGCCGAACCTGAACGGATTGAAGTTGAGGCAGTGCCCGCCGACTCGCCTCAATGAAGGGCGGTCCTTGCGGACCGCCAAACCTCGCTGAATCTTGGACGCTTGGACGCATTGGATGGCCTCAATGAAGGGCGGTCCTTGCGGACCGCCGAACCGGCACCCCAATCGAAGGAGGGCCAGATGGCCACGAAGCCTCAATGAAGGGCGGTCCTTGCGGACCGCCGAACGTATCGTTCGCCCGCTGCACGCTTCGACCAGTCGCCGCCTCAATGAAGGGCGGTCCTTGCGGACCGCCGAACCTGCCCTTGCCGAGCGCCAGGCAGTGGACGACATGCCCGCCTCAATGAAGGGCGGTCCTTGCGGACCGCCGAACGCCCGGGAAAGCCTTGCCCTGATTGGTTCCCAGCTTAGCCTCAATGAAGGGCGGTCCTTGCGGACCGCCGAACCTGCCCCCTGGCGACCTCAATCAGAGCGTCAGGGAACTGCCTCAATGAAGGGCGGTCCTTGCGGACCGCCGAACCGCAGTTGTGGGGCTGGTGGGACGCATCGGACGCGGGCCTCAATGAAGGGCGGTCCTTGCGGACCGCCGAACCCGATCGATGCATGAAAGGGGCCACGATGGCCACGAAGGCCTCAATGAAGGGCGGTCCTTGCGGACCGCCGAACGTGTTCTGCCTTTCTTCTCTAAGGGACTAGGAGCCCTGCCTCAATGAAGGGCGGTCCTTGCGGACCGCCGAACCATCGAGGTGAAGGTGGGGACGTTCCTGCTCAACGGGCCTCAATGAAGGGCGGTCCTTGCGGACCGCCGAACCCGCGATCCTCGCCGCCTACACGGCCGGAGTGAACCGCGCCTCAATGAAGGGCGGTCCTTGCGGACCGCCGAACCGTTTGGCGCTTATTTCCTTCACCTTCTCGGGCTGCTGGCCTCAATGAAGGGCGGTCCTTGCGGACCGCCGAACCTGCTCGACGCTGGCGACGCAGCCGAAAAGTACGGCGGCCTCAATGAAGGGCGGTCCTTGCGGACCGCCGAACTCACAATCCCCGCCAAATGGGTCGGTTTCGTCAACGGCAGCCTCAATGAAGGGCGGTCCTTGCGGACCGCCGAACGCGTTTCGTCGTCGGTGCGGACGTGGCCGGGTGTGACGCCTCAATGAAGGGCGGTCCTTGCGGACCGCCGAACCGTGAAGAAGGCGGGGATCACGTCCCCGATGTACGCGCCTCAATGAAGGGCGGTCCTTGCGGACCGCCGAACAGCTACCCCGAATACTGGTAGCTGAGCTGCGCAAATGCAGCCAAGTGCGAGGGGTTCCAGACTAGGCCTCCGTGGCGGTTAAGCGAATCTTCAGTTTTCAAGGGGCTCTTACCGCTGAGCTGGTATCGAGCGCTCACCGGGAATTCCGGGCTGACCTCACCGCTCGCATGATCAGATGATCAATGCTCCGCTCGTCGGCAGGCTCGGCGCGACTCCCATGAAGTCGAACGATTGCTGGCCGCGTTCCTTCGGTGGCCCGACGTCGATGAACGCCACTGAGTCTTCGCCATGATTGATCGTCTCCGCTAGCCGAGTCTTGAGGTCGAAAAGTTCCATGGTGTCGAGGTCGGAAATGAACACGGAGTATTGCATCCTCCACCCAAACCCGACCATCGTCTTGGCAACGGCACGGAGCCTCTTCTCGTCGCGGATGTCGTATGCGATCACGTAACGATTGCGACCTCGGCTCATCGCTACCTCGTGGTGAACGCGATGTACTCGGGGACCTCCCGGACGACATTGGCAGCGAGCAGCCGGGCTTGAACCTCCATGACTCTGCGATATTTGATGCGGTAGCCGAACGTCGGGTGGGTCACTTCGCTGTCGAGCCGCCGTTCGTAGGCTCGCAAGATTTGCCGGCGCCCATCGTCTGTCAGCGCCACGCCGCCGGCGCGCACGACGAAGTCGCTGGCCTGGACTTCGCCATTGTTCAGCACAGACAGAACAAGCGAATCTCCGAGCAGGGGGCGGAACTCCTCGGCGAGGTCCAGGGCAAGAGCGGGCCGACCAAACCGTGGTCGATGAAAGAACCCTGAGTACGGGTCGAAGCCAACCCCATAGGTAGTGGCAGTCAGGTCCTTGACGATCAGGGAGTAGGCGAACGACAATAGGCAGTTCACCGGGTCAGTCGGTGGACGACGATTCCGACCGTTGAAGTCGAACTTGTGCTCCTTGCGCAACATCGTCGTGAACTGACTGAAGTACAGACGAGCGGCTGCGCCCTCAGTGCCGAGGAGCGATTCCAAGCTGGGAGCGACGAGAGCATCTTCGGCAAGCCGCTTGAGCGTCGCTACGACCTTCTCGTCGCGTCCGCGAGAGTTTCGCATCAGCAGCGTCCGGCAGTTGCGGATCTTGCCGTTGATCAGTCGTCGGGCGACAGGCAAGCCGGCTTGCCGGGATATCCCGGCCTGGCGACGGCGCAGCTCAACGTTCTTACCGGGCAGACCTTCGGCCATGCCGCTGAACCATCCTCCATAGCTGAACCACAGGACCGGGATCTCGCGTCCAAAGCACTGGCGCAGCAGCTGCGTGCTGACCTGAGCATTGCCGTAGATGTTGATCTGCGAGACATCGAGCAGACGGGCCTCGGCAATCGGCTCTCGGTTCTGGGTGATTACGACTCGACCACTCTTCATCCCGACGTACGCACCCTGCTCAGTTACGTAGATCGGACGAGCTTCCGAATCCCGGGGCGTGAGCCGGCGTGGCGGCTGTTGCTGGCGCTGCAGCAGCACATTGGTCTCATCGGGCAGACAGATCCCCACCAGTGAGCACCGCGGACACTTCGGGCTGTCGACCAACGGGGGCGGCGGGTCAACCTTCATCGCCACCGACCGCAGTTCATCCACCAACGCCAACGTCTTGCCGACAAGCTCTGGAGTGAAGTCGATCCGCTTCCGCTCCCGAGTCTCCGCGAAGTACAGCTCGCCGTATTCACATCGGTATCCGTGCTCCTGCAGGAGGAGCCCCTGGACGCACAGCTGGATCATCTCCGGCTCCCAGGCCGGCCCATGGGCTGGCGGTCGTCCCTTCTTCGTGTCGACGGGAACGGTCAATCCCCCGCTGGCTTCCACGGCATCGATCACAGCGATCAGACCCAGACGTTCAGAACTGAGCATCACCGATGTCGCCCGGCGCCCGTCAAAGGAACCGTCTGCCTCAGTCAGTTGCCCTGTCGGCCTGTCGACCGCACGATGAGTCCACGACCCGATCGCCGTGTCGGCATTCCCCTGGAACTGTCCCTGCACCCACTCGAGATGGAACAGCCGCGGGCAGTAGCTGAACTCATTGACCATCCGAGCCGGCACAAGGGCGGGGAGGTCCTGGACCTTCGACTGCGTATTCACTGCTGCACAGGCTGAAACAGGCCGAGACCGAAATGGCTCAGCTGGCCGAGCGCAAGCGGCCCGGAAATCGGATCGTCGAATTCGAGCCTCAAGCCATATGCCGGACGCTGCTGCCGGATTCGCTCCTTATCAGGGCGGTAACGGCGGTACTGCAGCCAACCTCCATCGAGAAGCTCGATCTCCCGCACTGTGGGCAGCCCTCGATAGAGAAGTTCCCGATCTACATCCTTGTGGAGTTGCTCGACCAGGGTCCCACGATGATGGTGGACGGGTGAGTACGGCGTCACTGATATCCACGTTCTGCTCTTGCCGACCAATTCCGGGGCGACGACCTCGATGTCGCCGACGGACATGACCGCGCAGCGTTGCGCTGGGAGACCAGCGTGATGCAGCGCTGACAGGCGGGTGATGGACTCGAGTGCGACAACCTCCGAATCGGAGAATCCGTTCGACGCCCAAATAACCGCCGACGAAATCCGACGCCCACTCAAGTCTGCCTGTTCTGGTATCGCGAAGAAGTGAGCGTGTAAATGCTTACCCTGCAGCGGCTTGCGCCCGCCGTCGCGACCGGACAACGTCGGAGAAGGCTCGGCGTGTTTGGCCACCGATGCACGGTGCAGTTGATGCCCGAGCGAGACCGACTGGAAACGAGACGGCTGGACATCACCGCCCAGCGCCAGCCTGACTGCGCTGGGCTCGCCACGTGCGGAGCGGCGACGCGCTGCCAAGCTTGGTGGCTTGGGATCTGGACGCGAGTAGGACTGATAGCGGGTGCCCAATGGCTGGAGGCGTCGTGCCTTGCGCAACTCGTCTGCGGTTTGCGTGAGATCCTTCTCCAAGACGGAGCCATCGGGGACGAGCACTCGAACCGCACCGACAGCATCGGCGTCGACAGGATCGCACTTGAACCCTTGCCCTACCTCACCACCGAGCGCGCACTCCACCAAGCTCTCGGCACGCCCCAGGTAGCGAATCCCTTCGCAGAGCTGTTGGAGCACCTCGCGTTGGTCCAACGGGAGGTCACACGCCCACTCGGCCCAAAGCACAGCGCCTCGCTCCGTGACGACGAATGGGTCGAGTGTCTTTGCTGTATCGGTTGACACACCGTCGAGATGGCTGACTCCTGGCATGTAGTGACGAAGATGGGATTCGCGGTATTGCGGGAGAACGAACGTCGGAGGTTCGCGAAGTGCGTCCAGAACGGGCATCACCGTCTCAGCAGAAAGGTCCGGATGGTTGACCTTCCACGACGAGTAGAGGGCGCGCAGTAGCCGCCAAGGAGACGGTGGCCATTCCGTCACACCCTCGTTATTGCTGCGATCCCAGGGATTTGCATGGAACCGTCCCCAGAGCAACCGAATTGAGATCGTCGTGCTCACTTCGACTTCTTCCCGCCGGACCAAACCACCTCCATCACTTCGGTGCCCTCCAGCAGACCCGAGCACGCACTGACTCCTTTGACGACGCGATCGGATAGCTCATCGAACGAGGGCAGCGGCACCCCATTGGAGTCAACAATCAAGGACGACACTGGCTCAAGGTCACAGGCGGTACGCAGCCGTAATCCCTCGTCGAGCAAAGCCCGAATCTCCCACAGCGCGATCGTCTCGAGCAGTCCAGCCCCTTCATCACCGAGTCCGTACGACTTCAATTGCGATCGATCGAGCACGAAGTAGGCGACGATCTCCTTGGCCGTCCACTCGGTCCGAGCAAACGGCACCGACCCGTAACCCTCGCTGGAACCTCCACTGCCCTCGTCGATCGCGTGACGGACGTGATCCTTCTTGACGCCGCCACTCTCTGCCCGGTTGACATGGTGCGCTTCGACGCACGACGTCAAGGCGCGAGCAATCTTTGGTTGCCCCGGCAGCTTGTTGTCAGCGAAGAACACACCGTGGATCAGCGCGAACGGGTCAAGCCGGAACACTGCCTTGGCGATGTGGCGATGATCGAGCGGCACGTCGTTCTCCAACGCCATCCGTTCCTTCAGGATCTGGAGCATGTCGTCACCCCCGGAGGTGGACCCTTTGATGAACGCCGAAGCCAATCGGTGGGCCTCCGTCCGGCTTGAGGTCACATATCTTCCTGCCCCGTCCACAACGCGCACGTATGGCAACCCGGTAAACACATCAGCCGGACGCTGGTCAACGTCGTCCCATGCCGCCCCCTCCAGGTGGTTGGCCATCGACTGTGCCGACTCGACCAAGAGGCATCGGACGTCACCATCCTCGTCCGGTCGGATGAACTCGGCATGACCGAGGTCTGGAAACCCAGTCGGTTGAAACCGGCTGCCCATCACAGGCTTCAGCCTGACGTCAAGGACGGTTCTACCTCTGCTCATTTGACTCTTCCCTTCTCTTGTTGTGATCGACGTGAGCGATGCGACTCAGTAAGCGAACAGCGCTGCCGTCCGCTATTGGGATCAAGGCACAGCTGGCTACCAGGGCAGGGTCCACCCTGGTGTCGAACATCGACGGGGCGCCGAGTGGTGCACAGCCGGCGATGCGTATCAGACGCAAGCATTCAGCAACGGCTGGCCTGATACTGCCGGCCTGTAGCTGTCGTGCGACTGATCGACGTGCCCAAAGCGGACGGCCGACGCGCGGGTCGCGGCCGATCCCCCGGTGGTGGAAGACAGGCTTGACTGCGGCGATGACTGGATGGACTTCAGCAACGCTGGACGAGCTGCTCCCGTACCCATCGGGCGCGCTGTAGCTATCCCAATCCAACAGCATCAGCCCATACAGATGGCCCGCCAGCACCCTGATGTCCACTTGGTTCAAGGCGAATTGAGTGAAAGCGCTGCTGCTGACGGACACTGCCGTTGAGGGACTGCACCAGCTCGTATCCGGTGCCGTCGGATCGACGTGCGTGGCACGTTGAGCGAGCACCGACAGGCAATCGCCGAGCACGTCCAGGAGAGGGCGTTGCCCGAAACCCTGCACGGATGGTCGACGTCCGTTCCAGGTGGCGTCGGCGATGAGCCCCCTGAACCAACCGACCGAATCCCCTATGGCTCGCAATGATGCAATGCCGGCAGCCAGTCGGAACTCGGAAGTGCCATCGTCAAGGAGTGGCATCCACTGCCGGGCCCGCGGCCGTAGCGGCCTGTAGCCAGTTCGCTCGCGCAACCCGTCGCTGCGAGACGCACGTTGCCAGAGCTGACCTGCCTGGCTGAGCACTGCGAGGAGCGAAGCGTTGCTATCGCTCGTGCTGACGTTAATCATCTCTTCATCGATCCCTCGCAATAGCGCGTCGGCCTGCGCAGGAAGGTTTGACGCCGAGCGAAGTTGGCTCAGCCAAGGATCGAGATCGCCAAGTAGCGCCGCCCGATCTCTCTCCTTGACGGAAATTCGACCCACGGGCACGCAGAAGGTCGAGAGGCCATTTCGTTGAAGAAACCCGTAACGGACGAATTCGTCAATGCCCCGGTCGACGCCGAATGTTGACAAAGCCCGAGCGATATCGAGCGCGTTGCGCGCTTGTCGACCGCGGTACTCGGCGCGACCTTCGGATAGCAAACGAAGGACTTCGGCGGCCGTCGAACTTTCGCGCCACAACGGTGCCCAGAATTCTCCACGTGATTCCTCCGCCGCAGCGGAGCCGTAGGCCGCAGCGACCCCACCGACGGTGAACGGCACAGAGGCGAACGATGACGAACTCCCAAATCGTCTCGCCGCTCCGCTGGCAAACGCAATTGCACCCTCGAAGAGAAGAACAAAGTCCCACGGATTAGAAAGGCTGTCCGCCGATCCGTCGGAGGACGAACGTGGACCGCCCGCCCCGACCGGATCGAACTGACCGATCTTTGCTTTGTCGAGTTCCACTCCGGCGTACTGCCCGGTCAGCGCGGCGGCAGCGAGCTTGCGTCGACCGTCTAGCGAGCGTGGCTTCTCGCTGAGGCCGAGCACATCAACCACACGCGCCATGAAGTTGCTTCCGAAGTCAAGGCGCCCATCATTCCCTCCGGTTCCGAGGAGCGGGGGAAATGTCCGACTATCGGTGGTGATCACAACGGCAGCGTCGATCCAGTCGATGGCTTTGTCGGGCAGATTGCTGCGACACAGCGTGACCTGTACTGCCTTGTCGAGTTCGGCCCACCCTGGACGCTGAGTGAGCTCGGAGGCGATCCGGATTGCTAGCCGATATAGCGTCAGCCGTGAGTCTGTTGAGTTCTTGATGTACTTAACGGAGTTGAATGCGGCCGGGCTCTTCCGAGCATCCTCTGCCCCAAAGCCGCTGCCGCTATTCCATGGCGTGATGACTGGCGTCGGCACGTAGTCCTCGACGAGAAAGTCGACGAGGCCATCGAACGACAGAACCGAGTTCAAGACAAATACATCGCCGGCCCAGCGAGCGCGAGTCGTCGGATCAACCTGATCAGCAACAATCCGCATCAACCCCAAAGCCTTCAGGTAGTTCGACAGCGGTTCCGCTGTGCAGCCCGGCAATTGCACTTCAGCCATCGTTGACCAGCCCTTCAAACGGAGTCGGATCGGCGCTCGCCCGCCAGTCGGCTAGTCGCACGAGCGCCTCGAGATAGCCCAGGCGGAAGGGTCCGAGTGCAAGATCATCACGCAATGAGAGGGCGCGTTCTGCCCAAGAGGCCGCACCCCGCCCGCCGAGCATCATGACACCAAGGTCGAGCGTTGAGGCAGGAACCTCACCCCCCGGGAACAGCACCGCTGGCAACTGATCTCCATCGACCACACCTAAGGCGCACAATTCGGATTGTTCCTGATCCTTTGGAAGAGATCGCAGACCCATCCGCACTCGGCCATGGTGAGCTGCAACAAGGTAGACAACCAGGTCGCCGTGGGCATCGTCTCCGAGTACTGATTGTCCCTCACCGAGCAGTGCTAGCGCACTGGCCAACTCGTGACGGAAGTTGAATCGCTTGTAGGAGAGTCGCGAATTCGGATGTGCCGTCTTTGCAAACACGACGTCCTGAGGCAGCGCATCCTGGTGCTTGTCGGCGAGCTGACGCACTGCAGTGTCGAAGATCTCATGCGCCTTGCCGATGTCGTGCAATCTCGCAGCGGCCTCTGCCGACCGGAGATGCTTCGCTGACAGACCTGGCGTCCGAGTCGCACCGATGAGCTCAACGATCTGGCGCTCCGTATCTGCGAGATGGTCACGAAGCGAAACCCAGCAGTCCCCGGTTGAAAGTGGATCGTCCTCGGTGGAGAGATCATCGCTTGCCTTCTCGGCCCCCTGGACCACTACAACCGGGGCGGTCGAGTCGGGCGACCACCCCCGCTCTGGCCGGTATCCGCCACGCTCGCGGTCGACGACGATGACCATGCCGGGCCGGACCTTTTCCAATTCACACGGCACCCACATCGCCACCGGGCGGGCAGCGACGTCCCAACGCCATACCCCGGACCTTCCACGCTTCTTCAACCATGCTCGAAATGCTCCGACTGGCACTGGGCATCGCTCGTCTCGCCCCGGCATCGTTCGTGGCGGCGATTCCTTGAGAACGTCCGCCAGCCAGGCGACGGACACATCGAGATCATCACTGTTGCGGATATAGCGAGAGACATCAATGTCGTTGCCGGCGATATCGGGCATCGTGTCGAAGAGATCCAGTAAGTCCTTGCGGCGCAGCACGGGCTGAATATCGTCGGTTACCGCTACATCGACGCTGTTCAGCACCTTCGAGTCGACAACGGATTCAGAGAGTTCCCGGAGCCTGACCGTCGATGCGACCAGATCGGCGGGCTCATACGGGGCGGACCATTCAGCAGGTAGCGGGATCCAATGCATGACTGGGTCGATCGCCTCACCATCCCGGTTGCAGCGACCAGCGCGTTGGATGATCGATGGCCATGGTGCGACCTCGGTGAACATCGTGTTGGCAGAAATATCCACGCCTGCCTCGACTACCTGGGTGCTAACGACGATTCGTCCGGCGCCGGCGGGATCAATCTCGGCCAGCGCCAACTTGACGCGGTGTGCACGATCACCTGGGCGGAATCGTGAGTGGAGCAAGACGACCGCGTCAGCGTGAGATTTGAGGAGCACATCGTGGATTGCAGTTGCCCGATCAATCGTGTTGGCGATTACGAGGGTCAACGTCCCAGGGCGGTGGGCATCCGACACTGCTGCGGCAACCGTCTGCGCGTATCTCTTCCGATCGTTGGCCTGAACCTCGACGAGACGCTTGGCTGCAGCAAGTCGGCGCTGAGCTCTCGAATCGGCGTAGTCCTGACTGGTCAGTTCCATTCGCGAAGCGACATCAGGACAGTCGACGGTCGCCAGATTGTCCACCTTGACGGTCGCCGACATCCAAGTCGACGAGCAGGGCGACGCAACGCCCAACTTGTTGGAGAGACCGTGTAGCTGCCGTGTCGTCGCCAACGCCGGGCCCATCAGTTGCAACTCGTCGTAGACGAAGTGGCAGTTGTTATTTAGGAGCCCGAAGTCGATCGGCCAGAGGTAGCGGTTCTCACCGAAGCCGCGGTTCAGTCGACGTGATATCGCCATGTCCAATGTGGCGATGATGATGCAGTCCTGGCCTACCGCATTTCGGAAGTCCCGGGGGCCGCTCATTCGTTCGCCGCCCATCAACGTATAAACAGGCAGGTCATCGAGGTTGAGGTTGGCAATCGTCTCGCCGACAACCTCCCGAGTCTGTTCCACGAGCACCCTCATTGGCAGCACGAAAACCAACCAGGGCGGTGTCGCCTCACGCACCGCAAGGTCTGGGTGGAACCGACGGCGATAGAGCCAGCCGGCGATGACCGCAAGTGTCTTTCCCATCCCCGTCGGAACTTCCAGCAACTCGGGCAACCCATCCGTTGCCAGTGCCCGCTGGTACGGATACGGCTCATAGCCGGCGCCCCGATCACCTATTCGCGTAGCAGCCGCGAACATCTCCTCATAACTGGCGTACATGATTCGCCCCCCCTCACTGCCCTAAGAGCATGGCAGATGGGTGTTACACAGATTTCCGAGCGATGCACTCCGGGCAGAGCGTGAAGCCGTGCTCGGCGGCGGAGGCGAGGTCACCGCCCTCAGTACTGCTGCCCCGCCAGCGAGATCAACCGAACGGAGGGAGCTACAACCCCTTCCGACGTCGTGAACGACCCCATCGGGGACGAGGATGAATTGGACTACTGCAAGCACGCTGCCTCCGGTTAGTTGGACAGCCCGGATACAGTGATAGGTGCATGCTGGTCCTGTACCGGGACTAGTTGAGAGAGGCGATGCCAGTTCCAGCTGGCATCGCCTCTCGGCTTTTGGTCCATCATAGCACCTCGTGGCTAGGTGTCAAGAAGCGTTCGCCGATAACCCGAAGTCCTCCAACGTGGTAGACTATCGACGGTGGTTCCTGCGCTTCTTTCGAGAGAGGAATTCGGCTTCTCCCTACCCCGGCAAGTAGCCGGTTCGCAGGAACCACCATGCACGACCACGTCAGGCCGACGCTGGCCGACGCAGCGGCCGAAGAATGCGGCTAGCGGAAGTCTCTTGAACCAGCCGTCGCGGCGACGCGCAGTGGCGTCAGGACCTCAGCGACGATGTTGACCACGCCGTCGGCGCGTTCCAGACGGCCGTGGATCAGCAACGCTGGGGCACCACGGGCGGCGACGGCATAACGCTTCCAGCAGCCTTTCGAGACGACCACGTTGATCAGCCCGGTCTCGTCTTCCAGGTTGATGAACGTCGTGCCTTGGGCGGTCATCGGCCGCTGGCGATGGGTGACCACACCGGCCACGGCAACACGCCGACCCGACTCGCACGACCACAGACCCCGCGACGTCACCACACCCAGGCGGTCCAGTTCGGCACGCAGGAACTCGGTCGGATGACCGGTGGCCGACACCCCCGTCGACCACAGGTCCGCAACCGTGGTCTCCAATGGGTCCATCCCCGGCAGCCGCGGCGCCGACGCGCCGGTGACGATGCCTGGCAGGCGATCCACCCCGGCCTGCACGGCGGCACCCACGGCCCACAATGCCTCGCGCCGATCCAATCCCAATGACTCCGAAAACGCCCCACCAGTGGCCATCGCCTCAAGTTGTTGCAACTGCAACGATGGCACGGCGCGCACCAGATCCTCCAGCGATACATACGGCCGACCAGCAGCAACCGCCGAAGCGAGCTCCGAGCCAACACCACGCACCGAGCCGATCCCCAACCGCACCGCTACTCCCCCAACCGACTCCGCGCACGGCTCCAACGTGGCCACATCAAGCGACGCGTTCAGGTCCGGACCGCGGACCACCACACCGTGCCGGCGGGCGTCTTGACACAGCGAATGCGGGCTCCAGAACCCCATCGGCTGGGCGTTCAACAGCCCCGCACAAAACGCCGCCGGCTCATGAAACTTCAACCACGCCGAGGCATAAACCAGGTAGCTGAACGAGACACTGTGCGATTCGGGGAAGCCGTAGTTGGCGAACGCCGACATCTTCATGAAGATCTCCTCGGCCACCTGGCCGGTGATCCCTCGTTCAGCCATCCCCTCGAAGAGGCGGACGCGCAGCCGTTCCATCCGCGCCCGACTGCGCTTCGAACCCATCGCCTGGCGCAGTTCGTCGGCCTCGGCGGGACTGAACCCGGCGACGTCGATCGCCATCTGCATCAACTGTTCCTGAAACAGCGGCACGCCCAGCGTCTTGCCCAGCGAGTTCTCCAGCAGTGGATGCAGATACGTGACCGGTTCCTGCCCGTTGCGCCGGCGGATATATGGATGCACCGACCCGCCCTGGATCGGGCCCGGACGAATCAGGGCGACCTCGACCACCAAGTCGTAAAAGCGGCGCGGCTTCAGCCGCGGCAAGGTGGCCATCTGCGCCCGACTCTCGATCTGGAACACGCCGACCGTGTCGGCCCGGCACAACATCGCGTAGACGTCGTCTTCCTGCGGGATCGTCGCCAGGTCGACCGTGTAGCCACGGTGTTCACGGATCAGATCCACCGTGTAGTGCAGCGCCGACAGCATCCCCAGACCGAGCAGGTCGAACTTCACCAACCCCGCCGCGGCGCAGTCGTCCTTGTCCCACTGCAACACGCTGCGATCGGCCATCCGCCCCCATTCCACGGGGCAGACCTCGATCACCGGGCGATCGCAAATCACCATCCCCCCAGAATGAATCCCCAGATGGCGCGGTGCGTCTTCGATCTGGGCAGCGAGTTCGACGACTGCCTCGGGGATCGGGGCGGCGCCCTCGCCGGTCACTGCGGTACCGGCGGCCAGCGTGCCCCAGTGATCCAGCTGCTTGCTCCACGCGTCCTGCTGCCCAGGCGCATAGCCCAATGCCTTGGCCATATCGCGCACCGCCGAACGGGCCCGATAGGTGATCACGTTGGCGACCTGGGCGGTGTGGTGGCGGCCGTAACGCCGGTACACGTACTGGATGACCTCCTCCCGGCGGTCGCTCTCGATGTCGATGTCGATGTCCGGCGGGCCATCACGTTCGGGCGACAGGAACCGCTCGAACAGCAGACCCAGCGAAACGGCATCGGCCTTGGTGACGCCCAGCGCGTAACACACCGCGCTGTTCGCCGCGCTGCCCCGCCCCTGGCAATAGATGTCTGCCCGGTTGCAGAACTCGACCAGATCCCAAACCACTAAGAAGTAGCCAGCGAAGCCGAGACCCTCGATCACCGCCAGTTCGTGGTCGATCGTCTTCCACGCCCGAGCGCGCAGCGACAGATCTTCGCCCGGGCCAGGGCGGTCGCCGTAACGATGCCGAGCCCCCTGTTCGGCCAGCTGGCGCAGATACTGCATCTCGCTGAGCCCATCGGGGCACGGGAATGGCGGCAGGTTGGGGGCCACCAAAGACAGGTCGAACGCCGCGGCGCGGCCGACCTCGGCAGCCAGTTCGACCACCCCTGGATAACGCAGAAAGCGGCGGGCCTGTTCGGCACCGCTGCGCAGATGGGCCCCGCTGGCCGCCGGCAGCCACGGGTCGATCTGGTCCAGGCTGCGCCGCGACCGCACCGCGGCCACCGCGGTGGCCAGCCGGCGATCGGCGGGTGTGGCGTAGTGGACGTTGTTCGTGGCCACGCAACCGATGTCGTGACGTCCGGCCAGTTCGGCAAGCGCGTCGTTGCGTATCGAATCCAGCGGATCGCCGTGATCCCACAATTCGACCAGCACGCGGTCACGCCCGAACGCACCGATCAACGTGCGCAGCTGACGACCGGCCGCCGCCGGACCATCGTTGACCAGCGCCGCGGGCACCGAACCCTTGCGGCATCCGGTCAGCACCCAGACGTGCCCGGCCAGCGTGGCCGCCAGGTCATCGAAGGCAAACTGCGGAGCGCTCTTTTCCCCCGCCAGATGACCAAGGCTCAACGCCCGGGCCAGACGGGCGTATCCATCGGGCCCATCGGCCAAGAACAGCAGATGTTCGCCGTGCGGGTCGGGGGCGTGACTGTCGGGAACCGCACCGGTATCCACCTGGGTCAATGTTTCCGCTTCGGAACGCATCGTCGACTGACGGGCGGTGATCCCGATCTCGGCACCGAACACGGTCGGCAGGCCGACGGCACGGGCTGCCTCGGCAAAGCGGACCACGCCGTAGAACCCGTCGTGGTCGGTTAACGCCAGCGCCTCCAGCCCCAGCCGGGCGGCTTCTTCAGCCAGCTGTTCGGGGTGTGATGCGCCATCCAGAAACGAGAAGTTCGAATGGCAATGCAGCTCGGCATAGGGCACCACCGGTGTGTCGGGGCGCATCAACGGACGGGTCTGGTCGGGATCGACAGGCTCGAACGGTTGCCGCTTGCGGCCGAGTGCTGGCCCGTCGCCCCCGGCATTCCACGACGTCGACCCGGCGGCGCGCCCATCCCGCCGACGATCGATCGGCGCCCGATCGGACAACGCCCGTTCCAGCTCCGACCACGGCATGTTCGGATTGTTGAATCCCATAGCGGACCAACGACTCTATCGAACATATGTTCTGGCCACCAGAGTGCTAGCATTATCTGCATGCAGACGACGCGAGCAACCTTTACGCTCGATCAATCTCTCGCCGAACAGGCCCGCGACCTGGGCGTGAATATCTCTGCCGCTGCCCGCGATGGCGTCGCCGACGCGGTCCGCGCTGCGCTGATCGCTGCTGATCGCCAGGCCTACCTCAACCAGCCCGAACGGCCCGATCCCGGCTGGGAGCACGCCGAGGCGTGGGGCGCCGAATGAAGCGTGGCGACCTGTGGCTCGCCGAGGTGGGCAATAAACCAAGGCCGGTCGCGGTGCTGACCCGCAGCCAGGTACTGGACGTTCGCGCACTGGTGACCGTCGCCGAGATCACGACGTCCGTACGCAGCATCGCTGCCGAAGTGCCGCTCGACCACCGCCAGGTTGGCCTGTCGGGCGACTCGGCGATCAACTGCGACGGCATTCACACGGTCGCTCAAACTCGATTGACCAAGCACCTCGGGGTGGTCGATGACGAGACGATGCGCCAGGTCTGCGCGGCCCTGCACTACGCCCTGGACTGCTGAATCGCCAGCGTCACCCCGAATCGACCTCGGCCATGTGACGACCAAGCCACTCGCAGAACTCCTCCTCGGAACGTTGGCGAGCCGCCAACCCTTCGATCCAGTCGGAGACTTCGTGCTGGTCAGCGAACTCAAGCGGAACGTCGTTGAGATGCGCGGCGAGGCGCATCGCCAAGAATCCAGTCCGCTTGTTGCCATCGACAAACGGATGATTGAGCACCAGGCGAGCACACAGCACACCGAGACGCTGAGAGTCAAGCGGGTACAAATCGGCGTCGCCGAAACCGGCCACCGGTGCATGCAACGCCGAGTCGAGCAAGCCGATCCTCACGGATTGGCGTACGGCGGAGACTTCCATTCCGGTCACTCGAGCGTTGACAGCAATGATCTGGTCAAGCGACGGAATGACCGCAATCAACCCAGGCGCTCCATCACCGTTGCGTACTTCTCCATCTCCCGATCGGTCCATTCCATCGTTGCCACGAAGTCAGCCTGCGCGTCGCGGACAAGCGCATCGTTGATCTCCTGGTTGATCGAGACCCCTTTGCGGCGAGCGCGTTCGGCAACCAACGCGGCCACGGTGTCGTCAAGGCGAATCGAGAGCGTCTTCATGGTATGACGATACCGCTACTTCTCCAGCGTCCGACGACACGATCGAGTTGTGCTAGGGAGAGCACCGTGATCGTCGGCGTTGTCAGCGAGCTATGGCGGTATCCGGTCAAGTCGATGGGGGGCGAGGCGCTCGAACGTGCCGAGGTGATCCCCACCTACGGCATCCCCGGCGATCGTGGCTGGGCGCTGCGAGACGAGCAGGCCGGCGAGATTCGTGGGGCGAAGAAGCTGCACTCGCTCGTTCAGTTTCAGGTTCGTTACCTGACCGAACCCGCTGGCGACAGCGCACCCCCGATCGAGATCACCTTTCCCGATGGCCGAGTAACCACCTCGGACGACCCGCAGATCAACGAGTTGCTGTCCGCCGAATTGGGCAAACCGGTCACCCTGTGGTCACGCCAGCCTGCCGACAACCTGGACCACTACCGCCGCGTCGTGGTCAACGACGAGGCCGAATATCGGGCCCAGTTGGCGCTGCTGCCCGACGAACCGATCCCCGACTATTCGGCGATTCCCCCGGAAGTCACGGCCCAGCTCTACCAGTACACGTCCCCACCGGGCACCTACTTCGACGCCTTCTCGCTGTCGATGATCACCACCGCGTCGATGGACGCGCTGGGCGCCGCATCGCCGGGGTCGGTGATCGGCAGCCGGCGCTTCCGCCAGAACATCGTCGCCCAGACCAACGCCGAGATCAGCGGCTTCGTCGACCCCACCTGGGTCGGGCGCGAATTGCGGATCGGCACGATGCGCGCCACCGTGCTGGCCCCGATCTCGCGCTGCGTGATGGTCACCCTGCCGCAGGACGACTTGCCCCAGGATCGCTCGCTGATGCGCACCCTGGTCAAACACACCGGTCAAGACCTGGGCATCTACCTGACCCTGACCCAGCCAGGCACGATCCGCACCGGCGACGCAATCGAACTCATCTAGAACAGGAGCCACCATGGCTGTCGAACGCATCAACTCTCCCAAGCTGCTCCCGCCGCACGGGCACACGCATGTCACCAAGGTGCTCAGCGGGACCACGATCTACCTGTCGGGCCAGGGCGCATTCACCGCCGACTCCAAGCTGGTTGGTGAAGGCGACTACTACGCCCAATCGAAGCAGGCCTTCAAGAACGTGCTGATCGCTCTGGAGAGCGCCGGGGCGAAGTTCGCGGACGTGGTCAAGGCCACGTACTACATCGTCGATCTTGGCCCGGCGGCACTCGACGGGTTCGTCAAGGCGATGTATGAGGTGCTCGGCGAGCAGGCCGATCCCCCACCGTCGGCCACGATGGTCGGCTGCCAGGCGCTGGGCCTGGAAGGCATGCTCGTCGAGATCGACGTCACCGCGGTTGTCGACTGAGCCCTGCTGATCTGCTGGCCAGCGATCGTTCGGCGCAGGTAGGGATTTCGTCGCTCTCCGGCGAATTCCCTACCTGCGGCGGATCGCCACCGCGATCGCACTCGAAGGCACCGGCGACGCCAGCGCCTTAGCGATCTCACCGAACTCTTACCAGGGTTGAACAGACGGCTCACTCAGCACGCCGATGATCACATCCGTGAACAGCTGGATGTGGTTTCTCACCCGCTCGACCGGAATCGTCGCCGCCGTCCTGGCCGTTCTGTCGCTGGTCCTCGGGTTGGCCTTCTCGGGGCGATTCACCCGCGGGGCCAAGCCGAACTGGTGGCTGTCGATGCACAACTGGCTCGGCGGGATGACGCTCGGCTTCATCGGGGCGCACCTGCTCGTCGCCTTCCTGGACAGCGACACCGGGCTGCGCCTGATCGATCTGGTCCTGCCGAGCACAACGGCCGGATGGGCGATCGGGTGGGGCGTGGTGGCGATGTGGATCTTTGCTGCGGTGACGCTGACCTCACCAAATCGGATCCGTCGCCGTCTGCCGCGCCGCCTGTGGCACATGCTGCACCTGCTGTCGATCCCCGCCGTAGTCCTGACCGGGGTGCATACCTACCAGACCGGTAGCGACATGACCGGCAAGCTGTTCGCCGCAGGCTTCGCCCTCCTCGCTGGCGCCGCCGTCTATCCGATGGTGGTGCGCTTCGCGACCCGCAAGCAGCGTCGCCGTCCCACCCGCTCGCTTCCCGTCTCAACGCACTGAGGACCCCGCATGAACACGATCGATCCGCTCATCCCACCCCGCCCGCGGGTTGCCCTCCCGCCGCCCGCCCCGCCGACGGTGCGCAAGCGACGCAAGCCAGCGCATGCCTCGCGGTTGACCGCATTGGGTCTCAGTGCCTTGACCACGATCGGTTTGGCTGCCCAGTTCGCCCACGACCAGCGCACCGAGAACTCCGCCGG